>Ga0154020_10000064_pt1 | contig 109147 bp, 101 predicted proteins | sample Klosneuvirus_201_FD_109709 | JGI IMG/M metagenome (GOLD analysis project Ga0154020, IMG submission 109709) | Active sludge microbial communities from wastewater, Klosterneuburg, Austria - Klosneuvirus_20160825_MG | ecosystem: Engineered > WWTP > Aerobic digester > Activated sludge | place... | reverse complement strand
GGGATAAACATCTGCATTGCCAACATCTTTCCAATTGGTAGTTGTTCCTTCTACCATTTGAATTGCATTTCTTAGTTCATCCGTAATTGGAGAAACAGCTGTGATAACTTTTGCACCAAATTGAAGTGGCATAGTCCACCCAGCTGCGTCATAAGGTTGCTCTGGCGGTCCTTCCGGGTATTCTCTCAAATCCGGATAAGATTGCCGGTCAAATATTTGCCGCACCAACTCGCCATACTCCTGATCCATTGGAATTACCCACGTTCCTTTCTCATGAGTTACGCCATCAAATGTGATCGCTTTACTAAGCTGGCCTACCTTAATACCATTGAAAGCCAATCTCCGTAGCATTTCCACTGCACTCATGGGGTCGCGCTGTTGCTGAGGAATAAAATAAGCATACGGGGGTTCCTTAGCATATTTTGAAATTGTATTCTTTGCGGACTGATAACGTCCATACAATAATTCATGACCATACTTTGCAGCATAATCCAGTACAGCAAGAGAAGCAGTTTCCATGTAGGCCATAGCATCGCTAATGCGCCACCACCCTCCTTTCCACGGGCTGTTGTACAATGACTCTGTTCTCAAATCTGCTTTGTCTTTTGGAAAATCATAGGTGGTATAGAAGTGTGGCGTTGCATAACTATACAATGCAGTCTCCGTCCAGAATGAAGGTGTGTTTTGTAGCACGGGCATATAATCAATATACCCCGGGTACCAGGCATCAAAACCAGTACCCATGTGCACCGCTCCCGGTTGATTATTTAATTCCAACGATTGTGCGATGGCCATACCAACCCTGTTTACTTCTCGTGCAATAATCGGTGGTGTTTGCGTAGCAACAGGCTCGGCAAAGGGTGGCAACCAAATCCGTGTAGGAAACGGTGCAGTCTGATGTTGCACGTAAATGATATTGGGCTCCCACTCTCTCCAGGTGCGCTCCATCACACGCGACTCAATCATATTTAGCATGTAAGCATCACGGTTGTTGTCGTGGCCCACATATTTTTGATACAACTTTGGCAGAGGTGCTACCTCATAAGGAGTACCAACGTTAGAATGATACCAGTCAGCCACCATGGTTTGTCCATCAGGATTGATGGTTGGGTAAAGCATCAACACCACGTTGTCCAATATGTTTTTAATCTTGGGCGTTTCAGCCTTGCTTAATATATCGTACACAAGTTTAATGGTATGGTTGGGGCCTGCTACCTCTGTGGCATGCACGCCACCATCAATATGCACAATGGGTTTCCCCTTTGCCGCGAGGGCTTTTGCTTCCTCGTCAGTCATCTTGCCGGGATGTGCCAGCTTCTTTGTAATCTCTTTTATCTGATCTATGTTATCCAGGTTTTGTTTTGAAGAGATCAACGCGCAGTACCATTCTCTTCTTTCAGAAGTGTACCCTATATGTATAACTTTAATTTTGTCTGATGCCGCTTCCAACTTTCGCAAATAGGCAACACTTTGCTCATACGTAGCCAGGTGAAAATCAGCGCCCACTTCAAAGCCCAGAGTTTCCGTGGGTGATGGTATTTGTGAATAAGCAAAAGAGAGGGTAAAGCACAAGAGTAACGTGCCACTGCATTTCAGAAAATTAGTCATTGGTTTACAATTTGATTGTAATCTTCAATAGAAAATCAAAGATTCCAAGAGAAATTACACACAGTAAACGTGAAATTTTCTAACGCTTTCAGTCGAGCCTAAATGAAGAGGGCATCGCCATTTTTTATGGCTACCTCATAGTTCGGATCGAAAATAAATCCTTTAAGTGGATCTTTCACTCTAATAACAGAGGCAGCAGCATTCTGGCAAAGATCCAATTCCTAGATAGTTTTTTAAGTTCTACTTTTAGTTCACTCCCATTAAGCATCCTGCATTCATAACAAAAATCGAGATCGTTCTTTTGTATATGTAAGTGTTAGTTGGTGCATGGCTCGTGTGCTAGCAATATAGAGCAGGCTTCTATCCAACTCAGTTTGATAATAATCAGCCGAAGCATAAGGAATAATTACCTCGTCAAATTCCAGACCTTTAGCTAGTGGTATAGTTGTAATCACAACGCCTTCGCGGAAGGATGTGCTTTCAGGTGTAAGCAACGAAACATCATTTGACTTGAGTATCTCACTAAGTCTTTTTGCTTGCGATGATGTTTTACAAATAATACCTAAGGTTCGATGCGAAGAATTTCGAAAACGATTTGCCAATTGTTTAATTTCCTCCTCCTCTTCTGCAGCTTCTCGAAACCCTTTCGTCTCGGGTTCGGGTCCGTGTCGTTCCACCGCAATCAAATCAGGATTGGGACTAATGCGTTGCGTGAATTTGGTAATTTCATATGTGGAGCGATAACTTCGAAACAACTTTACAACATCTCCATGAGGAAAAATTTTTTCAATTTCTTCAGCTGTTGATGAGCTATATACATTGATGGTCTGGCTGGCATCGCCCAGGATTGTCTTCTTACAACTGAACAGCCGCGCCAATACTGCATATTGAATAGGTGTGTAATCCTGCATCTCATCAATAACCAAATGCTTTACTTCCTGATACGACTTCACTTCTTCTAATCGCATTTTGCAATAGATTAATGGAAACACATCCGCATACTCCAACTCGTTATTATTCATTCTGAATAATTCCGGTCGCCCTAACCAAGTATAAAATTCTCTATACAGATTAAGCAGACTAACAGTTCCTAATGCGCCAGACAACGCTCTATAAATTTGAGTTTTTTCATGTCCGCCTAGCTTCCGTTGCAGCAAAGTGCTTACGTGTGATTGTACTTCTTTAATCACAAATGGAATTCGATTCATCAAGGGCACCCGATGAAAGGTTTTAAATCGTTCTTGAATAAATACTGATGGCACCAGTATTCGACCTACTTGTATGGAAGGCGCTACAAACAAATGATTCTCTAAGTATACAAGGTATTGATTCAGTTGACGCGTGAGTTCGGAAGAAGATTTGAACTTGATGCGTGCAATAAACCCTTCGTCTTTTTTATTTAGGATGGCGAATACCTGTTGTAAAAAGGTTTGAAACTGAAATTTATTTTCGAGCAAATCGTCCGCTAGTTCGTCCATGCCTAACTCTGGTATTTGCGTTTCACCCAGTTCGGGCAGCACATTTGAGATGTAGTCTGCGAATACTTTATTAGGAGAAATGATTAGAATGTTTTTTGAGGCAATGTCATCTCTAAACCGATAGAGTAAAAAAGCAATGCGATGTATAGCGATGGAGGTTTTACCAGAACCAGCTACCCCCTGAATAATCAACACCCTTGACGTTTCATTTCGAATAATAGCATTCTGATCGCGTTGAATGGTCGCGACAATATTTTTCATCTTGTCGTCAGACGACTGACTCAATTCTTTTTGCAACACATCATCTTGAATGTTCACATCATTCTCAATCATGTATTCCATCTTTCCCTTCCTGATCCGGTATTGACGTCTTAACTCAATAGTGCCCTTCACCTCCCCTGCCGGTGTTTGATACCAGGCGTTGCCCAATTCAAAATCATAAAACATAGAGGCGATCGGGGCTCGCCAATCATAGATGGGATAGGTTTCTTTTGTTCCGTCAATAAAGGAATGAACCCCGATATAAATCGGTAAAGGTTCACTACCACCTGCCCTCACAAAATCAATCCGTCCAAAATAAGCAGCATCAAGCAGTTTGGTGAGCCTACGCTTTGCAGCAATGTTCGACTCGCCATGAAAGGCCATTCGCTTAAACGATTGACCAGCCGATACCCGGTCCGCATCGTCCATTCCGGACCGCTGATCATACAGGTATTCTTGATCTTGCCGGAACTCCTTAGAGAATTGCTTTGTGGAATTATCAACCTGCTGAAGTGCCCACTCTAACCGTTGTAGAATCTGATCCAGATATTCTCTTTCTTCTTGCTCTGTTGAGTGAATAACTTCCATCTCGTTGTTTTAAATAAATAAATTTTGCCGAAAGCAATAAAATGAGATGGCAAAGGTATCTATGACTGTTTATAGATCATAACTTGAAAAAAATAAAAATAAAGTTAGAAGCTGGCACTTTTGAAACAACTGCGTTGCTCAATAATACATGAGATCTTAGTAATGAATTTAGATCCTCAAGGCTGGAAAGTTTAAGATAGAACTTAGGCGGTCACTTCGTCAAACGTTTTTATAAAACCTTTCATCTCTTCGACAGTGCCAATACTTACGCGACACCATTCTTTGTTTTGATAATCCCACACACGGATTAAATATCCTTTGTCTTCAAGTTTAGATAAAATTGTTTTGCCGTCCATAGGTGCCGGAAAGAGTAGCACGTTGGTAACTGATTTACTATGGAAGATTTTCTTCTTGGTTAAATAATCCGTTAACACCGTTCGTGCAATAGCATTCTTCTCGCGTGTCATTTTCATAAAGTCTTCATCCCCAATACTGGCTTTAGCTGCAGCTATTGCAGTTTGACTAGGAGATATTGTGTCGCCATACTTAGCCACTTTTTTAAGCACATCCGGATGCCCAACAACATATCCAATACGCAACCCCGCTAATCCATAAATTTTAGAAAATGTTTTTGACACAATCAAGTTAGGTGTGCGTTGCACCAACTCCACCATTGTCTTTTGTTTAGCCGGTTCCAGAAATTCAAGGTAGGCTTCATCGGCATAAACCAATGTTTTCTTCGAAGCCTCTTCGCAAAAAGATTTTACGGTATCGTAATCAACCAGCGTGCCGGTAGGATTATTTGGGTTACAGGAAAAAACTAATTTGGTATCGCTCTTAATCGCTGACAATAACTTTCCATAATCAAATTCGAGATTCTCATTTAAATCAACCCGATCCCACTTTGCATTCATCTGCTCAGCATAATTCATCAGCAAAGGAAATGTAGGATAAGCTGAAAGCACACGCCCACCTTCAAGTCCATAAGCAATACCTGTTTGACATAACAACTCACCTGAACCGGCACCTAATAAAATGTATGAAGGATCAACGCCTTCCTTATCAGCAATAATTTTCTGAAGTTCTTCCAATTCATGAAATGCGTACCGATTAGCTTCGGTTAAACTTTGAAGAACTGCTTTCTTCGCTTTATCAGATGGACCGTATGGATTTTCATTTGAATTCAACCGCACCTTTGCACCCGCTATTTTCTTTCCTGTAAAGTAAGCGCGCTCCGCTTCGCTCACCGGGCCAGCCATTAATGTGTTTACCATGGCTGGAGTAATAGTCATGCCGGCAGTAAGTGCGAGTGTTGACTTAAACCAATCTCTTCTGCTGATGGAGTTTTTCATAAGATTCAGGATTTATTAATTAAAGTTAGCACTTTACCACAAACATGCTAAACACTACCAGGGTGGCTTTTGATAATACGTAACATACGCTTCGCCATCAAGCACAATCATGGGATCTCTGTTTTTTGGATGATTCAATTTTTGCAACTGATAAGAACCCTGACCGCGGGTTTGTGAATTGTGATAGATCCGATCGCCTTGTACATACCAGGTTCCACGATCAGCGCCTTGAGAATTAGTGCCATTGCCCGACCACACGCCAATCAATTTGCTGTCGCCAGATTTTGTTTCATTAGTTTGAGTAACTGCTGGCTCGGTTACCTGATTAGTTCCTGATTTTGTGAACGTAACTTTTTGATCGAGATCCCCACCAGAAAGAGTAAGTGAGTTGCCGGCCATTGTATAAGCATACTTTGTTGTTGCCCCGGCTTCTGTAATTGAAAGGCTGTTTGGCGATAAGGTTTTACGTTACCTAAGCTAAATAAGTATTTTCTTAAATCAATCCCCGTTGGGGATGATACCCATTTTCCGCATTAAAAAAGTAGCGTTTGCCTTTTTGGCTACCCCTTTATTTAGGGTATAATCAAATGTTAACTGGTCGTTTTCAATATTTCCTTCAAAGCACGCATTAGTTATTTGATTCGGATAATGTGATTCTAAATCACCCAAAGCAATATCATGTGTAGCCAGCACAACCAAGGCTTTTAAATCCTTCAGTTGTTTTATTAACTCACGTGAGCCAGCTTGTTTATCAGTAGAGTTGGTGCCTTTTAAAATTTCATCTAATAAAATAAACATTGGTCTATCCATTCGCAGATCATTCATGATAGATTGTAACCGATACAACTCGGCATAAAAATACGATTGATGATCTTGTAAGGAATCGGCCGTACGCATACCCGAACGCAATTCAATCAGTGGCATCGTCCATTTGGTTGCGCAGACCGGAGAACCTAAACCACCCAGCACATAATTTACACCAAGTGTGCGAAGGAACGTACTCTTCCCTGCCATGTTCGCGCCTGTAATCAACATTACTGTTGCCGGATTGCCAAGGTCAACATCATTTGCAATACGCTCTTTATTTGAAATAAGTGGATGCCCCACACTCTTACCTGAGATATTATTCGCATCATTAAATTCAGCAAATGCATAGTTAGGACAATTGTAATGTAATGCAGCTGGCGACAAGAGTGCATCCCACGATGCCAATGACTCAAGCCACAACGGAAGTTCAGCACCATGTTGTTCGCGCCATTTTTCAACCCGACTCACAGCATGAAAATCATAGAGGAATAAACCATTACCAAACATCATAGCAATAGGATTCATTCGAGACTCCAATGCATTAACAAGTTTTGAAAACTCACCTACCTTTTCATACGCATTCACAGCTACCTGATGGTGACGTTTCATTAAATCAAATTCAAACTTTTGCTTAGCGAGTTGTTCAAAAATTAAAGAATAGTTACTGAGTGCATCTTTGAGTTTACTCAACTTGCGTTGAAGGTCTCCAATCTGCTTTGCTTGCGTTCCTGCTATCGCGATTTGCACCATCATTATTAAGATTAGTGCGGGGAAACGACTGATGTCATAAGTTACCCAGGCAAGCACTAATAAAGTTAATGCGGGCAAACCCCACCGCAACATGGTAAATAGAGACTTACCTAATATGAATGATTTTTCCGAAAGCCAAGTCAGCAATTGAGTTTGATCAAACGCAATCTCCCGAAGCTGTTTACCAAGTGCCCAAATATGTTGCCTGAATTCAAGCTGTGTACTTAACTCGTGTATTGCTGCTTGTCGTTCTTTTAATTCCTCGCGGGAATAATTTAAACTTTTTAAATCGCGAGCGAGGCGGGCTTCACCAAGTTCGGTGCCACATCGATTTAAATATTGGAACAAAGAATCCCTTCCAAATAAATCAAGATCATGCGCATAGGCATGATGCGGATCTGAAAATGAACTACCATCCGAAAATTCAGTTGATTCAAAAATCAATCCTTTTGCCTCTTCCCTATTTAGTTTTTCAAAAAAGAAAAGTAACTTCTTTTTCTCTTCTAATACAGTCTGTTTTTTAATCAAAAAAACGAACACAACTAATATCGGTGGCAGAACCCAAAAGAAAAGCGAGTTTGAAAAACCAGCGTACCCAAACAAGCCCATGAGAATGACAAGCGCCACCCTACTCCAGGCGTATTGTTTGATTGTGCTTTCAACCTGATCGTGTTGTTGTTTATACTGGGCAGCTCGTTGCTGATAAAAATCTGGCGTAGACATCACAAATAAAATTATTGAAAACGCTCGATCATGTCCACGATTTGCTTTAGATATAAAGCATCGGTTTCATCAAAGTCGTTGAGATTATAACTATCTACATCAAGTACTAAGGTTACTTCGCCATTTTTTATGGCGGGTAAAACTATTTCTGATTTGGAATCGGAGCTGCACGCAATGTGTCCAGGAAATTCATCTACATTCGGAACTATAAAAACTTTCTTTTCCTTCCAACTGGCACCACATACTCCTTTACCCATTGCAATGCGCGTACATGCAATTGGTCCTTGAAAAGGACCGAGTACTAACTCATTATTTTTCACGAGGTAAAATCCTACCCAGAAAAAATTCATTGCTTGCTTTAGTGCAGCGGCAATGTTCGCAAGGTTGGCGATCAAATCCGGTTCACCAGAAATCAATGCCTCAATTTGAGGTACGAGTGTTTTATACTTTGAAGCTTTATCAGCTGATTGTGAGATAATAAGTGTTTCTGCCATGCCGTAAAATTAATCCAAAAAAATCTAACGCAGGTCTTTTGCCTTGCACACCTAGGTTAGGATGAAAGGCAGTTTTTCTTTCCCTTGGTCTTTAACCTTACAGACCGAAACTTATTGTATTCTGTGAGGACACAGAACACGGAGTTAGTGCAGAATGGGATGAAATGGAAATTTTTCTAAGCCTGAAAAAATAGCAGAATAAGGATAATGGCGATCAAAATTCCAAAAATTTGTATAAGGCCACGAAACTTCATCTTAAACATTTCCAGAAAGGAAACGTGGAAATTCTGCCAATAAAAGTTTTGGCCTAATTACCTTCCCTTGGCCTTGTCTTTATAGAGACAAAATTGTGTTCTGTGAGGACACAGACCACGGTTGGCTGAACACGGAGCTTAATTACCCTTGCCGGGATAAATGGTTGAGCCGGTATTGATGATCAGTATCTTTTCATCAGCAGGTAGTTCATCTTTCATTTGCAACAGTAAAGCCAAGCCTGCAATACCGGATGGCTCGCACCGAATTGAATGTTTGCGAGCAATATCAAGTGCATCTTCTATAAAATTCTCATCCACATCTAAAATTCCGGAAAGATTACCTATGCGTTGATTTTGAATCAAAGAGTTTATGTAGAACTGATAATCATCAAGCGAAGGAAGATAATAAGAAAATAATTTATCCATCCGCGAATTTGCATCATGTGTGGTTGCGCCCATAAAATTACACTGACTGATTTTCTGAATGTCACTCAGAAAGCGTGGATCATGCCTATAGATACTATTATTAAACTCGCGTTCAGCAATAATTAAAATATTAACAAACAAATCGCCCGTACCAAAAGGCACAAAACAATAGGCCGGACTTTCATTCAACACTTCATACGAAAGCCAATCGTAATAATTATCATTAAAACGATCCAGAATTTCGCGATAGGTGATATCAATACCTTCTTTATTATTAGTGAGCTCTTTTATTTCTTTACTTGAAAGTGATTCCTTACTTAAATCAGTTTCATATACCTCGCAGCCCATTTGTCGAAGTGATTCTTTAATACCTGCACTGATTTTATTATCCATCAACACTTTCAACTTCGTATTTACTTTATAGAGGTTGAAGAAATGTTGAATGGCAGCCGCGGCACTTCCTGAAGAAATGATTGACACTTCTTTAATATTATAGCGCTTCGCTTTAATTAAAACTTCCCAGGCCATGCGCGCCTTATGCGTACCTGTGGGATTAGTACTTTCATCTTTCAACCAAACATTGGTAAAGCCTGGCACATCTACCCTATATGTATTAGAGGCCGGAAAGCGCGGCTCATAAAATGGGCGTGGTGGAAATTCCGGTTTTGATGGATCGTTTAACGAGGGCACATATAAGCCGGCAATTTCCTCCGTTACTGCGCGCATCGTGTTCTCATCGTCAATCTGCTCCTTCAACAAATCCATTTCTCTTCCCGAAAGTTTTTGCAAAAGCGCATTAGCAATTTTATTTGCGAATGATTCCATGTTAGTGGAGTCAATCGCTTTTAATGCATCCTCCTCAACCGCCTCATCGGCATCCACATCTAACATACTTAAAAACTTAGTGGCAAACCGATTGTTGATCAATCCATTCCAATCAAACTGATTTTGTGTTGCAAACAAGCTAAGCAGGTTTCGTAATGATTGCGTTGCCCCAGGTGGGCTTTTCAAATTAAACGCTCTGCGCAACAAATCTTCTGATGGGCCTTGTGGATAAGCAAGGGATAGTTGTGGATCGAGCGACTGCGTATTTTTAATAAAATCTTTCAGTGCTTTTTGAAGTCCGTGAATAAAACTCCAGCGGCCAGTGCCAATAGACTCGTGGAAACCCGAGCGCGTTATCTGCTCACGAATGAGATCAAGAATTTCTTTGGGGATTCGTTTGGCCGATGCTTTCTTCATGATTGACAAAAGATCGCAGTATCATGCGAGATTAACAACTCGCTGGCATAAATACCTTACTTGCCAGCAATAAAAATTAATTATTCGCCCGCAGCGCGCGAAGTGTCCTCTGAATCTGTGTTTAAAGGCTCTTCAATAATTACGGCTGCACTTTCAGTTGTACTAACCATGGTTATCTCAGATTGATCTTGAGATGGATTTGATTCCTCCGCTTTCAACTCTTCATTAAAAAATTTCTTTTGTGAAAAGAGAATAATTACCACGCCAATAAATATAGAAGAGTCAGCTATGTTAAACACGGGACTAAAGAACTCAAAGTAATCACCCCCTTTAAAAGGCATCCATTCGGGCCAATAAAAATCAAACAACGGGAAGTAAAGCATATCAATCACCTGGCCATGAAACCAAGGCGATGGTGATTCCATAGGTGCATTATTTAAAAACACACCATAAAAAATACTGTCAATCACATTGCCAATAGCACCTCCTAAAATAAGTGCAAGGCAAATTAAAAATCCATTGTGTGCACGCTTGGCAACCATTTTAATTAAGTAATAGGTAATTCCTATCATAGCAAAAACCCGAAACGTGGTGAGCGCAAGTTTTCCAAATTCACTATCCCAACGAATGCCAAATGCCATACCGGGATTTAATAGATAATGTAGCCGAAACCACGAGCCCAGTACGTTTACTTCCTGATGGATATACATGTAGTTGTAAACAAGAAGCTTGCTCGTTTGATCAAGCAGGATTACTGCCAAGGCAATCAAAAAATATTTTTTGTAATTCATTTGCTATTAATTGACCGTAATCTTCAGTTTCAAAATAAATTCATCCATCTCTACTTCTTTCGGATCACTAACATTCTCCTTTAACTCCAAAGTAAGCGCTTGTGTTTCCGTTCGGATATATTCCTTGTGTTCTGTTAAGGCTGCAGAAACTACTTCATCATTCTTCGCAACTTCAATTGAAATCTTATCGAGCACTGCCAAGCCCATATCCTTCCGGAGATTTTGCACGCGATTCACAAAATCACGAGCAATACCTTCGCGCCTCAACTCATCAGTAAGCGTAATATCTAACGCAACAGTCAACCCGCCTTCAGAGGCAACCGACCAACCCGGAATATCTTCTGATGAGATCAACACATCTTCCAACACTAAGTTAAATCCGTCCCTATTTAAAGTACCACTTTTTTCAATGGCTTGAATGTCTTCTTTGGTAAAGGTATTAATCACAGCAGAAACCTCTTTCATTTTTGAGCCATACTGTTTGCCCAATTTTGCAAAATTCGGTTTTACCTTTTTCACCAATAAGTCACTGGTATCATCTATGTATTGGATCGCTTTAACATTTACTTCAGCTTTGATGATGGCCTCCACACTCTTCACACGGTTTGCAAATTTTTCATCCAACACAGGAAGCAAAACGCGCTGCAGTGGCGTGCGTACTTTCACCTTGCTATTCTTGCGAATAGAATGAACCAATGAGCAAATGCGTTGCGCATAATCCATTGATTTTTCCAATTCCAAATCTTTTCGTTTTGCATCTGCCTTAATCATTAAGGTATGATGAATAGATTCGAATTGAAGTGGCGTATTAAATTCCTTCGCTCGAGTGCGAATGTTATCTGTAAGATTCTTATACAACCATTCACTAAAGAAGGGTGCTATGGGCGCCATCAATTGTGCACTCACCATCAAACATTCATAAAGCGTTTCGTAGGCTGCGCGCTTATCCTCACTTAGTGCGGACTTACCAGCAGATGCTTTATCCGAAGTTGGTTGCCAAAAACGCTTTCGGTTTAAACGTATATACCAGTTTGAAAGATGATCGTTAACAAAATCTTGAATGGCACGAGCGGCTTTAGTTGGTTCGTACTCATTGAAAGCCGTTGTTACCTCTTCTATCAGCGATTGTTCTTTAGTGATAATCCACTTATCAAGCGGAGCAAGTTTATCATACGGAATGTTATTCATTTCATCTTTTACAAACCCGTCAATGTTGGCATAAAGTACAAAGAATGAATACGTATTGATTAGTGTTCCAAAAAATCTACGCTGTGTTTCTACAATACCATCAAAATCGAATTTCAGGTTATCCCATGGAGGTGCGTTTTCAATCATGTACCACCGCACCACATCAGGACCATACTTGGTTAGGCTTTCGAATGGATTAACCACGTTGCCCTTGCGCTTGGACATCTTATTGCCATCCTTATCTAAAACCAAACCGTTGGAAATTACATTTTTAAATGCCACCCCGTCATTACCAACTTTTTTGTTTACAGCTTTAATGTCATCGCTCGCTTCGCTCAGCATAGCAGCAATAGCATGCAGCGTAAAGAACCAACCACGTGTTTGATCAACACCCTCTGCAATAAAATCTGCCGGATAATTTTTCTCAAAGATCTCTTTGTTCTCAAACGGATAATGCCATTGCGCATACGGCATAGCACCGGAGTCGAACCAAACGTCAATCAAGTCCAGTTCGCGCTGCATCGGCTCACCCGAAGAACTTACTAATGTAATTTCATCTACGTAAGGACGATGAAGATCTTGAAGATGGATACTAGATTCCGGATTCTGGATTCCAGCTTTATTAGCTTTTTCAATTTCATTTCGAAGTTGTTCTATGGAGCCAATACAAATTTCTTCTTTACCATCTTTTGTTCGCCAGATTGGCAAAGGAGTTCCCCAATAACGTGACCGTGATAAATTCCAATCAACCAGATTTTCTAACCAGTTTCCAAATCGACCGATACCGGTTGACTCTGGTTTCCAGTTGATGGTTTTATTAAGGGCAACCATCTTATCCTTTAAGGCAGTTGTTTTAATAAACCAGGCATCCAATGGATAATATAAAACCGGTTTATCCGTGCGCCACGAATGCGGATAGGTGTGCTCGTATTTCTTTACATCAAATGCTTTGTTCTCTTCTTTTAAGATGATGGAGATAATGACATCCGTATTTTTATAATCCGGATTAGTTTCATCTTCATCCGTATAGTTCTTCACATAAAAATCATCGGCACCTAAAGGCTTATGCGTTTTGATTTTAAATTTCTCAACACCTTCCTTTAACTTTTCCCCAATCTCAGTAACAAACTTTCCTTTTTTATCAACCGTAGGAGTTTCATTACCCGCCTCATCTTTCAACGTAAGCGCAGGCATACCATTTTGTTTGGCTACGCGAAAGTCATCGGCACCAAACGTTGGCGAAATGTGAACAACACCTGTTCCATCTTCCGTGGTTACAAAATCTCCAGCAAGAACTTGAAATGCTTTGTCGGCATCATAGAATGGTTGCAGGTAAGGCATAAGTTGTTCATAGCAAATGCCAATTAAATCTTTACCTAAAAAAGACATATCTAAAGATTCCCAAGGGATATCTTTATCTCCGCCCTTATAATCCCTAATCAATTTTTCACTTCTACGACCAACGCTTCCATGCTCACCAGGTAATGGAATACGAGGCTTGAAGTATTGATCTTTTCTTGCATTTGCTAGAATCACTCTAATTGGCTTACCCGTGTATTGGTTCACAGTACCAATCATTATGTACTCCAATTTTTCGCCAACGGCTAAAGCAGTGTTTGAAGGTAGTGTCCATGGAGTAGTTGTCCACGCTAGGATAAAGATATCCGCATCATTTAACTCAGGATTGTCATACTGGATTTTGCTGTTCCACAAAAACTCCGACTTTGCATCCCGCTTCACCTTAAACTGAGCAACAACCGAAGTATCTTTCACTTCCTTATAGCAACCCGGTTGATTCAATTCGTGTGAGCTTAATCCTGTACCATCCGAGGGTGAATACGGTTGGATGGTATATCCTTTATAGAGAAGTCCTTTGTCGTAGAATTGTTTTAAAATCCACCACAGGGTTTCAATGTATTCTTTTTTGTAGGTGATGTATGGATTATCAAGATCAACCCAATAGCCCATCTTCACAGTAAGATCATCCCATTGATCTTTATACATCATCACCGTTTCGCGGCACTTCTGATTATATTCTTCAATGGAAATTTTCTTTCCGATATCGTCTTTCGTAATACCGAGTTCCTTCTCAACCTGCAACTCAACCGGAAGTCCGTGGGTATCCCAACCACCTTTGCGGTTTACCTGAAAGCCTTGTAGGGTTTTGAATCGGCAAAAAATATCTTTTACCGTGCGCGCCATTACATGGTGAATGCCCGGAGTTCCATTGGCCGAAGGTGGTCCTTCATAAAATGTAAACGATGGACTTCCCTCGCGTTGGCTTACTGATTTTTCAAAAATCTTCTCCTGTTTCCAAAAGGCTAAAATTTCTGATGCCACCTGGGCAAGGTTCAATTCCTTAAATTCTTTGTATTTACTCACTTCTAACTAAATAAGGGGCGCAATTTAGGTTTTTTTGAGCATTGAGTCATTACTCAGCGGAGCCGCTGCGATCATGAATTTTGATTTTACTTAAATCAATTTCTTCATCTTCCTGCTCGCCATAAAAAGTCGAGTCAAAATCATCGATGACTAACCGGCCTTTGCCCTTGCGCGGCTTATCGAAAGTCATGATTAACGTTGGAAGTAGAATTAAGTTAGTGAACATGGAGATCAGCAGCGTAGTGGATGTTAGTAAGCCCAAGGCAACCGTTCCTCCAAAATCTGAAAAAGCAAAAATGATAAACCCGGCAAATAGTACAATGGATGTGTAGACAATGCTCTTTCCTGTTTCTAAAATACTTTCGCTTACAGCTCGCGGAACAAAAAAACCAGTGGCGAGCAATTCCTGTCTATACTTGGCTAAAAAGCGAATTGAGTTATCTACCGAGATTCCAAACGTGATACTAAATATTAATGCGGTGCTCGCTTTAAGCGGAATATGGAAATAGCCCATCAACCCAGCCGTAATCATCAACGCAATCAAATTCGGAATTAACGAAATGAGAATCATGCGCGCATTGGCAAATAAAATTGCCATAGAAAGCGTGATTAAAATGCACGCGAGTATTAAACTCTCAGTCAGGTTTTCAATTAAGAAATTATTTCCCTTGATAAAAATCTTTGATGAACCTGTAACCGTAACCGTAACCGAATCGCTTTTAGATTTTAAGATTTCTTTTAAGTCTGCAACTAACAGGGCTGCCTTTGGTTCAATTACTTGCGTTACAAGCGAATCCATCTTAACAGAGCCAATGTCTGCCATCTGCATGGAGATGCGCATTTTTTGGTAAGTAGAATCAACAAAAGAATTAAACAAGCCACTGTTATCGGCTTGCCCTTTCAAATAACCTAATACATATTTTGCTTCTATATCAGATGTTGGCAAATCATACCAATCCGGATTATTGTTATAATATGCTTGGCGCGATGCTTTAATAAAACTTAAAATAGAAATCGGGCGCGAGGTTACGGTTATTGAATCCAATGACGATTCAAAAACATCAATCGCCTTAGCTATTTTCAAGCTCTGCAAAGGTTTTCTTCTCTTGGTTTGCAGATCAACTTCAATCTCAAGCGGCATTATGCCGCTAAAGTTTTCTTCTACAAATTTCAAATCTTTCTTTACCTGACTTTCTGCAGGTATATCATCCACCATAAATGAAACCGAGTAGAGCTTAGTCATACCAAAAACAGCGAGCGCTGTAATGACAAGTGTGGCCACATAAATGTAAACTCTATGCCGATGAACGAGTATATCAACCAACTTTACAAAACCGCCTAAAATTTTAAAATCCAAATGTTTCAGGTGCTTGGCATTGGGTTCCGGCATCCACGATAAAATACCCGGAATCATTACTAAGCTTACAACAAACAAAGCCAGAATATTAATACCGGCTACAATACCAAACTCGCGCAGCACTATTATATCTGTAGCGAGCAGCGTTAAAAAACCAATGGCAACAGTAAGGTTAGTAAGAAACGTTGCAAGCCCCATCTTTTGCACCACAATGCGAATGGCCTCCATCTTGTTTTTGCGTTTCACATACTCAACGTGATATTTGTTAAGCAGATAAATAGCGTTTGTAATTCCTATAGTAACAATTACTGGTGGTATCAATCCACTAAGCAAACTAATTTTGAAACCAAGAAGTTTAATTGTTCCAATAGTCCACACCACAACCACGCCAATCATGATCATAGAAAAAATTACGGCACGAACGGAGCGGAAAAAAAGAAGCATGATAACGCCCGTAACAAGTGCAGAAAGCATTAAAAACATTGACAATTCCTTTCGCACTTGCTCAGCCATTACCGAGCGCACAAAAGGCAGGCCGGCATAATGAATTTTAATACCCGAATTTTTTACAAACTCATCGCCATACCGCACCAGGGAATGAGTAACATCCAATCGTTTGGCTGAGTTAGCGTATTCTTTATTCATGGGGGCCAAAATCATAGTGGCTCCATTAGTCAGGTTTACTAACTGCCCCATATAAAACTTTTGATTGCGGGCTATGGCGAGTAAACTATCTAATTGATGTTGGGTGCTAATTGAATCCGGAAACAAAGGCACGAGATAGAACCTTTTTTCAACGGTATCCTTTTCAATAATTTTTAGCAGCGGCAAGGAAAGCACTTCATTCACACCTTCAATTTGCCTAAGCTCATTGCTAAGTTTTTTCAGTTTATTGAACCCCTCCAGTTTATAGATTGCGCTGTCCTTAACGCCAATAGCCATCATGTTCCCGTCTTCTCCAAACTGTTTCTTAAACTTGTTGAAGAAGATCATGTCAGGATCTTCCAGCGGCACGGTGCGGGCAAAGTCGTAACTCATCTCCACCTGAGCCGCATAATATCCCATAAATACGGTAATGGCGCCAATAACAGCGATTAGCAGTATTCTAAAACGGATAATTAGGTCGGCTATTTTAGACCACATAAAGGAGGCAATTCTTAATTTTTGATGCGTAAAACTAATAAAATTTGCTTAGGATAAGGGTTTGAGCCTCTTGATTTATAGTGCTTAGAGCGGATTTAAATACTAACTCCTTACATCAAATCTAAATCTCAAATCCCTTAATCTTTCTATACAAGGAAAGTGCGTGAGTGTCGGTCATCCCCGAAACAAAGTCGATGATCTCACGAAAGTGCAGATAAGTACTATCCGGATTTGCCTGAATAACGGCTATGGTTTCACCGGGAAGTAGCCGCGCCAGATTTGCGTACTTGCTACTCTGGTTTTTCTTTACCAGATGCTCAGCCGCCTTAATAAATTCTTCAAGCAAGCCAGGCAACACTTCAAATCCGGCTGCCTCAATTTCTACTACATGCCGCGCCCGATAAATTTTTATGATTGAAATATCAATGATTGCTTTCAATTCATTCTTATACAACCCTAAATCAGTAAGTGCATGATCAAATGAACCCGACAAAATTTCTGTTTCGTTCTGTAGAAAAACATCAACGGCATCATTGATTAGTTTACCAATAGCCATCGCGCGAAGCACACCAATTTTTTCATCAACGCTTTTAATGCGGTTGGCCTTTTCGGGATTAAAATCAGTTTTCAAAATTCCGGCCATCAAGTCAATGGTATCGGTTACGGAAACCAACCCTAACCGACAACCATCTTCCAAGTCAATAATATTATAACAAATGTCATCAGCCGCTTCAACAAGAAAGGCAAGTGGATGGCGAGCATAAACGTTCTCTCCATTTTTTGTTAACCCAAGCTGCGAGGCCATTTCATTAAACAGGTCTTGTTCTGTTTTAAAGAATCCAAACTTCTTCTGACTCTTTTTCGATTTGTTGCGCGATTGAATACTTGAAGCGCATGGATATTTTGTAAAGGCACCCAAGGTTGCCAAGGTGAGGCGTAACCCTTGGTATTGTTTTTTATTAAGAATTCGAAACCCTTGAGCATTGCCTTCAAAATGGGTGAGATCCATCCACTCCTGCTCGGAGAAGTGAGGCATATATTTTTTTCCTTCATGATGAAGAAAAAAATCGCTAAGTCCATCTTCACCTGAATGTCCAAAAGGTGGATTGCCTAAATCGTGAGCCAAGGAAGCTGACGCTACTACTGTACCAAAATCGTGAGAAGAAAATTTATCATTGAGTTCTTTATGGCGTTTAATGAGAATCTCGCCTACTCTTCGGCCTAGCGATCGTCCAACGCTTGAAACCTCCAAGCTGTGTGTCAATCGTGTGTGAACAAAATCATGCTCAGGCAACGGATGAACTTGCGTTTTATCCTGCAGCCTGCGAAACGGGTGCGAGAAAATAATACGATCGTAATCTTGTTCGAAAGCACTGCGTGTGGGTTCTACCAAATCAGATTTCTGATTCAGGCGTTGGTAAGAAAGAAGTTGGAGCCAATTCATTTTACTCTTTCAAAACTAAATCAATGCACATAACCGCAGCCATAATCAACATCCGCAGCGGATTATCGGCTGGCACTTGAGAGCTTATTTGTAAAATATAATTATCGGCAGACGTGAACAACTCCTTACCTAGACCATTCCATTTTTTAGTAACGGTGGCAAATTCTTTTCCATCATTGCTCACAAACTTAAAATCCCAGCTTGTCCATTTTCCCTTAAGCATACAAAGCGGGCGCTCGCTTGCATCCAATACTTCAAACTTTCCGCCTATGCTAAATAACTTCTGCTTAAATTTTCCAATCAATTGCTTTCGCTCATCAAACACTTCTACATTGGAAAGAAAAAATGAAACTCCCCGCTTTACAGTTAAAATTGTTTCTCCCGTTGGAGTCTTTATATCAATGTCAAACGGAGTGGTCCGTTTGTAGTCCGTAAACCGAAACATCTTGGTAAAGAAACCAAGATTCTCTTCGCGGCATTGCAAAATCATTTCACTGGTTTCAGGATCGAAAACATCAAAGCTATTAGCTGCTTTGAAAATCTTTACGTGTTCCTTAACGAAATAAAGGTTTCTGTTGAGGGTGGGATGCATATAGTTTTATAGGGTCTTGTTTAAATAATTGTGCTAAAATAATATAAAGTTCAGGTTGTGCTTGCTTAAACAGCGCAGGGCGCTCAAAAAAATTCTCCACGGCAACGGCAAAAAACTCTTCAATATTTTTGAAAGCATACTTTCTGAAAAAATGTTGTTCATCCGCTGCAAGGCTGGCCATCTCATTTTTAGCATATCGCTCAAATCGTATAATAACATCTTCATCTAAAATAGTGTAGCTATTTACAAGTTCATGTTCCAGCCACAGGGCATGCGCAAACTCATGGAGCAACAGGTTTATTCCGTCATTCTGATTATTTAACCCTTCTACAATTCCGCGCCAGCTAAATACAATGGTTCGCAGTCCAGGATTTACTTCGCCTTTATGCTTGCGATGGGTGATCATTGAATTGTAATAATCCGGGTAAACGATTATTCTTTTATAGAATGACAAACCTTTTTTTGGCAGAAATAATAAAAGTTGTGCCGCTGCACATGAGATGATGGCTTTCATGGCGCGGGTTAGTTTTATTTTATCGCGCGGCACAAACTCAAAGCGCATATACTGATCGCGCGCCAGACGCAAAAATCTTACTTTCAATGACCACGACAAAGATGTATAGAAAATATATTTGTGATTGAGAAAGCGATGAAAGATAGGACCATAATAAAAACGAAAGCGCAACTCCTGATATGCTGCATACAGTAGTCGCGCCAACATCGCTAACAAGCCAAACCTCACACTAAATTCGCTTTAACAAAGCAGCCATTGAAACAGAATCTTGTATAATTGATTTTACTTCGCTTATTGCCACACGTTCTTGCTTCATGGTATCCCGATCACGAATCGTAACCGTGTTATCTTCCAATGTTTGATGATCGATGGTAATGCAATACGGTGTGCCGATGGCATCCTGTCTGCGATAACGCTTGCCAATGGCATCCTTCTCTTCATAAAAACAACGAAAGTCAAACTTCAACAAATCCATAATCTCTTTAGCCTTTTCGGGCAAGCCATCTTTTTTCATTAATGGAAGAATAGCTACTTTATTTGGAGCGAGGGGCGCTGGTATTTTTAACACCACACGATCACTACCGTCTTCAAGTTTTTCTTCCTTGTAAGATGAAGCCAGTACGGATAAAAACATCCGATCGAGACCAACGGAAGTCTCAACAACAAAAGGGATGTAGTTTTTATTTTCTTCTGAGTCGAAATACTGCAATTTCTTTCCAGAAAATTTTTCATGACTTTTCAAATCAAAATCAGTACGCGAGTGGATGCCCTCTAATTCGCGAAAGCCCATCGGGAAATTAAATTGAATATCGCACGCTGCATTGGCATAGTGAGCCAAATTAAGGTGATCATGAAAGCGATAGTTTTCAGAACCCAATCCCAAAGCCTGATGCCATTGAAGTCGTTTCTCCTTCCAGTATTCGTACCATTTCATTTCTTCACCCGGCTTCACAAAAAATTGCATCTCCATCTGCTCAAACTCGCGCATGCGAAAAATAAACTGTCGTGCTACAATTTCATTTCTAAAGGCTTTACCAATCTGCGCAATCCCGAAAGGAATTTTCATGCGCCCGGTTTTTTGCACGTTGAGGAAGTTAACAAAAATTCCTTGAGCTGTTTCTGGTCTCAAATAAATTTTATTGGCATCATCGGCAACCGACCCCATCTCGGTAGAAAACATCAGGTTGAATTGACGTACGTCCGTCCAGTTTTTTGTTCCTGAAATCGGATCGGCAATTTCAAGGTCAATAATTAATTGCTTCAAGCCTACCATATCGCCATCGGCAAGGGTTTGCTTCAGGCGTTCATTGATTTCATCAATTTTCTTTTGATACTCAATAACTCTTGAATTTGTTGATACAAACATGGTTCTATCAAAATTCTCAAAACGTTTCGCAGCCTTCTCAACTTCCTTCTCAATTTTCTCTTCCAGTTTCTCAAGTACACCTTCCACCAATTGATCGGCACGGTAGCGCTTCTTGGAATCCTTATTGTCGAGCATAGGATCGTTAAACGCATCAACATGCCCCGATGCTTTCCAAATGGTAGGGTGCATAAAAATCGCTGAATCGATGCCCACAATATTATCGTGCAGCAACGTCATGAATTTCCACCAATATTCTTTGAGATTGTTTTTTAATTCAGATCCATTTTGTCCGTAATCATAAACCGCACTCAGGCCGTCATAAATTTCACTGGAAGGAAAAATAAACCCATACTCCTTTGCGTGGGAGATTACATTTTTAAACAGATTATCTTCTTGATTTGCCATAAGCCGCAAAGATAGAAATTAGTGGCTAGCCTGTAGAAAAAATCAATAAAATGAAATTAAGCCGGCAAGGTGATGGTAAATATAGATCCTTTACCAAACTCCGACTCAAAGGAAATCTGACCCTCAAGTTTATCAACTGCTTCTTTGGCAATGTATAGCCCTAAACCCGAACCGGTAGATATATCGGTTGCGCGGAAAAACATTTCGAAAATTTTAGTCTGGTATTCGGATTTAATTCCGATGCCATTGTCTTCAATTTGTATCAGATTTTTATTGTCGTGCGTAGCTACCCTTATTCTTAAAAACGGTTTGGGTTTTGAAAAATCCTGATACTTAAACGCGTTTGCAATGAGGTTATTTAAAATAACTCGTAACCTGGATTCATCCGTTTTAATCCGGAAGGATTCATTTACATGAACTTCAATTTCAACCTTATTGATGTCAATTGAATATTTGAGAGTGTTTACTATTTCATGGATAACCTTTTCTATGGGCACCTCTGTAATGTTCACCTGAAGACGCGCATTTCGGGAATACTCAACAATTTCTTTGATATAATTATCTATTACTCCAACTCTTTCCTGCATTAAGCGCAGATAATTTTGCGCCCCATCCGGATCTAGCTGGGCCAGATTTAGTAAGCCCAACATGGAGGTAAGTGGTGCACGCAAATCGTGCGAAGCACTATAAACAAAGCGATCTAGCTCCTGATTGGTTTTAATCAGTTCTCTGTTTTTTGTCAGAATGTTCTTTTCGGAAGCAGTAACCATTCGATCGAAAAAAATAATAATCAGTAACCCCATAAGCAGTACGATCAGAAAGCTAACGATAAGATAAAAATGCGCCTGATTAGGAATAAATTCTTTTGGCTTAAATATGGCGATAAGAAAGAGTGTGAAACTTAATAGGGTAAATCCAATTCCTAAAAACTTTTGGCGGTAGCCAAACACGGCCAAGGCACCCAAGCTGCTGAGAATAAAATATAAGTAAGAACCGGTTTGAAGTGGATCGAGGTCTATGATAGAAAAATAATAAGCGAAAAAATTACAGCGCAGCAGGTGTATAATAATGGCGGTATTTACGTATTGCCATCTTAGTAGAAAAAGGCAAAATCCGCAAACCAGAAATCCGATAAATAGAGAGCCTGGTTTGCCTTCATGATTAAATAAATTAGTTGTGAAATAAAATAAGTCAATGCCCAAATACATAACAATGAGGTAGGCGCCAAGAATTATCTTTCTCTTCTCACTTTCTGTTTCCAGAACCCGATCGCGAAGAACAAACTTTTGAATACCCATCACTCAATTAATTTGATTTGGCAACCGAATGGTAAACCGCGAGCCTTGCCCCAGATTTGAATCTAATTGAATTGATCCTTTCAATTTAACAAGCGTTTCCTTAACAATGTAAAGCCCTAAACCACTGCCCTGCGATTTTTCGGAGGCTCGATAAAACATCTCAAATATTTTGCTTTTATGTTCCTCGGCTATCCCTAACCCATTGTCTTCAATGTTAATCTTTACCTGTGCGTTTTCTACATTTGCATTGATGAACACTTCCTGCCGTTCTTTTCCTGCATCATGATATTTAAATGCATTGTCTATTAAATTTTGAAGTACAACCTTGAAGCGCGGCAAATCTGAAACGATTGCAAGGGTTGGCGAAATATCTAACCGGACGCAAATCTTCTCCATGCCCTCAGCAAACTTTAAATTCTCAACGGATTCCTTAACAACCGGCAATAAAAGAAATTTTTCTTGGATAACATTCTGCCTCGCATTGCGCGAGAAATCAATAATCTCCTGAATAAATCCATCCATATTACCAACACGCTGCTTCATAAGTTCGAGGCATTGCTTAACATCATCCGGGTTGTCAGTTTTTTGACTAATCTCAATCAAGCCAAGAAGCGAGCGCAAGGGAGCTCGAAGATCGTGGGAGGCACTGTATACAAACCGATCTAACTCTTTATTAGTTTTTACGAGCAAGTCATTCTTTAGCAAAATCTCTTTTTCAGTAAAGTGATTGACGTCTATTAAAAAATAAAGCAACGTAATACCAGTAATAATGGCAATCACAAAATTGGTCGCGAAACTAATTTGCACATACTCGTCAGTAAAAACTCGCTTTGGAAGAATAGTAAGATTTCCCCAATAGGATAAAAAAAACAAGAGGGTTGAAAGCAATGCAAAAGAAATGGCGAGTGGACGATCTTTGTGACCAAAAAGTGCAATGCTGGTAATACCTGTAATAACAAAAAACATATAGATCCCAGCGCGGTACCCATCATTGGATGCAAAAAGAAAAACAATCGCATTTAACAGAGATAAGAAAAGAACATTTGCTAATCGATACTTACCTAACCGATTAAAAACCAATGTAATAATGGCCGTAATGATTACGGCCAGGTAATACGGGTCATTGCCTTCAATATTATTATAACGATCAACAAAAATGTATGTAATGCCAACCAACAAAGAAACCACAATGAGATGGCCACGCAAAATCGCGTTCTTATAGTCTACCCAAGAGTTTATGTAGGTATGCTTTCCTATAATTAGGTCTCTGAATTTCCTCCTGAGCATGATTAGTAGTCAACGATTAAAAGCGTAAAATAAAATCATTTTCTGTGACGATCACACGTCAATTCATTAATAACCTTACATACCTTTATATTACCTTAAATTCAGGGGCAAGCGCAGCTAATCCATAGCCCGCTTTAAAAAGGTATTTAAAGGCAGGAGGGTCTTGCAAGCTGCTGCCGCTTTCTTAACAAAGTCCTTTTGAATAACTTCGGCATCAGTAAAATTGTGCGATACGATATAACTTTTATAGCGCAACAAATCTATGTTTGGGTGATCTTTTGCGTATCCTTTGGGGGCTGTTTTAAGTTTATCAAAATCGCCTAACGCAGGAAATAGCTTCTTGAATTTTTTATCATTCAGGATTTTTTGAAAGTCCTTTATATTGTAATCAATCTCCTGCCTGATCTTCGCCAGATTTTCATTATCGGGCATGTAAATTCCCCCGGCAACAAAACTCTTCCCCGGCTCAATGTGAATATAATAACCCGGCTCCTGCTCCATTTTTCCATGAGCCGACATACCCGCGCCCATATTTACTTTATAGGGTCGCTTATCTTTACTAAACCGAACATCGCGATAAATGCGAAAGCCTAATTTTCTTGGATTTAGCCCGCCAAGGCTTTCATCAAACTTCACCGCTTCTTTATGAAATGCTTCTAAGAAATCCTCAAACTGAAGTTTAACTTCTACGTATTTTGGTTTATTCTTTTCAAACCATTCGCGATTATTATTCTTCGCAAGGCTCTTAAGAAACTTTAAAATCATTTCCATGCTTGGATTTTTTAATTACTACTTTTTTATGGCGAGCCGTTGAATTCTAAAATTGAACCGGAAGAGAAATTGAATTAGAATAAATCGTTTCATTTTTACTTGAAATAGGTAGCGGTTCTTTGCACTTGCAATAAAACACCAATCCTTTATAGGACGTAACATGTAAATACCGAGTGGTAAAAAGTCCGGTTTTCGAAACAACAATTACCAAGCCCTCATTTTTACTTATTAGTTTTCTAAAATCCTCGACAGTAAGCTGAACAAATACTCCATTCATTTTAAGTGCTTGCCGAATATGACCGTGTTGTGAATGGGGAACCATATAAATTATTTTAGTTATTTAAAGATATTCGATTACCGTTTCCAATCCTATACCACGCGAAGCCTTAATTAAAATAGTAGCATCACTAATCGGGTTTGTTTTTAGAAACACTGACAAAGTTTCTTTTGTTTCAAAATGGTGCGCTTCGGGATAAGTGCGCTTGCCTAATGACATTAGCTTGCCGCACAGATACACACCATCAAAATTCTTTTTAAGTAGCAACTCGCCAATTTTTCTATGTTCCACTTCGGCCTCGCCTTCTAATTCAAACATATCGCCCAAAATCACAACCTTCTTTTCAGCTTTCATGCCGGCAAGATTTTCAATCGCAGCTTCCATCGAACTAGGGTTAGCATTGTAGGCATCTAATATAATCGTGTTTGTGCGCTTGGTTATAAGTTGCGAACGCATATTGCCAGGCACATATCCGGCAATAGCCGCATTGGCCGTCTTCGCTTCCACATTAAAAAATTTTCCAACACAAAGGGCAGCGGCAATATTTTCAAAATTGTAAGCACCCATCAATTGGGTTTGAACCAACTCGCCATTCTCCGCTTTATATTTAATAAATGGATCTGCCTCCACAAGTTCGGCCTGATAGTAATCTCCCGGTGCAGGATAAAAATAAGGTTGCTTAAATCGCTTAGCCATGTTGGCTAAAAATTCATTCTTAGAATTAATAAATACAGTTCCATGGTTTGTAATCAGATGTTGATACAATTCTGATTTACCCCGAATAATATTATCGAAGCCCCCAAACGTACCGATATGGGCCCGGCCAATATTGGTGATGAGTCCATGCGTGGGATTAGCTATTGAACTGAGCAATGCAATTTCACCCAAGTGATTAGCGCCCATTTCTATAACGGCTATCTCGGTAGTTGAATCAATACCGAGTATAGAAAGCGGAACGCCAATATGATTGTTTAAATTTCCTTTGGTGGCAAAGGTTTTATAAGTGGTGCTAAGCACTGCGTGCAATAGTTCTTTTGTAGTTGTTTTTCCATTTGATCCTGTTAATCCAATAACCGGAATAGTTAATTGACTTCTGTGATATTTTGCCAGAGCTTGTAGCGTTAACAAAACATCGGCAACCAGAATACAACGCGAATCAACATTATAGGTGGCATCATCAATAACCACATAACTAGCTCCTAAGTCTAATGCCTTTTGTGCAAACTCATTGGCATTAAACTTATCTCCGCGCAAAGCGAAAAAGATGCAACCGGCAGTTATTTGTCGGGTGTCTGTTGAAATTTTTCCTTCGGTAAGGAATTTTTCGTATAGTTTTTCTATGTGCATTTATCTCAGGCTTGTAAAGTATCTTGCAGGCAAGATAACAGGTGCATGGGTGTACTCGTTATAGAATGTGAATATTTTTAAATGCGCAGAGCTCTATTCATACTAACTTTTCTATTACCGCTTTGGCTGCAGGGTCAATTTACCTATAAATTAGATCAGAGTATTGCCGTTGAGGCCGATGGAAAAGTACTACAATTACCATGGGCAGGAGGGCTAAATGCCGTGCAGGTAAATACCATGGATTTAAATGGCGATGCAAAACAAGATCTTGTTTTGTTCGATCGCGCTGCCAACAAACTACTAACGTTCCTGAATCAATCGAACCAATATGTTTATGCTCCCGAATATGAAGAGCTTTTTCCGACTGAAGTAACGCAATGGATACTGCTGCGTGATTTTAATTGTGATGGCAAGAAAGACATTTTCACTAGTGATCCTTTTGGGATTGTTGTTTTTGTAAACACTACTAAGCCTAATGAAAAACTAAGCTGGCGACCTTACAACCCAGGGTTTCCACTTCTTACCAAAGGCTTTACCAGCAGCGTAAACCTTAAGGTAAATGAATCGGATGTTCCGGCCATTGACGATATTGATGGCGATGGCGATTTAGATATTTTAAATGTTCGCTTTGTTGGAATAGGAACCATGGAGTGGCACAAAAATTTAAGCATGGAGCGAACCGGTACGTGCGACTCGCTTCAATTAGAACGTGTTACTCAAAATTATGGTGAGTTTGAAGAATGTACGTGTGGTGTTTTTGCGTTTGGTCAACCCTGCGCCTCCTTGCCGGGTGGGCGTACGCAACATGCCGGTGGAAAAGCGCTGCTCACTATAGATATGGACAATGATGGCGATAAGGAATTATTATTCTCTGAAGAAACCTGCAGTCGCGTTTATATGCTCGAGAACCAGGGAACAACCGAAGATGCATTGATGACAACGGCCGTGGGATTCCCAAGCTCTAATCCAATCAACTTTCTTATTTTCCCCGCACCCTATCTTGAAGATGTTGACTTTGATGGCACTCCCGATTTGCTCGCTTCGCCTAATATTTATGCTCGCAACTTTCAAAATATAAACTTTAAAGAGTCGCTTTGGTTTTATAAAAATACGGGCACGCAACAGCTGCCTCAATTCACCTTTCAAAAAACAAATTTCCTTCAAGATGAAATGATTGATGTGGGCGACTATGCGGCTCCGGCCTTTGTCGATTTTGATGGCGATGGTGATCAGGATTTATTTATCAGCAACTACGTAGGCTCAAACTTTGCAAGCTCAATCTATCAATATGAAAACATTGGCACGGCTGAGCGGGCCGCCTTCAAATTAATAACGTCAGATTATATCAGCTTTTCATTCGCCAACTATTATAATATTAAACTTCAGTTTGCCGATATAAATGGAGATGCCTCATTGGATTTTGTTTTTACAGGAACGAGCCCACAAAACCGCACCGAGTTAATGTATGTTCCAAATCGATCAACGAACGGCCTTAATTTTTCAGGGCAGTCGATTCTCTCAACTAACTTTGAGATTGCCGACACAGAAAATATTTTAGTGGTAGATGTAAATCAAGATGGACTCAACGACCTGCTGGTTGGCAAAGCTACGGGTGCGGTTCAGTATTGGAGAAACATGGGCCCTAAAGATCAATTCAACTATACATTAGAAAATGGCAGCTTTCTTGGGTTAGGCACCAGTACCGACAGACAAAACGCTTCGTTGGCAGCCGGAGATCTTGATGCCGATGGCCGGGGTGATTTAGTGTTGGCCGATCAACGTGGCCAGCTTACTATCTATGGAGATTTCCGAGCACAAAATTCAAATATTGAGGGCGTAAAAAATATTCTATACAATTCTATAACTGAAGAATATACAGCTAAAAACTTTGGTGGCCGGGGTTGGCCAACCATCGCCAATCTTTTCAACAGTAGTCGGCCGGCCATTGTCTTTGGAAACACCTTGGGCGGAATTCATATTTTAAAGAATGAAGAAAGTGTAGCACTCGCTGATGAACCCGTCATTGAAATTTTCCCTAACCCGGTTGTTGAAAACGAAACGCTGAAAATAAAAACCGACCGCAATATGATTGTTCAGTTTTATACTTCACTCGGCCAAAAAATTTCTCAATCTTATTACATTCCGGCCAATCAGGAATATCCGATTGTATTTTCCGGTTTACCCAGCGGCCTTTATCTTGCACAGTTTACTTACAGCAACAAAAAAATTGGCAAGCGATTTATTATTCAATAATTACACACCTACCTCAATGAGTTCTTTTGCAATCATCTTTGATATGGATGGCGTTATCGTTGATAGCAATCCGTATCATAAAATTTCACTTCGTCAGTTTTGCGAACAACATGGCTTTTATCTTAGTGATGCAGATTTGCTGAATAAAATATATGGCCGCACTAATAATGATTGGATCAGAAATCTTTTTGGCGATCTCCCTAAAGAAAGAATCTTAGTGCTTGGCGAGGAAAAAGAGGCGATGTTTCGCGATCTGTATCAAAATGAAATTCAGGCTTTAGCAGGACTCGAAGATTTTCTAAAAAAATTAGAAGCACAAAAAATACCCAAGGCCATTGGCACATCGGCACCAAGAAGCAATGTTGATTTTGTACTTGCCGCCACGCAATTAGAAAAATATTTTACAACCATTTTAGATCAATCTAACGTAGAGCATGGTAAACCCAATCCCGAAATTTATTTGAAGGTTGCTGCCCGAATAGGGCTTGCCCCCACCCAGTGTATTGTGTTTGAAGATTCATTGTCTGGCGTGGAAGCAGCACAGCGAGCTGGCGCTAAGGTGGTTGGGGTTACAACCACACATTCAAAAGAAGAACTATCTCATACCGATTTTGTGATTGATGATTTTTTCAATCTTGACCCGCAGACTTTGTACGATAAAGTCTTTAAGAAAAATTAGGAGAGTTTCGACAAGCCTGACAGTTGGCTAATGAATCAAATTATTGGCAAAAGCATATTTGATAAGGCCAACTAAGGAAGTCGTATTGGTTTTACGAAAAATATTTTTGCGGTGCGTTTCCACAGTGCGTTCACTGATAAAAAGCTTCTCGGCTATCTGCTTATTCGAATTTTCTTTCGCTATTAGGTTTAAAATCTCACGTTCGCGTTCAGATAATAACTCTGTTGGTTGCTCATTGCTAAGATCTGACAATACCAGTCGGGTTATCTCAGGACTAACATACGGCATACCCTTTACTATTTGTAGCAGCGCATTTTTTAATTCCAGCTGCTGAATGCTTTTTAGCAAGTATCCATCAACTCCCTCTTTAAGAATTTGCTTTACCAATACCCCTTCATCGTGCATACTTAAAATAACCCGCTTCACATCCGGATATTTTGTTTTAACCTGCACACACAGGTCTAATCCATTTGCCCCAGGCAAACTATAATCGGTTAATAAAATGTCGGGCTTGTTAGATTCAATAGCTTTAATTGCATCTTCGGCATTACTGGCTGTTCCAATAATAGTAAACCACGAATCCTGATCGAACATGGATTTTAATCCATCCAAAACAATGTGGTGATCGTCTACCAGAAAAAGTTTAGTCGATTGGTTAGCATTCATGAGAGTTAAAAGTAACCGATCTAGTTGAAATGTTTACACTATGGAAGAAATTGAATCGGAATATTTTCTGGACGATAGATGTTCGGGAACCTACCCCAATTGAATACAGCTATGAGGGCAATTGCCAGAAAGGAAAGCCCCACTGCCAAAATGATTGAGTTAACCGGATTCATTTGCAAAAACTCTAGTAAAAACGAAACAATAAAAACTACAACCACGGCTCCGCAAGCCCAGGTCAATAGGTTATTAAGATTTTCGCCACATGTATATTCAGCTGTGCTTTTATCTTTCAAATGAAAATGCAGGATACGAATAAAGGTTGCGTATTGAGACGAGCGATCTTCATGCTCACTGCCCGATAAATAAAACTGATTAGTTATCGTTATAGGTGAACCACCGTCCGGATAGATGTAAGCACGATATTTATTTTTGGCTTTACACAACCTAACTGAAAGAATAGTGGCATATGGAATAATTTGATCACGCCCATCCGATTGAATAGTAAGGTTATAATCGGTTAAAACTGCGGTGCAGGGTTTGTCCGCTGCGCCATTTTTATACGTGTACTCCTCAGAAATTTTCATTTTTAAAAGTACCCTACAATAAAAGCAAAGTGAATACCACAAAAACGGTATTTTAACTCCGTGCTAGCACGGATGTTAGACCTCCTGATTATATACGGGAATTCATTAACAAAGGGACAATAACAAACATTGTTGTCCCTTTTCTTTCCTTTTGAGTATCAATTTCAATACTACCCCTAATCATGTGCAGTCGAGAGTTAATATTCTTCCATCCATTACCCTGGCCCGATGTCAGCGACTCAATTTCAAAGCCTTGCCCATTATCCTCTATGGTTAAGATTAATTCTTGCGGATGCTGCACTAACTGAATCGAAATTTGATTTGCACCGCTATACTTAATCACATTGTTCACCCACTCCTGACAAATTCGGTACAATGCAATACTATGCTCGTTCGACATTTCTTTATCCAAATCATACGTTTGAACAGAAATGGTAATGCCTCCCGATCTATTAATGCGGGCGGCAAATTCTTTCAGCGCTTCTTGCAATCCGCTTTTCACCAACACCTGTGGCATCAGGTTAAAGGCGATGTTTCGGATTTCAACATTCATATCATTGAGCACACTCAGGGCATGGTCAACCGTGGGCTTTTCAACCACTTCACGAGATAGACTCAGGCGCAACGCTGAAATCATTTGCCCAAATCCATCATGCAAATCGGCCGCAAAGCGTTTCCGTTCTTCTTCCTGTGAGCCAATAACAGCTTTTAACTGACCTTCGCGCAAAGTGGCACGCGTAGTCTGCAATTCTGCCTGCTGCTTTAGTTTAAGTCGATTACTCCAGAAATAACCCAAGCCAACGAGCGCACCAAGAATGGCAAGCAATAAAAAAATAGCCAACAAACTTTGATTAATGCGTGAGTCTTTGATTTCATTCTCTTGTTTTAGCAACAGAATTTCATTCGCCTTCTTCACAGTTTCATACTGTGTTTGCAATTCTGCCATTTGCCGGGTTTTTTCTTGTTGATAGAGCGTATCTTTTACAATGGTAGATTCTCTAAATTCTTTATAGGCAGCTTGAAAGTTATTTTGGGCCGCTTTTATTTCAGACAAAGAAACGCGCGCATCCATTACTTCTTTAAGTGCATTAATTCGCTGTGCGATTGCCAACGCTTCTGTTGCTAATTTTTCAGCTTGCGTTAATTGTCCTTCTTCACGATAAACATCTGCCAAATAGACCATAACAAACGCTAACTCTTTTTTATTATCATATTGTTCATTGAGTTTTTGCGCCCGAAGCAAATATTCTTTTGAGAGATCCCTATCGCCAAGCTTATGATAGGCCATTCCGGCATTGCATAACGTAGTTGGTAAAAATTGCTGAACATTCTGCGCTTCAAATTCTGCAGTGGCAATTAATGAGTAATGCAGCGCACTATCATAATTAGGAAGATAATTATATACAGAACCCAGGTTTGCGTGACATGCCGCTATTCCGAATTTATTATTGAGCCGCACATAAATTTTTAAAGCCTCTTGGTAGCTAGCAATTACTCGTGGGTATTCCTTCTGACTCTTAAAAACAATAGCCATGTTTATAATCACCATGGCAATCTTTCCATCATCGTTTAGTTTTTCGTAAATCTTTCGGGCATCCAGGTAATACGCTATTGCTTTTTTAAAATCACCTTGTTCATCATAAATAATTCCAATGTTGTTAAGGGTATTGGCCGTTTTTGATTCATCGCCCAACGCCTTGCGTAGCACAAGCGCCTTCTGTTCAAAACCCAACGCCTCTAAATAATTTCCCTGTGCTTCATGCGTAACACCAAGATTGTGAAGCGCCTCCACCTCATAATCGGGCAAGCCCAGCTCTTGAGAAATTGCCAAAGCTTTCAGTCCATACTTCCGGGCAGTGTCGGCATTGATAAAGCGGTATTCCCAGCACAAATCAAGGAGCGGTTTTATTCTTGATTTTTGATTTGATTGATGAGCCAGCACGGTTTTGAGGCTATCCATATTATTATTTTGACCTACCACCACTAAGGTACCCAGGCATAGCAATACCATTAAAGCTGTTCTCATTAGTAGAACTATTCTATTTCGAGGTAATTAAGAGGATTTTAGCGAATTATCGAGGGCGATCTCATCATTTTGCATCCTCGTACCAATATTTTAGATGACGCTTGGTTTATTAGGTCTCATTTCCCGATATTTGCAGTCCCTTTTCAGAAAGGGCTAAATCAAAAGAATTATGGCGAGGGTTTGTCAAATAACAGGAAAAAGACCTCAGGTAGGCAACAATGTTTCTCACGCGAACAACAAAACGAAGCGTAGGTTCTATCCAAACCTACACACTAAGCGTTTTTTCGTTCCTGAAGAAGACAAGTGGATTACTTTAAAATTATGTTCAAAAGCAATCAAGACAATCAATTTGAAAGGAATTTCAGCTGTTTTGAAAGAAGCAAAAGCTAAAGGAACTCTTTCAATCTAAATTTATAAGCTGCCATGGCAAAGAAAGGAAACAGAATTCAGGTAATTTTAGAGTGCACTGAGCACAAAACAAGCGGCATGCCGGGCATGAGCCGCCACATTACCACAAAAAACAGGAAAAACACTACTGAGCGTATTGAGCTCAAGAAGTACAATCCTGTTCTAAAAAAATATACATTACACAAAGAAATTAAGTAGTCATGGCAAAGAAAGTTGTTGCATCCTTAAAGAAAACAGATGGCAAGAGTTACGCTAAAGTAATCCGCGCTATTAAATCAGAAAAAACTGGTGCTTATATCTTTAAAGAAGAGATTGTAGCATCGGATTTGGTGAAGGAAACACTCGCTAAGAAGTAATCTTCCTCCGTTCATAAAATTAGAAAGTCCCCAACAAGGGACTTTTTTTATTTAATCCTATCTTAAGCAGAATTTAGCTCAATCTAAGCATGGCACTCTTCTCTGGTTTATTCGCGAAGGAAAAAAAGGAAAGCCTCAATCAAGGATTACAAAAATCGAAAGAGAGCTTCTTTGGCAAATTAGGAAAAGCGATTGCCGGAAAGTCTACCGTTGATGATGAAGTATTAGATAGCCTGGAAGAGATTTTGATTTCTTCGGATGTCGGTATTAACACTACCGTAAAAATCATCGAAAAAATTCAGGCTCGTGTAGCCAAAGACAAATATCTGGGCATTTCGGAATTAGATAAAATTCTAAAAGAAGAAGTTGCAAACCTCCTCGTAGAAAATAACTCCCAAGACTTAGGGGATTTTGATGTGCCAACAGGAGTGAAGCCTTATGTGCTGATGGTTGTTGGTGTAAACGGAGTAGGTAAAACCACCACAATAGGAAAACTCTCCGCACAGTTTAAAAAGAAAGGTAAGTCTGTTGTATTAGGCGCTGCCGATACATTTCGCGCAGCCGCGGTTGAACAATTAAAACTTTGGGGTGAACGGGTTGGTGTTCCTGTGGTATCGAAAGGCATGAATACCGATCCATCAGCAGTTGCCTATGATGCCGTGAAGCATGGGGTTGATACCGGAGCAGATATAATCATCATTGATACCGCAGGTCGCTTGCACACTAAGGTGAACCTGATGGCCGAGCTTTCTAAGATTAAGAGAGTGATGGAAAAGGTAATACCCGATGCTCCGCACGATGTTATGTTGGTGTTAGATGGCAGCACCGGACAAAATGCATTGGCGCAAGCGCGCGAGTTTACGAAAGCAACCGATGTAACGTGTTTAGCTATTACAAAACTTGATGGCACTGCGAAAGGCGGTGTTGTAATTGGAATCTCAGACGAGTTTAAAATACCCGTGCGGTACATTGGCGTGGGCGAAAAAGTAGAAGACCTACAAGTTTTTAATAAAGTGGAATTTGTTGATTCGCTGTTTAAGAGATAATTCTAATTAATTCCTTGAAGTAGGTTAATTCTACTCTTACCTCTTAAACGGAATTCTATAAAAAATCTGATAATTAAAACCCCAATAAATGGGTTTGAATGTGCGGCCATAGCCGGGAATTTCATACGATTCAAAAATATTATTTTTTAAGGAAGGCAAAAACTTCATGCGCCCTGTGTAACCCATCCAAAACTGTTTCCAGATTTTTACCCGAAGGCCAGTAGTTAATTCCAACCACCCGGCTTTGGTTCCAATGTTAGAAGATTCAATCTGATAATCTCCAAAATCAATAACACTAATTCGATAGGTGGTTCGCTCGTTAAAAATTGAATGCGCATACCGAAAGCCCAGAAAGAACATGTTCTTTTCAGGATCCTTCAACATAAAGTTTATGTCGATGCCTACCCTGAAATAACGCCCATCATTTTTGTAGTCGCCATTTACCAAAGTAAGTTCACGAGCCCACGATCCATAGTCGGCAGCTAAATAATAGCGACCAAAATCTACATCCGCATTTGCTTCCCAACCTGTGAGCGAACTTTTTGCTAAATCTTTTCCGATACTAATTAAGTCTGTACCAAATCTAATTCCGGTTGGCTTATGAAATCCCCGCACAGAATCTGGGGCAGAATTCTTTTTCTGGGCAAGCGTTGGCAGTGCCAAAAACAGAAACAAACTAATCCACGCGAACCTGCACATTGACAGCGGCATTTATTGTTAATTGATTAGTTACAACCAAAAATTCAGGAAATGAAGTATTCTCAACATCCAAATTTATATAGTGAGTAAACGCCCCACATTCTGGAGAGATAACTTCTGTTATCGGCTTATATTTTAATTGAAGCGTCTCAACCCGATTTTCAAATGAAAAAGTAAACGTAATATCTTCTTCAGAGGGATTAACAGGAAGTTGGACAGAAGTAACTGAATCCGTATAGTATTTTTTGTCGAGGCCTGAAATTGCAATTTCGTTAAACAGAATTTTTCGCGCAGAATCATCCGGTTTCTTAAAACTAATCTTCACCAGGTTTGTGCTGGTAATCAAGCAGTCGGGCTCATTCAAGCATCCCGTAAGGACGAAAAATAAAGGAATAAATCGAACGAATTTCAATGGCTTAAAGGTTGAATGTGCAAATATAGTGCAAGTGGGTTCGGGGCAGAATTTAGGGGTAGTATTTTTCGTAATTTCGCAACCGTAATTGACTTGATTTGAAAACAAGAGGCGCAAAAAAGACTAAAGTAAACATCGTAACACTCGGATGTTCCAAAAACCTGGTGGATTCTGAAGTGCTATTAACACAACTTCGTGGCAATGGCATCGAAACCTCGCATGAATCTAAAAAAGATGATGCCAATATAGTGGTTATTAATACCTGTGGTTTCATAGATAATGCCAAGCAAGAATCGATCGATACAATTCTTCGTTATGTAGATGCAAAAGAAGAAGGTCTTGTAGAGAAAGTATATGTTACAGGCTGCTTGTCGGAACGCTACAAAGATGATTTGCAAAAAGAAATTCCCGATGTAGATGCTTGGTTTGGCACGCGTGATCTTTCGCGCTTGTTAAAACAATTGAATGCGAACTACAAACATGAACTTGTGGGCGAGCGCATTCTTACCAACCCAAGTCACTTTGCGTATTTAAAAATTTCAGAAGGATGTGATCGGCCTTGTTCATTCTGCGCCATTCCGTTGATGCGCGGAAATCATATTTCAAGACCCATTGAAGAGTTGGTGCTTGAGGCTAAGAATCTAGCCAAGAAAGGCACAAAAGAATTGTTGTTGATTGCTCAGGACTCTACCTATTATGGTCTTGATCTTTATAAGAGAAGAAATCTATCTGAATTGCTAAAACATCTTTCGGATGTAGAGGGCATTGAATGGATTCGGTTACACTATGCATTCCCTACCGGTTTTCCGATGGACGCGCTTGACGTGATGGCCGAGCGATCAAACATTTGTAACTATCTGGATATTCCACTACAGCATGGCTCAACCAATATGTTGAAGATCATGCGCAGAGGAACCACACGCGAAAAAACGGAAGAGCTATTGCAAACTATTCGGGCTAAAGTTTCCGGCATTGCTATACGCACAACCTTAATTGCCGGCCATCCCGGTGAAACTGAAGCTGAATTTGAAGAGATGATGAAATTTGTTGAGACTTCGCGTTTCGATCGCCTTGGAGTATTTGCTTATTCGCATGAGGAAAACACACACGCTTATTCTTTTACAGATGATGTGCCTGATGAAACAAAGCAAGAGCGAGTAGAATCTGTGATGGGACTTCAACAAGGTATTTCACTAGAGCTTAATCAAGCGAAAATCGGAAAGACGTATAAAGTTTTAATAGACCGCAAAGAGGGTGGAAGTTTTTATGGACGCACCGAGTTTGACTCACCCGATGTGGACAATGAAGTAATACTTGATGCAACGAATAAATATCTCCGTATAGGAGATTTTGTTCAAGCTAAAATAACATCCGCAAGCGAATTTGACTTAATGGCAGAGGCAGCAGAGTAGTATCTTCAAAATAGACCTCTTATAAAAATCTCATAAACCTTTAGTATAAATTAGACGTTATTCGAGTCATGCTTTTATCTCATTACACTTGTTGTTAATATGCGTTTACAGAAACTTGAATTTTCAGAAACCCGCTCGTTTTCAACTTTCTTTCTTGACTACATTCAGAAAAAAGATTCATTAAAACCTTTCTATTCGAAGTTTCCTGAAATAAAAAATTTCAAGGTTCAGATTTCTGAAAAGGAAAAATCATTTCCTGATTCTACTCGAAAAATACTCCATGATGTTTTGCAAAAGCAGTACGCTGGGGTAGATATAACTGAATCGGTAAAAAATAATCTTGCTTCCCTTGGGGATAAAAAAACGTTTACCGTAACAACGGGTCATCAACTTAATATTTTTACAGGACCGCTTTATTTCATTTATAAAATAGTAACGGTTGTCAATTCGTGTAAAGAATTAAAGAAGCACTATCCGGAATACAATTTTGTGCCCGTTTATTGGATGGCTTCTGAAGATCATGATTATGATGAAATAAAGTATTTCCGGCTTTATGGAAAAAAATATACGTGGCAAACAGATCAGACCGGTGCTGTCGGACGATTTGATCCCACGTCAATAAAAAAACTATTTGAAGAAATCCCTGGCGATGTTACTCTATTTCGCGAAGCCTATTTGAAACACCCAACACTTAGCGCTGCCGTTCGATATTATGTAAATGAATTATTTGGAGCGCAAGGCCTTATTGTGGTTGATGCGGATGATCGCCAATTAAAAAGTACGTTTGCAGAAGTTATAGAGGCTGATCTTTTTGATCATACCCCAAAGAAATTGGTAGAAGAACAAAACGACCAACTAAAATCTCTGGGTTACGATCCGCAGGTTTTTGCCCGCGACATTAACTTTTTCTATTTAGATAAAAATCTTCGCAGTCGAATTGAGGCCATTGGAGATAAATTTCACGTGGTTGATACTGACATTCAATTCACGAAAGAAGAAATACAAAAGTTAATTAAATCAGAGCCAGAGAAGTTTAGTCCGAATGTAATTTTAAGACCACTGTATCAGGAATTTATTCTTCCAAATCTTGCGTATGCAGGCGGCCCCGCTGAAGTTGTTTACTGGTTGCAGTTGAAGAAAGTGTTTGATCATTTTAAGGTTCCATTCCCGATGTTGATGCCCCGGAATTTTGCTTTGATTGTTGATAAACCAGTTTCGAGAAAATTCGAAAAAACAGGATTGGAGTATCAGCATCTGTTTGAAGAAAAGAATTACCTGTTTAATCAGTGGATTGTAAAGCACTCTATCCATGATCTTTCGCTTGGGAAAAGTATGAAATCTATTCGTGAAGACTTTACTGCTATTCGCGAGAAGGCTTCGCAAGTTGATGTAACCCTTACTAAATTTATTGAAGCGCAAACCAAGCGCACGTTAAATGGGCTTGAGAAAATTGAACAGAAGATGTTGCGTGCAGAAAAGCGATTGCATGCTGATCGATTAGGGCAACTGGAATCAGTAAAAGATGAACTGTTTCCAAATGGCAATCCGCAAGAACGGGTTGATAATTTCCTTAACTTTTATCAACAAGACCCAAAACTTGTAGATCGGTTGTTAGAAACTTTTGACCCGTTCGACTATAGATTCAATTTACTCTTTTATTAGGGCTGTTCTACAAAATTTTATAATTTCAATTTGGCAAGAAGGGGTCAGACCGCTCAAAGCCATCCTGGTCTAAGCTTTGCCAACGAGAGCAAGCGGTAATATCCCTAAATAGAATAATGCTAATTTAAATGCAGATGAAGAAAGATGAATTACGTAAAGTTTATCTGGCCAAAAGAAAGTCCTTAACTGAAAATGAAAGGGCATTATTTAATCGTCAACTCTACGATCGTTTCTTTTTAACCATTGATCTTTCTCTCATTAAAGTCGTTCATAGCTACTTGCCCATTGAATCTAAACAAGAACCAGACACCTGGTTAATTATCGATCGCATTCGAAGCGAGTTTCCTCATATTAGACTTTCACTTCCTAAAATTAAGGATAATGAAATTGAATCCTTCTATTTTGAAGGCATGCATCAACTTGAAAAAAATAAGTGGGGAATTGTTGAGCCAAAGCAAGGCGTGCCTACACCCTCTGAAAAAATTGATTTGGTCATAGTTCCGTTATTAGCATTTGATAAACGTGGCCACCGCGTTGGGTATGGCAAAGGATTCTATGATCGTTTCTTAAAAGAATGCCGATCTGATTGCCAAAAATTAGGGTTAAGTTTTTTTTCAGCTGAAGATGAAGTTGAAGACACATCACCTCTTGATGTAACACTCTCGATGGTGATCACACCTGAGAAAGTTTATCAACTTTAGATTTACACTGCTGGTTCTTGCTGGCTAAGACAATGAAATGAACCCAGCCCCCAGATTATATCGGTTGAGTCAATGCCTATTACCTTTCTATCCGTAAAACAGGTTTGCAGAATATCCAATGCCCGATCATCATGCTTGTCTTGGAAGGTGGGTACCACCACATATTTATTGCTGATATAGAAGTTCGCATACGAAGATGGCAATCGTTGGTCTTCATAAATAATGGGTGCCGGCATGGGCAACTCTACAATATTCATTTGCTTACCATTCTCTAGTCTTAAAGTTTTCAATTCCTTCAAGTTATCTTGAAGGATTGAATAGTTCTCATCATTCTTATTCTCTTCAATGATGGTTACAACAGTATCCGCATTAACAAACCTCGTTAAATCATCAATGTGTCCATCCGTATCATCACCAATTATGCCATCACCTAACCAGACAATATGATCTACACCATAATAATCGATCAAATATTTTTCAATCTGATCTTGATTTAACTCAGGGTTACGATTAGGATTTAACAAACATGCACGTGTAGTTAATAAAGTTCCTTTACCGTTAAACTCAACAGAGCCGCCTTCCATTACAATTCCAGGATGAACCACAGGAATACCATAATGTTTTGCAATGTGTGTTGGGATTACGTCATCTAAATCAAAAGGTGGATACTTGCCGCCCCAGGCATTGTAGCCCCAATCAACAATCATTTTCTTTTTCTCTGTTGGATTAATAAGAAATGCCGGCCCATGATCGCGGCACCACGCATCGTTGGTAGGATGAATGAAGAATTGAACGTTGGTGAGGTCAGCACCGGCTTCATTAACATAGCGCGTAGCTTTTTGCCGCATGGCTTCGTCCACTACATTAATATTAACTACTTCACCTTCCGCAACGCGTTTTATAAATTCAGCATAGCGCGGATAAATAGTTTCAATTTTGCCTGGCCAACTGGCTTCTTTATGCGGCCAGCTTAACCAAGTAGCACTGTGCTTTGCAAACTCTGCTGGGAAATGATAGCCTTGTTGTTTTGGAGTCATTCTTTGTAAGATGTCCACAGATTACAGTCGACAGTCGACCGATTGCTGTTGACTATTTTAATCCTCGTCAATAAATCTTTTCGTAATAGGTTGGTACGAATCTATTCTTCTATCGCGCATAAACGGCCAATGTGTGCGGTAGCTATCGGTTTTTGCCAAATCAACCTCCTGCACATGCACCTCTTCATTTTCATGAGAAGCTTTATATAGTATTGAGCCAAATGGATTGGTGATAAATGATCCTCCCCAAAATTTCATCGCTCCTTCTTGTTCAAACCCTACTCTATTCACACTCACCACATGAAGTCCGTTAGCTACCGAATGGCTACGTTGAATGGTCTGCCACGCATTGTACTGTTCGGTGTTAGTTTCCTCGTCTTGTGAAGTGGCCCAACCAATAGCGGTTGGATAAAATAAAATTTCGGCACCCATTAAAGATGTAATGCGCGAAGCTTCGGGATACCATTGATCCCAACAAATTAAAACTCCCAGCGTTGCAAACTTTGTTTTAAAAACTTTATAGCCAAGATCGCCTGGTGTGAAGTAGAATTTTTCGTAGTAGGCTGGATCATCGGGGATATGCATCTTTCTATACTTACCCAAATAGGTTCCGTCCGCATCCAACACGGCTGTTGTATTGTGATAAATTCCCTGTGTTCTTTTCTCAAATAATGAAGCGATAATCACAACGCCTAATTCTTTGGCCAACGCTGATAGCGAATCAGTTGATGGGCCTGGAATTGCTTCCGCTAATTTAAAGTTTTCGTAAACCTCCACATCGCAGAAATACAATGACGTAAATAACTCTTGCAGACAAACTATCTGCGCACCTTTTGCGGCCGCTTCACGAATCTTTACAATTGCTTTTTGCAGATTCTCTTTTGGTTCTTTGGCGCAACTCATTTGCACCGTTCCTATTTTAACTTTTTTTTCTGCCACTAGTTTGAACTTTAAAAAACAAAGGTAAGAATTTTAAGAAAGCTGATTACAATTTAATAGCTCTAACCATTTCACGTTTTCCGGGTGGACCGGGCAGCGATTCAACGCTCATGCCAAGGGCTTTCAAATCGCGCTTAAGTTGACCCTTTGCGCAATAAGTAACAAAAACTCCATTAGGTTTCATGGCATGATAGACCTTTTCAAGCATCTCGAGTGTCCACATTTCTGGTTGCTTATTAGGAGCAAAGGCATCGAAATAGATTATGTCAAATTCATCATCGCTAAAAACAACTTGTTGAATCGAGATTTGATTCTTAAACAACTTAAACGTTGGGCTTAGGCTAACCCATTGGTTCCAACTTGCATTATGAATATTTTCAAATAATAAATCATTTAACGAGTAATTCAATGTCTTCCAGATTTCGGGAGGCACGGGATCGGTTTCGAGAGACGTGTAGGTAATGTCAATCTGATATGCAATAGATTTTTGAGCTGTGAGTAAGGCATTGAGGCCTGTGCCAAACCCGATCTCTAAAACAGATACTGATTTAAGATTATTTCTCTTACAAAAAAAGTCCAGTCCCTTATCTATAAAGACATACTCGGATTCTTGTTTAGCTCCATGACGCGAATGATACGTTTCGTCCAATGTTTCATTCAACAAGGAGTGTGAACCATCTTCGGTTGTAATAATTTTTATAGCGTCCACGGCAGCTACTCTTTCTTTATTAGGGCAACCGCGTACGCGTTCACACCTTCTTCGCGCCCAATGTATCCGAGGCGCTCTGCCGTAGTTGCTTTGATTGAAATATCCTCCACCGAGATATTCATGAGCGGGGCGAGTACACTTTTCATCTCGGGTATGTGCGGATTTATTTTAGGTTCTTCAAGGCAAAGCGTACAATCAACATTTTCTATTGCCCAACCAAGCTCGGCCAATTTGCTGGTCACATCTTTCAAAAAAAACTTACTATCCTTTCCTTTCCATTGCGGGTCTTTATTTGAGTAGTGAAATCCAATATCCCGCAGATTTGCCGCACCCAAAAGCGCATCGCAAATAGCGTGAATCAAAACATCAGCATCCGAATGGCCAACCGCTCCTTTTGCAGCCGGAAGCTTAATTCCGCCAAGGTAAAAATCTTGTCCCGTTTCTAATTGGTGAACGTCAAAGCCAAGGCCAACACGGATTTTCATACATTTATTTTTTTCAAAAATAGACTCATTCAACTGTATTCAGTAATAATATCTGATATTTAAGAATAAGTTATCTATGGGATTATTTCGTAACGCCTTAATCGGCAAACAAAGCATACCCTCGCGGGCTGATTATAAGTACGCGATGCTTCGAGGTCAGTTTGCCTGCATTATTTGCGCAGTGGCTATCTTTTATATAATTCTGGATAGCTATAATGGGGTAACTGTTTTTATCCCGTTATATTTTCTGCTTGGCGGAGTAGCCATAATTTCCCTTTTTCTTAACAGACAGAAATACTATTTAGCAGCTACCATTGTTCAATTGGCTCTTTTAAATATTCTTATCTTTCTTTTTGCCGATGTGGATAATCCTTACGGAGGAGTTTTTTTCTACTTTATGACGTGCTCCGTTGCCTCCCTGATTCTACTTAATAGATATCATTGGTTTATAAGTATCGGACTTGCACTTGTTCCTATTTTATTAGGATACATTGCTTACTCTTACGATTTCAATCTCATCCCTACGCCTTCCTATGAAGAGGGTGTGGTTGAAATCAATTTCATTGCAAATCTTACCATCGGAATTATCTCCAATGTATTTGTCGTCTATTTTCTAATGGCGCGCAACGCTGAAGCAGAATATAGTCTTAAAGAAAATGAACATTATCTGATAAAAGTTTCTACAGATTTAAAGGCAAGTGAAGAGCGATTTGAAATGGCCTTGCAGGGTACCCGTGCCGGTATATACGAGTGGCACGTGAAAAACAATAGCATCTATATCAGTCCTTATTGGAAAAAACTACTTGGGTACGAAAATCATGAGTTGACTGACTTGACATTTAATTATTTATCAATCTTTTATTCATAAAGAGGATGAAGAAAGGGTAGCACTGCTGATTAACGAAAAAATAAAAAACCATCTGCCCTATCAAAATGAATATCGGCTGCGGACAAAAAACGGGGTGTTTAAGTGGTTTTTAGATAGTGGCATTTCTAAGCAAGATGATGCAGGAAATACTACAGTAATCGTTGGATCAATCATCGATATTGATGAGCGAAAAAAGGCAGAGAAAGAACTCGCTCTTAAAAATATTCAGTTAGCAAAAACAAATGAAGAGTTAGATCGCTTTGTTTATAGTGCTTCGCATGATATGCGTGCGCCATTAAGTTCTCTTTTAGGATTAATCCATCTTTCTGAAAAAACTGATAGACCTGAAGAAATAGGGACATTACTTCAAATGATGAAGGATCGCATCAAAACGATGGAAGGGTTTATTAAAGAAGTAACAGATTATTCTCGCAACACAAGACTTGACCTTACACCCACCGAGGCAAATCTCTATAATTTAGTACAAGGTGTTGTACAGCATTTGGCCTACTCCATTGTAAATAAAAGAGTTCAAATTGATATTGATATCGAAAAGGATCTAATTATTCAAACTGATGCCAGTCGATTAAAAGTTGTGATTAATAATTTACTTTCAAACGCATACAAGTATCATCAATTTGATAAGCCTAATCCTTACATAAAAGTTTCGGCTAAAATAAACTCAGAAACCGTTATGATTATGATTGCTGACAATGGTGAGGGCATTGCCCCTGAACATCACGTGCGCATCTTTGAAATGTTTTATCGCGCATCTGAATCATCTGAAGGCTCGGGATTGGGCTTATATATTGTTAAAGAGACTCTTGCCAAATTAGGTGGCGACATCAGTGTGCAATCAAATCGGGGTGAAGGCACTGAGTTTACCGTAACATTGCCTGTTTAGTTTTTTCAGGCACTCTTAGAATTATAGTAAAGAACATTTGAATTGTTCTCGTCAAAAATCTTTTTCCCAATCTCAATTGCCTCCTCACTTGTCACAGATTCAATTAAATCCGCTTCCTGATTTACCAAATCGGCATTGCCCGATAAAGCTGCAAAAGCCAAATTCATTGCACGATTTATCACCTCTACTTTCTCAAACTCTTGCATAGTTTGTGCCTGATTTTTTACTTTTTGTAATTCATCTTCTGCCAACCCTTTTTCTAACAACGTGTTTAAAACTTCACTTACTTGCTCTTCCGCCTCTTCTAAATTTATTCCTTCCTTCACGCGACCACTAATAATCATCATGCCCGGATCAAGCGTGCCCATGGTAAAAGAAGAAATAGATGTAAATACTTCTTTCTCTTTAACAAGCTTGTTGTACAGCCGGCTGGAATGACCGCGACTCAAAATATCACTTAGTAATTCTGCTGAATAGAAATCTTTATCGAATCGACCGGGCATATGCCAGGCTTTATACAACGCATTGGCAGGCACATTTTCATAAACAGAAAGCGTTCGTTTTGCATTTTGTATCGGCTCTGTAGGAAGTGACCGAGTTATTTTCTTTCCGGCAGGAATAGGACCAAACCATTTTTCAGAAAGCATTCTTACTTGTTCATGTGTAACGTTGCCCGCTACAACCAAAATTGCATTGTTAGGGGTGTAGTGGGTAGAGAAAAAATCTTTTACATCTTCCAACGTTGCATTTTCAATATGGCTGATTTCCTTTCCAATAGTTGCCCATTGGTAAGGATGTGTTGTGTAAGCAAGCGGCCGTAGTTTTAACCACACGTCACCATAAGGTTGGTTTAGGTAGCGTTGTTTAAATTCTTCAATCACAACTTTGCGTTGTACTTCCAACACTTTAGGATCAAATGACAAACTCAACATCCTGTCACTTTCTAACCAAAATCCGGTTTCTAAGTTGGCGGCTGGCAGTGTAAGATAATAGTTGGTAATATCCGTATTAGTAAATGCATTATTCTCGCCACCTACCAATTGTAAAGGTTCATCATACGAAGGCACGTTAACGGAACCCCCAAACATTAAGTGTTCAAAAAGGTGTGCAAAGCCAGTTTTGTCGGAGTGCTCATCGCGCGAGCCAACGTTATACAAAATATTCATTACGGCTATTTGCACCGTTGGGTCTTCATGCACAAAAACCTGCAATCCATTATCCAGAGTAAAAGTTGAGAATGAAATCATTCGGTTAAAATTGTATTAAAATAAAAATTAAAGGCTAAGCGGGTGCAAGATAGGCTGCTGGTTAATTTTTATCTATATTTTCGCATCTCCCACAAACATATTTATGTCGGTTGAAATTATTCTGATTATTTTAAGTTCTTTAGTTGTTTTCAGCTACCTGTTCGATCTGGTGGCCAAACATTTCAAAATTCCGTCTGTTATCTTACTACTGCTAAGCGGAATCGGGCTTCGTTATGTCTCCAATCTTTTCGATTTTCCAACACCCGATTTCGCACCCATACTTCCACTGGTAGGCACCATCGGCTTGATTTTAATCGTGTTAGAAGGAGCCTTAGAATTGAAACTCGAGAAAGACAATATTGGATTGATCAGGCGCTCGCTAGGCTCAGCTTTTTTTATTCTCATTATTACCAGCGTTTCTCTTGCCCTTTTTTATTATTTCATATCGGGTGAAGATTTCAGAATTATTTTAATAAATGCAATCCCACTCGGCATTATTAGTTCTGCCATTGCCATTCCGTCTGCTTCTGTGCTTTCTGCCGAGCGGAAGGAGTTTATTATTTATGAATCTTCACTTTCCGACATTTTTGGAGTAATCATGTTCAATTTCATACTTACCAATGAAATCATCAATGGTAAGTCCTTTGCCGTGCTGGGCTACCAAACAATTCTGATACTTATTATTTCGCTACTTTTTTGTCTTGCGCTTTTATATCTTTTAAAACGCATTACGCATCACCTCAAATTCTTCCTCATCATTGCCATGCTAATTTTAATTTATGCAATTGGCAAACATTATCATTTACCAACATTAGTAATTGTTTTAGCTTTTGGCTTATTCCTAAACAATCTGCATTGGATAAAGCACCCTCGTTTCAACAAAATTCTTGCTTATGATAATTTCAACAAAGATCTTACGCAACTTACTCAACTGAGTGGTGAAAGCGCCTTCATTGTGCGCACATTCTTTTTTTTGATCTTTGGGTTTACACTAAATATTCAGTCTTTATTCCAGTTAGATGTTCTTCGAAATGGATTAGTAATTATTGGCATTATCTATTTAGTTCGAATCGCATACCAAAAAATATTTGTTAAGTCAGCATCAGCAGCCGAATACTTTCTTGCACCACGCGGACTCATTAGCATTTTACTTTTCTTTAGTATTCCTGATGCCCTAAAACTGAAAGACTTGGGTGATGGATTGTTATTCTTTGTTATTCTGGCCACCAGTGTAATTATGACTCTTGGTTTTTTTACAATCAAAAAAAAGCCTACTGAGCCAACCACGCAAAAACCTATCGATACGCCTGTGCAACATTAAGTTTTATAGTTTATGAAATTTCAACGCAAAAAATATTCTGATAAAGTACTTCTCGATTTATACCAAGCTTTATTATGGCCACGGTTGATCGAGGAGAAGATGTTGATTCTATTGCGACAGAATAAAATCAGCAAGTGGTTTAGTGGCATCGGTCAGGAAGCCATTTCAGTAGGCATTACCCAAGCACTTGAACCTGAGGAGTACATTCTTCCCATGCATCGGAACCTTGGTGTATTTACCGGACGTAACATTCCCTTTACAAAACTCTTCTCACAGTGGCAGGGAACTGTAAAGGGGTTTACCAAAGGCCGCGATCGTTCTTTTCATTTTGGCACAAACGAACATCATATTGTTGGCATGATCTCGCACCTCGGCCCACAGAATGGCGTGGCCGATGGAATTGCACTTGCCTCAAAATTAAAAGGCGAACAAAAAATTACCATAGTATTTAATGGCGATGGCGGAACTAGTCAAGGCGATTTTCATGAAGCAATTAATGTGGCCGCTGTGTGGAGCTTACCGGTAATTTTTGTAATTGAAAACAATGGCTATGGCTTATCAACACCCAGTGCCGAACAATTTAAGTGCAAACAATTTATTGACAAAGCAATTGGCTATGGCATAGAAGGCGTGCAGGTTGATGGCAACAATGTGTTGGAAGTGTATGACACGATAAAGACGCTGGCTGCATCCATGCGAAAAAAACCACAACCTGTTTTGCTGGAGTGTATCACCTTTAGGATGCGCGGCCACGAAGAGGCTTCAGGAACGAAGTATGTTCCTAAAAAATTAATGGAAGAATGGGGTAAGAAAGATCCGGTCGAAAACTTTGAAAAGTTTTTGATTTCAGAAAGTGTTATTGATCAAAAACAAATTGACACCCTGCGAAAAAAAATTAAGCAAGAAATTGAATCCGGCTTGGCCGAAGCATTTGAAGAGACGTTACCTGAAGCGGATACCTCGCTTGAACTTAGTGATGTGTATTCTCCTTTTGTTCAAGAAGTTATTACGCCCGAGTCTGAAAAAAAATCAGAACGGAGATTCATTGATTCTATCAGCGATGGATTGCGACAAAGCATGGAGCGTTATTCTAATCTAGTTTTGATGGGTCAGGATATTGCCGACTATGGCGGAGTGTTTAAAATTACCGAAGGCTTTGTAGAAAAATTTGGTAAAGATCGTGTGCGCAATACTCCATTATGCGAGGCAGCTATTGTAGGCACTAGTCTTGGCCTTTCCATAAAAGGAATGAAGGCGATGGTGGAAATGCAGTTTGCCGATTTTGTTACCGAAGGCTTTAACCAAATAATTAATAATCTTGCTAAGACACATTGGCGTTGGGGCCAATCGGCCGATGTGGTTGTGCGCATGCCTACAGGTGCTGGCACTGCTGCGGGGCCGTTTCATAGTCAAAGTAATGAAGCGTGGTTCTTTCACACTCCTGGATTAAAAATTGTTTATCCATCCAATCCTTACGATGCGAAAGGGTTGTTATGCGCTGCCTTAGAAGATCCAAATCCATACTTATACTTTGAACACAAAGCGTTGTATCGATCCATTAAAGATCAAATCCCTGACGACTATTATACAATTGAAGTAGGCAAAGCTAATTTGGTAACTACAGGAAGTGACCTGTCTATCATTACTTATGGCATGGGTGTGCACTGGGCAAAAGAAATTTTAGAAACCATGCCAAACGTCTCAGCCGATGTATTGGATTTGCGTTCACTTCTTCCATGGGATAAAGAAGCTGTGATGGAAACGGTAAAGAAAACAAATCGCGTGTTGATCCTTCATGAAGATACGTTGACCGGTGGCATTGGCGGTGAGATTGCCGCGTGGATTAGCGAACATGCGTTCGAATATTTAGATGCACCCGTAAAACGCGTTGCTAGTTTAGATACTGCCATTCCATTCGCTTCAACGCTGGAAAATAATTTTCTCCCAAAGGGAAGAATAAAATCTGCGATTGAAGAATTGCTGAGGTATTAACTTGCCAACGTTTGAATATGAATGTGTGTTTATAGTTCGTCCTTCATTCTCCTTCCCTTCGCCTAGGTTGGTGTTTTTTTACCAACGTGCATGATGAAGTTTGAAGTTCTGGTTGTTTTATAAATAAAAATTCGAATTACGATTTTTGGCGGTGACCTACCCACTATCCTCGCACAACACCGTCAAAGGCAAGAGAAAATCCATACCTCTAATTGTAAAAGAAACAACCTAATTATCCGTGGTCTGCGTCCCCACAGACCACAAAAATCAAAAACGTACAATTTTCCTTATCTTGGCCTGTTTATAGATAATATATCTTGACAAGCCACAGGAAACGCACAGCAATGACAGTATCACGCCCCATCTTCTATGGTGCCGTTATACTCTTTTTGCTCATTTCCACTGCCGGCTGGAGTCAGGATAGAAAGCCTGTGAACAACAAACGGCAAATCCGCGAAACACGCGCCAAGTCCGTTAAAAGAAAAGAAAAAGCTTCTACTAAAGATATAGCCGGGCAACGGCTGCGCACCCGCAATCAATCTACTGCTCAGCGTGCTATTTATTCTGCTCCATCACCCTATCGAAATAAAAGAAGCTCAGGAGGCGAAAGGGCAGGAACACCTATTGGTGGAGGAACTGGCCCGCGCATCAGGTCTCGTTCTGCAGAAGCTGCCCGTTCAAATGTTTATCCCCAAAAGGGACCTTTTGTTAATCATAATTCAAAAAAACCTGGCGGCATTCGGTATGATAATAGAAAAGAAGTTGCGCGTGCAGCTCGGTATGGAACAACGCATAGAGAACCACCCGGAGGAAAGAAGCGTGTAGTGCCAAGGTCCAGCTCACAAGCCTTTATTGCACGCGGCAAACGAAATCCTTATTGGGGTAAGTTTTCAAAAGGCGAAAAAGCTATAACCTCCGATCTTGCCGGCAGACCGCTACGAACTAAAAATTTCAGAACTCCTTCGCGGGGATTTATTAGTGCATCTAATCCATATTATGGTCGCAAGAAAACTGGTGATCGTGCCTATAACGGATCATTCCGATCGGGTTATAAAACTGCCTCCAGGCGGGGCGAACTTCCATGGAAAGGAGATATCTCAGGGCAACCAATAAGAAGAAGTAAGGAACGAAATAATCAAGTAGCAGGAATTAGAGCTAAAGGGAAAGGTGGTGGTAGTGTGAGCGGTCAGTTTAAATCCAATCAACCAATTAAAGGAAAGGCACCTGGCATGGGCTTTACGTTGATGCGTCAAGATCAAAATAAATTGCGCGGCATTAAACCTGAGAAAGGAGGCGGAAGTGTGAGCGGAAAATATAGATCGAATGAACCATTGCGTGCACGCGCACCGGGCATTAGCACTTCACTAATGCGAAAAGACTTTGGAAAATTAAGAGGCATAAAGCCACAGAAAGGAGGAGGCAGTGTAAGTGGAAAATATAAATCGAATGAACCGTTGCGTGCACGCGCACCGGGCATTAGCACTTCACTAATGCGAAAAGACTTTGGAAAATTAAGAGGCATAAAGCCTGAGAAAGGAGGAGGAAGTATAAGCGGAAAATATAAATCGAATGAGCCGTTGCGAGCACGTGCACCAGGCATAAGCACTTCGTTAATGCGAAGAGATCTTGGCAAGCTTAGAGGGGTTAAACCTATGAAAGGTGGCGGAAGTATTAGCGCACAACTGAGTAAAGGAAAGAATGCGCCATTAGGCAAGCGACCACCGGTCAATCCTAAAGTAGCCGGCATGCAAGCAAATTATAAAGGAACAATCAGGCGCGAGACACAAGGTTACAGCCAACGAGGACTAAATTATTCAGGCAATATTAAATCCATGCGCCCAGAAAAAGGTGGTGGTAGCATAAGCGCAAAATTAAAGCGAAATAATAATGGTCTGCCAATCCCCGTAAGGGAACCATTAAATAAACGTTCACAAAATTTTCAAGGAAACTATAAAGGATTTATAAAGCAGCGAGACGCAAAGAAAACATTTAGTCAGGATGGGCTGAGTTACTCGGGAAGTATGAAGTCTCGTAGACCACCAAAAGGTGGCGGAAGCATTAGTGGTTCCGTGATTAGTAATAAGCCACTCCCAACGTACACCCCTAATGCTGTCTCCCGAAAAATAAGCAAGTTTCAGGGCGATCTGCTGCAAAAAAAGAAAACCTACAGTCAGGATGGGTATGATTTTACAGGCTACCACAAAGCGCAAAAACCTTTCAAGGGTGGTGGTAGCATAAGCGGAAAAGTATGGAACAATGATGGCAAGCCTTTGCCTGCTAAAATACCCACCGGTGATCAAGCCAAAGACATTAACTATTCTGGAAAAACTAAACTTCCACTTTTGAAGAGAGAATATGTTCGTAATCCAAACGCAAACGAATTAGCGTTGAAGAAACACGCACCTTATGAAAATACCTATCAGGTAAACGGATTGATGGTTCGCGTAAAGCAAAAAGACACGAGTACAAAACCTAAAGCTGTCAGGGGTTCTATGCCCGGTGTTGGCCCTACCAAGGCAACTATTAAAGCAAGTGAATACACGGGGCGAATAAAAGTTATTTGGGATTACAAGCACAACCCAAGCAGTGCTGATGGATCGTTGAAAACATTTAAGAATACTAAATCTTTTGAGCAGGCTACCTCATTTGCCGGTAAAACGAGGCTCACCAGAAACTATCGCCACAATCCACGCAGTAATAAATATGCGCTAGATGTAATAGCTCCTAGCCGCGCTTCGGCCCGCATTGGCGATTATCAGGGCAACGTTAAGATGAATAAGTACAACCGTAATAGTCATTTCCCTGACGCTGAGTTTGCACATGCTAAAGGAAACAATGTTAAGGGTGAGCGAACTATTATGACGGACTTTAAGTTGTTATGGACGAAGCTATTTAAGAAAAACAACATGCAGCCTGCCGCAGTAAAAGACAAAGTGCATAGGCCACGCTACGATAAGAAAGAAAAAGAACTCTGGAAGGATTTATACGATTAACATGAACTGGATTAAGCTAACAAACAAAAGTCAATTAGAAAACATTATAACAGAATCGGCAACAGAGCCTGTTGTTATTTTTAAGCACAGCACCAGTTGTTCCATTAGTAGAGCCACGCTTGATAGGCTTGAGAGAAATTGGAAAGACGGAGAATTAGCACACGTTAAACCTTACTTCTTAGACCTGCTCTCTTATCGTGAGATTTCAAACAACATAGCCGATACTTTTAATGTTGAACATCAATCACCACAAGTTTTAATTATTAAAAACGGCAAATCAGTATATGATAGATCACACTTTCAAATTTCTTTTGCCGATGTTCAAAATCAACTGACTACAATTCCTTCAAAAGTTTAATAGCTGAATAGTCTGGTTTTATCAAAAAACGTAAGATTTAAGGACTATCTGGCCATATTTCATTTAAGAATTGGCATGTTTAGAAAAATCAGATTTATAACAAGAACTATTATTTGTTCGTTACTTGGTTTAGATTTATCTTTTCAAAAAGAAGGAATTGGAGAAATGAAACAAGGTTTAAGAATTCTATTACTTGTATTGGGTTATTCTTTGAGCACTTCAACTTATGCTCAAACTGTGGATAGTTATGAATACAATTCTGAGTTTACCTGGGGTATAAATAAAAATTCGGCAGGAGGTTTGATTGGAGGCTTTACTTTTAAAAAGGCTCGCAAATTATCAGATCATACACTCGAGACATTTGGCCTTGAGATAATGAATGTGAAAAACCCGCAAGAGACCAGACAAAACTCAAACTATACAGGTAATGCGTTTATTTATGGTAAAAGTAATTACCTCTATGCTCTAAGATTTCAATACGGTCGCGATTTCATTTTATTTACTAAAGCTCCACAACAAGGAGTAGAAATAAAAGCAGTATTGGCTGCAGGACCTTCAATTGGTGTGGTAGCTCCTTACTATATAGATTATGCAACAAACGACCCCGGATACTTAAATAGTCGCCATGAACAATACGATCCCAATATTCACACATCTTATGATAAGATATTAGGAAGCGGCAATATTTTTGAAGGTATTGGTGATTCTAAACTGCAGTTAGGTGGCAATGTAAAGGCAGCACTAAATTTTGAATTGGGCTTTTTAAAGAGTCAGGTTACAGGTTTTGAGGTGGGTCTTTTAGTTGATTCGTACTTCAATAAAATTGTTCTGATGCCTGCCACGGAGAATAAATCGGTGTTTCCAACCGTATTTTTCACATTATTCTACGGCAGCCGTAAGTAAAAACCATAAAAAATTTTCCTGATTTTCTGTGACTGGATGGTCATAGGCGAATTCTATTATTATATTTGAAATTCCTAAACCTGTAATTTAAGTACTATGGAAGCGAAAAAGACAGAAAAGGCCGATTTAACGAAAAAGACCGCTCTTTTCTTTAGTATCGGTTTATTAATTACAATGGCCATTACGCTAAAGGCTTTTACTTGGAAAAACTACGATGAAAGTTTGCTTGACCTTCAGGGAAAAAGCACCAACGTTTTTGAAGAAATGTTAGAAGTGCCCCCTACTGAGCAACCACCACCACCGGCTCCTATTATTCAACAACCACAAATTGTTGAGGTGCCCGATGAAGAAGAAATCAAAGAAGATTTGAATCTGAAATTTGACGTGGAAGTATCCGAAGAAACTAAAGTTGAAACCATTATAGTTGCACCTGTAGAAGAGAAAGAAGATGTTGATCAGGTTTTTAGTGTGGTAGAGGAAAGTGCTGAGCCAAAAGGCGGTATGCCCGCTTTCTACAAATTTGTAGGCGAGAAAATGAAGTACCCTGCTCAAGCTCGAAGAATGGGCGTTGAAGGCAGAGTTTTCGTTGAGTTTGTAGTAAACCGCGATGGTTCTATTGTTGATGTAAAAGCAATAAAAGGAATTGGCGCTGGTTGCGATGAAGAGGCAGTGCGAGTTGTACAAAGTGCGCCATCTTGGAAGCCAGGTAAACAAAGAGGAAAACCGGTTCGTCAAAAAATGGTTATTCCAATTATTTTCAAATTAGGATAATCACTAATCCGATAAATAGAAAGCCCTAACAAATAAGTTGGGGCTTTTTTTATGCCCGAGTTTATCAGAGAACTAATCCACATACTAAGCCTATAAGTATAATTGCCCAGGATGGAATTTTGGTGAAGGCAGTAAGCCCGAACGTGCTAATGGTATAAAGTCCATTCAAGAGTACCGCACGAATGGGTTGGTCATAAATAAGAGGTTGAAAAAGCAGAATTGCCGCAGCCGCAACAAGCCCCGCATTAGCTGCATTGATGCCTTCCAACGATGCGCGTATAGGTCGAAATTTTTTTAGACTATCCCAGATTCTGATAAGAAAAAAAATTAGGAATGTGCCTGGAAGAAAGACGCCTGCGGCAGACATTATAGCTCCAAAAATTTCACCCATCACACCATAATCGCGCATAGCTAAAGCACCAATGTAGGAACTGAATGAAAACACTGGCCCTGGTAATGCTTGCACAAACGCATAGCCAGAAAGAAATTCTTCCGAGCTGAGGTACCGCTTAGGAGCATACTGCACAAATTCTGTGTAAAGCATGGGTATCAATACCTGGCCACCTCCAAAAATCAAACTTCCGTTTCGATAAAAATTTTCAAACAAACGAATCGGTAAAAACTCGGGCATCTTCTTAGTTAGTCCGCCCAGTATAGCCGCAAAAATTAATACGCCTGCCCACAGTAAAAAATTAGCCCACGAAACATCAATCTTTTTTTTCTCCTCGCGGGGATGTGCTTTATAGTTTAAAGCCGTAAACAAACCAGATACTAATAATACTACAGGAAACACAACCGGTGATTTTACAAAATAAGTGGCTGCACCCGCCAAAATCATAAGTACCAAGCCTCTTTTTGTTGTAACTGTTTTTTGTGTGATTGAGTACGCGGCATAGGCAACAAACCCAACGGCCATGGGCTGAATAAAGCGAGTGAAGGCGAGCGAAATATTTTTTGTTTCAAAGCTACTAACCAGAATTCCCACAGTTGTCATAATTGCCATGGAAGGCAACAACCAAATGAGAAGTGTGAGATAAGCCAGCTTTGCGCCACCTAACCGATAACCAATGGCCGATAATGTTTGGGTAGATGTTGGGCCAGGAACAACCTGACATAATGCATTGAGCTCAACCAAGTCTTCATCAGAAATGTAGTTTCTCTTTTTTACTAAGGTCTTTTGAAAATGAGCAAAGTGTGCCTGAGGTCCGCCAAAACAGGTAACAGACAACAGGAGGATGTCTTTAAGAAAGATGATAAAGCGTATTTGCTGTACCATACTTTTGCTTATTTATTTTTTGAGTCCAATTTCCTTCAGCCGTTGATTGAGAAATTCTCCAGCCGTTATGTTTTCCCATAATTTAGGATGGCTTCCATCCACACATGAGGGTAATGCTGTAAGATCCATTTCGGAGCGCGGATGCATAAAAAAAGGAATTGAATAGCGAGGATGATTCATTAATTCCCGAGGTGGATTTACAACTCTATGTATTGTCGATTTTAATTTTTTATTAGTTAACCGTTCAAGCATATCGCCAACATTTACAACTAATTGCTCTGGCAAGGCAGTGATTGGAATCCATTTTCCATCTCTGCGCAATACCTGCAGCCCATCAGCACTGGCGCCCATTAATAAAGTGATCAAATTAATATCTCCATGCTCCGCTGCGCGCACCGCATCTTCGGGCACTGAGTTGGGGTCTTCAATTGGAAAATAATGAATTGGGCGAAGGATACTGTTGCCATGATGCACCTTAGCATCAAAATAATTTTCTGGCAGATTGAGATAGAGCGCTAGCGCTCGTAACATTTGCACTCCCGTATTCTCCAAGCGTGTATAAACGTCCAGAGCAATTTTTTCAAATTGTGGAAGTTCAGTTGGCCAAACATTAGCCGGATATTCTTTTTTGATCGGATCATTATCTAACACTTCCTGACCAACGTGGTAAAATTCTTTCAGGTCACCCGTGTTTCTACCTTTTGCATGCTCTTTCCCCTTTCCAATATAACCACGCTGACCGGCTAACCCGGGTATCTCATACTTTTGCTTTACGAAATCCGGTAATGCATAAAACTCTTTAATAATCGCATAAAGCTGAGCCGATAATTCATCGGTTAAGTAATGATTCTTAATCGCAACAAAGCCTATGCTGTTGTATGCCTCACCCAATTGTTGCACGAACGTGTTCTTCTTAACAGCATCACCACTGGTAAAATCAGCCAGATCTAATGAGGGAATTGTATCGTAAAGTGTTTCTGCCATGCGCTTTTGAAAAATTTAGTGCCTCATGCAAGCTACTTATTTTTAGTTAAATTTACCCACTACCCATTCGGTTTGCAAAATCATAAATCTTATCGCGAATTTAAATTCCAATATTAAATGAAACATTTCCTTTTGATTATAATCATAAGCACATGTACCTTTTTAAGTCAAGCTCAAGAAATAAAAATGTACAAAACCTTTGGCGGGGTGCGCTTCGAAATGGATACGTTGGTGCTGAGTCCAAAACAAGTTCTTAACATCATAAAAACAAACCCTGTTGCTTACAATGAGTTTAAGCGCGCAAAAGTTAACTATAATGTTGCTGGGGTTTTAGGTTTTACCGGTGGCGTTTTAATTGGTTTTCCAATTGGAACAGCCATCGCAGGGGGCGATCCGGAGTGGGCGTTGGCTGCAGGTGGTGCCGCTTTGATCCTTGCATCTATTCCGTTTAACCGGGCTTTTAAAGGTCGCGCCTTTGGTGCTTTGGAACTGTTTAACAATAAGCAAACAAGCCGCATTAAACCCATGTTCTTTTTTCTTGGAACTCAGGCAAAACTAGTGGTGCGATTTTAGTTTTGCGGGCTCATAAATTTTCAACAAGTCTGAATCAATTTTTTCTTCGGTAATTAAATCGCCCTTAAACGATGGAGCCGAAATACCTTCATGAAATAATCTGGTAGATGTAAACACGCGGGCTTCATCCCATAAGCCTGCTTCAATAAATAAGGATAATGTTAACGCTCCGCCTTCAACAATCACGGACTGGATTTTTTCTTTCATCAAATGATCAAGCAATGAAATGAGGAAATCTTTTTCATCGAGTCGGATTAATTTGAGATTAGCATGCTCTTCGTGCTTGAGTAAATTGTAGCAAATGGTTCGCCCCGTGCCATCAAACAAATTCAACTTATCCGACAAGCGCAAAAATCTATCAATCACTATCCTTACGGGATTTCGACCACTCCAATCGCGCACCGAAAGCATGGGATTATCATGAGCTGCCGTTTTAGTTCCTACCAAAACTGTATCTTCCTCGCTGCGCCATTTATGCACAAGCTGTCTTGAGTATTCATTACTAATCCACCGCGATTCATAATTACTACGCGCAATAAATCCATCGGCCGTTTGAGCCCATTTCAGTATAATGTAAGGCCGTTGGGCTTCATGAAAGATGAAGAATCTTTTATTCAAGTGTCGGCCTTCGCGCTCAAGCACACCAGTAATAACTTCAATTCTAGCTTCAGTGAGTTTTTTTATTCCGGCTCCACCGACTAAGGGATTCGAATCAACATTTGAGATAATTACTTTTTTAACTCGGTGCTTAATCAGCAAATCAGCGCAAGGTGGAGTTTTTCCGGTATGCGAACATGGCTCCAGATTTACATACACCGTGCTGCCAGGCAACAAGTTTTTATCTTTCACATTGGCTATTGCATTTACTTCGGCATGCGGTTCGCCATATTGCTTATGCCATCCCTCAGCTATTACAACTCCATCCTTTACAATCACACACCCCACTAATGGATTTGGACTGACTGAACCTTGCCCTAATTTGGCAAGTTCAAAAGCACGGTGCATCAAAAGTTCATTGGGAGTCATGTGTAATACTTACCTTGCAAAGATCATTTTCAAGATGACCAATTCCAAAGAACTTTTTAACGATCTGGTAAGCCGGGTTAACCTGAACGAGGAGAAAACTGAAATTCAGAGCATTATTTATTTATTACTCGAAAATAAATTCGGGTTTACAAGAACTGACATTCTATCAGGCAAATTAATTCAAACAATTGACCAGCCTGAAATGACTAAATGCATTGAGCGCATTAATAATCAGGAACCGATTCAATATATTTTAGGAGAAGCCTTTTTTTTTGGACGGCCATTTAAAGTTAATCCAGCCGTCTTGATTCCCAGACCAGAAACTGAATTACTGATTCATGAGATAAAGAAATCAAAAATTGGAAACGTAGATCCAATTCGGATACTTGACATTGGAACGGGCAGCGGTTGCATTGCCATTTCACTTGCGTTAGAAATAAAAAATGTAACTGTTACAGCCACCGATGTAAGTTCCACTGCCTTAGACTGTGCAAAAGAAAATACAATGCTACTTAATGCTCACGTCCAATTTATTGAACATGATATTTTGAATGAAGAATTGACTGAGAAATTTGATTTGATCGTAAGCAATCCACCCTACATTTCTATTGAAGAGAAAAATTCAATGAAACCAAATGTGCTGGAGTATGAACCACATTTGGCTCTGTTTGCTCCTGACAATGATCCGTTAATCTTTTACAGAAAAATAATTGGGAAATGTAAAAATGCCCTTTCAATCAATGGTTCACTTTGGTTCGAGATCAATGAGCACTTTGGAAAAGAAGTTCTGGATTTAATGGAAGCCTATGACTTTGCGAGCGTTAAAGTCATAAAAGATTTTGATGGAAAGGAAAGGATTGTAACAGGAAGGAAATCAGTCTAACTCCTCGCCCACCCAAAATGATTGTTCGCTAACAAACGAAAAAATTCCATCCGCAACAACTTCAATAATTTTGTCTTCAGGATAAATATAAAGTTTAGAATTAGCGGCCACCCATTTTTCAAACTTGCCCGATTTTATCCAACTCCAGCGCTTACCTTCCACAAATGCCTCAATATCCACCTGAGGATGCAATTCTAATTTAGTCAGCTGATCTTTAGCCTGCAGCAAACAATTTATCGCTTTCACTTTACTAATCATTAAAAAATTGAAGGCTGTTGTTAATAAATCCTGATCTGAATCAAGAGAAATAATTTTAATCGGAAATTGATCCGCTAGTTTTATTTCCCAATCATTTACTTCGTCTGCTGGAGCAATGAACACATCTACTTTAATACCCCAACTTAAAACGGTTTCAATTTCACTCTTGGCAACTATAACCGTTGGCATCCATTCAAGCAATTCCTGAATTTTATCAAAGGGTATTGCATGAGCATTTAAAATCAGCAAGGCGGGCTCCTGATCTTCGCGCACAATGTGATGACTAGACATTATTTATTTTTCGAAGAAACACACCGTACCTCCCACCCACGTTTTGTCTTTGTTATACTTCACTCCAATCATATCGCCACGGCTCAAGCGAGCAAGGTTGGTGATTAGTTTAGGGCGGGCACCGTCATCCCACAAAAACAATAACCGGATTTCAGTCTTCACCAATCCATCGGGTGCCTGAACGACAGGTTGATAATGCACTTTACGTTGAAGCATGAAATTATGTCGTTCATTCTGCGGAATTTCTAAAATATCTTTCTCCGTTACATTAAAGATCACACCACTCCCTGAAAAGGAAAATAGTGGTTTGAGAACGTATTGATCTAAATGAGATGGCAGTGTGTCGTATTCGTTTAAAAATTTACTATCAGGTACCGAACTACTGGTGAGAAACGGCATTGTGTATTTACTGATATAGTAAAACCAATTGGGGTGGCCTGCCCACTCCACATCAACATCTTCGGTTAAATGAAAATCTGTTTTGAGGTCTTTCTTTGCCAGCAACTCATCAAAGATTACACGGTTGTAAATCCGATGAATAGGAACCTCAACTTTGTTCTTCTTATAAAAAAGCTTTCGGTTGCGTAGAATTACATCTCCCAAATGCACTGGTTGAATACCCAAGTGATGTTGAGTTACTAAAAAATCAATAGCTGTATTTTGCTTTAGCGGATCAATCTCTAGTATGATTACATTTTCAGGATTATGCTTTTGCACAATTGCCTTGCGAAGTTTAGCCCAATACGATTCTGAAGTTTCGTTAAAATGAAATTCAAGATTAGAAGGCAGTTTATAATGCTGTCTAAATTTATTACCTAATAAATCCTGGTATCCAAACAGTGATGGGAAGCCTTGCATTTCAATTAGTCTGGGCACAAGTTCATCGCTTCCCTCTGTGCAAACCGCAAAATCTAACGCAAGAAACATGGTATGCGCATCTTCATTAGGCACCCGCAATGAAGCGGGCAAGGCTGGCTGCATCGCTTTTTTAAATCCTGGCTGAACGATAAAATCTATAATTTCATCTGCGGCCTTAAAAAGTTTTTGTTCGAATTCGCTACTAACAAAAACTGGTGTTTCGGCAACCCTAAAAGTTATTTTGTGATTGAACTCCCGATCCAAATCGGTCAAAAAATCCGCATATTTCTTTTCAGAGAATTGTTGATTAAAAATTTTACGAACAGATTCGATCATAAAGAAACTGAACTTAACCGATGTTGCAATCCCATCATAAGAAAACGCGGAATTATAGTTGAATAGGTAAGCATAATTTTATCAGGATCATTCAAATGATCGAGCATGTCCCAATATTTTTTTTCACCGTAGCGCTCAATAACAAATTTCTTTTTGTCCTCGCGTAAGAGATACATGCGCATGCCTACTGCATCAGCTTCGGGATGAAACTGAGTGCCGACAATTGATTCATCAAAACGTATGGCCATTATCGCTCGCTCTAAATCAACATGAGGCCTGTATTTTTCTATGCAAAGAATGACGGCTCCATCATCGTTGAATTTCTTTTCATCTGGCTGAACGATTTGATATTCCCTTGAATCAACGGCCCACATAGGATCATCTAACGAACGGAAAAGCGGATCGTGATGTCCTTCAAAAGTTTTATGAACCGGCATCACACCAAATGATGTTGACTTACGCTTTGAAACTTCGCCATAGCCATATTGCCTGCAGTAAAGTTGAAAACTATGGCAAATCAATAAAACGTGCTTTTTACTATCTGGATTTATATTGTTATGCGCACGAATTGCATCCATCAAGCTGAAAAAATTTTTCTCCCATACAGTTCCAATGCTATCAACGGGATTACCTGGCCCACCTGAAGAGATATAGATATCATAGGTAAGATCAGGAATCTCATTCTTCAATCGAACATCAAAGACTTTGTAGTTTACCATTAAATGGCAATCGGCTTCAAACTCTTCAATCAATTGGCGAATGCATCTCATCCCTTCATTGGCCAACCCATCATAAAGATCTAGCACAGCAATATTTATTCGATTTTCTTCTGGCACGTGTTGTTAATTAAATTCCATGCAGCGTTTCATCAGTGATATAATCGACTACTTTTTCTAAGCTACCTGTCGCTTGATAAACAGCCAATTGGCGATCTGCCCCTGTTCCCTGCTCCAATATCGTGCGAATATAATTGATAGCGCTTCGGCTGCCAAGTTCATCAACTACATCATCTACAAAATCAAGTAGTTCAACAATTAAAACGCGGGTATCAAGTTCTATTTGTTTTCCAAAATCTATGAGCTTACCATCAAGGCCATAACGTGAGGCACGCCATTTATTTTCATTAATCAATGCACGCGTATACAAAATAAAACTCATGTTTTGAAGTCTTAACTTATAGAGCTTAACTACCAGTGCCTGAAAAATTGCTGTTATCGCAATGGTTTCTTCCACTCGCATGGGTACATCACAAATTCTAAATTCAATGGTATCAAAAAATGGATGTACGCGCACATCCCACCAAATCTTTTTAGCATTATCAATACAATTGGTTTTGATAAGCAGGTTCACATAGTTTTTGAAGTCGTCCCAGTTTTCAAATCGATCGGGAATACCCGTGCGCGGAAATTTATCAAACACTTTTGTGCGAAACGATTTGAAGCCCGTATTGCGACCTTCCCAAAAAGGTGAGTTGCACGAAAGCGCATAGATGTGTGGCAAAAAATATCGAACGGTATTCTGGATATGAATAGCCATATTTTTATCGTTGATGCCCACATGCACATGAAGTCCAAAAATTAAATTAGATCGCGCTGCTTCTTGCATCTCTTGCACAATTTCATCATAGCGCGGGTTAGGCGTAATTAATTGTTTGCTCCAATGCGAAAATGGATGTGTACCTGATGCTCCAATCTTAAGGCCTAACGTACCAGCCACATCAGATACTACTTTGCGCAAATGACGAATCTCCTGATGTGCTTGCGTTACATCTTTGCATATGCCTGTTCCTACCTCCACAACGGCCTGGTGCATTTCAGCCTTTACACTGTCTTTGATTATGTGCTCAGCTAACTCCACAATTTTTTGATCATGCGAAGCTAACTCCCGCGTGTGCGGATCGATAACCATATACTCCTCTTCAACTCCCAGCGTAAATTTTTCCATGGCCAACTAATTCATATGTGAATAATTACTTCTTTGTCGATTTTGGTTTTGCTTCTTTCTTAATGGCTGGGTTAGCTTTCGCTGATGGTTTATTAAAGTTGGCAACCGAGTTTGTAACAAACGATCCCCAGGTAAGATTATCAACACCCGGTTTTTGAGCGCGAGCTCGCTCAACAGCCATCTTAGCGGCATGCTCCACCACCCAATCAAAATTTTCCTGACCAACAGAAGTCACCTCAGCATCGGGGGCAGGATTACAAAAATCAATTGCATACGGTACGCCATTGCGAACAGCCATTTCAACGGTATTGAAATCATAACCCAATGAATCACAAATTTGCAACACATAGTCGTGCACGGTCTTTAACATTTTTGCTGAGGCCGGTCCGCTTTGGCTTTGATACCTTAAATGATGCGGGTTGCGCGGTTCGTACTGCATTATGCGCACATGTTTTCTGCCCAAGCAATAGCAACGGAAGTAATCTTCAAAAATAATTTCCTCTTGCAGCATCATTACCAACTGGCCTGTTTCGCTATACGACTTAAAGAAGTCGTCCATGTTGTTCAGCTTGTAAACACTTTTCCAACCGCCACCTGAATGAGGCTTCATATAAGCCGGCCAGCCAATGTGTTCAAATATTTTTTCCCAGCTTAATGGAAATTTTAAATTACTAAAAGAATTATCGCCTGTATCGGTTGGGCGCTCGTGCGATGGAAGTATTACCGTTTTTGGAACGGGCACTCCAATCTTTACCGCAAGTGCATTATTAAAAAATTTTTCATCGGCACTCCACCAAAATGGATTGTTGATAACGGCCGTTCCGGAGATAGCAGCATTTTTAAGATAGGCCCGATAAAACGGAACATCTTGCGAAATACGGTCGATGATTACTGCATAATCAGTTGGCTCTGCCTGTGATACCATATCGATGAGTACGGGTTCAGCCTTTATATCTTTCAATCCCATTTTGTTTACCTCTTCTACAAAAGCTTCGGGGAAAGAGCGTTCCATACCGTGCAAGATTCCTATCTTTTTCATAACTCAGATTTTAGTTTTAATTCAACATGTTAATTACTATTTCCTGAAATTTCCCAGACTCTGTTACGTGCGGGTTGTGTGCAGAATGTGAAAACCAATATAGCTTTTTTTCTGGGCAAACAACTTGCTGATAGTAAGTTTCGGCCAAATTAAAATGTGTTTGGTAATCATTACTTCCAATAAGAAAATAAACCGGGCAGGCTAACTCAGGAGCCGATTTAATAAAATTAGTTTGTGATGCTTCATTAAACAAATTGAGCCAGGTATTAGCCCAAAGATTAACTTTTGCTTTTGTTGGTGAGGTGGACCCCATTAGTTTGCTCAACCATTTTCGATGATAAAACAATTGATCTCCGTTTTCAAAAGGAATTTTTATCTGCGAAAGCTCCGCTAGTTCTTTTAAGTTGTTGGTCTTTATTGCCGAATCGTGCATAGCCTGCAAGGAAAGTCTCTCACTTTCTAATTGATTAATCATTGGACTCACGGCAAAGTATCCCGCTAGCAATTGTGGTTTCTCTATAGCCACCCGCATGCCCAGGTACCCACCCCACGAGTGTCCGATCAGGTAAATTTTTTCCTTTGAAAATCTATTTCTAAGATATTCTATCACTTCAATGGCATCACTCAAAAAAAGTGAAACAGTCAATGGCTCAGGCGATTTGTTTAACTCCAGTGTTTGCCCGCTCTCTCGTTGATCCCACAACACAACAACAAAATGTTTTTTTAATTCAGTAGTAAAACGATCTGAATAACTCATGGCTGAATTACCTGGCCCTCCATGGAGAAAAAGTAAAACGGGCGCTTGATCATCTTGGCCTTCAATCTTAATCCATTGATTTATCCCACCGATGTCAATTGTCTCACTAGAATTTATTGCGGCCGCATCAACTCCCGTGGCAACAATTAAGCAGCAGAACAAAAGTCTAACTATCATAATCTATTTTATAAGTGACAAATAATGCGGAAACATTTCGCGCCAAGCCGGCCAATCGTGTTGTGCATTGTGCCGCACATCAAGCCAGTAGTTTATGCCTTTATTTTGCAGAATGTTGGCCATCTTCACATTGGCATCCCAACACATATCTTGTGTGCCTGTGCCCAGCACCACATACATATCGGCATAGTATGGATTATGCGCGCTTGGAATAAAGTCGAGCGGATTATTAAAGTACACATTGTCATCATAGTATCCATCCAGCTGATCTTTAATATCAAATGCTGCACCCATATTAAAAACATACTTAACCGCTTCAGGATGCTTAAAGGCAAAATTAGTTGCGTGATAACCACCAAAACTACACCCTGCGGTGGCAACCCTACTCACACCTGTTTCGCGCTGAGCTAAGGGAACAAGTTCTTGCAATAACATTTCATCGTACCAAATATGATTTCGCACGCGGTCGGCCGGATGAATGTTTTTGTTGTACCAACTTGCTTCATCGATTCCGTCAACACAATAAATTTTTACCAAGCCTTCGTCTAGAAACCAGGAAACGCTATCGATCAATTTAAAATCCTTATTCTCGTTAAAGTGCCCCATGGAAGTAGGGAACAAAATAATGGGATAGCCCCGCGTACCGAAAGATAAAACTTCAATGTCGCGGCTTAGGCGTTGCGAATACCATTTATGATACTGTTCGTGTGGCATAATGATTCAATTAAACTTCTATTTTTGCAGTAGTATATTACAGTTAGTAGTGAAGCCTTTTTTATAACCTCGCCTCTTTCCTCTCCGGAGGAGATGGGCAGTAGAAGCTTAGCCAAATGACTCGAACTACATTTCCGTTTTAAATTGGGAAATATTGCAATTAAAACAACTATCTAAATACAATTTTTTGTCGCCTGCCCTGTACCAGCTTATAACCCTCACTAATATCCACTCTAAATTACTTGATAGGGATACGGTGGTGGATATTTTCTTGCCCCCGGATTATAAAAAAGGCGCGCAGAAATATCCTTTACTTATTTTAAATGACGGACAGGACGGCAAGGCCATCGAACTCAAGCAAACATTAGAATCACTAACTGACTCGAAAGAAATTGAGAGCATGATTGTGGTAGGTGTGCATGCTGGCGACCGGATGCAGGAATATGGAGTTGCCAATAAACCCGACTTTAAAAAACGTGGCTCAAAAGCAAAAAACTATACGCGTTTTATAATGACTGAACTTATTCCCTACCTAGAGTATCAATATTCAATTACAGATAACTGGCAACAACGAGCCATAGCCGGGTTTTCATTGGGCGGGCTTTCTGCTTTCGACATTGCGTGGCATGCTGATTACTTTGGCAAAGTTGGCGCGTTTAGTGGATCGTTTTGGTGGCGCAAGCGCGATGCAAAAAGCAGATTTTATTCTGAACATCACGATCGCATCATACACCAGCAGGTTAAAAAAGGTAGGTATAAACCTGGTCTTAAATTCTGGTTTCAAACTGGCTTGAAAGATGAAGACAGTGACCGCAACAAAAATGGTGTTATCGATTCAATTGATGACACCCTCGACCTGATTGTTGAGCTTACAAAAAAAGGGTATCGCCCCTTTCATGATATTCAGTATTTAGAACTTAAAGAGGGAGAGCATAACTTAAAAACCTGGGGCAAAGCATTTCCAAACTTTTTAACGTGGGCTTTCGAAAAAAGTTAAGCCACAAATACGCGAATTAAATTCCTAAAAATAAGTAGCCACTGATTCCCAGATTATCTTGAGAATATTTGTTTATGTAAATTACCTGCAAATCAAACGGCTCTTTACCAATAAAAATATTTGGTGGAGGCATTCAACAATTGATCATAAAAAATCTGTGAATCTGTGGCTAAAAATAATATGACCGATACAATAATTTTCGATTTAGGTGCCGTATTAATCGATTGGAATCCGCGCTATTTGTATAGAAAGATTTTTAAAACCGAAGAAGAGATAACCTGGTTTTTGGAAAACATCTGCACCCACGATTGGAACGAAAAGCAAGATGCTGGTCGGTCGTTTGAAGAAGCTACGGAAGAGTTGCTTGAAAAATTTCCAGAGCATGAATTCGCCATTCGCGCCTGGTATGGCCGCTGGCAGGAAACGATGAATGGCCCCATTCAGGGGACGGTTGATATTTTTAAACAACTTATTGATCAGAAAAAATATCGCTTTTATGCACTTACAAACTGGTCTACAGAAACATTCCCTTGGGCACTCGAAAAATTTGACTTCCTACATTGGTTTGATGGCATTGTGGTTTCGGGTCACGAAAAAACACGAAAACCATTTCCTGAATTTTATCAGATTCTTTTTGATCGCCATAATATTAACCCCGCCAACGCCCTATTCATTGACGACAACCAACGCAACATTGAAGGAGCTTTAGCTTTAGGTTTGCCCGGCATTCATTTTCAGTCGCCAGAGCAATTAAAAAATGATCTTATTACTCTTGGAATAATTTCAGCATGAGAAGTATCATGCTCTTCTGCATCTTCTTGTTAATGAGTTGTTCCCAAAAGGAAACTAAAGAAACCAAGCTTCCCGTGCTTGCTCAACAAATTATTGGTAGTTATGAGGGTTCTTTATACTGCGTTGATTGCATTTCAATTGAGTATCAGATAGAAATAAATTCTGATTCATCCTTTGTTGAACATGTTACTTATCTTGGTAGAGAAGACGGTATTTTCGAAGTTCACGGTAACTGGAGCCTTAGTGAAGATTCATTAATAACAATTAGTGGCTCTCGAATCGCAAATAAAATCAGAGTACTCCCCGATTGGACTTTACAGATTATTAATACGAATGGAAAAGATGAATCACTTAGTCGTGCAGGAACTTATCCGGCCCAGCCAGTTTTATTAAATGATATCTGGGTTTTAGAAACACTTAATAAAGTTGAAGCCGCTAGCTTGTTTGCTGGTGAGCGACCACGATTTGAGTTTCATAATGTCGACAAAAAGATTTTTGGCTTTGGTGGCTGTAATCAAATAAATGGTTCTTATCAAATCGAAGGAAATCAAATTTCAATCGGACCGCTTGCATCAACACGCATGGCTTGTCGCGGAGTTGATGAAGCCTTGTTTCTGGAAACTATTCAGCAAGTAACCTCCTACAAAATAATAAATCTCAAACTCTATTTCTTTGCCGGGAGTGCTGAGAAGGCCCAATTTAAAAAAGTTGATTAATTAGCATAAATTTCCAATCCTAAAATAAAAATATGACTACTCGAATTATTGGGTGCTTACTTTTCATTTCAACTTGCGCTGTTGCGCAGTTGGAAGGCAGAAAAAGTGAATCGGGAAAATTTGGCTTTACCAATGAAACGGGGGAATGGGTAATTCAACCGATGTATAGTCAAATATTTGAGTTTAGCGAATCCCAATTCACATTGGTAAAACTGAAAGATAAGTGGGGTGTTATTGATCAACAAGGGAAAACTATTTTGCCCTTTGAGTTTTCAAAGATGGAGAATCTGGATTACGGGGACGATCAACTTTTTTCAGTAATGAAAGACAAACGTTATGGCCTGTTGGATTTGCATTCCGCTAAAATGCGCACAGAATGCATTTACGAAAATGATTTTCATTTCTATGATGGCATTATCCAACAATTAGGAGTTCTGGCAATCGTATATAAGAATAATAAAGTAGGTCTTATCAATGAACAAGGAACTGAAGTGGTGCCGTGTATTTACGACAAGGGTAAGAACCCTTTTGAAGAGCTAGAAAATAATTTCTTCCGGGTGAGCAAAAATGGCAAGGTTGGCGCAATCGATACAGTTGGAAGAGAGATTGTTCCTTGTATTTACGACAAGATTAATGTCTCGGGTATTTTTGAGCCTTTTGAAGTTGTCTCAAAAGGTAAATTTGGATATTGTGACTTTACGGGTAAAGAAGTTATCGCTCCACTCTATGATAAATCTTTTTTCTTTGAAGGTGATTTTGCATACGTGAGACTAAAGGGAAAATATGGAATCATTAACCGAAAGGGGGAAACCGTTAAACCATTTATCTACACCAAAGAATCTGATGTGTTCGAAGAATTCACTAAACTATTCGTGAATTAGTTTTACTTTTTGAAAGTAAGAACACACTGCTCAATAATATCGCAACACTCATGCATTTGTTCTTTGGTAATAACCAAAGGTGGTGCAAGTCGAATAATATTTCCATGCGTTGGTTTTGCAAGTAACCCGTGCTCGGCAAATTTTAAGCATAAGTTCCAAGCCGTTTCGCTTTGAGGAGAATCGTTAATAAGTATCGCATTAAGTAAGCCCTTCCCGCGCACAAGCGTTACGAGATCTGATTTTGCTTTTAGCGCATTCATTCGCTCTCGGAAAATTTTGCCAAGTCGTTCAGCATTCTCGGCTAGTTTTTCATCTTTAATTACATCAAGTGCAGCCACTACAACTGAAGCAGCCAAAGGATTTCCACCAAAGGTCGATCCGTGTTCACCAGGTTTTATAACCAGCATAATTTCATCATCGGCAAGCACCAGTGAAATTGGTAGCACGCCTCCCGAAAGGGCTTTACCTAAAATCAATAAATCGGGGCGCACACTTTCGTGATCCGATGCTAACATCTTACCAGTTCGCGCAATGCCGGTTTGAATTTCGTCCATCATAAGCAACACATTATGTTGCTTACATAAGCTTTCGGCTGATTTCAGATAGCCCTCCTTCGGAACATACACCCCCGCCTCACCTTGAATGGGCTCAATCCATAAACCACAAACATTTGGATTTGCCAAAGCCTTCGCAAGGGCTGCTACATCATCATATTCAATAATTTCGAAGCCCGGCATAAACGGCCCAAAATATTTACGTGCCGATTGATCAGTTGATGCCGAAATGATAGATGTTGTGCGGCCGTGAAAATTCTTTTTCACAGCAACAATGACTGCTTCATTTTCTGCAATTCCCTTTTTAGTATAGCCCCATTTGCGGGCGAGTTTAATAGCTGTTTCGTTTGCTTCGGCCCCGCTGTTCATAAATAGTGCCTTATCATAGCCAAAAGTTTCGCACACATATTTTTCGGCAACACCCAACTTATCATTATAAAATGCGCGCGAAGTAAGAGTTAGTTCTTTTGCCTGCTCAATTAGTGCATTGATAATTCTTGGATGACAATGACCTTGGTTAACCGCGCTATAGGCAGAAAGAAAATCGTAATATCGTTTACCCTCAACATCCCATAAAAAAACGCCTTCCCCTTTATTTAATACAACATTAAGTGGATGATAGTTGTGGGCACCAAACTTTTCTTCTAACTGAATGGCTTCCTGGCTGGATGTAATTGTTGTTGTCATAATAGCGAAATTCAATGATTTCAAAGTTACTCAATCTACAGGCAATTGCCTAAAAATGTGCCTTGTGGCCGATGCGAAATGAATTAACTTTGCTCATACTAAATATGTTGTTGAGGGGTATGGAATTCTCATTCGATTCGATTAAAAAGTTATTTGAAACTCTGAAAACGATCAGTTTTTTTGGAAGGGTTTTTCAGTGGAGTAACGTTAAATCGCAATTAATTGAAGCCAATGGAGAACTGCAGCGAATTCTTTCAGTAAGCCAATCGCTAAAAACAGAAAATATAAAACTTGCAAATCTGATTTCGCTTGAAAAATCTGCAGCCAAAAATTATCAGGATACGGCCAATCGAGTAAGTACAGAAGTTGAGGTACTTAAAATATCGCAACTTAACAACGCGGAAAAAATCAGTGACCTGGAAAAAAAGAACAGTTCGCTAGAAGGAATCAATTCTCAATATTTCAAACGGGGCACTGAGCTTTCAAATGATCTTGCTGCTAACCGCGAAAAGTTAGACAATCTTCAAAAAGAAATTCGCGAACTAAAAGATGAAAACGCAAATCTTAAGAAGGATGATGAATTTAGAAAAAAAGAACATTCCAATTCTGTTTCATCATTAAAACAAATTCAGGAAAAAATTCTTAGAGACCGGGAAGACGAGGTGAACAAAAAGAGTCAAGCTGAAATTGATCGCATCAAAAGATTAAAAGAGACCTGGTTAAATCACGAGGAGAAAGTTAAAAACAGAATTAGAACCATCTGCAACAAAACTGGTGTAGAGTATGTTGACAAAGTTCCCTTTAAAGGAAAGCCCGATAATACGCTGCGCATAAATAATGAGTATATTATTTTTGACGCAAAGAGCCCGGCCAATGATGACCTTTCAAATTTTCCAAATTATATAAAGGCACAAGTTGAAAGTGCCATTAAATATGTGAAAGAAGAGGAAGTTCGGAAAGAAGTGTTTCTGGTTGTTCCCTCCAACACGCTCGAGCATTTAGAAACTTTTGAATACAAACTGAGTGATTACAGTGTATATGTTGTTGCGCTTGATTCGGTTGAGCCAATCATACTTACGCTACAGCGGATTGAAGATTATGAGTTTGCCGAGCAACTAAGCCCGGAAGAACGCGAAAATATTTGTCGTGTAATTGGCAAGTTCGTGCATCTCTCTAAACGAAGAATTCAAATTGATGGTTTTTTTGCCAAGCAGTTCTTCGAACTTGTGTATCGCAGCGAAGCCGATCTATCAAAAGATATTTTAGAAAAAGTAGCCGAGTTTGAAAAATCGGAAAAATTAAATCCACCACAGGAAAAAAGAGCGCGCCAAATTAGCACGAAGGAATTAGAGGCTGATTCAGAAAAAATTCAAAGTGAGGCCAACCAAAAAGGATTTGCTATTCAGGATGGTTTATTAGTTAAAGAAATTAATAAATTACCCCTCTATTCGAACATCGAATCGGATGAAAATCAAAAAGACTTATTTTCAAATTAAAAACCAATGAAAAATCTACTCTATTTAGCAATCGCTAGCGTAATGCTACTTTCATGTGCCACAACAAAAACAACCTCTAAGGCGCCAACACCAGCTGGTAGCTGGGATTATGTGATTAGCGGAACACCGTATGGAGATCTTCCGGGTATGTTAGCAATTTCGGAAGTTGACAAGACCTATGCGGCAAAAATAGTTTCAAGTGATGGCGAAGTCATCATCAACAAATTTATTTATAATAAAGAAACCATGAACATGTCAGGCGAGTTTGATTACAATGGAACACCTGTAGATTTCAATGCCAGTCTTGTCGAAAACGAAATTGTTGGAACTATGTCTGCCGGTGGCGGTGACTATCCATTTAAAGGAACTCGAAAAAAATAAGTTGTAAATGAAATTGACGGCCGATAATAAACTCAAGAAGTTAATTGTAGTAGGCGATCGAATTTTAATCAGGCCCGCCAAGGAGTCGGATAAAACCGATAGTGGCTTATACCTTCCGCCAGGTGTGCAGGAGAAAGAAAAAATTCAAAAAGGGTATGTTATAAAAGTAGGTCCCGGCTATCCGTTGCCCATGCCTGCCGATGAAGACAATCTTTGGAAAGGGAAAGATGAACAAATAAAATATTTGCCGCTGCAGGCACAGGAGGGTGACTTGGCAATTTTTTTACAGAAGGGTGCCATTGAAGTTATGTACGAAGGCGAAAAGTATTTTATCGCACCACAGTCTTCAATCTTGATGTTGGAGCGCGAAGAGGATTTATAATGGCCGGCCTCTCCTTCGATGTGCTTCGTGTTGGAAAAAAGTATCGCCTCGTAAATCTGGGTGATAAATATGAATTTGAAATTGAACGCATTCAAGTCAATGGCGATTTCAAAGTAAAAGATATTCACACCTTAGAGCGCTATCTTCTAAAAGATACTATCAAGTTTGGAAAAGGAAAAGATTTTGAGATCCGAGAACTCTAAATTATTTCAGCTTGCCTTTATACGTTTTCCTAAATAACTCAAATCTTGGAATGGAAACTCCGCGCACATAACTTTGGTTCGGATTATGTTCAATAAAATCCTGATGATATCCTTCAGCCCGGGTGAATTCAGTTAGTTTTTTTACTTCAGAGACGATTGGACTTTTATAGAGGCCGGATTTATTAAAGGCAGCTTTCGATTTCTCGGCTATTGCTTGCTCATCAGTAGTCATGTAAAATAATATAGAGCGATAAGATGAGCCATGGTCAGGCCCTTGACGATCTTTTGTAGTTGGATCATGTGACGTGAAAAACACTTTCGTTAACTCTTCATAACTAATCACTTTTGGATTGTAGTAAACCAAAACGGTTTCCGCATGGCCAGTCGTTTCGGTATTTACAATTTCATACGTTGGATTTTTGGTTGTTCCACCTGCGTAACCAGATACGGCTGAATCAACGCCAACCACCGCTTCAAAAATATGCTCCGAACACCAGAAACATCCTTCGGCAAAAGCCGCAATGGCTTTACCTGCCGGAGCTTTAAGTGCTATGGATCTAACATCAGAGTCCTTAGCATTCTTTTGTCCATTGCACGAAATCAATGCAAATTGGAGCAATACGAGTGCGAAAATTTTTACTGCTTTCATAATTATTAAAATTAGTATTTATAACGCGGTGAACCATAAAACGACTATCAAAACTAAAATCAAAGGTAGTTCTGTCGCATTCAAGACATCCTATACCTACAACTTGATCTATTTTAGACTAAAACAGTCTTTGTCATTGAGATGACAAGTTAATCTATTCATTCTTGCATTATTTATTTGATATTTAACATCGTTATGCGAAGTCTTGTTCTCCTGTTTCTTTTATTTCTTTGCATAACCGTTGCAACCGCACAACAAAACCCATCTATAAGCAATTCTATTGATTTAGGAATCGGCATTGGCAGCAGTCAAGCCACACTTTCAAGTGCTTATATTCACAATTGGAATCTTGGTAAGAAACAAAAGATACAAATTGGTTTAGGCGGCCGGTTAACAGGATACTTAGGTGCGAATCAATATTACACAACTGCTCCTGCTAAACTTACATCCGGCAAAACCGGGCCAGGCGTTTTCTTCACAGAGAATATTGAAGCAAACATTGACACCCTTTTTATTGCCAAGCCTCAGACTTTTGCAATTAATGCAATGATCAACCTAGGCTGTAAAGTGACTCAAAAAATCACATTAGGATTTAATATTGATGCTATCGGTTTTTCTTTTGGTGGTGCGAAGCGTGGGAACTATATCAACGGATCGCAAGGTCAAAATGCAACAAGCAAGCCTACAAGCTTCAATTTACTTTTAATTAGCGACAATGACCTGGGGAGTTTAAACTCAGAGTTCTATGGAAAATATCAGCTTACTGAAAAACTTGCGTTGAAGGCCGGGTTTCAATTTTTGTTTACCGAATACACAACCGATTTAGAAGTGCAACAATTTCCAGAACCTAATGATCGCTTCCGAAATAAGTCTTCGATGTTTACGGCTGGTGTAAGTTTCAATCTTAACTAATTAGATATGAAAAAATTATTTTTACTTTCCATTGTCGTTCTTTCATCCTGTAAAGAAGATGACGCAACGCCTTCGGCACCCATCAATGATAATTTTAATCCTTCAACAGCCACTTTGTTGAAAAGCGGGTCACTAACTGGCATTGGGCATACGGTAAGTGGCACAGTGGCTTTGTACGATACAGGTAGTGAAAAAATTATTCTACTCGATCCCTTCTCTTCGCAAAATGGCCCCGACTTAAAAGTATATTTAAGTAAGGATCAAAATGCATCCTCATATATAAGTCTTGGAGTATTAAAATCTACTTCTGGAAAGCAATCCTATGAAATACCAGGGTACCCGGACATTACCGATTACAATTACGTGATGGTTTGGTGTGAACAATTTACTGTGGTGTTTGGTCGGGCTGAAGTAAAGCTATGAGAATATTTTCATTAGCCTGTCTCCTCTTTGCATCATCTTTTTCGAGCTCTCAATCATTCACTCCAACGAATGCTGGCTCAGCCATCACTTTCAAAATAAAAAACTTTGGCGCCACAATAGATGGTTCTTTTACTGGATTAAAAGGCGAAATCCATTTCGATCCTACTCAACTAAATTCAAGTAGGTTTGAAATTACACTGGATGCTAACTCCATCGACACGGGTATTGATCTGCGAAATAAACATTTAAAGAAGGAAGATTATTTCAACGTAAAGACATATCCTGAAATCAAATTTGTATCATCAAAAATTGAAAGCCAATCTGGCAATTATAGTGTAACTGGAAAATTAACAATCAAGAAGACTACTAAAGAGATAGAATTTGATTTCACAGCCCAAAAACCATCAACCGGATATTTATTCAAGGGTGAGTTTCTTCTTAACAGGCGTGACTACGAAGTTGGAGGCAACAGTTTTAGTATGGCCGATGATGTTAAGGTTTTTATTTCTGTAAGTTCTATTGAAAAATAAATTCTGATTTACACTCACTTCCGTGTCGATGACCGCTCCATAAGAGAGGATGGCAAAATAATTTGTTGATTGGGAACTTCATTCTTTTTATTTTCAAGAATGTTAAATAACAACGTTGCAGCCGTTCGCCCCATTTCAAAAGCAGGCTGCGTGATTGTGGTTAGAGACGGATTTAATAAGGAAGCAAACGGAAGACTGGAGAATCCAATAATTTTTACATCGCGAGCAATTTTCAATCGCAGGTCGTAGCAAATCGTGTACGAAAGTGTTGTCAACTTTTCAATAGAACCAACAATTCCATCAGGGCGATTTTTCGCACACAACATTTTATGAATAATTGAATAGCTCGCTTCCTCGCTATTGTTACAGTGAAGAATAAATTCTTTTCGAAGTTTTATCCCCGCATCAGCTAAAGCCTTTTCATATCCCAATCCTCGAAGATTAATAATCTCCAGATTTTCAGAAGTGCCAAGAAATGCAATTTTTTTGCACCCCTTCGAAAGCAAGTGTCGCGTGGCTTTATAACCCGATTCAAAATCATCAGTAAGTACTTTTGCGGCTTCCACACCTTCACAAGCCCGATCAAAAAACACAAGTGGAAATTTCTTTGCGCATAAATCATGAATCGCACCGTTGCGCTCAGCTCCGGCTGAAACAGACATTAAAACTCCATCTACTCTACCGCCTCTAAAATCGCGCAGGATATATTCTTCTTTTTTCAAATCTTCGTGCGTCAGGTAAACAATTACATGATATCCTTTTGTTTGCGCAATTGACTCAATACCATTAATAGCCGCTGAAAAAAAACTATCGGCAACTTCAGGAAGTACCACAGCAATATTGCCAGACTTTCGCTGCTTCAGTTTACTTGCATAAAGATTGGGCACATAGTCAAGTTTTTCTGCATACTCTAAAACTCTACGTTTTGTTTCTGCACTAATCTCATAACTATCGCTCAATGCCTTGGAAACTGTAGACACAGCGAGCTGTAAATCCTTTGCAATTTTTCGAATAGTTACACGCATAGCAATTTAAAAATGGGCAATTACGCCATTAACACGAAAACGGTTTCGTAAATAAAATGAAATTTAATAGCAGAGCAAGGGATAATATTTATCAAGTTAGCATGGAGTAAACATGAGATGCAAATAACTATGAAAAATCAATCTGAGTCGGGTCCGTTAAAAAATCTGGATGAGTGGGAAGCTGATGTGTTGCGAAGATATCCTGACCCAGAGTCGATTGCGAAGGGGAAAACCACAGAAGAGTACCGAAACTATGATAATCCAGAAAGAGATACTGTTCGTGAATTCTATCGCCTAAATCATACCTACCAGACTTACGACTTTGTTAAAAAGAAACGCGATGAGTATTTAGCTTTTACTAAAAAGCAGATGCCTATTTGGGAGGCCTTTGATTTTTTAAATCAATTGGTGGATGATTCCGATCCTGACACCGATCTTGATCAATGGCAACATTTACTTCAAACTTCTGAAGCCATTCGCAGAGATGGACATCCGGATTGGATGGTGTTGGTTGGCCTGGTTCACGATATGGGCAAAGTGCTTTGCCTGTTTGGCGAGCCACAATGGGCGGTTGTAGGCGATACATTTCCTGTTGGCTGCGCTCATTCCGATAAAATTGTTTATCCTGAATTTTTTAAGAATAATCCTGATAGCACCAATCCTGAATACAACACCAAGTATGGAGTTTATAAGCCAAACTGTGGACTAAGAAATGTAAACATGTCGTGGGGCCACGATGAATATGTTTATCATATGGTGAAAGGTGAGATGCCAGAAGAAGGGCTTTACATGTTGCGCTATCATTCCTTTTATGCGCAACACCGCGAACATGCGTATGATCATTTGCTGGATGATCACGATCGTGAAATGTTTAAAGCCGTAAAGCTTTTTAATCCATACGATCTATATTCTAAAAATCCTATTCCTCCAGATTGGAAAGCATTGCGACCATACTATGAAGATTTGGTAGCCAAGTATCTTCCTTCAACATTAAAATTTTGATTATCCGAAAGTGCAAGAGTTAGCAATTGAAGTGGCTAATGCCTAGATTAAAAATCCCGGCATTAAGATTTTTCTAAAACCGAAACACGTAAATGCATAAACTTTACACGGCTGATTACATTATTTTCCTTTTATATTTCGTGCTGGTCTCAGGGTATGGCTACTATGTATATCATAAAAAGAAAAGTGCCACACCAGATTCAAAAGATTTTTTCCTTGCCGAAGGTTCGCTTACCTGGTGGGCAATCGGGGCTTCGTTAATTGCGTCAAATATTTCAGCTGAGCATTTCATTGGCATGTCAGGCTCCGGTTTTGCTCTTGGACTTGCCATCTCAACGTATGAATGGATGGCCGCTGCAACATTAATTATTGTTGCAGTATTTCTTATTCCGGTTTATCTCAAAAATAAAATCTATACCATGCCGCAATTTCTTGCGAAACGGTATAACAATGGAGTGAGCACAGTAATGACCGTATTTTGGTTGCTCGTCTACATTTTTGTCAACCTAACGTCAATCATCTACCTCGGGGCAATCGCCATCACATCTATATCAACAATAAGTTTTGGGTGGAGCGTAGTTGGCTTGAGTGTATTTGCAGTATTTGTTACCCTTGGCGGCATGAAAGTAATTGGCTACACCGATGTAATTCAGGTAGCTGTTTTACTATTAGGCGGATTGGTTACTGCTTACCTTTCCCTCACCCTATTGTCAGAACAGTTTGGATACGGAAGCGATGTATTCAAAGGACTCTCATTGCTAAGAGAAAAAGCAGACTCGCATCTTCACATGATCTTTGATAAAGATCATGCTTATTATAAAGACCTTCCGGGTTTATCAGTGCTCATCGGTGGCATGTGGATTAATAACCTAAGCTATTGGGGTTGCAACCAATACATTGTGCAGCGTGCATTAGGTGCCGATTTAAAAACTGCACGTAACGGACTGCTCTTTGCGGCTTTCTTAAAATTATTAATTCCAGTAATAGCCGTGTTGCCAGGCATTGCTATGTATGTGCTTCACGAGCAAGGTCTGTTTCAACAAGAAATGATGAATGAACTGGGAGTTATCAAACCCGATCATGCTTATCCTACCTTAATGAACTTGCTACCCATTGGCTTGAAGGGTGTAGCTTTTGCCGCGCTTACAGCAGCGGTAGTAGCATCCTTAGCGGGCAAAGCCAATAGTATCTCAACAATATTTTCATTAGATATCTATAAGAAGTTTATCAATAAGGAAGCCAGTGAACGAACTATTGTGCGCACGGGTAGATGGGCAGTAATTATTTCAATGGTGTTAGCTGCACTCGTAGCGCCTGCATTAAAAACACTTGACCAAGCTTATCAGTTTATTCAGGAATATGTTGGGTTTATCTCACCGGGGGTGTTAGCTATTTTCCTTTTAGGAATTTTCTGGAAGCGCACTACATCGGCTGCTGCTATGGCCGGTGCGCTGCTTACAATTCCAGTTTCAACAATTTTAAAATTTCTTCCAACACTAACGAATGGTGCGTTTCCTGACTATCCTTTTCTTGATCGGATGTCGATCACATTTGTGCTGATCATCGTTGTGATGGTAGTTATGAGTTTAATGAAAAAAGAAGAGACCCATGAAGTGGAAGTAAGCAAAGATATGTTTAGAGTAACGCCTGGCTTTGCGATTTGCTCAATCATCATACTTGGAATATTAACAGCTCTGTACACAGTTTTTTGGTAAGAGCTGTTAGCAATATAGAAATGAAATGATAACACGAATATCATTCTCTATCGATTGAAGTTTAATTAAGGTAATGAAACGATAACCCTTTTGCTGCTTTTAAACTTTATTAAATCTACCGCAGACCAGATTGCACCAGGAACATTAGTGCCTGCTTACGCAGTTTTACCAGGATTATTTCAGCACACTAATTATTTTGCCCTTCAGCAAATTTCAACTGACGAAGCTATTCTTCCTTACCGAGGCGGAACCGATTGGGGTGACAATGGAATCTACATTGATATGCATAGACACACCTATACGCCTGCGCATGTTCGGTTAAAAGATGCATGGAACGCGATCAGTCAAGGGCAGGCGCGAGCACTTGTAGCCATACAAGAACTTGCTTCCATTCCCGGAGAAACCGCACAATTATACCAAGCTGAGGCAAGAGGTCTTAGAGCATACTATTCTATGTTAATGCTTGACCTTTTCGGAGTAATATTTGTGAAAGAAAAAGCATCTGATGTTTCAGCTGTATTGCGTGGAAATGAAGCCGTTGAGTATATCAAAAACGAGTTGTTGGCTATTGAGCCAATAGTTTCAAATTCTGTTGGACCCGGACGCATCTCCCAAGGTGCTGTGTGGGGGCTATTGTCCAGACTATACTTAAACGCTCCCGTTTACCGGGATCCATACGCCACCAGCTTTGATTTTACTGCGGCTGATATGGATAAGGTAATCGAGTACACCACAAAGATCATTTCGTCAGGTCAATATCAACTCTCTCCCGAATATTTTGAAATTTTTGATGATGAGAACCATAGCAACAAAGAATTAATCTTTGCAGTTGATCAGCGTGCTGAGTTAAATGGTCATAATCGATTGGCTTATTTCTCGTTATCGGGCGATCAATTTCCATTGCCAGCATTCAATAGAGCGAATGGCACAGATGGTCCTGGAATTACCTCTGACTTTTATCAATCGTGGGTGCAAGCCTATGGCGCAGATGATCCGGCTGATATGGATCCCAGATTCTTTAAAAAGAATTTGAATATTCCCGCTGACTCGTGCATTTCAGCAGCCAACTTTGAAATTAATCGCGGAATTTTACGTGGTCAACAATATGGTTTGTTAACAACAGCTAATGGGCAACCTTTCACACTCTGCGCTGATGGAGTGAGTTTCAAAATCGGTAAACTTCACAACATAACAAGAGCAGATAAAACCAAACTGGTCAACTTTACTGAGATGATTGACTTTACAACTGAAGGGAGTGGATATAGTACTGGGTATCGTGTTGAGAAGTATGAATTCAGTAAGAAGTCAGACACAGGCCGAAATAAAGGAGATGCCGATATTATTATTGTGCGCTATGCCGATGCATACCTGATGCGTGCTGAAGCTAAACTTCGCAAAAACGATGCAGCTGGTGCGCTTGCCGATGTAAACACAGTTCGCGCAGCAAGAACAGCGCGGGTAGTGCCGCCTGCTTTAAGCACCATGACACTTGACATTCTCTATCGCGAACGTGGTTTTGAATTTTACTGGGAGATGTTAAGACGAACTGATATGATTCGTTTTGGTAAATATGAAGGCACCTGGACAGAAAAGACGGATAGTGATGTTAAGAAAAGACTTTTTCCTATTCCACAGTCAGCTATTGACGGAGCATCCGGAACTCCAGGTTACTTAGTGCAAAACGAAGGGTACTAAGAGAAGTAATTTAGTGTAGATTGAGTTAGTCACAGGTTGTTACCTGTGACTAACTTTTTTTAGGTTAAATTTGCAATTCATAATTATGATTCGATTTACCTTCATTATTGCGTTATTCCTTTCCTCATTTTCAAGTAATGGGCAAACTAAAGTAGTTTCTGTTTTCGCTCACAACGATTACGAAAAACCAGTTCCATTAGTCGCGGCTTACGATGCACAAGCAGGTTTTATTGAAGCCGATGTTTTTTTGCAAGGCAATGATCTTTTAGTAGGTCATGAAATTAAACAGATTCAAAAAGATAAAACACTGGAAGCACTTTACTTAAAACCGTTAGACAAACTCATTGAAAAAAATGGCGGCTTTGCTTATGTGGATAAAGAACAATCGTTAACACTCATGATTGATTTAAAAACGGAAGGCATTGCAGCATTAAATACACTAGTAACGAGGTTGAAAAAATATCCTCGCCTCACCGCTTGCAAAACCCTTATGATAACGGTTAGCGGAAACATGCCGATTCCGGCTCTTTGGAAAAACTCTCCACCCTTCATTCACTTTGATGGTAGGCCAGGGATTACCTATACACCCGATCAACAAAAGAGAATTCGATTAATCAGTGCCAGCTTTCTGAGTTTCTCGAAATGGAATGGCACCGATAAGTTAACTCAACGTGATAGAGAAAAATTAGTGGCCATTATCGAAGCCGCACATGCAATCAACAAACCTTTTCGGTTTTGGGCTACCCCCGATTTCCCTGAATCGTGGACAAAGTTAATCGAGCTTGGCGTTGATATTATCAACACGGATGATGTGGTTGGACTTGCCACATTTTTAAAGGAAAGGAAATAACTTGAATTGACCTTACCGAAATAAGTTGGGCACACGATCTTTAAAAAAGAAGTTAAGCATTCAGATATTCGGTGGTGACCTTACCAATTATTCCTCAAAACACCACCAAAGACGAAGTAAACCAACGCTTACTAATTATCAGCAAGCTCCTTTTGTAAGTAGTTCCCAATTATCGTAGTATCCGCAGTTACTATTATACAATCTTCAATGTCCTTAAAGTCAATTTGCACTGTATCACCAAGGCTGTAATTCTTAAGTCCACTTGGCTTATTATCTAGAATACATTTAAATCCAATTTCATTTATTTCAAATGGTCTCGACCACATGTGCTCGAACTCTCCCCCATCCTCAAAATTCTTTTTTAAAAAGAAACTATAATTCTCTTGTCCATAAAATCTTTTAAAATAGTCAATGTAGAAAATCAAACTATCTTGAGTGGCTTTGTAAGCCCACTGAACTCTTGGATCGTCAACTTCTAAATCTCTTAAATTATTTTTATCCCAATCGTCTTGATTATTCGTTCTAGTCAAACATGACTGAGTTATTAAGGATAATGCAATTACAAATCCAATTCTCATGTATATTTTTAACTTTATGATTTATTCGTCACTGTCCATAGAGCTTGCCCAATTGCTGGATATCCAAATTTCTAAAATTTCTCACTATACTTTTACTGCAATCCTCTGCCTCACTTCATCTCCGCAATCCATTTCCTCACCAAAGCCAATCCCTCTTCATGCGTTATTGAGCGGCCTAACTCAGGCATCATAATACCCGGGTGCACCGACTCAATGCGAAACTGTAAAATGGATTGATCGGGTTTCCCCGGAACAATGTCATACTGCAATCCACCCGAGCCTTTGCCCGCTGCTACTGGGGCTTTGCCCACACCTAACTTGGAAAGATTGGTTTCACTTGCCAACAAATACAAGCCACTGTTTTTTGCGGGGCCATCAGCACGATGGCAGTGTGCACAATTTATTTCTAACCATGCACGGGCTCGTAAGTTTAACGCAGCGGTTGCATCATCGTAATTAACCAAGGCCGCGACTTTATTTATTTCAGGCAAGTCGGCCAGCACGCCACGTTCTTGCCATGCAATTAATTGATTTTTGTTTTTAGAAAATTCATGTGCCCCATTGAGCTGCCTTGCAGTTGGGCCGATAGGCATCAACTTATCACCACGCAAGTGGCAGCCCTTGCATTGGTTTGCATTCGGTATGGAGTAATTAATCTGTTTACTTGTTCCATCGTAATGCGTCCACGACACAGGAACCGTTTTCCCGGCAACTGAAAGAAACGCTTCAGTTTGTTCATCATTCCAAATGTAAGGCAGCGCTTTCCAGTCGTTAGCTTCCTTAATTAACAACCGGGTTTCCAAAATTCTAATCACAGCTTCCGGGTTTCTAAAGTCAGTTGGGTAATAAAAGTTTTTTATCAACACCGTGCCTTCGGGGAATTCAAATACCTCATCATTAGAATAGATGGCTTTACTGCCAGTAGGAATTTTTACAAATCGTTTTTTAAAAGCATAATCTGTAAAAAGTGCCGAGTTAAGTGCATAAGGGATTACCCCTTCATCTGGATTAAGCTCCTTGAGTGTTCCCACAAAAAATCCATACTCCGATAATTTTTCTTTACCCATTCCCGAAAGGTCAACGGCAACTTCTTTTTCAGGGAGTACAACAATCTCTTGTTTTTTGCTTTGACAGGAGGACAATCCAACGCAAAAAACAATCAAGAAAATCAGTTTTGGAGCATAAGCGTCAGACCGCTCGGAGCGGTAAGACGCCTTAATGAATAAATAAAAATATTTCATCGCTTACAAACTTGCACCCACGCACTTAAATTGTTCAAGCCCTTTAGTCAGGTTTTTAAAATCGTGCGCAGCATCTAAATTCAACACGGTTAGGTTGCTAGTTTCCTGCACGCAAAATTCAGCATTAGCACGTTTCGGATCGGCAATGCCATCATACGCTATATCGGGCGGGCTCATAAACGATTTCATAAAAAACAATTTACCAATATCATGACTCAAGGCCGGAAACCAATGACTGTTTTCATACGTGTTGTTGTGAATATAAATCTGATAAGGATATGGATTGTAAAGCGAATCTAACGTGTAATTATTGTTCACTGTTTGAGCCCCACCAATCGAGTTTTCTTTTTCAACTTCATCTTCATTAAGTGCAGCCACTAAATAGTAACTGATTACCCCAATACCTATTGTTTTATTGTTGAGAATTTTATTGGCTGTTAACTCCAATTGATGTGTTGCTAAAATCATCATGCCTGTGCCGGGTGGTATGCTGGCAACAATGTTTCCCTTCGCTGCAAAGTTTTCATGATTATTATCGCGCACCACATTATTATAAACCTTTGTGTGATAACCATATTGAGTAAGACCCGGAAGGTCAAACACTAAAATACCGCCTGTGTTTTCATAGGCTTCGTTACCATAAATTTCAACCCATCGAGAGTTTTCGCTTTCAATGCCTGCCACATTCCAATACGCTTTACTGTTTCGGATAATTACCGAGTCGGACTGACCTACATAAATACCTGCATCGGACGAGCCCATTGCAATGCATTCATCAATCAACACGTGCTTGCACAACACCGGGTAAAGTGCATAGGCACCATTTTCTGTTTTGGGTCCATCGGCCCACACCGAGCGAATGCGTGTAAACGTAATTCCATCTACTTCATTCACTTTCAGGTTATCACCTTTTGCATCTTCAATGGAGAAATCCTGAAGTACTATATTTTTTCCATTACTAATCAATAAGCCTTGCGCACCCTCTGTTTGGTTTTTGAAAGAGAGAATTGTTTTATCCATGCCTTTGCCTTGAATTACAATGTTGGATTTGCCATCCATTGCCAAGCCTTTCGCAAACATAAAATTTCCTTCAGGCAAATTTAACGTGTCGCCATCCTGAATGGTGATCAGCTGTGTTTGTAAAGTCTGCTCAATAGTTTGCCAGGTGCGGGGTATTGATCTTTCTTCCGCGCAAGCGATAAACAGCAAAATAAACAATGGCAGGTGTTTCATAGCAGATAGATTTACTCCAAGATACCAACTTTTTGCAGAGGCTTTTGCGCCAATTCTTGATTTGTCATTAAATTCACGTTTTTCATATTCGGATGCTTATAACTTCAGGACGTAGTGAATAAAGTGCATCTCATTCAAATAATTTATTCAGCAGCTAGCATTCAGGGTTTCTTCCTTGCCATTTTACTTTTCCGTACAAAAATAAACCAACCCGCTAATCGCATTCTCTCGACATTAATTGTTATTCTCTCTTTTCATTTAATACTTGTCGGGTTTGATAATCGAGAATTCTTTCTTGCTTTTCCACACCTCAGTAGAATCTCCTGGATTATTGGTACACTCTACTGGCCCATACTTTTTCTATTTGTTCAGTACATAACACAAACCGAATTAACTTACAAATTCAAAAGCTTTTGGCTTTTCATTCCTTTTTTTGTAGTGTTAATCATCATGCTACCGCATTACATGTTAAGCAGCGTTGAAAAGCGAGTATTGCTTGAAGACTTTGAATATGCATCTAAAGATGATTTCGGTTGGATTAATCAAGCTGTTTCCATTCTTCATATTTTATTTCAAGGATTTTTGCTTATCTATTATTTGCGATTTGAGAAAAAATTAGGTGAGGAATACTCTGAAATAGAATCAATTCGAATAAAATGGTTGAAGAATTTTCTAATCATCATCCTGGGAGCTACAGCGGTAGCCGTTTTTTCTTTTTTCGCCCGAACTTGGCAAATACCTATCCTGTCAAATTTTTATTCATTTCATTTTATCGGCATCGTTTTATTATTTTATTGGCTATCCTACAAGGCACTTACGCAACCCGTTTTGTTTGGGATAATAAACGAGGTGGCTCAAGTTACTCCTATAGTTCCTAATCTCGAATTGACAGAGAAGTATAAAAAATCAACTCTTCAAAGTGATCAGCTGAATTCCTTGTTTGGAAAAATCAAAGCATGTGTAGAGAATGAAAAACTGTATCTAAAAAATAATTTAACCCTAACCGAATTATCAGTAGCAACAGGTATTCCAAAGCATCAGATTTCTCAGGCAATCAATTCTTGCTATTCAGGTAATTTTTTTGACCTGATCAATGATTATCGCATTGAGGCATTTCAAAAAGTTGCTATGCAACCAGATAAAAGAAACCTCACTCTCCTTGGCATTGCTCAGGAAACTGGTTTTAATTCAAAAGCATCCTTTTATTCAGTATTCAAGAAAAAAACTGGAATGACTCCCGCAGAATATCTTGAAAGGGAGTCCAAAATAACCTAAACAAGTCTAAACAGATTGGTTTAGACCTTTGGGTGGAGTTAGGAAGCAACTTTTTAAGCGGAGGCCGTTCATTTAATTCAAATTAAAATGATAACCATGAAATTACTTTGGACGCTCGCAACAATTTTCACGAGCCTGCTTACAGCCTATTCACAAGATTACAAAGCTCGGGCCTGGATGCCTTTAGAAAGCCGAATCGGTTTAGCCGTAGGCATTGGCTCCATTACATATCTCGATAAAAATTCGTCACCCCTAATTTATCAAAGTCGTCCTAAAAACGTACGATTATTTTATAATCTGGAGAGTAAAAATTTTTTATTTTCAATCGATCTCGATGCAAAAATTGGAAGTACCGCTCCAAAATATCATAAAGACCGAACCCTCTATTTTCAGGAAGAAGATTATAAAGGAAAGACCGATAACAAAAAGTTTCCTGCGGGCGGGTCGTTCAGGGCAGGGAGAATTTCGGTAGGTGCTTACTATAAAATATCCTCAACTCAGGAATCTACCTTCAAAGTTGCTGTTGGCGGAAGAATCATGAACGAATTGTTTTACCCGGAAGGCTGGACTTCGGGCGGAATATTTAATGCACTCAGTTTCAGTCCCGAGGCCTGGATACAACATCGCATAGACGAGCATCATTCGTTTATCACAAATGTCAGGATTCCTATAGCAGCGCGAATCACTCGTTTACCTTATGACAATACTGTTTCGGCTCCTAACCAAAATCAATTGAATGGGTTTTTCCGAAACTCAAATTGGGTTGGCCCATCCCGATTTTTGGCCCCGGCCATTTCATTGGGGTATAATTATCAGATTAATACGCGCTGGGGTGCCGGCTTGAATTATGAACTAAACTGGTATAGCATTCAGAAATCACAATCCATGAAAGCATTGAGTCAATCATTGCTTGCAAATTTCTACCACCAATTTTAAACTCATCGATTTTATGAAACAAAGAAAGTTCCTTCATACTGTAACTCTAGCAATTGTTAGTTCATTCTTAATGATGGCCTCATGCGAAGAAGAATTAATTGGACCAGAAAAAGCAAATACCCCGACAAATAACTTTGAGTTATTTTGGCAAACCTTTGATCAGCATTATGGATTGTTCGAGGTTAAACAAATTGATTGGAATGCTATTCGTGATCAGTATAAATCTGAAATTAACGATCAGATGAGTGACGTAGAATTCTACAAAGTAATCAGTGACATGATGATTCAGTTAAATGACAATCATCTTAATCTCTATCCAACCAATGGCGAACTTCCGGTTTTTCCGGGTGGCGTGTTGAGCTACCGAAACGGACAATTGAAAATTCTTAAAGTACAGGAAGACTATGATCTTGAGGTAACAAAGCATTATCTTAATTTTTATAAACAAGTAACTCCTAATCTTGGATTTGGGAAGCTCACTCAAAATCTGGCTTACATCAATATAAAGGGAACGGACGGTTTAAAGGCTGTGGAGAAAGAGTTGGAAAAAGTAATGGTGGAGATTGCAGATACACAAGGGTTAATAATTGACATCAGGGGATTTTATGGTGGCTATGATCCGGTTTCACAATACTTAGCCGGTTGTTTCGCCTCTTCCAAAAAATTATACATGACCACCAAGAAACGGAACGGGCCAGATCACTCCAACTTCACCCAATCATTTGATTGGTTTGCTGAACCAAGAACGTCAGCCCCTTATACAAAACCAATAGTATTATTGACTTCACGATTCACTCAAAGCGCTGGCGAAACTTTTACATTGGCGCTCAATCAATTTAACCACGTAAAAACCTTGGGTGATACTACAGCCGGAAGCTTCTCTGACAATCCCAACTTCGAGTTGTATAATGGTTGGATCTTCAGTGTGTCGGTGGGTGATTATAGAGCTGCCAATGGAGCGAGTTACGAGGGCATTGGATTGGCTCCTAATACTTATCTGGTTAACACTAAAACCGATTTACTTGCGGGTAAAGACAGAACCCTCGAAAAGGCAATTGATATTCTGGGAAATTAGGCCGTGTTGATTTAAAATGGCTAAGAGTTTCCATTCATAAAATCAGTTCGCTTCGTGTGGTTTTATACCAATATATTTATAGGTATAAAACCACACTGCTATGCGCCAATTTTTTTTCTTACTCCTATTTCTATCCAGCATCACCCTACTTGGCCAAGATGCTGACCTGCCTTCTGACTTTCTTTCTAAAGAATTTCATAAAGACCGCAGAGAGAAACTTCGGGCTAACCTTCCGGAAAATTCAGTAGCGGTATTTTTTGCCAATGCCGTGCGCAACCGCGCCAATGATGTAGATTATGTATATCATCAAGATCCTGACTTTTATTACCTCACGGGATATAAAGAACCCGAGGCCGTACTTTTTGTATTCAAGAACAAACAAGTAGCCGCCAATGGTGCCAGCTATAATGAAATTTTATTTGTGCAGCCGCGCAATGCGCAGCGCGAGATGTGGACCGGCCGCAGACTCGGTGAGCAAGGCACGAAAGACCTTTTAGGTTTTCAACAAGCATTTAACAACAGTGAGTTCAAACGCTATAATGTTGACTTTTCCAAGTTTTATAAAGTTCTGTTTTTTGATTTTAAAAATGACGTGCGCGATAATCCAAGAGACTCTTCTGATTTGTATGATCTAATCGCACAATTAAAAGCAAAAGTTAAGTACCCCGAAAAGAATGCAACTTCATTGGCTGTTGAGCCATCTAAAAACAATCTTGATATGAAAAGTCTGGCCGATCAAATGGCTAAACTACGCGGCATAAAAACAAAAGATGAAATTGAACTGATTCGAAAAGCCGTTGCTATTTCATGTTTAGGGCAGGTAGAGGTAATGAAGGCAATTAAACCTGGTATGTCGGAGCGGGAGATTCAAGGCATTCACGAATTTGTTTATAAAAAATATCAAGCCGAAGATTTGGGGTATCCTTCCATTGTAGGTGCCGGGCACAATGGATGCATCTTACATTATATAGATAACTATAAGCCCAGTGTTTCATCTAAAGAATTAATCTTGATGGATCTTGGCGCAGAGTTTCATGGGTATAGTGCAGACATTACGCGCACCATTCCGGTAAACGGAAAATTTTCGCCTGAGCAAAAATTGATTTATGAACTTGTTCTTTTCGCACAGGAAGAAGCAATGAAAATAACGAAGCCCGGAACTCCGCGTCAGGCTTTAACCGATACTTGTAAAGCCGTTGTCAATAGAGGATTATTAAAATTAGGTATAATTAAACCGGATGAAAAGCATCTCTACTTTCCACATGGCGTTAGTCATCACATTGGGTTGGATGTGCATGATCGGGGTGGCCTAATCTTGGAAGAGAATAATACGGTGACCATCGAACCCGGAATTTACATACCCGATAATTCTACGTGCGATAAAAAATGGTGGGGTATTGCCGTGCGTATTGAAGATGATTATTTGATTACTAAAGATGGCTACGAGCATCTCTCTAAGATTGCACCACGCACCGTGAAAGAAATTGAAGATATGATGAAGCAGCCTTCGGTGTTTGATAATTTCAATTTGCCTGAGCTTGACAAAGTAAGCGGAAAAACCAAAGGTGGGGAATAGACAGACTAGGTTTCCTACACCTCCGAGGTGTAGGAAACCTGAGACCTGCTATACCAATTTAAATGATTTTGAAATGTTTCTAACTGAAGGCAACATCTATCATTTATTCAACAGGGGAAATAACCGACAACCTATCTTTTTAAGGCCCGAAAACTATTCCTATTTCTTGGAATGCATCAATCGTCACCTTTCAATCTGCTGTGATATTATAGCTTGGTGTTTGATGCCAAATCATTTTCATCTATTAGTTATTGCAACCCCAAATTCAACAACTTTTGATTAAATTCCTGAGTTTTCCTACACCTCGAAGGTGTTGGACAACTGAACCTGTTAACCTAAAATTATGATCACGAAAGCAACGCTTGAAGATGCACTCGAATTAGATAAGCTTGTAAATTCAGCGTATCGCGGAGATTCATCGCGGCAAGGTTGGACTACCGAGGCCGATCTATTAGATGGAACGCGGACAAACGCGGAAGGCATTGCTGAATTAATCGCAACGCCTGGCACAACGTTATTAAAATATATTGAAGCCGGAAAAATTCTGGGTTGCGTAGAGTTGAAAAATGAAAATGGAAAACTCTACCTCGGCATGCTTACCGTGCAACCCCACTTGCAAGGGAAAGGCATTGGTAAAAATTTACTTTTTGAAGCCGAGGCGGAAGCAAGAAATCAAAATTGCTCATCCATTTTTATGACCGTCATTTCTATTCGCAAAGAATTAATTGACTGGTACCTTCGGCATGGCTACATAATGACGGGTGAGCGCAAACCTTTTGCTTTTACTGATCCGCGCTTTGGCCAGCCCAAGATGAAACTGGAGTTTATCATTCTTGAAAAAAAGATTATAGCCTGATCAAACCACCCTCTTCCTAATCAACTTTGCATAGGTGCGACTTACCGGAAAGGTTTTTGCATTTTGCATTTTCACCACCATGCCGCCATTGAAATGCCGTTCAATTTCTTTTAATGAATTTACATTAATGATGGTTGAGCGATGCACGCGAATAAACGTATCGGGATTCATAATCTCTTCAAGCTTACCAATACCACTTGAACTCACAAACTGATCGGTCTTAGTGGAAATGACAGTATAGTCACCCGAGGCTTCTAAATAAATAATATCCTCAACCGGAAGGTTAAAAAGTTTCTCAGATTTCTGTACAAAAATATGTGAGTCGTATGAGGTTCGGGGATTAACAACCCGAAGGCTATCAAGCAAGCCCTCAATGTCGCCCGTTTCTGTTTTCTTTCTTTTAAGAGCCCGATCAACGGCTAACTTAAAGCGTTCCTGATCAAGTGGCTTTAATACATAATCTACTGCATTTCTTTCAAACGCTTTAATGGCATATTGATCGTAGGCGGTTGTAAATATTACATAAGGTTCGTGCTCAATTTCATCAAGCACATCAAAACCATTCATACCTGGCATTTGTACATCCAGAAAAATAAGATCGGGTTTCAATTTATTAATTTGCTCTACAGCTTCCTTTCCTTTGCTGCATTCGCCAATTATTTCAATTTGAGGAGATGATTCTAAAAATTCGCGTAGTAATTCACGCGCTAATTTCTCATCGTCAATGATTAAGCAAGTTGTATTCATAATAATTGGTTTTCTAAAATAGGTTCTTTAATTTTTTCTTTCATAATCTGTTTATCCTCCAGGAAGAAGCTGACCGAATATCCATGTTCAGTTGCTAATACGCGCAAGTGCGCCTGAACACCAAAATAACTTTTAAGCCGAAGGTCTGTATTCATCATCCCAACCCCACTCGAACTTCCATCCATTACCTTCACTGCTTTTGATCCCAGACCATCATCTTTCACTTCAAAAAATATTACTTCACCGGCACGTTTTACGGTAAGTGATATTGTACCACCTTCTTCCTTCGGTGCAATTCCATATTTAACGGAGTTCTCTACCAAGGGCTGTAAGATCATAGGCGGAATGCTTATCCCCAAACAGGTAGAATCCACATGTTTCTCAAACTTTAGCCGATCGCCAAAGCGAACCTGCTGAATGCGAATATAATTTTCAATAAATTCAATCTCATGTATAAGTTTTACCATCTCACCATTATGCGAATCGAGTGCATACCTGAAAATATCGGAAAGTTGGCCTATTACTTTGCGGGCTTTTTCCTTGCTGGAATTAACTAACGTACTAATCGAATTCAATGTATTAAAAAGGAAGTGCGGGTTGATTTGCGATTTCAATAACGAAATCTGCATCTCTTTATTTCTTATTGCCAGTTCACTTTTTTCCTGCTCTTGTTTTTGTAGTCCTTGAAAATATCGAATTACATAATATACGCCCACCGTAATAATATATTGATCGTGAATACGAAGCGCATCCCAACTGCTAAGTAAGCCCACCATATATTCTTCCCAATGTTCTAGATAAACAAATCCTTCTAAGTAATCAGTAAAGTAATACGAGAGGGTGCCCATCACCAAAAAGAAAACGATGATGCCAAAAACATGACCCGTAATCTGCCAAACAGGGCTAAACTTAAAAAGCCAATGCGACCATAAAAAAATCAATAAAATAAAGACGCATAATGCCTCCAGCAGAAATAGAGCAGTCCACAATACATAGTATTCCGGTTTTACAAATTTCCATTCTAAAACAGCACTGATCGTAAAATTTATTGCATACCAAAGGCAAATGAAAAGATAGGCTCTTTTCCAGACCCTCGGTATGGCGTCCAGCCACTTCATAGTTTTGGAAGATTATTCTATAAAATTAAACATTCGAAGCGAAAGCCGACTAATGTAATATTAAGTCGATTAATGGCGTTGATTTACTGTTTACTTACGTTGACCTATCTTTATCAATACTGCACTTTTAAACCTATATTGAGTACAAAAGAAGTTTTCTTTACATGAGGTATCTATTTTTCATATTCTTTTTATTTGTGTTTTCACTGGCTTCGCAGGCTCAAAAAATTACCATTTCGGGTAAGGCCATTGATAACGAAACAAAAGAACCCCTTCCCTTTGCAACCATCGGCATAAAAGGAAAATCGGTTGGTACGATTACAAACCTGCATGGTGAATTTGATTTTCATATTCCCCGCGAATTTCAAAACGATTTGTTTGTAATAAACATGCTAGGATACCAAACCTACGAAGCCCCTGTTTGGACTTTGTTAGGAAGTACTTCGCTTGTAATAGAAGTTAAAAAATCCACCTTAGTATTAGACGAGGTATTGGTGGCGGATTCACTTAATGGTGGAGAAATTCTTCAGATAGCGCTTTCGCGAATCGAACAAAATTACCCCATGCAACCATACCTAATGGATGGATTTTACAGAGACATCAAAAAAGTAGGTGGCACTTACGTTTCGCTACTAGAAGCTGCCGTAAAAATTTATGATGAAGATTACCGTGAGCCACGAAATAAATTTAAACTGAGAGAGCGCGTTGGGTTATTGGAAGTAAGGCGCAGCATTGGGTATGAAAGTAAGTTTACAACCTATTTTGATCAGGATAATTTATTGGAAGATTTGTTACTCCATAATAGTATTCGCTATCGGCATTTTCCTGCTGAGCAAATTTTCTTTAACAGCTTAAAAAGAGAGAAAGATTCCTACTACAACGGACACGAAATATTTGTGGTAACCCTCAAGCAGGCTTACTTACTAAAAATCTTCGTTGAAAAGGGAACCTATGCAATTATCCATACCGAGTATGAAAGCAACCAGGAGGAAGACTTAACCAAGAAGCGCGGCCTTGAAAGTAAATTTGTAAATCTTAAACGCAGCATCGACTTCAAATTATTTGAAGGAAAATATTATCTAAACTATATCACTGTAAATTCTAAAGTCAATTGGTATAACATTAAAACCAAAGAACTTAAGTTTGAAACCGAACTGAATCAATCTCTTCTCATCAATGAAATTTTTCCAAATCCGTCTTCGCGAATTACTTCCACAGAAAAAATGCGCAACTATGGCCTTCAGTATCAAGACCTACCCTACAACAAAGAATTTTGGGATAACTACAACGTAATTAAAGAAAGTCCTCTTGATCGAAAGATTATTAACGACCTTGAAAAGCACGGAGCTTTAGAAAAGCAGTTTAATCAGAATTGAATTTTTCAATAAACTACTGTTTTTGCTGCGAAGGAGTTTAGTACCTTGCAAACCAAAAACATATTTATGCTATCTGGCAATGTTTGCTGCTCCATTTTTCAAAAAAGTGTTGAAACCTATCATATTAAAGATGATGTAAATGCACCATCACTAAATCCATATCCACCGGAAAGTTTTCAATTTTTGCTTTACCAGAAGAATTGGATTGATTCCGTGCAATGGCACTTTGAAGACATCATTCGCAATCCGGATATTAACCCCGTTGAGGGGATAGCGATTAAGCGAAAAATTGATTCGTTAAATCAAACCCGAACCGATGCGGTGGAGAAAATTGACGATTATTTTTTAGCTCTTTTCAGCAAGGTAAAAACTGAGCCTAATGCTCGTCTAAATTCAGAAACTCCAGCCTGGAGTTTAGATAGAATGAGTATTTTAATTTTAAAAATCTATCACATGAAAGAGCAGGTCATGCGAACCGATGTAAGTCAAAAGCATATAGAAAATTGCCGGGCAAAATTAAATGTATTGTTGGAGCAAAAGGCTGATATGGAGATTTGCTTTGACGAATTGATGAGTGACCTGCAAAGTGGTATTAAAAAAATGAAGGTGTATCGTCAAATGAAAATGTATAATGACGAGTCGCTGAATCCGGTACTTTACGGCTCAAAAAAATAACATTAACCCATGAAGGTATTGGTCATTCGGTTTTCGGCCATGGGCGATGTTGCTTTATTAACTCCGGTACTCACCTCGCTTGTAACGGCTCATCCGAATGTGACCGTTACCGTTTTAACCCGTAAAAGATTTTCAGCATTCTTTTCAACTATCGAGCGGGTATCAGTAATGGGGGTCGATTTAGATGCAGACTTTAAGGGGCTTATCGGGTTGTGGCGATTGAGTAAAATAATTCAAAAAGAAAAATTCAATCTTATAGTTGATTTACATGATAACCTGCGAAGTATTATCCTAAGATCATTGTTGCGTTTAAAAGGCGTTCCCGTTTCAATACTTGATAAGGGGCGTGCCGATAAACGAAAGCTATCTAGAAAATCAAACAAAAAAAGAAATAAGTTACCGCATACTATTGAACGCTATAGCAAGCCATTTGAACAAAACGGCTTGAAGATTAACTTGTTGAAGCCACCCTTTATTCAAGTTCCAGAATCAGAAAATAAAATTGACACCTGGCTAAACTTACAAGGGTTAGTTATCGCTAGCAACAAGATTGCACTTGCTCCTTTTGCGGCTCATAAAACAAAGATCTGGCCAATACACAATTATAGAAAAGTCATCAGTTTGGTTTTGGAAAAAATAGATACAACTTTTTTTCTTTTTGGAGGAGGCTCCCATGAGATCGATTTTTTTAAAACGCTGAAAGAAGAGTATCCAAAAAATATAATTATTGCAGCAGGTCAATTATCCTTGCTTGAAGAGTTTTCACTAATGAAAAAAGTTGACAAGCTTTTAACGGTAGATAGTTCAAACATGCACATTGCTTCCATACTAGGCACGCCTACTGTTTCTATTTGGGGAGGCACACATACCGATGCCGGCTTTGGGGCAATTGGCAATGATAAAATTGTAGAAATTGATATCAATGAATTACCCTGCCGCCCTTGCTCAATTTATGGCAAAGAAACATGCTACCTCGGCAACTTTGCCTGCATGAATCTTATTACACCGGAAGAGGTTGCTAATAAATTACTTGAATGATGCTAATGTTTTTTTCATTCTTGCCATAGCCTCAATCAAATCCTTCTCCGAGGCTGCATAGGATAATCGCACACAATTCTCTTCGCCAAAGGCTCCACCAGGCACTAACGACACATGGCCTGTTTCAAGCATATACAAACAGAAGTCGTCACCATCTTTTATCGTTCTTTCTCCATTTGATTTTCCATAGTAATAGCTAACGTCTGGGAAGAAATAAAATGCTCCTTGCGGATAGTTTGCTTTTATGCCCGGAATTTCCTTCAGTAAATTAAAAACAATATCTCTACGTTTGTGATATTCTGTTACCATGTTTTTGGTGGGCGTTAAGTCGCCACTAATTGCTGCTAATGCTGCGCGCTGAGAAATTGAACAATTGGCAGAAGTAATCTGCCCTTGCACTTTGTTGCTACCATCGGCAATCCATTTAGGTGCAGCAATGTAACCAACGCGCCAGCCCGTCATGGCAAAACCTTTTGCAAAACCATTTACTGTAATTGTTCTTTCAAACATACCGGGCAACGATGCAATACTGGTTTGATCTCCCGTAAAATTTATATGCTCATAAATTTCATCTGAAATGATCAACAAGTCAGGATGCTTCAATACCACAGCGGCAATTGCTTCCAAATCTTTTTTTGTAAACACTGATCCTGTAGGATTGCAAGGCGAAGAAAAAATGATTGCTTTAGTTTTAGAAGTAATTGCTCTCTCAACTTGAGCGGCCGTTACTTTGAAGTCATTTTCCAAAGTGCCTTTTACAATTACTGGAGTTGCCTCCGTTAACCGCACCAATGCATCGTAGCTTACCCAATACGGAGCAAAGATGATCACTTCATCACCAGGATTTAGTAATGCCAACATTACGTTAGCAATGGATTGTTTTGCTCCATTGGATACTACAATGTTTTCTGCCTTATAAGGCACCTTATTTTCTTTTTGGTATTTAGCCGCAATAGCCTCACGTAAGTCTGGATAACCCGCTACCGGTGGGTACGAAAAAAACTTTCCGTCATCAATAGCTTGCTTAGCTGCATCGCAAATATGCTTTGGAGTTTTAAAATCAGGTTCACCCAAACTCAGGTTTATAACATCAATACCACGACTCTTAAACTCGCGGGCTTTAGCAGCCATGGCAAGGGTTGCAGATTCTTCAATTGCATTGATCCGATCAGAAAGCTTTTGCATATAAAATTAACAGGTTGAAATAATGAGTCGCAAAGAACGAAATTAATACGGCTTTTGGCAAGCCGAAATAGCTGTTTAACTAAACAAGGTTCTGCCAGTGATGCTCCGCCCCAGCGTTATCTCATCGGTGTATTCCAAATCACCGCCTACCGAAACTCCGCGTGCAATCGTTGTAACCTTTACGGGATATTCTTTTAGTCTGCGGTTGATATAAAAAGCGGTAGTGTCACCCTCCATGGTTGGGCTTAGTGCCAAAATAATTTCCTTCACTTCGCCCTGAGCTTTAGCTATCCGATCTATCAATGAATCAATTTTAAGATCGGAAGGGCCAACGCCATTCATGGGCGAGATGATACCCCCTAGCACATGATACACGCCTGAAAATTGTGAAGTGTTTTCAATGGCCATCACATCCTTGCTTTCCTCCACTACACACAATAACCCTCTATCTCTGCGATGACTTTTACAAATTGAGCATTCTTCTTCATCCGAAATGTTGTAGCAGGTTTTACAAAAACGAATATTCTCGCGCATTTTATTTAATGCCTCGGTAAGCATAAAAGTCTTACTCTTGTTTTCTTTTACCAGATGCAAGACTAAACGGAGCGCGGTCTTTTTTCCAATGCCTGGCAATTTGGAAATTTCATTCACCGCATCTTCTATAAGCTTGGAAGGAAACTCCACAAAAATATTTTAGCGTTAAAAAATGTTTGTTATAAAATTCGGGCATCTATACCCGCATCGCAAATAGCTTCGCGCATGGGCTTTAGCTCTTCCATGGAACCAGACTTAACTGCACACTTTCCTTTATAGTGAATTAACCAGGTACATTGCTCTGCTTGCTCATTCGTATGCTTACAAACCCGAATCAGGGTTTGAATGACATGATCAAACGTATTGAAGTCATCATTAAAAACTACCAGATCGTTTACATCGGTAACTTCAATAACCTCCATCAGTTCAACTGACTCCTCCTGATGTGCAGATCTCACATGAAAGTATGTATCCATTCAACCACAAAAGTAAAAAATTTGAACTTGAATAGTGCTATTTAATTTATACGCCTGATTTTACTTTCTTTATGCTTTAAATACGCTATGAATCCTATTCTCGTTATATCCATCATCCTGATTTATTTCTGTGTACTAATTCTGATCTCACAGTTAACGTCTAAAGGAGCCGACACAAATACATTTTTTACCGCCAACAGGCAATCGCCCTGGTACTTAGTGGCATTTGGAATGATTGGCGCTTCGCTATCCGGGGTTACTTTTATTTCCGTTCCCGGCAATGTTGGCAAAATTGGATTCTCATACTTTCAGATTGTGCTGGGCTACCTGGTTGGCTACTGGGTTATTATAGGAGTTCTCATGCCTTTATATTATCGGCTAAATCTGGTTTCCATTTATACTTATCTTGAACAACGATTTGATAAATGGTCGTACAAAACCGGGGCGCTGTTTTTTTTAATCTCTCGAACTATCGGTTCTTCACTTCGTCTTTTTCTGGCGGCCACGGTACTTCAACTTTTTCTTTTTGATGCCTGGGGAGTACCGTTTATTGTAACCGTTGCTGTAACCATTGCATTAATATGGGTGTACACATTTAGGGGTGGCATTAAAACTATTGTTTGGACAGATACTTTTCAAACATTCTTTCTTATTACTGCTGTGGTTATTACGGTTATAAAAATTGCTGGCGACTTAGGCCTGAATTTTTCTGAAGTTATTTCTACCATTCAGGCTAACGGCTATTCAACCATTTTTCATTTTGAAGATTCGAAGTCGACTCTCTTTTTTCCAAAACAATTTTTTGGGGGTGCCTTCATTGCTATTACCATGACGGGCATGGATCAGGAAATCATGCAAAAAAATCTAACCTGCAAAACGTTACGCGATGCACAAAAAAATATGTTTTGGTTTAGCCTTATACTGGTTGTCGTGAACCTTTTGTTTCTTACGCTAGGCGCACTACTCTATATATATAGCGATCAGAAAGGGCTAGCGCTGCCAGGTTACTCCGATGAATTATTTCCATCACTGGCGTTTAATCAACTCGGCCCATTAGTTAGCGTTTTCTTTTTGCTGGGTATTATAGCTTCCTCATACGCCAGTGCCGACTCTGCGTTGGCTGGCCTCACCACTTCTTTTTGCATCGACTTCCTAAACTTTAAGGATAAAACTGAACAAGTAAGAAAACGTGAAAAGTTTATTGTTCATCTTTCGTTTTCGCTTTTATTTCTGATTGTGATTGTCATCTTTAAAGAGATTAATGAAAAGTCTGTTATCGATGCGGTACTTAGTGTAGCCAATTATACGTATGGCCCATTACTTGGGCTATTTGCTTTTGGCTTGTTCACAAAAAGAAATATAAAAGGCTTGGGTGTGCCAATGGTATGCATTGTTTCGCCAATTCTATCTTATCTGATCAACGTTAACTCTGGGGCTTTGCTGGGTGGCTATCAATTTGGTTATGAGTTATTAATTCTTAATGGTTTACTCACGGTCATTGGGCTTTTCTTCATCTCAAAGAAATAAAAAAAGAGCCCTGCTTTCGCAACGACTCTCTTTCGATTAAAAACCAAACCAAAAAACTATTTCTTTACAAACTCATACCGTAGCGTTTCATCATCGTTTCTTACTAAGATGGTATATGTACCCGTGCTAACATCTCCAAAGTCGATGATCATTTTTCTTCTCATTAAAAATTGAGAACTTATCTGATAGCCATCCGGGGTGAACACGACAACCTCTGCTCCTATAAAATCCATATCAACTTTTAGTACAAATTGATTTTTGCGCTCGTTACTAGTTGTTTCAACCGGGTCATTTTTACCAATTGCAAAAGCCGAGGGTAACGATACTAAAATGATTGCTAAAATTCTGATGATACTTTTCATAACTGTTAGGTGTGTGTAGTATGCATAGGCCAATTACTCTGCCAGCAACAAAAACTGTGATTCTATCAAATAGGATGAGATAAACAGAATCTTTGCTCCCACTATGGGAAAGATTTTCCTACAAAAGTTCCTTGGCGGGATCCCAAAACTTGTTTTCGAAATCCTGAACCTGATCGCGAATAACCTTTGTGCCCTCCTTCTCAAGGCGATTCTTCATGGTAGTTGGCGTCTCAAAATGATGTTTACCCGTAAGCATGCCCGCGCGGTTAACCACGCGATGAGCCGGAATTTTTTTATTTGTGTGAGCGGCATTCATGGCCCAACCCACCATGCGGGCGCTCATCTTTGTTCCCAGGTAACTGGCAATTGCCCCGTAGCTGGTTACCCTTCCTTTAGGAATAAGCATAACCACTTCATAAACATTTTGAAAAAATGGATATTCCTTTTTTAATGTTTCATTTTTTTGAGCCGGCATCGATTATGGGTTTCTAAAATCCACGAATGGGTGTAAATCCATCTTTAAAAAATTAACTTTGCACTTCTAAAATTAAGAAAACCAATTTTATAATGAGGTATAGGCTCATCCTGCTACTTTTTATCTTTTCAGTTTCTGTTGGATATTCCCAACGTATACTAGTATCCGATTCTACCGGGTGGAATTCACTGCACGAAGGCGACTTTCTATCCTTTAAAGTTTCTGCTGTTGATTCACTAAGGCCAAGATTTACTTTGGAAGGCGGCAATGGTTACGGAATGCAATTCGACACGTTGGGTGTATTTTATTGGAAGCCTGATTTTAAAATGGTCGATCGTTTGGAAAAGCAAAAAGAGGTAACCGTAATTGTTCAAGCTGAATGGAAAGATGGAAGAAGAGTTCGCAAACCTCTAACTTTTGTTGTCTATCATCAAAACCGCCCTCCCATTGTTGAAGATCTTCCAAATTTTTATGTGAAACAATCCTCAGCTAACAGTTATCAGATTTCAGATCAGTACGTTCATGACCTTGATGGCGATCCGCTGGTGTTCAAATCAATTCAATCGCAATTACCTGAGGGCGTTGTACTTTCATCGCAAGGTTTGTTGACCTGGGCGCCCTCGCGCAACCAGTTTAATAGTTTAAAAAACACACCCCTGCAAATTGAGTTTATTGTACAAGATCAACCAGAGAAGGCTGAGACAATGGGAAAAATACGGGTAGCCCAAACGCAATTGGATTTACCTCCAGAAATTTTGATAATTCCAGGCGATTCTGTTTTTACAATCAAAGAAGATGAACGCATTCATTTCAAGATCTATGTCTCGGACCCGAATGGAGATGAAAATATTAGCAACGTTGGATTTGTTTGTTCCGATGGCCGGGTAAAACCAGGAAGCTTTGTTCAAAACACATCTGTGCAATCTGAGTTTACCTGGTCGCCAGGGTATTATTTTGTTGATGAGGTTGAAAAAGAAAAAGATGTAGAGATCATTTTCTTTGCGTTAGATAATTCAAATAATCGTGTTCAGCGAAAGGTTATAATAAAAGTTTTGGATACCGAAAACCTAGAAGAAAAAGACAAATTCCTCTATCTAAAATATAAAAACTCCTTAATTCAAGCGAAGTCGTTAATTGATCTCCTTGATGAAAATCATGCAAAGCTGAATAAGGCTTATAAGCAGGCCAAGAAGGGCAAGAAGAATCGTTCGATATTAAACGCTTCGCTTGGAGCTACTACAGGATTGGCGCCAGTTGCTTTTTCAAAGGAGCCCTCAACCTATAAGGCCGTTTCGGCCGTGGGGGGCACTACCGTTTTAACTATGGGTACTCTGGAAGCCACCGAGGTGATCGGGAAATCTAAGTCCGACATTTTAGAGAAGCAAAAGATTAATGTGGAAATTAAGAACCAACTTCAGTTGGAGGCTGATAATTTCGCCCGTAAGTATGCATTGAAAAGCACCCGTAGAAATAAAGAATTTGATGTTGATCGCGATAAATTGTTACCCATTATCAACAATCAAAAATTAGTGATTCTAGAATTAGATGCCAGCAAGCCTACGGTGCGAAATTACGATAGCAAAGAGCTGAGAAAGACTTTCCCTGATTTCAGCGACCAGTAAACTCTTTTTAAGAGATCATTTTTGCAGAAACGGATTTTCGCATTAGTTTTGCAGTCCTTAAAAAGGAACTCTTATCCAATGCTCAAGGTTAAGGGTGTAAACAGAGGAATGGTAGAGCGGTTTATTGCACCGGTCTTGAAAACCGGAGAACCTTTACGGGTTCCGGGGGTTCGAATCCCTCTTCCTCTGCCAGTATTTAAAAGCCCCATCTTTGGGGCTTTTCTTTTACCGATTCAAATACTTTCTTAAAGTCCATACAATAAATGTTACCACTCCATTTAGCAGATTGGAATATGTTCCGGCTATTTTAGATATGTGGCTTCCCGCAATGTGCCCTAATGACATTAATATATACAAACATTACATGACGTGCGCTGGAGTATCTTAAAACCGATGATTAGCGCATAGCTTTTTCAAGCTTATTTTTTCGCATGTTCATGCTCATTACCTCCAGCTTTTGGCCATAGTGCAAGCTGGCATTTACTTCATACCCAAATAGAAGCACCATAGTGATCAACTGAATCCACACCATCATGGCAATGAGGGCGCCAATGGAGCCATACACTTTATTATAACTACCAAAGTTGGTGATGTATAAGGAGAAGCCGTATGAGATAACAATAATTAAGATAGTGGCTAGTAAAGAACCAACAGAAAAGAATTTCCAATTGTAGTGAACCGCAGGACCAAAATAATAGATAAATGAAATAGCAATTAAAAACACGATAAAAATTACAATAAACCGAAGCACAAAAAGTAATTGAATGGTGTATGAATCCATATTGAGCGAACTAAACTGAGCGAGGTTATCCATCATATAATTGAGTACCAGTTGCCCTACAATCAACAAAGTAACCGCCATTAATAAAACTACGGCAAGCATCAACGTAAGGCCGGTTGCTGTTAACCTCATTTTAAATGGATTTCGCTTCTCTACTGTGCGATAACAAGCATTGAAAGCGCGCATAAGTGCCATCATACCATTGGTAGCAAGGTAGAGCGCAAATACAAATCCAAAAGTTAATAACCCGCCACGCTGATTGCTAACAATGTCTAACACGGTAGATGAAATTACCTCATTCATACTGGTGGGCAAATAATCGCCCATAAATTGAATTATGGCTGCACGGTTAATGGTTGGAAAAAATTTATTTATGTATGGGGTGAGTGTAAACAAAAAGATGATGGCTGGAAATGTGGCTAAAATAAAATTGTATGCCACGCCATTCGACCGATCCAGAATTTCATCTTCACTAATGTTATGAAAAAAGATTTTTAGAAACTTGTAAAGGGAGAGATCTCCGTACCGTTTAAACTTAATATTCTTTAACCAACTGCGCCCAGACCTCGCTCCAGAATACTCCAAAATCCGCTTGCGGGTAATGTACTTCATGAAAAAAATGGTTTCAACACATTTTGAAATACTTCAGGTGGCCGACAAGGCCGACCCGATTTTTTATCAACAAAGGCAAGTAGCGTTTCACCTTGATGAATTAATACATCTGCTCCATTAAAAATTTCATATTCAAACCGAATGCGCACAGTCGGCTTCTCGCGAAGCGTTGTTACAATTCTTAAGTTATCATCGTACAAAGCAGCCGATAAAAATTTCGATTTATTCTCCAACACAGGCATCATTACGCCCATCCCCTCAAGCTCTTTATAAGTAAGGCCAAGTTGCCTCAAACTTTCTACCCGCGCCACTTCGTAATACATGGCGTAATTGCCATAATACACGTACCCCATTTGGTCTGTCTCTCCGTAGCGCACGCGTATATGGGTGGTGGATATATACATTACTTTTTTTTCTGTGCCGCTATGCGCATTTCAATATCTAACGCTTTTTGATAGCGGCTTGCATTGCGGTTATGTTCTGTGAGTGTGCTGGCAAAATTATGATACCCCGAAAAATCTTCGCGGGCGCACATATATATGAAGTCATGCTTTTTATAATTAAGCACGGCATCTATCGTAGCAATCTGCGGTAGATTAATTGGCCCTGGTGGAAGTCCCGCATATTTATAGGTATTATAGTGCGAGTCTATTTCCTTGTGTTTGTTTAGAACTCGTTTAAGCGTAAAGTCGCGTGTTGCAAAAACAAGCGTTGGGTCGGCCTGAAGTGGAATGTTTTTCTTTAATCTATTTATATACAGGCCTGCAATAATATCAGCTTCGTCTTTTTTTACACTCTCAGCCTGAACAATGGATGCCAGGGTAGATACTTCCAAAGGAGTAAGTCCAATAGCTTGTGCTTTTGCTAATCGCTCTGTATTCCAGAATTTCTTATATTCATCATGCATGCGTTCGATCAACTCATCGGGCAATACATTGTAATAAACTTCATACGTGTTTGGTAAAAACATGCTAAGGACATTCTCTTGTGTAAAACCTTCTGTGTTTGTATCCACAAACTCTTCGAGGGCCGCATCAAACTCTGAAGGGGTTACACCTATATTCTTCGTAATCTTTTCGCTAAGTTCTTCTACCAACCTTACATTAGTAAACGTAACATTTTCCGCCTGGCGCTGTCCGGCACTCAGCACGCCAATGGCTTGCAGGTTTGTCATGTTTCTGCGCAGGGCGTACCTGCCAGGGGTTATTCTTTTATCATAACCTTTAACACGAGCCAAAAAGCTAAATGAAACCATATCGTTCACAATGGCAGCCTTCCCTAATTCCTCCTGCACATTGCGAAAGGTATATCCTTTGCGAATGACGAACGTGCGATCATCTTTATCTACCAAAATATTTGGTGTGTACAAGATCTGATAGGCATAAAAAACGAATGTGATCGTTAAGATTGATGCAATCAGAAAAAAAGTAAGCTTCTTTTTGGATACTTCGGCCATACATAAAATTGGAGGACAAATTTACTAAAATGCAATCAGATCGCGATGCTCTGTAAGATTTGATTTAACTTGCAATGAAAACTTCTTTTTTTAGTCGACCTGCATGCTTGCCGAATTTCTTGTCATTCATCCCGTAACACCCGAACCACGAAAAATTGCGCGGGTAGTTGATGTCTTGCAAAAAGGCGGTGTAATTATTTATCCTACAGATACTATTTACGGAATTGGCTGCGACTTATTGAATCGCAAAGCAATTGAAAGGTTATGCACGATTACTCATGTAAAGCCCCAGAAACTTAATCTCTCTTTCATCTGTAACGACCTGAGTCATATTTCAGAATATGTTAAGAGATTAGATACCCCCCAATTTAAAATGCTGAAGAAATTATTACCGGGAGCTTTTACATTTATTTTTGAATCGAACAGCAACGTGCCGAAGATTCTTAATATAAACAAGAAAACTGTTGGCATTCGTATTCCTGATCATCCTATTCCATTAGCATTGGTTCACCTGCTCAATCACCCTTTGATAACGTCTTCCATTAAAGATGATGATGTAATAAAAGAATATACCACCGACCCTGAAGAGATGTATGAAGACTTCAAGCATCAGGTAGATTTAGTGATCGATGGCGGGCCAGGCGGAAATGTTCCTTCTACGATTGTAGATTTTACCGAAGGTGAACCGAAAATTATCCGGCAAGGTCTTGGAATTTTTAATTGATCAATGAATTCTAAAACGGCACTCATCGAGTTACACTACTTACCTTCCCTCGAATACTTTTGCGCGCTTTTAAATTTTGAATCCATTCAACTCGAAAAGCATGAACATTATGTGAAGCAGAGCTACCGGAACAGATGTTATATAAATACCGCACAAGGTGTTGAGATGTTAACCATACCACTCACCAGCAAGCACGGTAAGGTTGCTATTAAAGATGTGAAGATTGATAACAGTATAAAATGGCAAAACAATCATTGGCGCACAATCGAATCAGCCTATCGAAAGGCACCTTACTTTGAATATTATGCAGATGAACTAAAAAAAATTATTTATAGCAACCATGTTTATCTCTTTGATCTCAACCTCAATCTGCTGTCATTCTGTCTTAAAAATATTTCATTCAACCCTAAACTTTCTGTAAGTCTGACGTATGAAAAAAGTGCTGAAATAACTTTTCACGACCTTCGATCCATCATTCAAGCCAAAATACCCTTTTCGGGGAGATCCTACTATCTGCCAACTTCATACTATCAGGTCTTTGGCAACCAATTTGTACCTAACCTGAGTTTAATTGATCTTCTTTTTTGTGAAGGGCCACGGACTGGTTCCCTACTCCTTACCTCGCGGAATAAAGATTGAACAAATTAATTTCGATAAGTGTTTTATTGCTATTGGATTAGTAATTAATAATTGCCAATCTAGTGGCTTAAAGCAGTTTTGAATTCAGGGTTAAAACTTTACATTTACAATACTCAAGAATATGCCAAATATGGAAGCAAAATTTTCTAACCGGGTTAAAGAAGTAATTTCCTTAAGCCGGGAAGAAGCATTACGATTGGGGCACGATTACATCGGCACCGAGCATCTCTTGCTAGGGATGATTCGTGAAGGTGAGGGTGTGGCAGTTGGCGTTCTAAAAAAATTAGGCGTGCCACTCGATGAACTCCGTGGTGAAATAGAAAAAATTTCGAAAGGAACTGCAACGCACGAAATAAAAAATCTGGCTAACATTCCTCTAACCCGCGCGTCAGAAAAGGTTTTAAAGATTACGTACCTCGAAGCAAAAATATTTAAAGCTCAGTTGATTGGTACTGAACATTTGCTGTTATCAATCCTGCGCGACCCCGACAACTTGGGTACACAAATTCTAAACAAGTTTGATGTTGCTTATGATGTGGTGAAAGAAATGCTTGAATACCAAAACGATCAGCCTACCTCCGCTTCTGACACAGACGATCCGGATGATGATTCATCTAAAATGTTTGGAAGTTCTGCTAATCCCGGCAGCGGAAGTAAAGAAAAGAAAGGCGCAGAAAAGTCGCGCACACCGGTACTCGATAATTTCGGACGAGACCTTACCAAGTTGGCTGAAGACAATAAGTTGGATCCAATCGTTGGCCGCGAAAAAGAAATTGAACGCGTAGCTCAAATTTTGAGTCGCAGAAAAAAGAACAATCCAATTTTAATTGGTGAGCCAGGCGTGGGTAAAACGGCTATTGCTGAGGGTCTTGCGTTAAGGATTATTCAAAAGAAAGTTTCGCGCGTACTTTTCGGTAAGCGTGTAGTTACACTCGATCTTGCTTCATTAGTTGCCGGTACAAAATACCGCGGTCAATTTGAAGAGCGCATGAAGGCGGTGATGAATGAATTAGAAAAATCTGCCGATGTAATTCTATTTATAGATGAGTTGCATACCATTGTTGGTGCTGGTGGCGCATCTGGCTCACTAGATGCCTCCAACATGTTTAAGCCTGCTTTAGCCCGTGGCGAAATACAATGTATCGGTGCAACCACACTCGATGAGTATCGTCAGTACATAGAAAAAGATGGTGCGTTAGCTCGCAGGTTTCAGATGGTGATGGTTGACTCTACTTCTGTAGATGAGACTATTATGATTCTTGAGAACATCAAAGAAAAATATGAAGATCACCATCACGTAAATTATACGAAAGAAGCGCTTGAAGCATGTGTTAAATTATCAGACCGCTACATCAGTGATCGCTTCCTTCCTGATAAAGCCATTGACGTAATGGACGAAGCGGGAGCGCGCGTTCACATTAACAACATTCACGTGCCTGAAGATATCGTGAAATACGAAGATGCCATTGAAGAGGTGAAGAAAGAAAAAAATCGCGTTGTTAAAAGCCAGAAGTATGAAGAGGCTGCGCAACTTCGCGACAAGGAGAAGAAGTTGATTGAACAACTTGACTTGGCTAAGGCACGCTGGGAAGAAAAAACCCGTACTGAAAAGTATACTGTAACCGAAGATAACGTTGCCGATGTAGTGGGCATGATGACAGGAATACCCGCCAACCGCATTGCACAGAAAGAAAGCAACAAGTTACTAAGTATGGCTGATCAGTTGAGCAGTCGTGTTATTGGGCAGAATGAAGCTATCCAGAAATTAACAAAAGCAATTCAACGCACACGAGTAGGATTGAAAGATCCTAAAAAACCAATCGGTTCATTTATCTTCTTAGGCCCAACCGGTGTAGGTAAAACCGAATTGGCAAAAGTGTTAGCCTCGTACTTGTTTGATAAAGATGATGCGTTAGTGCGTATAGACATGAGTGAGTACATGGAGAAGTTCTCTGTATCACGCTTGGTAGGTGCACCTCCAGGATATGTGGGTTATGAAGAAGGCGGCCAGCTTACTGAAAAAGTAAGACGCAAACCTTATTCAGTTGTGTTGCTTGACGAAATTGAAAAAGCACACCCTGATGTATTCAACATCTTATTACAAGTATTGGACGATGGAATTTTAACGGATGGTTTAGGTCGTAGGGTAGATTTTAGAAATACAATAATCATTATGACCTCCAATATTGGAGTGCGTGACTTGAAGGACTTTGGAGCCGGCATTGGTTTTACAACCGCTGCAAAGCGCGACAATGATGAGGAGGTGATGAAGTCAACCATTCAAACTGCACTGAAGCGTGCCTTTAGTCCTGAATTTTTGAATCGCTTAGATGATGTGATCGTGTTTAATACATTACAACGCGAACACATTCATAAGATTATTGACATCACACTCGGCAAATTGTTTGCACGAATCTTTACACTTGGTTTCCATGTTGAGTTGACGGATAAGGCAAAAGACTTTTTAGCTGAGAAGGGATACGATCCACAGTTTGGTGCTCGTCCACTTAACAGAGCCATTCAAAAATATTTGGAAGATCCAGTTGCCGAAGAAATCCTAAAAGGTGAAATTCCTGAAGGCGGCACTATTGTAGCCGATTATGAAGGCACGGGAGAAGTGCTTACCATTAAAGGGAAAAAACCAAAAGCTCCCTCGAAAGAGAAAAAGAGCGAATAAATTGAAAGACGGGGCAACCCGTCTTTTTTTATAGAAGAATAATATCTTGTTGCATTATGAAATTTACTATTGCGGCTTTCATACTCATTATATCCCTTAATGCTTTAGGGCAAACTATACCATCCGACATCAAGAAAATTGTTAACTTCATCTATGCAGATTCAGCAAAGAAGGTTCCTTTAGGAACAGGCTTTTTTGTAGGAATTAGAGACACTTTGTCCAATTCAAAGGAGATATACACGTATTTAGTCACTGCCAAACATGTACTCAAACAGAATGGCATCTTTTTAAATAAAATATTTGTTCGGATTAATAGAAAGGATTCTCTGTCAGAGATTGGAGAATTAAGAATCAACACAAATGGTTCCGAAAAAAATGTCTACATGCACTCCGATTCAACAGTTGACATTGCTGTGCTACCCGTAAATATTGATTCCAAAATTTTTGACTTCAAAGTAATAACGAATGATTTTCTTACCAATAGGAAAAGTTTTAAAACTTTGGGCATAAAAGAAGGTTCTGATGTTTTCTTTACAGGAATGTTTACTCCATTTTTAGGTGATAAGAAAAATTATCCAATAGTTAGATTTGGCAGGGTTGCACTTGTGACCGAGGAGAAAATTAAATGGGACAATGAAATGACTGAATTATATTTGGTTGAATCTACAACTTATGGAGGTAACAGTGGTTCTCCTGTTTTTTTCTATCTAGGAATTGATCGAGGTGATGGATCAATACAATTGGGATCTCCTGAAATTAAATTAGCTGGGATAATGAAAGGATACTTTGGAGAAAGCATTCCCATAAGCATCGTTGAAACTAAGAAAATCCCTGTATCTCAAATTAATTTGGGAATAGCAGCAGTAGTTCCATCTTATTATCTACAGGAAATATTGTATTGTAAAGAGTTAGTAAATCAAAGGAAGTAGCTTCAACTTATTTTCAATAACTCCCCAAGTACTTTCTCATAAACCATTCGGCACTGATCAGCGCGAGGAGTAGAAAGAAAACCCATTTCAGGTTGATGAGTTGGTTGAACGTTTCTTCGGAATGAATCAGGCTAGCCACTTTTGTTTGTTGAAGATCCCTTGCCAATTGATTCGATTGATCTGCTTGATAAAATTTACCTCCTGTTTCAGTAGCAAGTTTTCTAAGTAAACCGAAATCAGCTGTTAAGTTTTGGGCTTCCAGATTTTGCGTCTTCACTAAAAACTGGCCATTCACTTCTTCTGTTTTACCATTTAAGCTAGTAGATGCTTTGAAGCGATAAATTCCTTCTTTCAATCCGCCAATCCGATAGCGCGAACTTCCGGGACTCGTTACATAACTATAATTGGACGTCTCTCCTGTCTCATTGCGCACTTCAATGCGAATCGTGTTTCCATATACTAACTCAAACAAATCATTATACACTTGACTTTCAATTACTACCGGCTCGGCATCCGAAAACTCATTCTGTAATGGGAAGGCTCTAAACTTTCGTTTGTCTTCGAGCGTGCTTAGGTATTGAATCAGTTTAGAAAACAATTCATCAAAGAATATGGTGTTCCCTGTATCGGCAAATTCATTTAAACGCCAGCGCCAAAGTCCTTCGCCTACCATTACGGCAATTTTACGATTGCCATCCGGCCAGGTCATAAGCATTGGCCGATCGGTAGTTATACTTCCTATCCGCTGATATAGAAGCACGCTTGCGTTGGCCGGATACGAGAACTTTCCAAATGGAACATCGGCTGGTGGATAGCGTGAAAAAATTCCATTGCTGTTTTCC
>Ga0154020_10000063_pt1 | contig 109728 bp, 87 predicted proteins | sample Klosneuvirus_201_FD_109709 | JGI IMG/M metagenome (GOLD analysis project Ga0154020, IMG submission 109709) | Active sludge microbial communities from wastewater, Klosterneuburg, Austria - Klosneuvirus_20160825_MG | ecosystem: Engineered > WWTP > Aerobic digester > Activated sludge | place... | reverse complement strand
GTTTGGCCCACATATGGCATCACTGCGGCGATGGATGAAGGGTGGCCAGTATAGTCGAACGTGATTTCGGCGGTTTGCAGCTTCCGCGCTTTTGCCTGCCGCAGAACCCATTCTGCCAACGGATGCCCAAGACGATACAGGTGTGCTTCGCCAGAGCGCCGCGGCAATTCATACATACCCAACGGAACTTCGAGCATTCCGGCAGAGGGTGGCAGTGAATTGAGCCGGAAGGCGGAGCCGCCGTTCAGGAATTGAGCATGAGCGCCCAGTTCAAATTCAGTCAACTGCATGAGTTGGCGCTCATATTGGTTCAAATAGGTCCGGCTGCTATCAAGGCTGACGCGCAGTTTCTCCTGCACCTCTTCATCAAAATTTTCGAGGAGTTGCTGGCGTGTGCGCGTCATGGCAGCATTGACCTGCACACTAAGCTCCGCTTGAAGTTGATCGAACGAAGTTTGGATATCTGCTTCAGTGCGGCACTCCTGATAGATGGCTGCAATCCGTTTCTCGAAGTCGACGCCCGATTCAATAGCTCCCAATATCTCGTCGCTGGCCCCAAAGACGCCCTCGAACAAGTAGAACTTCTCCGACAACAGTTGGAAGACCCGCTGGTCCGCTGCGTTCGTTTGATTCAGAAAGTTGACGACCACCACGTCGTGCTTCTGACCATAACGATGGCAGCGGCCGATGCGTTGTTCGATCCGCTGCGGGTTCCAGGGCAGGTCATAGTTGACGACCAGTGAGCAAAACTGAAGGTTGATTCCTTCGGCGCCCGCCTCCGTAGCGATCATGATCTGGCCTTGCTCGCGGAAGTAGTCCACCAGGGCGGAACGCATATCGGCGGTGCGCGAGCCGGTAACCCGATCCGTGCCCCGATGACGCTGCTGCCAGTCGCTGTAGATCTGACGGGAGCGGTCGTCGTTGTTGGAGCCGTTGAAGAGCACGATGCCTGTAGCATGGGGGCTTTCTGCCAGCAGGCGCACCAGGTAATCCTGGGTGCGCCGCGACTCAGTAAAGATGATGGTCTTACGCGGTGCGCCCAGGCGTTCCGCTTCGGCAAAGGCACGGTCAAGCGCAATTAAGAGCGCCGTGCCCTTGGCATTATGGGTGATAGACACCGCCAACTGGCGGAATTGTTCCAGGTCAGCGATCTCTCGTTCGATGGCCTCTCGATCTGCGGTAGAAAGCTGTTGGGCATCGGTCGGATCCTCCGGCCACTCCTCTGCCGTCTCATCGAGTACCTCATAGTCCTCATCCAACTCGTCTGCAACAGTTTGGACTTCTGGCCTCGTCTTCAGACGGGATTGTAAACGCCGGCTGATCGTTTCCAGCGCACCCGCAATCGCAAAGGAGGACGAAGCCAATAGCTTGCGCAGTACCAGGGTCATCAGCGAACGCTGGCTGCTGGGTAATGCTTGCAGATTCTCGCGGCGCAGGTAATCCGACACGAGATCATATAGCCGGTCCTCGCTCTCCTCTGGCGTAAACGGCTGCACCAATGGATGGCGTCTAGTGTAGGACACGTACGCAGTGACTTGGCGGCGCAGTGTACGCTTGCAGATCGGCTTCAAGCGGGCTTTTAGGGTTTCAAAAACAGCGCGGTCGTTGAGGTAGGCGAACTGCTCGCGAAAGCTCTGCAGGTCGCCGAACGCATGCTCGTCGATGAAGCTGACGAGGCCGAATAGCTCTAGTAGAGAGTTTTGCAGCGGTGTTGCCGTGAGTAGCAGCTTCGGAGCATGTTCCAGGGCCTGCTTCAGCGTGTTGGCAATGACATTTGATGGCTTGTATACATTGCGCAGATGATGGGCTTCGTCAATCGTCACGAGATCCCATTGCGTGGAGCGGACATCCGCCTCCTTGCCGCGCGCAAATTGATAGGAGCAGATAACGATGCTATCTCTAGGCTCGAAGGGGCGATCCTCCCCTCGCCGCACGGCTTCTTTATACGAGCGTGTCTCTAGAATCGTACAAGGAAGAAAGAATTTCTCCTGTAACTCCTGGTGCCACTGCTTGCGCAGGCTGGCTGGTGTGATGATCAGGATCCTGCGCTTACGTTCCGCCCACTTCTGGGCGATAACCAGTCCAGCCTCAATTGTTTTCCCAAGACCTACTTCGTCGGCCAGCAGCGCACCTTTGGAGAGAGGCGACTTGAATGCAAACAACGCTGCTTCGACCTGGTGCGGGTTCAGATCCACCTGAGCGTCCACGAAAGCGCCAGCAAGCTTCTCCATGCTGTCGGAAGGACAGCGTTTGGTCAACTCATGGGCAAAATACTTCGCGTGGTATTCGGTGAAAGCCATTGAAATAGTCGGTGAGTAACTTCATGATCAGGGTTGTAGTAGGCGTCAAGAACGGCCTGATTTTAGCATATACCGGCGAGTATCGGGAAAGGGTCGCCAATCAGCGCAGCCTTCAATATGGGCTATTACATAGTGGCACAGGGTTAGCCGCGACACGTCAAGGGTCATGCAGATGCTTGTGATCGTCACCCGCTCCGGTGCTATCTTGCTCACTCACCCGCCGGCGGTCGCCGATGCTTGTACTGCACTGCGCGCCGAAAGCGTTGCCTCGGTATGTGACGCGCATCGGCTTGCTGCACCCCCTGCTGGCCAATTGCTTGAATCTGCCCCGCCACATCCGCCACATCCTCATCATAGCCCATCAAGATCGCCCCCGCCTCTGCGGCCACCGCCTGGGCCAGGCACGGCCCGCCGCGCTGATAGGCCGCGGAGGTCAAGTCGTTGACTCTTCATAACTGAGTGGTTTACGGATCTCACGCAAGGCAGCGTAGAGCCATTCATCCGCAATGGCAGATCCCTCCCCGGCGCCTTGTGCGACGCGACTTCCCGCCGGAATAGGCTGGTTGCGCCTCATCGCGCTGCCCGCTGATTGTCTGGCCCAGAATCTCTTCTGACTGTCCAAATGAATACCCATCCGCCGTGTAAAATAGGGTGCCGGCGTGAGGCCCCTGCCCCCAAAAGCCGCGCCAGACCGGCGCTCGCCAGCGACTCCGGTCGCCAGTCGATCCGCGCGGCATGCAGGCAAGATTACTGCTTCCCAATCGCTGTTCTTCCGCTCCGCAAGAGATACTTCTGGACTTTTCCTGTGGCCGTTTTTGGCAGCTCATCTACAAAGGTGATCGAGCGCGGTGTCTTGAAATGCGCCAGGCGATCTCGCACAAACTGCCTCATCTCGTCCTCCGTTGCAGTAGCACCTGCGCGCAGTACGATGTACGCATGAGGCGATTCGCCCCACTGTTCGCTGGGCATCCCCACAACTGCCACTTCCTGTACGCTCGGGTGGCGCAAGAGCACGCCCTCGACTTCCACAGAAGAGATATTCTCACCGCCGCTGATAATGACATCCTTAAAGCGGTCACGAATTTCCGCATAGCCATCTGGGTGCACGACAGCTGCATCGCCGGTGTGGAACCAACCATCGCGCATCGCGACGGCTGTCGCCTCAGGGTCGTTGAAGTAGCCTTTCATAACCGCATTCCCCCGCACCACGATCTCGCCAAGAGTCTGTCCGTCATGCGGCACTTCACGCCCATCGAAGTCCACCACGTTGACTTCACCAGAGGTAACGAGTTCCACACCCTGTCGCGCCTTAATGATGGCGCGTTCCTGTAGAGTGAGTTCGAGATGTTCCGGACGCTCCTCGCAAATTGTGATAAACGGCGATGTCTCTGTCAGTCCATAGACTTGCGTCAGTTCCCACCCCAGGTCACCTTCGATGCATTCGATTGTGGCGGCCGCTGGCGGCGCACCGGCTGTCAACAGGCGCACCCCGCGGCGGGCGCTAGTGCGCACTGCATCCGGCGCATTGGCAATGCCGATCAGCACCGTCGGTGCAGCGCAGAACATGCTGATCTCCTCGCGGTCAATCAGTTCGAAGATGGCGCCTGGCTCAACTTTGCGCAGACAGATGTGGGTCGCACCGCGCGCCGTGACAGTCCACACAAATGTCCACCCATTGGCATGAAACATCGGGAGCGTCCAGAGATAGCGGTCTTTGGGGGCAAGTGAGTGATGGATCAACGTTCCCAGCACGTTCAGATACGCATTGCAATGCGTAATCATTACCCCTTTCGGTCGCGCCGTTGTGCCGCTGGTATAGTTGATCGAAATGAGGTCGCTTTCCGCAATGGCTGGGCGCACGTAGGTGGTCTCAGCAGCACTGAGGATTGCTTCGTAGTCGAGCCAGTCGCCCATGGCCCCTTCGAGCGCCACGAAGTGCGTGACAGACGGCGACTGGCTACGGATGCCGTCAATTGCGTCGAGATAATCGCTGTGGACGCATACGATACGCGCGCCGCTGTGATTGATAATGTACGCAAAGTCATCAGCGATTAGCCGATAGTTGACCGGCACGATGACCGCGCCAATCTGAGGTACAGCATAGAAAGATTCAAGTTGCGCATGTGTGTTGGGCGCAATATAGGCCACGCGGTCACCCGGCCCGACGCCGAACGCCTGCAACGCCGAGGACCAGCGATCACAGCGGTCGAAGAACTGTTTGTAGGTTAGCCGCAGCTCTCCATCCACAACGGCTTCGCGGTCTGCGTACAGTCTCCGTGCACGCCGAGCAAACTCCAGGGGTGACATCGGAATCTCCATAGTAGGGCCTCCTGCTGAGCCATCAGTTTCTGCGCGAACGCATGAAACTGCCTTTGCGCCTCGAAAGATGTAGGCGGGGCATGGATGAAACCACAACGGGGGTGTTCATGCAAGTCGCAAAAAAGCGAGAGGCATGACAATTGGGTAGGTGACGGATTGCAGGTCGTCCCCTCAACAGCCGGGCGGACACAGTATGGATCGCGGCAGCTACCGGCCCAGCAGCATCCTCGGCGAGAGAGATGGCTAATCGCGCGCGCGGAAACGTCCTCACCATACCCCATCAAGATCGTCCCCGCCTCTGCGGCCACCGCCTGGGCCAGGCTCGGCTCGCTGCGCGCTGCTGCACATCGCCGAGCACCGCGCCCACCAGGTTGACCAGGTCGTTGACGATGCGCTGATAGGCTGCGGGAGGCAGAGCATAGAGAGGGATTAGGTTCCAATCAATGATCGATCGGTCGGCAAAATGCTGGTAGGGGTGCGATTCCTGCTCCATTGGAGGATTACCCCAAATCGGCGCAGGGATTTTCAGGATTTTTCGGCCCTGGCCAGCAGATGTCGCAGGTTGGCCCGACATGATCTGAATGACGAGTATTTATTCAGCCGGATAACAATAGAACGCGGATCATGCGGATCAGGCAGATATCTGCGGATCAGATCAGCGAAAATCCGCCCGATCCGCGTCATCCGCGTGCCATTGGTGGCCAATTCTGTTCCGCCCCTCGCTCCTCGCAACTCCTCTATCTTACAACATCCAGCATCACCTTTGCCACCGTCGGCGGGTGGAGGAGCATGTTGGCGTAGTTGGCATTGGCCATCGGGCAGGCGCACTCCTTGCGCTTGATGCTGCCGCGCAGTTGCGCCATCGCCTGCCCTTTCCAGATCGGCATGAGATCGTAATTGGTCTGGCGCAGGTTGCCCACCTCCTCGGCGCGGATGCAGCAGCTCCACAGGTCGCCGTTGGGGGCGATGTGCGCGCTGGCCCAGCCGGCATAGCAGGGGATCACCTGGTCGCGCTCGTGGAGGACGCGCTTGGCAAGCTGATAATACTGGGCGCGGAAAGCCTGGGTAAACTTGGCGATGCCCTTGGCCGGCGCCTGCCTAGCCTGCTGGCTGAGAAAATCGGCGATCTCGTCGTAGTCGGCCGGCCGCGGGGTGATGCCCCAGCCGACGGTATCGAGTTCGACGCGCTCCTCCGCTACCTCGGTGATGTAGGAATCGGGTTCCAGGAATTTCAGTCCGGCCTGGATTTCCTTGAAGCGGTGCGCGTTGAAGCGGCTGATGACGGTGTGCACGGTCAGCACGAGGTTGCTGTGCTCCTTTTGCAGCTCCTTCAGCCGCTGCCAGGTCTGCATCGAAAGCTGCCAGTTGCCCTCGACGCCGCGGATGTCGTCGTGCTCGGCGCCGATGCCGTCCAGGCTCAGGTTGATGCCGATGCTGCTCGCCGGGCACTCGCGGCACATGCGCGCCACCTTCTCGACGACGCGCTCGGTCAACATGCCGTTGGTCGGGATGGTGATGACCTCCGGCTTGCAGTGGCGGTAGGCGCTGATCACCAGGTCGTCCAGGTCGGCGCGCAGGAAGGGTTCGCCGCCGGTGAAGGTCATGTAGAAAGGCGCCGTGCCCAGGCTGGCGAAGACCTGGTCCCACTCTTCGAGCGTCATGTCGTCGTTGGGCTTGCGCCACACGTCACAGGTGCGACACTTGGAGTTGCAGCGATAGGAGACGCTAATCACGACGGAAAAGGGCTTGACCGTCGGCCAGCCAAAGGTGCGAAAAGCCCAGTAGAGGGGCAGTTTGGGTATCAGTCCGAGCATAAAAATTTAAGCCTGTTGTCAACCTTTATTGATTCAGGCATAATGTTCATGAAAGGAAATTCCATGACGACACTGACCTTGCCTGATACGCTTCCAATTACTATCGATCCAGAGTTGATGAGCGGTGCTCCCGTCTTTCGACATACACGCGTGACGGTTCAGACCCTGTTTGATTATATCCTCGACGGGTGCACCCTGGAACAGTTCCTCGACAATTTCCCAACGGTGCGCCGTGAAGACGCCGTCATTGTGCTGGATGATCTGAAGTTTTGGTTCTGCCGATTGAAAGGGAACACAGATAAACGCCGATAACCTCAGATAGACGCAGATGCTCTGCTGCTTTGCGCTTATCTGCGCTTATCCAATTTTATCCGTGCGTATCTGCGTTCACTTGCTGTCGCTTCACCCTAACGCTGACGCTTGACAGTCCACTAGCTCCGCCTCTATCGCTTCCGGCGCCATCCGCATCAGTTTTGTACGATTGACGCCGACGTCCGCGGCCAGCTTCCTGTAATTGACTTGGCGTGGGCGCCGACAGACTCGGATTCCAACTATGCATGGCGTCAACTCCTGAGTTGCCTACAAAATAGCCTGCCCACACAATGAGGGCAGGCTACATCATCCTCTCTTTGATTGAGAAACGTCTAGCGTGCGTTGGTTGCTTCTCGGATTTCTTCTAGAATCAAAAGGTAATCAATCCGCCGCGGCCGCAACCTTTTGCACCTTCTCCACCGGCGCTTCCTGATCCTTGGCGCCGATAAAGAAGCGCTTGACCTGCGCAAAGGTCGCCGGCAGGTTGGTCCAGTTCTCCTTGAACATCATCTTTTCCACCACACGTTCAGGCCGGTAGAGATAGAAGCGGCGATAGGCATCGCGCCACTTCTTGACAACGAGATCAGGGTCGTAGCCCTCGTTCATCGTGAAGCGCGCCTTCTGGTCGTGGATGGCAAAGTCACCCCAGTTGTCGGCAAAGACCTGCCCGCCCTGCTTGATCTGATCGTACATGACCGTACCGGGGAAAGCCGCCGCCAGCATGAAGTTCGCCAGCTTGGGGTCAAGTTCCAGCGCCAGTTGGATCGTCTTCTCCATCGTCTCTTCGTTGTCGCCGGGCATGCCGAAGATGAAGAAGCCCATGGTCTGCAAGCCGGCCGCCTTGGCATTGGCAAAAGCCTCGCGCACCTGATCCAGCGTCTGCCCTTTGCGGATGACGTTGCGCAGCATGTTCTCGTCGCCGTTCTCGACGCCAAAGCCGACGCGCTTGCAGCCCGCCGCCTTCATGAGCTGGAAAAGCTCCAGGTCGGTGTGGTTGACCTTCATGCCGTGCACCGTCACCCACGGCACGGTGTTCAGCCCCTCTTCGATCAGCCGGCGGCAGAGTTCCTTGGCGCGCGGCAGCTTGAGGTTCCAGATATCGTCGGTGACGCCGATCTCGGTGGCGCCGAGACCGTGCACCAGCCACTTCCACTCCTGCACCACGCTCTCCACCGAGCGCGCGCGCCAAGTGTCGCCCGTGACAGGCTTGGAGCAGAAGGTGCATTTGTACGGGCAGCCGCGGCTGGTCAGGATCGTGAAGCTGCGCGCGTGCGGGTCCAGCCCATCGGTCAGCGGCTGCAAGTTGGTGTAGCGGTCGATCTTGAAGAGGTCGTGCGCCGGGAAGGGCAGCGCGTCCAGATCCGGGATCATCGGGCTTTCCGGGCTGACGACAATCTCGTCCCCACGCTTGAAGTGGATGCCCGGGATGATCCCCGGTTCGCGGCCTGCCTCCAGCGTGTTGATCAGTTCCAGAAAGCTGTATTCGGCCTCGCCCTTAAAGACGTAATCGACATAGTCGTCGTGGGGCGCCTGCAGCGACTCCAGCGGCATGATCGTCAGGTGCGGGCCGCCCATCACGGTGATCAGCCCGCGGCGCTTGCCAAGCTGCGCCATCGCCCACGCGTCGGGCATCAGCGGCGTGGTGGCCGTGATGCCGATCATCTCATAGGGACGGCCTTCCATTTCGGCCTGATCCAGGTAATAGTCGACGCCCACGTCCTCAATCGACGCGTCGTAGATCATCACCTCGTGGCCGCCCTCGCGCAGCACCGCGGCCAGATAGCCCAGCCCCAGCGGAATATGCTTGCGCACGCTCCACACTTTGGCCTCCGGGCTAGATAAAATTACACGCATTGGTTCCTGCCTCTGCTAAATAGGAGAATAGAGATTGGAGATTAAACGATTGGGGGATTTGGCGACTGCTGCCAATTGACCTAATCTCTTAATCTCCAATCTCCTACTCTCTATTACCCTAAATCGCCCCTTCCGCCTCGACCGCCTTGCGCAGCCCGTCCTTTTCCTTCTTCGGAACAAAGGTATTGGCGGCGATGCGCATGTTGCGCGGCAGGTTGAGCCAGAAGTCCTTGGTTTTGACGCGGCGCATGATCGGCGAAGGGCGCAGGTAGAAGCTGCGATAGGCTTTGCGATACATTTCCTCGACCAGTTCGGCGGTCATTTCTCCCATCTCGTAGCGCGCCTTCTGCTCAAAGAATACATAATCTTCCCAGTCATTGATCAGGAAGCGCCCCTGCCGTTTGATAATTTCGTAGACCTTGGTGCCAGGATAGGGCGTCATCATCGAGAAGTTGGCGATCACCGGGTCCAACTCGATGGCGAAGTCGATCGTGCGCTGCATCGTCTCGCGCGTCTCGCCCGGCAGCCCGATAATCATGAAGGCGATTGTTTCCAGATCGACTTCCCTGGCGTTCTTGAAGGCCTGGCGAATTGTGTCGTGATCGACCTTTTTGTCGATCGAGCGCAGGATTTCCGGGTCGCCGCTCTCCACGCCAAAGGCCGTGCGCTTGAGGCCGGCCTGCTTGAGCAGCCCCAACATCTCCTTGGTCGCCAGATTGGCGCGGATGCCGTTGACGAAGATCCACGGCACATGGTTGAGCTTGTTGTCGATCAGCGCGTGCGCCAGCTCCTCCAGCCGCTTGATGCGGATGTTGGCACTGTCGTCGAGCACGCCGATCTCCTGCGCGCCCAGGTCTTCGACCAGATGGCGCCACTCGGCCAGCACATTCTGCGGGCTGCGGCTGCGCCACTTGATCGGCATAATGCTCTGGCTGCAAAAGGTGCAGCGGTAGGGACAGCCGCGACTGGTCATGATTGAAAAGCTGCGCGCGCCATCCACATGGTCGGTGGCGGGCTGCAGATTGGTGTAGCGCTCCATCTTGAAGAGATGGTAGGCAGGCCAGGGCAGGCTGTCGAGATCGGCGATGGGCGTGCGATCCGGGTTGTTGTGGATGTGGCCGTCGCTGGTCTTGAAGGAAACGCCCAGGCAATCCTTGAACATGTCGTTTTCCGGGTGCATGAAGGCTGAGGTGTGATATTCCGGCTGATCCTTGAGGTAGGTTTCCAGACGGTTGGAGATTTCAATCCATGCTTCTTCGCCCTCGCCGCGCACCACGACATCGACGTAAGGTTTTTCGCAGCTCTCCTCCGGCAGCACGCTGACGTGCGGCCCGCCGAGCACGATCAGGCAGTCGTGCACCTCTTTAATCATGTGCGCGGTGCGCCACGCCTGCTTGACCTGCGGCGTGTTGGCCGTGATGCCGACCAGATCGGGCTTGAACTGCTGTACAAATTCGGCGACCGTCTGCTCTTCGATGTCAGCGTCAAAGATCACCACTTCGTCGCCGCGCTGCTCGCTCATGGCGGCCAGATAGGCCAGCCCCAGATGTGCGGTCGTGCGCGTGTCAATGGGGAGTCGAAATCGTGGGTTGATGAGTGCTATTCGCACGTTGTTCCTCCTTCAAAAAGGCCGCTTGTCCGATAAGTCCTTATCCAGAAATTGGTTGCGGCGTCCTGCCATGCTCTCTGCAAGCAAGCCGCTGCGCAGAAATTTCTGGACAGACGCTAAGACAGATGCGCATTCTAGCATGGTGGGGAGAAAGGACAAAATTAGTATGAAACTTATTATAAAAATTACCCTATTTGTTGCTGCGGAAGATCGTCTTCTGCAACACAGCTTCTCGATCGTAGAGATCGTTCAGGCTGACGTCGGTGATGGCGTTGACGCCGGTGATCTCGGGAAAGTGCTCCTTGAGCAGGCGCTGGATGCCCAGCTTCATCGTCAACAGGCTGATCGGACAGTCGATGCACGCGCCCAACATCTTGAGATGGGCGACGCCCTTGGCGTCGACTTCCAGCACTTCGACATCGCCCCCATCCATGTAAAGGGTGGGGCGATAGTCGTCCAACACCTGCTGGATGCGTTGCTCTAGTGTGGTTTCTACAAAAAGCTCCATGAAACTCCCTATCGAATGTATTCATCCAGCGGGCGGCGCCCAGCAATGCCCGCGTTCAACTCGTGCCAGAAGTCGAGATCCTCTTCGCCGTAACGCCAACACAGATAGATCTCGCGGCCGTTGCGCACGCCAATAAAATCGACCAGGCCGGCATCGATGTCCTTGATCATGACGCCCAGCACCAGGATATCTTTGACGCCTTGCTCCAGCCGCATCGCGTGTACGGCCAACTCACCCATCAGCCGGTTGCCGCCGTTGAACGCGGCCTGCTCGATCACCGGCAACGCTTCGGGCCGCAACCGCAGGATTTCGCGCCGCGCCCTCTGCACTTGCTCCATCAACGACTTGACTTGCGGCAACGTGGCCCTGGCTTCTTCCAAAGTAAAAAAACGTGTTTTCATGGCAGCAAGATGCCAACCTCAATGCCAGCGCGCGCCACGGCGTGATACTGCGCAACGGTGAGTGTCACGATCGCAGAATCGGCTGGAATGGCAGCAACGTCAGGAAGGGTGGCGCCAGGAGTAATGGCGTCCGATAAGGTGGAGCAAGAAGGTGCGCTGTGCGTCATAGGTGATCACGCAGAAAAGGAAGATGCGCACCGAATCACCAGAATTTCTCCGGTGCACCCGCTGCGCATCTTCGCAAAGGCGTCAATTTTGGTGATGGCCGCAACTCTCCGGCATCTCTTCACCCTCATGGTTCTTGGCGGTGCGGAAGCTGCTGCCACAGCCACACGCGCTGGTAGCCTGCGGGTTGTCGATGTGGAAGCCGCCGCCCATCAGGTTGTCGACGTAGTCGATGCTGGCGCCGTCGATGTAGAAGAGGCTGGTTGGGTCCACGATGACGCGCAACCCGTGCATCTCGTACTGCTCGTCGTCCTCGCGCTTTTCGTCGAAGGTCATGCCGTACTGCATCCCACCGCAGCCGCCACCCTTGACAAAGATGCGCAGCGCATGTGAATCCTTCAAGCCTTTTTCGTCCATGATGCCGCCCAACTTGCCAGCGGCATTTTCAGTCAGATTGATCATTTCCGTTTGCTCCTGTTACTTGGAAACCCTGCACCTTGAAAATGTTGTCTGTTCTTCTCAAACCCCTTTTTCAGAAAATCATACATTTCTGAAAAAGAGAGAAATTTTCTCAATGTCTCGGCGCGCGCAACCCATTCCCAAATCGCTTTTCTCTGCGAGCCTCTACATCTTTGCGCCTCTGCGTCAAAAGCTTCTTTGCAGCGCGCTCATCCGCCCAGTTGGTTCATCGCCCGGTTTTCGGCAAAATGGCCGTGCGCCAGGTCGTGCCCCCACGGTTTGTGATAGGCGCCGTCACGCATCAGGCCGCGCAATTCATCCCACGACGCACCTTCCCGCAGCGGCGTCAACAAGTCTACTTCATCGTCGCGCAGCAGGCAGAGGCGCAGCTTCCCATCCGCCGTCAGCCGCACGCGGCCACAGCCCTGGCAGAACGGCTCCGTCACGCTGCTGATGAAGCCCAGCGTGCCCATCGCGCCGGGGATGCGGAATGCCCGGCTCGGATCGACATAGTCGTAACCGGCTTCCTCCAGCGGGCCGAAGTGCGCCTCGATACGCTGCTTCATTTCGGCGTAGGTGACGACATTGGTCTGTTGGAAGTCGCCGATCTCCCCAAAGGGCATCATCTCGATAAAACGCACTTCCCAGTCGTTTTCCAGCGTCAATTGCGCCAGATCGAGCATGTCCTTGCCGTCGTTGAAATTGCGCACGACCACCGAATTGAACTTCATGGGCGCCAGTCCGGCCTCTTCCGCCGCACGGATGCCCCGCCACACGTCGTCGAGATGTCCCCACCGCGTAATGCGGTGGAACTTTTCGGCGTCCAGGGTGTCGATGCTGATGTTCACCCGCTTCAGCCCCGCTGCGGCCAAGGGCCACGCCAGCTTGTCGAGCAGAATGCCATTGGTCGTCATCGCCAGGTCTTTGATGCCGGGCGTCGCGGCAATGGCGCGCACGAGCTCCACCACGCCCGGCCGGATCGTCGGCTCGCCGCCTGTGAGCCGGATCTTGTTTACCCCCAGGCTCGCAGCGATTTTGACGAGATAGAGCACTTCCTCATCGCTCATCAATTCCTGGCGAGGACGGAAGTGCATATCTTCCGGCATACAGTAGACGCAACGCAGATTGCAGGCGTCGGTGAGAGAGATACGCAAATAGTTGATACGCCGTCCAAAGCTGTCGAACGTCGGCTCGATGGCAAAGTCTGCGGGCAACGGCGCGGCCGTCACCTTGCCGTAGCGACTCGTATAGAGATTGACGTTGTTGATCACGGTATCGTCGATCACAGTATCGTTGATCACAGTATCCTCAAACGAAATTTCAAAAATTCCTGGTGACGGAAAGCCCAATCATACTGTTTCATACACTATCCAGCAAAGCCAGGTGCATCTACAGGGTTACGCCACCAGCATGATTTCCTGGCTGTGCACTGTCAAGCCAACTAGCGCATCGCGCGTCTGGCCGTCACTTGAATTCCCAATCTGACTTGGGTTCCCGATCTGATACGTGCAGCAGAGATCGTGGTTGGCCACCGACGCGGTGCGTTCACAAGGCATCCCCACCAGCCGGTTGATGAGCAGTTGATCCATCAAGCACAGTTCGTGATGCTCGCCCGACATGCCCGCGTACGGACAGTTATGTTTGTGGAGCACAAACCAGCCGTCGTCATCCTCCACACCAGGCGCCCACCGCGCCAGATAACCACGTTCGTTGAGAAAAGCGGTGACGCGTTCCAGACGTTCGGCAAGGGGCAAAGTTTCCAGCTCGGTAAGATTGACTTCCTCCGCCATCTCATCGGCCAGCGCATGAAAGACGGCATCCACCTGTTCGGGCGGCAGCAACTGCTTGAGCTGGCGCACCATGCCGGCGGCAAGCAAGGCAAAGTTCTTTGGAAACAATTCGGCGGCATCATCGGTGAGTTGGTAGATCTGCTGCGGACGCCCGACGCTGCCGGTGCGCTCGACGCGGCCGACCCGAATCAAGTTGTCGCCCTGTAAGATGTCCAGATGATGGCGCACGGAAACCGGCGCCATGTCGAGCCGTTCGGCCAACTCAGCGACGGTGGCGCCTCCGGTTTCTTTCAGGATCTCCAAAATATGCTTGCGGACAGCGTGCACGATGCAATTCACCCTTGGCGCCCACGCGCCTGATGTCTATCTTGCCCAATCTTCCAAATCGCTTGCCATTTATAACATGACAAACGATTTGTGTCAATTATTATGAAATTTATAAGAAATATTGGGCTTTAGCCAAAATGACGCGGGCCGATGGGCGCCTGCGCACTGCCGGTGATGCGCGCAGCCAGCGCCATGCCTTTGTCAGTCAGGAGGAAGGTGGCCGCGGGAAACTTCATGTTGCTCTCGATCAGCCCGGCGCGCGCCAGCCTGGCGACAACCATGCCCGCCACTTCGATCTCACGCGCGTCGAGCGGATGTAATAAGTATTGTTTGACGCCGTCCTTGGTGCGATGCACCTTGAGCTGATCGCCCCGCTGTAGCGCACGCAGGATAGCGCGCTGCTCCCCCGTAAGACGCATCCGCACCTCCCCCGCTCACCCAAGCTCGCCGACGTATTGTTGCAGATCGCGCTGGTTGATCTTGATAAACTGGTCCGCAACGATCTCGTTCATTTCCTGCTCGCTCAACCGGATGCGCAGGATATCCAATGCGTCCGCGGGGGACTGGCCGTACGCCAGTTTCTTTTTGCCGCTCTTGAGGGCAAAGAGATACATGAAATGTGGGCTTGAAAAGCTACTCATAATTCCCCACTCACGCCTTTACCAACGCGCCCTGATACAACTCCGCGCCGTGCGCCGCCGCATCGACGCCCTCGTTGATCTCAGCGTCATATTTGCCGGCCAGCAACTCGCGATAGAATTGGTAATTGACGCCTTTAACCTTTTCATCGTCGGGGAAGCGGTGGTAATTCTCCTTCGACATCAAGCTCTTGCCCTCGGCAATCAACTGGTTGCCCAATGCCGAACCTGGGTAGGGCGCGTAAAAGGCGATGGAGGGGAAGACGCGCTTCATCTGCTTGAGCATCCGCATCGTCTTGAATGCGTCTTCAGGCTGTTCGCCGGGGATGCCCAGCATGATGTTCGACCAGAACTTGGGCGGCTGTTCGCCCTTGGCTTCCAGGTCGTCGCCGATGCGATTGACCAGATCGATGGCGAAGTAATTGTCTTCTTCCGTGCACTCCTTGTTGAGCAGACGCAACATGCGGTCGCTGCCCGACTCAAAGCCAATCGAAATGGTGCGCCAGTTGGTTTCGCGGATCAGCGCCTCGAACAGGTCGGGCCATTGCCGCACTGTGTCCGCACGACCCGCGGCCCAATAGGTCCAGCGCTTGGTCTTGCGGGGATACTTTTCGATCCACTCTTTGAGCCACGTGGGGTTTTGGAAGAACATCGAATCGTGGATCACCACGGAGCCGACGCCGTATTGGCGATCCAAGAAGTTCAATTCGTCGATCACTTGATCCACGGGCTTGCGGCCCATGTTGGGAATGTACGAATTTTCATTGCAGAAGACGCACTGCCACGGACAGACGCGGCTGGTGATCAGCGTCGCCACCGGGCCAGGGCCCCAGCCACAGGCGGGTTCCAGCGGCCATTTCCAGTGCCAGCGACGTTTATTGCGCCATCCCTGCGGCTGCGGCCACAGCGTGCGGTCGATCAGCGGCCATTCGGCCATCGACTTTGCGCCAACCCCCTGCACCAGCCGTGGGTAAGCAAGGGGATCCTTGACAAGATCGACAATGACGCCCTCTCCCGGCCCCTGACAGATGCGGTCAAATTCGGGAATGGCGAGCATCTCATCCGGCGCCACGGTGGCGTGCATGCCGCCTGCCAAAATCAGACCCGCAGGGTTCAACTCCTTGAAAATCTGCGCCGCTTTATACGCGGGCGGAAAGGTGTAGCTGCGCACGTTCATGAGCAGCATGTCGTATCCTTTGATCTGCCTGGCGAGCTGTTCCCAAGAGGTGACGGCGCGCGTCGAGGCAAGGTCGGTCTGGATACCGTTCTGGTGCAAGATAGTGCGCAGCAGGCCAAGGCCATGATCCTGCCATTGCTCATGCGGCCCGCTGGGATTCACCAGATCGCCCAGGTCGCCCAGGTCAAGCCAAAGGATTTTGCTGGCCGGCTGCGATTTGGCTGGTTTGAACCAGGGCCAGGTAAATGTCACGATAAATGCCTCCCAAGCTAGGACATCGGCGATCGCCGCGCACGCGGCGCATCACAGATGCTTGTGATTGATCGGGGCGAGTATAGCATGACGCGACGCGCGCTGTCAATTATTATGAAAATCGTGAGAATTATTTTTCGTGGATGGGGCGGTCAGGGACAAGCGTCAGATGTCCTCGAGGGAATGGACATCTGACAAATTAGGAGGCGCAGTGAGGGCAAAATCTGATGAAGCTTTCCAGTTATTATAGAGCAGGAGGCGGCGCGCCGATCTACAGAGAACCTATAGAATAGCTCTGAATTGGTGAACATGACGCCGCTACGGTACACTGCATCTTGTTATTCATCTTTCTTTCCTCCTTTCAACTGCGCGCATGCAAGAAGATCTGGAAGTCAACGACAATTCAATCGACCTGCGCGTGCATCTGGCGTTGCGCCATTGGCACGACCGCACGCGCACCGAAGGGGTGCTGGCCGATCTGCTGCTTTTTGAAACAGCGGAAGCAAGCGAGCAGCGCGACCCGCGCCTGCGCACCAATCAGATCCTGCGTCAGGCGTTGTTTCGCCTTGCCGCGGAGCAGGCGACGGAAGCGGCGCTGCTCGAAGCCAGGTTTATCGAGAAAATCCCTGTCGACCATGTGGCGCTCGACCTGAAGTTTGCCGAGAGTACGATCTACGGCAAGCAGAATCAAGCGATCAAACACTTAGCCGCCATCATCCTGCAAATGGAGAAAGAGGCATGGCGCGAGCGGCGCCGGCGCATCGACGACCGCGTGCCGGCGCCGGCCGCGGTCGAACCGGTTGGGCACGACGCCCAGCTCGACCCGCTGTTGAGCCTGCTGCGCCAACCTACACCGCCGTGGCTGCTTTCCATCGAGGGTATCGGCGGCATCGGCAAGACGACGCTGGCGGCCGCGCTGGCGCGCAAGCTGGCAGGCGAACGCCAGTTTGCCGACTTTGGCTGGGTGAGCGCTAAAACCGCCATTCTCGACCTGGGCGGCGCCATCCGCACCGCCACCCGGCCGACGCTGACCGTGCCGGCGCTGGTGACCGAACTGCTCGGCCAACTGGCGCCGGAAGCGGCGAGTGGCTTGCTCGTCTTCCCGGAGCGTGCGTTGTCGTTCTTGCGCAGCCGCCTGAAGCACACACCCCACCTCATCGTTATCGACAACCTGGAGACGGTCGTCGACCTCGAAGCGCTGGCGCCGACGCTCTTCACGCTCGCCAACCCGACGAAATTTGTGTTGACCTCGCGCAAACGGCTGGTGGACGAAAGCGGAGTCTATCTCTATCCTGTGCCGGAACTGAGCGAACGTGATGCGCTGACGTTGGTGCGCCAGGAAGCCGCCTTGCGCAACTTGCCCGAAGTCGCCCGCGCGGCCGACGCGGATCTGCGCCCCATCTTTGCCACGGTCGGCGGCAACCCATTGGCGCTGCTGCTGGTCGTCGGTCTGACGCACGTGCACAGCCTCACCGTGGTGCTGCGCAATCTGCGCGAGGCGCGTGGGCTGCCCGCCGAGAACCTCTACACCTATGTCTATCGCCAGGCATGGGACGCGCTGGACGAACGCCACCGGCAGGTGTTGCTGGCGATGCCGCTGGTCGCAACGCGCGGCGAACCCCTGGAGTTCGTGGCCGCGGTCTGTGATCTGCCGCCCGCGGCCACCGCCGACGCGCTGTATCGCCTCTATCAGCTCAACCTGGTCACGGTCAACGGCGACCTGCACGCGCGGCGCTATACTATCCACAGCCTGACGCGCACGTTTTTGCAGGAACAGGTGGCGCAGTGGTTATGAATGGGGACAAAAGGCGCGAGGCAAAGGACAAAGATACAGCACAGGGTGATTATCCGGCGATCTTTCGTCTTTATATTATGCGCAGCATAACGGATGTCTTGCGAGCGCTTGACACGTCTACCTATCGTATGAACGAGGCCATACGTGAGCGCAGCTTACATTTGTTGAGTTTTGGTCTTGGATTAGCAGAAAGTTGGTTAGTTACGCAGGAACTCATGGCGCTTCTGGCCTCTCGCATGGAGTCGGCTGGTTATCGCCATGAGTGGATAGCGGTGCTAGAAAGAGGAATAGAAGTTGCCAAAACCTATCATGATCAGCCTGTTTTGGCGAGGCTTCACCTCAGACTTGGTCGTCTTTATGATTTGATGAATATGCGTGCAGAGGCGAAAAGGCACCTTGAAATCAGTTATCAGATTTCAAGTGCTCAAGGTGATTCGGAACTAATTGCTACATCACTGCAGCGCCTTGCCTTTGTCTCTTTGCTTGAAACTAACCTGCCACAGGCCAAACGCCTGAGCAACGAAGCACTTGAGTTACTGGATGAAGAAGCGCCACAGCGTGCGGATAGTCATCTGGTTTTAGGGTGGGTGGCATTGCGGAATAATGAGACGCAGATTGCAGAAGATCATTTCGGGACGGCATTTAGGTTGCGCTGGCGAGAAGGAAAAGCAATTTATATAGCACAAACGTTGCGCGAAATCGGTAGTGGTCACATCTTTGTTCAGCAATGGCGGCAGGCGATTGCGCACCTTGATCAAGCTGTCAATTTGTTTGATCAGGAGGGTGACGCATTGCAGGCCGCAATCTGCAAAATGCACCGAGGTGTTGCCTATTCTGCGATAGGAAAGCACGAAAAAAGCCTTGAAGATTATAATGGTGTTTTACAAGTTTTCCAGTCTGTCAGCGATGTTGCCGGGCTGATCGACTTGTATAACAATCGTGGGAATGTGTTGGCCGAGATGATGCGTTATGATGACGCGCGGAATTCACTCTGCACTAGTATTGGGATTGCAGCCGATGCAAGAAATTATTGGCAAGTCGCAAATGGATTCGAGAGTCTAGCCAGTTTATATCTTCGTACAGGTGATTTTAATGCAGCTATATCTGCATTGGACGAAGCTGAACGCGCATTAGATTTGTTGCCTACGCGCCCGCAGCAGTTGGCGACGCTCATTGAAACTCGCCGCCAAGAAACTTTAATGCTCATCGCACAAAAAGAAGGAACCACTGCAGGCTAATTTTCAGCATTACTATCGGGGCGTCCGACGTCGGACGCCCCGATAGTAATGCTTATCCTCCGCCCCCTCCCCCCGGACCAATACCGGGACCACCATCGGCGATCTGCATACCGGCGGTGAAGCGCTCGACCTGCGCCGGCGCGCTCAAAACGAGCCACCCGGCGAGCACAACGGTCAGGGCGGTGAACAAGATGGCGCGGACACGCCCTACGGGTGAAGATGAAACTGCACGCATCACAACGCACCTCCTGTTGAAGATGAGGCCCGTTGGCGTGGGGATCCCCGCCGGCAGTCAGCCGGCGCACGCGTGTCCCCAACGAGCGTACGGTTTGTTTGGTAAGGTGCGTAGTCCGGGCTACTCGCGACAGTCGTCGCTATTAAACAAGATGCGCAGACGCGCCGTGATCTTTCATCGGAGCGCGGTAGTGGCGCGGAACGCGCGATTTCAGCACTTTACGATTTGGCCTCACCCAAAGACGCAAAGCCACAAAGTTGAAGATGGCGCTCTTTGTATTCTTCGTGACTTGGTGGATGTTTCGTGAAGTACTGAATTTCTGGGCGCGTGCGTACGACGATGTTTGCACAGCGCCGCAACGCGGTCTATGCGTCCCAGAAGATATTGAAAAAGTGGGTAGCTCTACAGTCCTGGCAAAAATTGGCCACGGATAAGGTGGATGCTCACGAATTTACTCCGAAAATTATCCGGCTTTTTCCGTCAAGCCCGTCAAATCCGTGCGCGATGGCAACCAGGCTGAATCGTTACAAAACGGGGCGAAAATTGAGAAGGAGAAGGCAGCGAGAAGAAGACGCGGAGACTCCAAGCTGAAGATGGTATTCTTTGTGCTCTTGGTGGCTCTGTGTGAGTTTCGTAAAGTATTGTATTTGGGTTAGCGCGACAAAGGCAGAAGCGGAAGAAACTGGACAGAGCGGGAGACTCTGCCCAGTGATCGTAGAGGTTACTGACCGCCGAGGAATTTCTGGATGAACGGCAGGAAGAAGTTGGTGATCGTCTGCGGCTCCGTAAAGCAGGAGGCGGCCACATTCACGTCCTGGCTGCCGACTGTGCTGTTACCGAGTTCGTCGGTAATTTGCACACGCACGGTGTAGACATTGTCGTCACTGCAGGCGTAGGTGTGACCCGCCGCCGATGACGCCGAGGTGACATAGGGGCTGCCGTCGCCAAAGTCCCAGCGCCAGGCAATCGCATCGACGGCCTGTGCGGACACCTGTTCTGGCCCAGTCGCGTAGTTCGCGGTCAGCAACGTTGTGCCCGTCGCACTGACCGGCGTCGTGTCGGAGATCACCACCGCCCCTGGTTCGGACGTCGCCCACGTGAGCGCAACGTCGAGCAGTTCCACCGGGGTAGTCAGCGTCACGCCGTTGGTCGCACCGACGCCCATGCCTTCCAGACCAAAGGCCGTATAGAAGGCCCGGCCCAGGTAGGAGAGTTGCGGCAGTTCGAGCGTAGGCTGGTCGCGATGGGCAAGCGCCACCGTGCCGTTGGCTACGTTGAACGGGCCCCCGTAATTGAGAATCGCACGTCCGCCGCGTCCATAGTCATCAAGCGCGGGGCTGGCCTCGTCCACGTAGACTTGCGTCAGACTCACCACGAGGTTATTGAAGAGCGGCGGCAAGCCAGGCGCGGAAGTCGCCAGACCAGTGGGCGTTTCGGCGTTGGAGATACTGTCTTGCAGCCAATTGGCCGACAAGCCCCAGTTGTAGATCCAGACCGTGGATGACGCCGGCGCCGCGCTGATCGTAGAAGCCAGGTCCTGACCCATTGCCATTACTTTGCCGCCGTTATTCAGGTAATCCAACAGCGAGTATTGGTCTTGAATGGTAAGACCGAGTTCAGAGACATAGTTGTCACCCGTAAACCAGAGCACGGCCCCGTAGCCGGCCAATTCGGCAGGCCCTGGGATCTTCGTGCTGGCGCCAAAGCTGTCGTCCGTATTGACAACGCTGTACGTTCTGCCTAACGCGGTGAGCGTTTCCGTGTAGACGGACAGGTAATCGCCAAACGTCGGTTCGAGATCGCTGCCATCGTTGTCGATGATCAGCACATCGGCCAGCGGTGTGGCAGGAATGACGCGCGCCCAGGCGGGTAGATGCGCGTCGTGCAGCGGGCCATCCAGCACGATGTAGCCCTGATTCTCACCGATGCCCATGCTGTCCGTCGTGGCAATCGTCACTGAGATCTGCGCGCTCTGGCCGACGCCCAGCGTGAGCGAAGTCGGTTCGATCGAGAAACCGGGCAGCGCCGTGGTCATTGTAAAGCCGTTGCCGGTGTAGAGCGTGCTGAGTGCGTAGGTCTCGGTCTGCGTCGTCACGTTCATGACCGTCACCACGAGCGTCTTGGCCGTGCCCGTGGGCACCGCGCCAAAGCTCAGGCTGGGCGGATCGAGCAGCACGCCTGGATCGAGCACATGCGTCAGGTCGAGGCGACCGGCGCCCATGTCCAGCGGCTGGGCGGGGCTGCCATCGAAGTTGTACACGTCGGTGTACTTGGCAGTGGACATCAACGCGGACTTGATAGCGGCGTTCGACCACGTCGGGTAGGCGGCGCGCACGAGCACCGCGGCGCCGGCGACATGCGGTGCGGCCATCGAGGTGCCGGACGCCTGGCCATAACCAAGGTATTGTGCTTCGCCCGTCGCACTTGGCGTGTACCCTTGCGCCAGGATATTGACGCCCGGCGCGGCGATGTCAGGCTTGAGCACCTGGCCCACCCCAGGGCCGCGGCTGCTGAAGCTACTCACCTCATCCGGCGTGTTGCCCAGGGAGAAGGCGTCACCTGACAGGACGACAGTCGCATCGGCCTCGCCCTGCGTGTTGTACCAGTCAATCATGGCCGCGCCGTTATCCTGGCCGACCATGATCGTTGAGATGGTGATGTCATCGCACGTAGTGCCACAACTCATGTTCTGGATGGCATCACCGCCGGTGTTGTTGTAAATAATGACAAAGGCAGCGCCAGCAGCTTGTGCATTGCGCGTCTTGGCGGAGAAATTACAGGTGCCGCGGCTGATGAGGGCAGCCTTGCCCGCAAAGGCGCCGGCGGGGAAAGCCACACAGCCGGTGGTGTTGGCAGGGGCAACCACGGACGCAGGCACGTACGTGTACGTGAAGACTTGACCGGTCTCGATCGCCGGGCCGAACTCTGCGGTGCCGTAAGGCATGATCTGCAGGTCGGGGGCAGCCGGCGGCACGGAAGCATAGCCGTCGGCCAACGTGCCGCCGCTCGTCGTCGCGGCTACGTTGATGTAGTCCGGCAGCGGGTGGTCGGTGGTCGAGGACGAAGGGCCAGCGTTGCCGGCAGACATGGAGATAAAGACGCCGGACGCGGCAGTATTGGCCAGCGCTGTTTCCAGCGGGTCGCCCAGGTTGCCGTTGGAAGTCGGGCCGCCGCCCCACGAATTGTTGAGGACCTCGGCGCCGTCGATGGCAATGTCTTCCAGCGCGGCGATGCCTTCGGCGTTATAGAAGGAGCCGTCGCCCAGCACACTGCCGTAGAAAACCTTGTAGCTCATCACATAGGCGTGCGGCGCCACGCCGCTGATCGTGCCGACGGCATAGCCGTTGTAGACCACGTCGGTGATAACATTGCCGGCCGCGGTCGAAGCCGTGTGCACGCCGTGCGATGTGCCCTGCGGGCCGGGCCAGGCGCAGGCGTCGCCACAGCCACTCAGGCCAAGCTCGCTCGTCTGCGGCGGATCCCACGCACGGAAGTAAGCGCGCGAGGTAATGATCTTGCCGTTGTTGTTGGCGATCAAACCTTTGCCATTGGGCCCGAAGCCGTTCGGGTAGGTGTAGCCTGCGCCGCTGAACATGGGCGAGTCCTTATGCACGCCGCCGTCCATGGAAGCAAACTTGACGCCAGCGCCGGCATTCTCACGCCCGCCAAGCACATTCCACACCGCCGGTGCATTGATCAGCATCGTGCTGGTGTAGAGGTCAGTGGTGTGCGGCGTGTCCGGGTAGACAGCCTTGACCCCGGGCAACTTGGCAAGCATTCTGGCTGCAGCGTCGAGGTCGCTATTGCCAGGATTGATCGCCATGCCGTTGAAGACCACTTGATAGGTAAGGTCTTTCACCTGCGTCAGCGCTGGGTCGGCATAAAACTTGCCGACAGTCGCATTGGGCAACACGGCCTGCATCTGGCTGACAACGGCCGCCTGCTGCGCCTGCAACTGACTAACGTACTCCTGCGCGGAGACGGAGTTGACGTCGAGCTTTCCATCGGTGGAGGCCGCGCTCAGTTGCGTCTTGTACACGGCCGCCAGCGGCGGCGCATCTAATTCGACGATCAGGTAAGGAGATTGCGCAGGCGCGGGTGGGCTGTCGCTGGAAGGCGATTCCACGGCCAGTGCTGCGCCGGTGAAACAGACGAGACAGAAAACCACCAAAGCGATGGTGGCGCCGATTCGTCGGTGAGACATGATAGGTTCCTTTCAAGAAGATTTACTGGCAGAATTAGTCAGGAAAGTGGATGATCTTAAGCTCACTAGGCATTCTCCTTGGGGAATAAAGATTAAGGGGGCGCGTGCGGCGTCCAACGACGCATCGGCGCCTTCGCCGAAACAAGCAAAACCGGAGGATGGATAAATTTTGCCGCAATCTCTCGCGTAAGTCAAATCTTAAGTGAATATACGTTCTAACAAAGAACTTAAAGCAAGTGTATGCTCGTGTTGCCGGCCGGCGCCTTCCACCTCACTTTCTAAAAGCCTAAGCTGCCAGGGTTCAACGTTCTGCCCGCTTGTCTTATCTTAGCGACGGAATACACCCTGGGTGTGCGGAAAAGTTGCATTTCAGCCTTGTCTCATGTACAATCGCGCACCAACGCATGTATTTCCATTCGAGGAAACCGAGACTTATGGAATCTACAATGGTAACTGATTTCAAGGACATCAAACAGGAGCAAATGCAAGAGTTCCTGCACGATTCGATCCAGGTGCCGGATGACCTGCAGTCCAACGTCATGGTGACGACGCTGGACAAGGTCTATAACTGGAGCCGCAAGTCCAGCATGTGGCCGCTGCTCTTCGGCCTGGCCTGCTGTGCGATCGAGATGATTGCGACCGCGGCCAGCCGCTACGACCTGGCGCGCTTTGGCATGGAGGTCATGCGCCCCAGCCCCCGCCAGAGCGATCTCATGATCGTCTCCGGCACAGTCACGAAGAAGATGGCGCCGGCGATCGTGCGCATTTACAACCAGATGGCCGAGCCGCGCTACGTGCTGGCGATGGGCGCGTGCGCCACAGGCGGCGGCCCCTTCAAGGAGGGCTACAGCGTCGTCAGCGGCATCGATAAGTACATTCCGGTCGATGTCTATGTGCCCGGCTGCCCACCTACGCCCGAAGCGCTGATCTACGGTCTGCTCAAGCTGCACGAAAAGGTCGAGCGCCAGAGCATCACCACAGTACCGTGGTATCGCAAGGGCGCCAGCGAAGCCATCCCGGTGCCGGTGCTGGGGCCGGATATTTTCGACCCACGCAAAGTCCAGATCATCAAAGAACAGACGCTTGGCGCGGCGGCCGCGGTCAAAGGCCCAGCCGCCAGCAAGGCGCGGCTCCAGCCGCAGCCGATGACTGAGGACGCCAAAGCGCGCATTCGGGCGGCGCAAGCCAAGTATCGGGCGCAGAAACAGCCAGCATAACCAGGGAGTTCTTTCATGAGTGAAGCTACGATGGTCGCCGCCGCTCCGGTTGCAGACCCCTCGCTGTCCTATAATGATAGTGTGGCAGGCGCGGTAGTGGGGACGTGGGCTGACGATACCGATCAGGCGCTCTTTGTGGCGCCCGACAAGCTGTTGGCGTTGCTGACCCACCTGCGCGACGCCGAGCAGTACGACCTGCTGTCCAGCGTCACCTGTGTGGATTATTCCGCCTACAAAGGCAAGGCGCGCGCCGGGGTTGCCGAGCGTTTTGACGTCGTCTATCATCTTTACAGCACAAAAAAGGGCGGCGGCCCTGTGCGGTTGCACGTGCGCGTCCCTGACGACGATACAGTGCCGTCGGCCACCGGCGTCTATCCTGGCGCCAACCTGCAGGAACGCGAGGTCTACGACCTCTTTGGCATCACCTTTGCGGGGCATCCCAACCTGCGTCGCGTGCTGACCTGGGAAGGCTTCAACGGGCACCCCTTACGCAAGGATTGGCAAGAAGCCTATTTCGACGAAGAAACTAAACCCTTCAAGAACCGTCACCCTGCTGGCAGCTATCAATGGCAGGAAGACAAATTGCCGTGGGGCGACAACAACACCTACCCCGCGGGCTGGGACCCCGATTCGTGGGAGGAGCCGGTCAGCTATGTGCCGGTCAGCCAGGCGCCGCACCGCGGCTTTGGCGAACTCGACACGCAGTCGATCGTGATCAACCTGGGGCCGCACCATCCGAGCACACACGGCGTCTTTCGCATGTTGACGCGCATGGAGGGTGAGACCATCCTGGCCTTGGAGCCGGAGATGGGCTATCTGCATCGTAACCACGAAAAGATCGGCGAGCGCAACACGTGGCTGATGAACATGCCATTCACCGACCGCCTCGACTACATCAACTCGATGAGCAACAACCTGGGCTATGCTTTGGCCGTGGAGAAGCTGCTCAACATCGAGGTGCCGGAGCGGGCGCAGTACATCCGCGTGATCATGGCCGAACTGACACGCTTTATTAACCACACGTGGTCGATCGGCTTTATCCTGAACGACCTCGGCGCGTTGCAGACGCCGGCGCTCTACGCCATCGAAGAACGCGAAATGATCCTTGACCTCTTCGAGGAAGTAAGCGGCGCGCGCCTGATGTGCAATTACATGCGCTTTGGCGGCGTCGTGCGCGACCTGACGCCTGGCTGGGAGGAGCGCGCCAAGTATCTGGTGCACGACCGCCTGCCGCGCGCGCTCGATCAACTCGACGAACTGTTGAGCGGCAACGAGATCGTCAAGGCGCGCGGGCGCGGCGTCGGCTATCTCTCCGCGCAGGATTTGATCGCCCTGAGCGTGACCGGCCCAATGATTCGCGCGGCTGGCGTGCCCTACGACATTCGCAAAGCCGAACCCTATTGCATCTACGACCGCTTCGATTTCGACATCCCGACGCTGGCCGAAAGCGACATTTACGCTCGTTACTACATTCGTTTGCTCGAAGCGCGCGAGAGTATCAAGATTTTGCAGCAGGCGCTGCGCGACATCCCCCCTGGGCAGATCAACGCCTATGCATCCGCCACTTTGAGCCAGGGATTTGGCACGATCATGGGCGGCAAGGGCGGCTACACCTTCCGCCCGGTCGAAGGCGAGGCCTACGCCCGCGTCGAGGCGCCCAAGGGCGAACTTGGCTACTACGTCGTCAGCGACAACAAGACCAACGCATATCGCTATCACGTGCGCAGCCCCAGCTACATCAACCTGAACGCGTTGGGGCCAATGTCGGTGGGCTATAAGATCGCCGATGCCGTCGTCATCCTGGGTGCGATCGATATCGTGCTCGGTGAGGTGGATCGGTAACGAATCTCTGGAGGAATTTGCATGTTTGGAACCGGACTGCTCAAGGGGCTTGGCGTTACGCTCAAGCACTTCACGGATACGTTTACGGATGACCGCCGCAAAGAGCCGAGTCGCTACGAAGATAGCATCAAGCTCGACGACAGGCGACGCATCATCAACCAGCCGATCACGCAGGAAGGGCTGCTGACAATCCAGTACCCGGAAGAACGGCGCCTGTTGCCCGAACGCTTCCGCTACATCCCGATGCTGCTCTGGGACACCGAAGTCGGCGAGGATCGGTGCACTGCGTGCGGCATCTGCGCCAAGGTCTGCCCGCCACAGTGCATCTGGATCGTGCGCGACAGCGACGAAAATGGCAAGCCAATCACCCGGCCGGCTGAGTTCTACATCGACGTGTCGATATGCATGAGCTGTAGTTTCTGCGCCGAATTTTGCCCGTTCGATGCTATCAAGATGAACCACGATTACGAGTTGGCCGTCTACGATCGTTACCCGCAGCTCGTTTACGACAAGGAAGAACTGACCGTGCCGCTGGAATATTATGCGGCGCTGTGGCCGACGCAATTTGCCGAAGAGCAGGAGCATCGCGCCAAACAGAAGGAAGAAGAGCTTCGTCGCAACGAAGAAAAGAAGCGGGCCGCGGCTGCCAAGGCGCAGGCGAAAGCAACTGGCGCCGCCGAGACCGCAGACGCCAAACCCAAGCGCAGCAAGGAAGAACTCGACGCGCTGAAGGCGCAGGCGGCTGCCAAGGCTGCGGCCAAAAAAGAGGGCGGCCTCGATGCGGGCCCGGTCGAAACCGGAAGTGCTGAAGCGCCGGTTGCCGAGGATGCGGAAGCTGCGGCAAAGCGAGCGCGCCTGGAAGAGTTGAAGCGCAAGGCCGCTGAAAAGGCAGCGCAGCGCAAAAAGGAAAGCGGCGCGTAAGCAGTTGTCGTGGCCAATGGCGCAGGGTTCAGCCACGCGCCAACTTATGGTACACTTATCCAGACTTGCCGCTGCGGCAAGTCTGGTTTCTATTGGAACCCAACTCGACCCTCGTCATTCCAAGGAGGTGAATCGATGGCATTAAAAATTACCTGGTTTGGACATTCAACCTTCAGCATCGACGCTGACGGTGCGAAGATCGTAGTCGATCCGTTTTTGAAGCCTCATAACCCTGTCGCTTCCCTGACCGCCGAACAGGTGACGGCCGATTTCATCCTGGTCACACACGGCCATGGCGATCATGTCGCGGATCTGGTGGCGCTGGCGCAACACACAGACGCGCAGGTCATCTGCAACTTTGAGATTGCGGAATGGCTAGGTAAGCAGGGCGTCGATAAAATCCATGGCATGAACACGGGCGGCGCCCACACCTTCCCCTTTGGACGCGTCAAGCTGACCATCGCCCATCACAGCAGCGTGTTGCCGGATGGCACGTACGCCGGCAATCCCTACGGCTTTCTCATCAATTTCAATGATGGATACGACCTTTACATTGCCGGCGACACCGCGTTGACTTACGACATGAAACTGATCGGCGAGGTCGGCGGCGTCGATCTGGCAATCCTGCCAATCGGCGACTATTTCACGATGGGGCCGGATGACGCTGTCGTTGCCGCCCAGTGGGTGAAGGCCAAGCGCGTCATCCCGTGCCATTACAACACCTTCCCGCCGATTCAGGTCGATGCCGCAGCCTTTGCCAGGCGACTGGCGCGCGAAGCTGGCATCGATTGTACGGTGCTTGCTATCGACGAGACGGTCGAACTTTGATGACTTTTATCAGTATCGTTGCTCTGTTGCTGGCTGTGGCGGCGCTGGGCTATGCCTGGAAGCTGAACCGCGAGCTGGATACGGCGCGCGAACGGTTGGATCGCTATAATCGCAGCCTATTCAGCGCCGATGAGGCGATCCGCAGCTTGCGCCGCGACCTTGACGACACGCAGGCGCAGTTGCGCGTCGAGATGCTCAGACGCACAGGCGAGGCGCGCTTCGTGCCCGGCATGACCATGCGTGAGGCGACGCTATTGCATCCACAGGCGCAACAGGTGCTCGCCGGCTTTCATTTGGGCGGCTGTAACAGTTGCGCGGTCGATGGAACTGACACGCTTGCCGCACTCTGCCGCGACCGTGGGGTGGAGACAGCAGTGTTGCTGACGAATCTGAATCGCCTGCTTGAAAGCGCGGGCGCGCGCTCCACCGATGTTATTACAATCGCGCCGGAAAAGACACCCAATATCGCCCTGCACCTGGAAATGTGAAGATTATGCTTTCGAGAGAAGGAACTTACTCTATGTCAGATATTAGCGAATATGGCGTCCATACAAAAGCGGAACTACTTTTCCCGGCCCACTTGATCCCAAGCCTGCGCGAGCTGCGCGGGGAAGAGTGGAAGATGCTCGTCGACCGGGTTGCCGCGCTGCCGGAAACGCATCCAGACAGCCTGGCGTTTGTGTTGATGATGATCGAACTGGACGGTTGTTTGAAGTGCAACAGCAATAACTACAAATTTCTGCGCGGCTGTTATCTCTGCGCGACGCAGACGGTGCAATCCTTCAAGGGCAGCGACCAAGATCTGATGATGCTTTATGACAAAGCGCGCCAGGAATTGAGCACGCACCTTCAACACGGCGTCCGGCCTGGGGAACTTTCCCTGGCGGCGTGACCCGGTTACACCCACTCCATGACCAGACCAGCGCTTGCCGAGCGCTGGTTTTTGTTGCGCGGGAACCGGCGCAGGTCGCAGCAGGTTTGATGAATAATGAACATTGAGCACCAAGACGGCAAGCGCGCGCTGCCGCGCGTCGCCATCATTGGCGGCGGCGTGACCGGGCTGACCGCCGCGTACAATCTGACGCGGTCTGCCGGGCAAGAGCGTTACGCTGTCACCATCTTTGAGAATGCGCCTGCCCTGGGCGGGTTGGCCGCCGGTTTCAGGGGACGCCCGGCGTGGGAATGGCCGCTCGAACATTTCTACCATCATCTCTTCCTCTCCGACCGCGCCATGCTGGAGCTGCTGGACGAGATCGGTTTCCGTCACGCGTTGAAAAGTTACCGCCCCAACACCGCCATCCACGCGCAGGGCAAGAACTATACACTCGACAGCGTCAGTCGCGTGCTCGGCTTTCCGCTCATCCCGTTCGTGGATCGCGTGCGCATGGGCATGGTCATCGCCTACCTGCGTTACCATCCGGCCAGGCCGTGGCGTCGCTTTGACAAGATCGGCGCCGATGCATGGCTGCGCCGGTGGATGGGGCGCAAGGCATACGAGGCGGCGTGGGAGTTTCAGCTCCAGGGTAAATTCGGTGACGCCTATCAAGAGGTCAACTTGGCGTGGTTCTGGGCGCGCGTCTTTGCCCGCACGCCCAAGTTGGCCTATTTTGACGGTGGTTTCCAGGCGTTCGTCGATCACCTGGCGCAACGCGTTCGGCGGCAAGGCGTCGAGATTTTCACAAACTGTGCGGTGGAAGCGATCCGCCCACAGGTTGATGGCGGCTATGCGGTGGTCGTCGATGGAGAGGCGCGGCGCTTCGACCAGGTGCTCAGCACCGTCAGCCCCGACGCCATGCAACGGCTGGCGCCTGATCTGCCCGCCGCGTACCTCGGCCAGTTGGCGCGGCTCAAAAGCATGGGCGCGGTGGTGCTGACAGTGGCGCTCGACCGCAAGCTGACCGAAGACATGTACTGGATCAGCCTGCCCAAGCGCGAGGGCATCCCCTTCCTGGCGCTGGTCGAGCACACCAATATGATCGACCCCAGCCACTACGCCGGCGACCATCTGCTCTACCTGGGCGACTATCTGCCGCCAGATCATCGTTATTTTGACTTCTCCACCGAGGAGCTGCTCGATGAGTTTGCGCCGCATCTGGTCAAGTTCAACCCCAGTTTTCGCCGTGAATGGGTCACCGGTGCGTGGGTGCATAAGGCGAAGTATGCGCAGCCCGTCCCGCCCATCGGCTATCTGGAGATGATCCCTGCGCTGCGCACGCCGCTGCCGGGTCTGTACTTTGCCTCGATGAGCCAGGTCTATCCGTGGGATCGCGGGACGAATTACGCGGTGGAGTTAGGGCGCAAGGTGGCAGGAATGATAGGAGCGCAGGAGTAGCCCGCTACAATCACACACGCCCGTTAGCCCTTGCCTGCCCCGGTGGTTCGCCGCACCATCTGTTCTTTGCTATAATAAGTGGCATCCATAGAACATCGGTTCCGATTATGCAAAGTTATTGGTAACAGGCGCAACTACAATGGCCGACGATTTTGTTCATCTGCACGTCCATTCCGAATATTCGCTGCTTGACGGGTTGGGACGCATCAAAGCGCTCGTCAAGGAGGCGGTCAGGCTGGGCCAGCCGGCGCTGGCGCTGACCGACCACGGCATCATGCACGGCGCCATCGAGTTCTTCCGCGCCTGTCGCGATGCCGGCGTCAAGCCACTGATCGGCGTCGAAGCGTACGAAACGGCCTGGGGACGACCGATGGGCGGCCGCGACGCGCAGGTGGATCGCGAAAATTACCATCTGCTCCTGCTCGCCAAGAACATGACCGGCTACCGCAATCTGCTGCAGATCGCCTCGCGCAGCCAGATCGACGGCTATTACTACAAGCCGCGCGTCGACCACGACTTTCTGGCCGCGCACGCCGAAGGCATCATCGCCTCCACCGGCTGTCTGGGCGCGGAGGTGCCGCAACTGCTCATGCAGGGCAAGGAACGTGAGGCCTACGAGCGGCTCGGCTGGTATGTCGATGTCTTTGGCAAGGAAAACTTCTTCATCGAGCTGCAGGAGCATGCGATCCCGGAGCTGGTGCAGGTCAACAAGACGCTGGCGCCGTGGGCGGAGAAGTTCGGGCTGAACTTGGTCGCCACCAACGACGTGCACTACGTGCGCGAGCAGGACGGCGGCCCGCACGATGTGCTGCTCTGCGTGCAGACGGGCGTAACCATCGACCAGCCCAACCGCATGCGCATGAGCGACGGCAGCTATTTTCTCAAAAGCCGCGCGCAGATGGAAGCGACCTTCCGCCCCTTTATCGACCTGCCCGCCAGCGCCTTCGACCACTCGCTGCGCATCGCCGAAATGTGCGCGGTCGATCTCGAAGACCCAACCTATCATCTGCCTGACTTGCCGATTCCAGAGGGCTACACCTACGAAAGCTATCTGCGCCAGCTCACCGAAGAGGGCTTGCAGCGTCTGTACGGCGACCGCGCCACCGAAACCGAGGTGCAGGAGCGCAAAGAACGCGAACTGCGCACCATCCATGAGATGGGCTTTGACGTTTACTACCTGATCGTGGCCGACCTGTGCAACTTTGCGCGCAGCCGCAATATCTGGTGGAACGTGCGCGGTTCCGGAGCCGGATCGCTCGTCGCTTACTGCACGGGCATCACCGGCATCGACCCGCTCAAGAACAACCTCATCTTCGAGCGCTTCCTCAACCCTGGCCGCGTCACCATGCCGGACTTCGACCTCGACTATCCCGACGACCAGCGCGAAGAGATGATCCGCTACACGGTCGAGAAATATGGCGAGAATCAGGTCGCGCAGATCGCCACCTTCAACCGCATGAAGGCCAAGGCCGCGGTGCGCGATGTCGGCCGCGCCCAGGGCGTCGAACTCTCCAAAGTGGATTACATCGCCAAGCTGATCCCCGGCATTCCCGGCAAGCCGGTCACGATCCAGGACTGTCTGACCGAGGGGCACGAGTTTTACAGCCAGGAGTTGGTCGATCTCTACGCCAAGGAAGCGTGGGTCAAGAAGCTGCTCGACACGGCGATGCAGCTCGAAGGCGTGGCGCGCAACGCCGGCATCCACGCCGCAGCCGTGATCGTCGCCGACCGCGAGCTGACGCACTACACGCCGATCATGCGCGGCAGCAAATCCACCGTGACGAGCACGATTGCGCAGTACGAGTTCCCCATTCTAGAGTCGATCGGTTTGCTCAAGGTGGACTTCCTCGGCCTGAGCACCCTCTCGGTGATGCGCGAGGCGGGCCGGCTGATCAAGGAGCGCCACGGCATCGAGTACACGCTGGAAAACATCCCCTACGAAGGCGAGGTCGCCATTGAGGCGTTCACGCTCCTCTCCAGCGGCGAGGTGAGCGGCGTCTTCCAGGTGGAAAGCCAGGGCATGCGCCGCGTGCTCACGGAGATGAAGCCCTCCGCCTTCGAGCACATCGTCGCCATGATCTCGCTCTACCGCCCCGGCCCGCTGGAGTATATTCCCTCCTTTATCCGGCGTATGCATGGAGACGAACCTGTCGAGTATAAGCACCCATTGCTCGCCACCATCCTGGCCGAGACCTACGGGATCATCGTTTATCAGGAGCAGATCATCCAGTTGCTGAGCGAACTGGCTGGATACACGCCCGGCGATGCCGATCTTGTACGCCGCGCCATCAGCAAGAAAAAAGCCTCTGACATTGAAAAGCACAAGAAGATATTTATTGCCGGCTGTGAGAAAAACGGCATCAGCCCTGACACGGCCGCAGAAATTTATGCAGATATTGAATTCTTTGCGAGGTATGGATTCAACAAGAGTCACGCCGCCGACTACGCCGTCATCACCGTGCAGACGGCCTACCTCAAGGCGCACTATCCGGTCGAGTATATGGCAGCGCAACTCCTGGTGGAGCGCGATAAGACGGAGAAGGTAGTCAACTTTGTCTCCGAGTGCAGGCGCATGGGCGTCGATGTGCTGCCGCCCGACGTCAACTATTCTGGGCTGGACTTCGATATCCAGCTTCGCCCGCCCGACACACCGCAGCAGGCGCAGCGCGACCCCAGCCTCGGCTACCGTTTCCCCGTGCCCGAAGGCAGCGCCATCCGCTTTGGCATGGCCGCGGTCAAGAATGTGGGCGAAGGGCCGGTGCAGGTCATCATTACAGCGCGCAAGGAAGGCGGCCCCTTCCAAAGCCTGGAAGAATTTTGCGACCGCGTCGATCTGCGTCAGGTCAACAAGCGCGCGCTGGAATGTCTGATCAAAGTCGGCGCGTTCGACCGCTTTGGCAGGCGCAGCCAACTGCTGGCCGTGCTTGACCAGATGGTTGGCGCCTCCGCTGCGGTGCACGATGCGCGCGACAGCGGTCAACTTTCGATCTTCGACCTGATGATGGGGGGAGGAAACGGGCGGCAGGCGCACGTCTCGCCGATTCGCCTGCCTGACGTGGAAGAAGTCAAAGGACGTGAGAAACTCCAGTGGGAGAAGGAATTGCTCGGTATCTACTCGATCAGCCACCCGCTGCAACAGATGAACATCGACTTCAAACGCGTCACGACCTGCTCCTGCGCCGAACTGGACGAACGTCATGACGGCAAAGGCGTTACGTTGGCCGGCGTGATCACCAACGTGCGCACGATCAACACCAAGAAAGGCGATCAGATGGCCTTTGTGCAGATCGAGGATCTGCAAGGCGGCTGTGAGGTGGTCTTCTTCCCCAAAGCCTACGCCGACTACAAGGAGAAGCTGACGGTCGACTCGGTGGTGATGGTCAAGGGCAAGGCGCAGACGCGCGAAGGGCAGACCAGCTTGCTGGCCGACATCTTGCAGACGCACGTCGAAAGTTACGTTGGCATCGATGAAACGCCCTCCTTGCAGACGCCACTTTTTGCCAATGGCGCTGCGACCAACGGTGCGCATGTCAATGGCGCGCATGTCAATGAAACGGTTGTCAATGGTGCGCATGGAATGGTGATGAACGACGCCGCCGCGCACTATGCCGTCAACGACAGCGGCGGCATTCTGTTCACAGGGGAAGTCAGCCCGTTTCAAGATGAGATGCCAGATTGGCTGCAAGATGGCTCGCAGCCACCCATCCTGGACGCGCTTGTAGCCGATTCCCTGCATCGAGCCGCAGAAAATGCTGATGAAGAAGAAGTTGAAGCAGAAGACACCGAAGCAGAAGACACCGAAGCAGAAGACACCAAAGCAGAAAGCGTTGAAGCAGAAGTTCTTGTAGCAAAAAGTAAGGCAGATGCGGTTGGCATAAGCAACGCTGCACCGCCAGAACCGGCTGTCCTCGAACCTGGCGCCGCGATGGTCGCGCCCCCGATGGTGGAGGATGATGGTGCACAGGGCAGTCACAAAGTAGCGACGGTGGCCGCGTCGCCACCTGACGCGCCAGACCCCACTGCCGCTGCGCCGAAGGCAGATCAACCCGACCCGCGCCCGCTGCGCCTTGCCAGGCGCCAGTTGCGCATCACTTTCCGCCGCAGCGGCAATTTGGAGCGTGACAAATTCCGGCTCAAGGAGATTTACGACGCCGTGTGCGACCCGCGCGGGCGCGATGCCTTCGTCATCCGGTTGACCAGCGCGGGCAGCGCCGCGGAACTGACCTTCCCCAACGACGGCTGCACCGTTAGCGACAGGCTGACCACCGAGCTGCAGAAGCACTTCCGCGTCGAAATTGAGGTGCTGGAGTAAGACAGTGCGCAGCGGAAAAAGGGCAATCTGCCCCGATGCAACGTTGTAGCGTAGGGCGCCTGGCTCCGCCGTTAGTGGAGCCAGAGGAAGAGAATGCGAGAGCAGGCATGGAAGACGCGCAAGCATATTCGATAAGCGGAGCGCATTTGGCGCGCGTGCGGCGGCTTTGTCTGGCGCTGCCGGGAACCAGTGAACGTCTTTCGCACGGCGAACCGACCTTTTTTGTACACAAGAAGGTCTTCGTCATGTTTGCCAACAACCATCACAACGACGGGCGCGTAGCAGTGTGGCTCCCGGCGCCGCCTGGCGCGCAGGCAGAGCTGCTGGCCGCCGCGCCTGATCGCTTTTTCAAACCGCCCTATGTCGGTGTGCGCGGCTGGATCGGCATCGAACTCGATCCCATCGACGATGCAGCGCTGGCCGCGCACATTGACATGGCCTGGACGCTGATCGCGCCCCCGCGGCTGCGCCACGCGCGCGGCGTATAGTCGCCGTGAAAGTGTAGCGCCCCCGACTTTGCGGGAATTCCGCCCGAACAGCGCTTCGCGATAAAAGGTGCAGCCACGCAACTCTTCACCAAGCTAAATTGAGAAAATAAGGGGGATACAATGCGTCTCGGACTGATGGTTAACTATTCCGGTGCGAACATCACGCTGCCGATGGAGATGATCAAAGAAGCCGACCGGCTCGGCTATTATGCGGTGTGGACGGCCGAAGCCTACGGCTCCGATGCGGTAGTCCCTCTGGCCTGGATCGGCGCGCAGACACAGCGCATCAAGCTCGGCACCGCGATCCTGCAAATGCCGGCGCGCACGCCCGCCAACACGGCCATGACCGCCATGACGCTTGACCAGCTTTCCGGCGGGCGGATGTTGCTGGGGCTGGGCCTATCCGGCCCACAGGTGGTGGAAGGCTGGCACGGCGTCGCCTACGGCAAGCCGTTAGGCAAGACGCGCGAATACGTCAGCATTGTGCGCACCATCTTTGCCCGCCAAACGCCGCTCGTGCATACTGGCGACCATTATCAGATTCCCTATCAAGGCGCCGACGCCACCGGGCTGGGCAAGCCACTCAAAAGCATCCTGCATGGGCGCGGCGACCTGCCGATTTATCTGGCTGCCATCGGCCCCAAGAACGTCGAGCTTACCGCCGAGATTGCCGACGGTTGGCTGCCAATCATTTTCTCGCCCGCCCATTACGCCGAAAGCTATCAGGCGCAGGTCGAGGCGGGCTTTGCCAGGGCGGGCCAAGGCAAGAGCCTGGCCGGGTTCGACATCGCGCCCTCGGTGCCTGTGGTGCTCGGCGACGACGTAGACGCGTGCCGGGACAGCGTCAAACCCTTCCTGGCGCTCTACATCGGCGGGATGGGTGCGCGCGGCAGAAACTTCTACCACGACCTGGCCTGTCGCTATGGCTTCCAGGAGGCCGCGGACCGCGTGCAGGATTTCTATCTGGCGGGGCAAAAAGACGCGGCCGCGGCTGCCATTCCCAACGAACTGGTCGACGCGGTCGCGCTGTGTGGGCCTAAGTCACACATTGCCGAAAAACTGGAAGCCTGGCGCGCCAGTCCGATCACGACGCTCAACATGACCACGTTCGACCCGGCGGCCGTGCGCGTGATGGCCGAACTGGTGCTGGAGGCCGATGCCGGCCAGCCCGACCGCACCATTTCGATCCCTGCGCCCGCGGTCAGCCCATCGACGCCCACCCCCGCCGATCTCTTTATGCTCATGGCCGAAAAAGTCGCCGGCACTGCGGGCCTGGCAGCCAAAGTCGGCGCCAGTTTTCAATTTCACCTCACCGGCGAACAGGGCGGCAGTTGGATTGTCGACATGAAAGATGCTGGCGAGGTGCGCGCCGGGAGCATCGACCATGCTGACTGCACCATCACCATGAGCGATGCTGACTTTGTGGCATTGGCGCAAGGGAAGCTAAATCCGATGACGGCGTTTTCGTCGGGCAAGTTCAAAATCCAGGGGAACCCGATGGTGGCAATGAAGTTGCAAACGCTCTTTTAACCTGAAAGTAACTTTGACGCAGAGACGCAGAGAAAACGCAAAAACTACTTGCAGAAAGCACTTTGTTTTTCTCTGCGAACCTCTGCCGCTCTGCGTCTCCGCGTCAAAGCGAGAAGTTTTTCCAACAGTTGCTTAGCGTTGGTGCGCCCACTTTGTAAACGACCACATCGTGATCGCAAACGCTACAAAGTGCATGACAATGAGCACCAGAACCGCGGGCAGCGTCGGCGTGCCCATGATGGATGAGGCCGGCTCGACGATCATCAGGATGTCGGGGATCAGCCCCAAGAGCAGCGCCACGCTCGCCACAATGGTGAAGACGCGCACCGGGTTGCTGGTGAAGGCGTTGATCACAGCATAGACAATGGTGGCAACTACCAGGAACCCCGTCGTGAAGAGGATGGTCGGCAGCGGCGACGCCAGCGGCTGAAAGTCGGGCATCGGTTGGGCAATCATTCTGCCAACCCAGTACACGACCAGGTTGGCGAGCACCGAGCCGACGATGGCGACGACGCCGGCCATGATCACGCGCGACAGCGGCAGTTTTCCTGGTGTGACAACGTTTACAGATGCATTCGACATGTTTTTCTCCTTTTTTAGCTTCTGCACCGCGGAATAAAGTGGATATGTAGTCAATCATAACACTGGTTAGCAGCCGTGAGGTTATTTTAACCAGGTTGTTGGCGCGCCAAATTATCCATACGCCAAGATGCTACCAATCGCCTATATAGGTAGTCAGGCGACCTACAAATTCACCTTCTGTCCAGGCAGGTGCGCGGCGGCCAGCATAGCCTCGATCACTGCGAGGTCGCGCAGGGCCGCGGCGGGTGTGTTGCGATGCGCCGAGCCGTGGCGGATCGCGGCGGCGAAGGCGGCCAACTCGCGCTGGACGCCGTGCAACTTGCCACACTCGATGCGTTCGACCTGCGCGCCGTGGCGGGCAATTTCGACCAGGCCGCGGTCGACGCGCAGGCTGCCTTGCGCACCGACAATCGTCAGCGGAGTTCCCCAGGGCGTCTCCACGGCATAGCTCACCAGCAGCGATGCGGTGACGCCGCCGGCAAAGCTCAGCACCGCGGCGAGCGTATCGGCCGGCGGCAGGTCCGGCGCCACGAGATCGACCCGGCTCACCACGCTGTCGATTTCCCCCAGCACGAGACGCAACGCTGCAACCAGGTGCACGACGCCATCCAACAGCAGCCCGCCCGCGAACCCGGAGCGACGCCATTCCGTTCCATAGTAGGGATTGCCCGGCTTGAGCGCGGCAAAGCGGCTCCACTGCGCAATGACCGGGCGACCGATCACGCCGTCGGCGATGAACTGGGCCGCACGTTCGAACGCTTCTTCATAGCGCCAGTTTTCGGCGACCATCCACACGTTGCCGGGCTGACGTTCATGCTGAGCGAGCAATCGACGCGCGGCGTCGCTGTCCGGCGCGATTGGCTTCTCGCTGATGACGTGTTTTCCGGCCTGAAGCGCAGCCGCGACGAAGTCCGCCTGGATGGGGATCGGCAGCATGATATCAACGGCCTCGATCTCGGGCCGCGCCAGCAGCGGCGGCAGTTCCGTATAGATGGCCACGTGGTCGCCGATGCGCCGCGCCAGGGAGGTTGCAGCAGCGCGTGTGCGGCTATAGACCGCGACGATCTCGAAGTGCTCGCGCAGCGCAAGCAAGGCGGGAAGATGGGCATTTTGTGCGTAGAGACCCGCGCCTACCAACGCGATTTGAATGGGTTTGATAGCTTCTGCCATGTTACAATTGCCTTTCGTTCTGGATGCCACAACAGGTGCAGAGCACGATTGGTTTACTTAAAACAAACACTTGAAAACAGGTTTGAAAGATTATGCAGCGCTTGTTACGTCGAATCCCCTGGCTAAACCCTTCCAGCACCAGTCAGATCGTGCCGGCGGAGCTTCAGCCTCGCTTTCATCATCTGTACTGGGACATTGCCTGGTTCGGCCTGGTGGCCGGCACGACGCTGGCATTTCTAAATGTCTATGCCGCGCGTCTCGGCGCCAGTGCTTTTCAAATCGGTATGTTAACGGCAGGCCCGGCATTGATCAACCTGATCTTCACCTTGCCGGCAGGACGTTGGCTGCAAGCACGCCCGATCGGCCAGTCGGTCTTTCGCGCCGCGCTGGCAACGCGCGGCGTCTACTTGATCTATGCGCTGTTGCCGTTGTTGTTGCCGCCTGGCGCACAGGTGCAAGTGCTGATCTGGGGGACGCTCCTGCTGACAATCCCTGGCGTGGCGTTGGTGATCGGTTTCAACGCGCTCTTTGCCGCGTCCGTGCCCCTGGAGTGGCGCGCCTATGTAGCGGGCCGGCGCAACGCCATGCTTTCGGTGGTCTATATTGTCACGTCGCTCGTGGCCGGCTATATCCTGCAGAACACGCCGCTGGAAGTAGGCTACACGTTGATTTTCGGCATTGGCCTGGTGGGCGCGGTGATGAGCACCTATCATGTCAGCCGGCTGCGCGATGTCAGCGAACTCCCTGGTGATGAACCGCAGCGCATCCGCCAGATCATCGGCGACACCGCGCAGCCTGGCGGTGTGCGCGCGGGGCAGGGCGTTGGGCAGCGCGTCAGCATTGCGCCGCGCGTCTTTACGCGTGGCCGCAACCTGCTGCGCGCCGACGTGGTGCAAGGACATTATGGCTGGGTGCTGTTTGCGCTCTTTGGGTTTCATCTTGCGCAGTTTATGCCGGTGGCGCTCTTTCCCCTGCGCTGGGTCGATCAACTTGGCTTTAAGGATATGGATATTGCGATCGGCACGGCTGTCTTTCACGCCAGCGTCCTGGTCGGGGCGCTCCAGCTTGACCGGCTGACGCGCCGCCACGGCAATCACAGGTTGGCCGTGATCGGCGTCGCATTGTTGAGCACCTATCCGCTGTTTACGGCCTTTATGCCCAACCTCTTCTTTTATGCCGTCACGTCGCTCATCGGTGGTCTGGCGTGGGGGCTGGTCGGCGGCGCGTTGCCCAATTATTTGCTGGAGAAGGTGCCGCCCAATGATCGCCCGGCCTATCTGGCCTGGTATAATCTTGCTCTCAATGCGGCCATCTTTCTTGGCGCGCTGCTCGGCCCACTCATGGCGAACTGGTTCAATTTGCAGATCGCCCTGGTGCTGGCGTTTGTATTCCGGCTTGCGAGCGCCATTTTTATGTGGTTTGTCGAGCGGATCAAACCGGCTGAGGCCGCCACCGCGTCGTGATGGGCGCGCTTGCAGGCTGACTGATAATTTTCGCTGCTTACTATAGTTGGTGTGGCTATGAAAAATGCAAATCTACTGCTGTTGATCGCGGTGCTGCTTCCGCCCAGTGCGCTTGACATCCTGGGAGAAGTGATCGACGAACGCACCTATCTGACGCCTTATGGGGAGGCCGGCCCTCTGGCGCTGCGCCAGTTGAGCAGTGAACTGGCAGTCTGGGTGCAGCCCTACACCGGCTTGCCCACGCGCACTGACCCGCGCGCCACCATTTTTGCTGCGCGCCAGCTTGGCGTAGAGCGCATCTTCAACTGGGACATGGGCATCGCCATCAACCCGGTTTTGCAACGTGGGCAGCCGGTCATTATCGACGACTACATCGGCTGGACCCACCATCAATCCGACACTTTTTTCTCCGACGCGCACACGGGGCTTGACATCAACTATGGCAGCGTGCGCTCACCGTTCTGCCCGGAGATGGGCGCGGCGATTCAGCAGCTTTTGCCTGGCTTGCCGGAAGCCATTGCGGTCGGCGTCGATTTTCTGCGCCGCGAGACACGCGCCGAAGCCCGCATGTTCCGCAGTTGGGGCGCCGACGTGCTCTCCTACAATCTGGCGCCAGAAGTATCGCTGGCGCAGGAAATGAAGATGTGCTACGCAGGTCTGGTCACGATCAGCGGCTATGCGGCCGACCGTGCGCAGCCCGCGCCCATGGGCGAAGTGCGCGCCAGCCTCAGCACCACCGTGCAGATGTTGCCGGCCTTCGTCGAAATCGTCAGCCAGACGCACCACTGCAGCTGTGGCGCGTGAGGCGATTCATACCCATCCGCGCTGACTGGTTGTTTAGTTACAGGATACCCTGTGGGCAATACGTTACAATCGGTGAATGATTGTTGCTGCGCAGAAATTCTGGAAGACGCTTTGACCATAAGTTCGCCATCAGGATTTGGCAGGTGGCGCCTACGTGCGCCTGTCATTTTTTGCCACTCCACCAGGAAATTATCACGATGACAGACGCAACTACCCATGGTTTTGAATTACTCCGCGACGAAGACATTGTTGAACTCAAGACGCGCGCCAGGTTCTACCGGCACGTCAAAACCGGCGCCGAAGTGCTTTCGTTGGAAAATGACGACGAGAACAAAGTTTTTGGCGTCAATTTTCGCACACCGCCGGCCGACTCGACGGGCATCGCCCACATTCTGGAGCATTCCGTGCTGGGCGGCTCGCAGAAATATCCTCTTAAGGAGCCATTTGTCCAGCTCATCAAAGGATCGCTCCACACCTTTCTCAACGCGTTCACCTCACCCGACAAGACGACCTATCCGGTGGCAAGCACCAATTTGCAGGACTTTTACAACCTGGTCGATGTCTACCTGGATGCGGTTTTCCATCCGCTCATCACGCCGCACCATCTGGATCAGGAAGGCTGGCATTACGAGCTGGAAAGTCCCGACGCGCCGCTGGTCTACCGTGGCATCGTTTTCAACGAGATGAAAGGCGTTTACTCTTCGCCAGACGCCATCCTGGGACGCGCCGCCAACCAAGGGCTTTTCCCAGACAATGCCTACGGGCTGGATTCAGGAGGCGATCCGCGCGTCATCCCGCAGTTGACTTATGCGCAATTCAAAGCATTTCACACGGCCTACTATCATCCTTCCAACGCCCAGATATTTTTCTACGGTGACGATGATCCGACCCGCCGCTTAGAAATTCTTGACGCAGTTTTGAGCGAATTCGACGCAAACCCTGTCGACAACCTGACGCCGGTGCACGCCCCCTTTGCACAGCCACGACAACTGCACGTCACCTTTGGCGCCGATGGGGAGTCGGACCTGTCGCGCAAGAGCATGGTCGACGTCAACTGGGCGCTGCCCGAGGTCACCGACCCTTCGCTGCGTATGGCGTTGAGCGTATTGGCCTACGCCGTCATCGGCGCCCAGGCCTCGCCGCTGCGCAAGGCGCTGGTGGATTCGGGGCTGGGCGAGGATGTCACGGGCGGGCTGAGCGGCTACGCACGCCAACCAACCTTCAGCGTCACGATGAAGGGCATTGCCAGCGCCGACGCCGCGCGCGTTGAAGCGCTCATCCTGAAAACGCTGGAAACGCTGGCGACCGACGGCATCGAAACTGACATGATCGAAGCTGCGCTCAACTCGATCGAGTTCAGCTTGCGCGAAAACAACACCGGCTCCTTCCCGCGCGGGCTGAGCATTTTTATGCGCGCGCTGCAAAACTGGAACTATGGCCGCGACCCGCTCCAGCCGCTGCGCTACGAAACACCACTGGCCGTCGTCAAGCGCCGCCTCGCCGCGGACCCCAGCTTGCTAGGGCAATTGATCCGCCTCTATCTGCTGGACAATCCACACCGCCTCACTGTGGTGGCCGAGCCTGACCCGGCGCATAACCAGCAACTGGTCGATGAGGAGCGCCAGAAGCTCGACGCGGCCAAATCAGCCATGTCACCGGCAGAGATTCAGCACATTATCGAAAATACGCGCGAACTCAAGGCGCGGCAGCAACGTCCAGACGCAGCCGAAGATCTGGCGCGGCTGCCGTCGCTGCAACTCAGCGATCTCGACCGCACCAACAAGACGATCCCCATTGCGGTCAGCGAGTTGGCCGGTGGCAAGCTGCTTTATCACGACCTTTTTACCAATGGCATCCTTTACATGAACCTGGGTTTCGACCTGACCGCCGCGCCCCAGGAGTTGCTGCCTTACGTGCCGTTCTTTGGCCGCGCACTGTTGGAGATGGGCACCGCACGCGAAGATTACGTCAAATTTTCGCAGCGCATCGACCGTAAGACGGGCGGCGTCTGGAACTCGGCCTATCTTTCCGAAGTGCGCGGACAGGAGACGCTGGCGGCGCGCTTCTTTGTCTCTGCCAAGGCGACCGTTGTCCAGACGCCGGACCTGTTCGACATCCTGCGCGACATGCTGCTGACGGTCAAACTCGACAACCGCGATCGCTTCCGGCAGATCGTGCTCAAAAGCAAGGCGCGACGCGAGTCCAGCCTCGTCCCGTCAGGCCATGCCTACGTGCGCGACCGTCTGCGCGCCGGGCTGACCACGGCGGGCTGGGCGGATGAGCAGATGGATGGCATCGAAGGACTTTTCTTTGTGCGCCGCCTGGCGGAAATGGTGGAGCAGGATTGGCCGGCCGTACTCGAAAAGCTGGACGCGGTGCGGCAGGTCCTGATCGGCCGCACGAACATGCTCGCCAACGTCACGTTAGACGCCGCCAACTGGGAGACCGTTGCGCCGCAACTTGCCGCGTTTGTGGAGGATCTGCCGGAGAGCACAGCCGTGCGCACCTCCTGGCAGCCGGACTTGTCCGGCACCGACGAAGGTCTGGCGATTCCGGCGCAGGTCAATTATGTGGGCAAGGGCGCCAACTTGTATTCCCTTGGCTACACCTATCATGGCTCGATCCACGTGATCAACAATTTCGTGCGTACAAACTGGCTATGGGACAAGGTGCGCGCAGAGGGCGGCGCGTATGGCGCGTTCGCCAACTTTGGCAAACAATCGGGCGTTTACAGCTTCCTCTCCTATCGCGACCCCAATCTGGCGAATACACTCAAGGTCTACGACCAGACCGCCGAATTGCTGCGCACGGTCGAGCTGAGCGACGACGAGCTGACCAAGAACATCATTGGGGCCATTAGCGACGTAGACGGCTATCAGTTGCCCGACGCCAAAGGCTACACGTCGATGGTGCGACATCTGCTTGGCGAGACGGATGAAAGTCGTCAACAGATGCGCGACCAGATCCTTGCGACGACCGTGGACGATTTCCGCAAATTTGGCGAAGTGCTGGCCGCCATGAACGAACAGGCGCGCGTGGTGGTGATGGGGTCGAGCGATGCGCTATCTGCGGCCAACGAGCAGGGAAGCCAGTTGAAGATCACGCGAGTCATGTAAATGAGGATCGGGAAGATGACAGTCACTTTGAGGAGTGACTGTCATCGGTGGAGAAACATCTCTTCGCCCAATCCTAAACGGCCGTCTCCAGTTGCAGCGGCGTTCCATCCAACTGGCGCCAGGTGCGATTGAAGTACAACAAGGGACTGCGCTCTTCGGTCGCACCGGCCGCCACGACTTCACCGACGAAAATAGTGTGATCGCCGCCGTCATAAGCATGGCGCAGGCGGCAGTCCAGCCAACCAAGCACATCGGGCAGAATTGGCGCGCCGGTGACGCCACGTTGGAGTTCAATGTCGGCAAAGCGATCGGCGAGTTCCGGCGTCATGCCGGCAAAGCGCATTCCCCATTCCAGATGATCCGTCCCGAGGATGTTGACTGCAAAGACGCCGCTCTGTTCAATCACTTGGTGCGTATAAAGTTTGCGCGCAACGCAAATCAGAATTTGTGGAGGGGCCAGGCTGACGCTGGTCAGTGAACTTGCCGTGATGCCAACCGGGCGGCCGTCCATCTGCGTCGTCACCACCGTCACACCGGAAGTCCAATGCGCCAGTGCATCTTTGAACGATTGAACATCCATACTCATCGAGGATTCTCCTCACTGATAGGTTAAAAGAAAGATAGCTTGATGCAAGATACGCAAGTAGCAGCGGGCTTTACCCGCGATCATGCACGATAATGTACGGATTACTTGTTATTCGTTACTCGCTACGCATCGTTTTCCAATCATTGTAAGCGTGGAGATGATTGTAGGAATGTAAGGACAACTCCGCAGCGTTTTTGCTTGCGGCGTGCAGCAGGTTGACAACCTGTGAGTCTGGATCGACAATGGGCGCCACGCTTGTGAATAAATGCACAGGCAAACCGTCTTCACCTGAATGGATATGTTTCAATGAACCTGCACTTACACCGCTTTCGTTCGATCTCTATTTTGTTTTTTCTGCTTGCGATGGCGTTGCTGACTGGCGCCTGCCGTAATGAAGCGGCCGAGGCGTTTCCGACCAGCACGCCCATCGTAGCCTACACACCCTGGGCGAACCAGGGCGACGCTGTCCCGCCCGTCAACGCACAGGCTGACGCACAGGCGACGGCAACGACCGAGCCACCCGCGCTCATCGGTTCGACTGCAACGGTTGAAACAACTGTTGCAGTCGAACCGTCTCCCATTGAGCTTCCTACTGAGCTTCCCACCGAGACCATGACGCCGACCGCCGCCGCCATCCCAACGGACACGCCAGCCCCCACGATCGAGCCGACGGCCACGCCCGAACCGCTGGTTACGGCTGAACCGACGCTCACCATTGCGCCCACCCCAGCACCCACCGAAGAGGCCGCAGAAACAGGCGCCGCGCCCTCAGCCCCAACCGGTGAAGACCTGCTGCCCGCGGCAGTCGCTGACCTGCTGAAAACCGCCGACGCGGCCAACGGCGAACAACTGACAGTGGCAAATGGTTGCATCGCCTGTCATTCGCTGCAAGAAGGCGTGGTGATGGTCGGTCCATCCTGGCACAATATTGGCGCAGTGGCGGCGACGCGAGTGGCGGGCGAATCCGCCGCCGCGTATCTTTATCAAAGCATTACTGAGCCAAACGCCCATGTGGTGGAAGGCTTTTTGCCCAATTTGATGCCAGCGACCTACCAGGATACCTTGGCGCCTGGACAAATTGCCGACATCATTGCCTACCTCCTGAGCCTCGGCGCAGAGTGAATTACCGAGAAAATGTCGCACCCGCTGGATTGCGGACGAGACGTCCGCAATTTGGGCTGCTATCCTTGAATTTGGTAAAATCAACGAAACACACGATATTTTTGCAACCGGCGGTGAATGCACCACCCACAGGAGACTGACCACGCCATGAAAGCGATGTTGTATCTTTTCGACAAAGAAGCGCCTGTTGCGATTCTGGACGAAGTCCAGCTTGTCACGCTCAACGATAATCATAAAGCCAGCCCATTGCAGCTCAACTTCAAGACGGCTAAATTCAACGCCGGCAAAATTATGACCGAGATGCATCGCCATGAAAAGATGCAGATCCGCCTGGAAGATGGGCGCAGCGCCGATGTATTGTTGCAGCATTCCAGCTTGGACATGCAGGGCAACAGCGTTGGCGTGTTGCGTGTGCTTGGCGCCTTTGCCGAAGTCGCCCCTGCCTAGTGCTGGCTCTGCTCCTGTGCAGTGGGAACTGAAGTGTTGGTTTCTGACGTTTGTCAAAACGACCAGCCAGCCTGTGCAGGCTGGCTGCTTTGTTTCAAGCAGCGTTCGTTTGTGAAACCGTAAAACTATGCAATCGTCATTATCCATACCTGAAGAAACTCAACCTGTTTCACCACCACCAACGCCCCCTGCACGCAAAACGTATTCACGTTTCTGGGTTGGCTTTGTCATCGGTTTTGGCATCCTCTTGCTTGCCAGTTGCAGCGGCATTGGGATTGCACTTGGCCTGAATGCGGTAAGCCTGGCCGAGTTGCAAGGCAATGGCGTCGTGTGGACGCCGCCGCCTTACACGCCGGCGCCAACGCTACAGCCGGAGGCCGACGTGGCTACGGGAGCGGATGGCTCCGCGCGCTTTAGCGCGGAGCGACGCGTACGCAACCTCACCAATAGCCGCGTCAATGTCCGCGCCACGCCAGGCTATCTCAGCAAGCAGGCGAGCGATGTGATCGGCGTTTTGGAGCCAGGCGCGGCCGTCACAATCCTGGGCGAGAGCCAGGGCGCCGACAATCTGGCATGGTGGCGCGTCCAGGCTACGCTGGCGGATGGGCGCACGGTTGAGGGCTGGGTGGCGGAGGCCACTGCATCCGGCGTTCAGATCCTGGGCGAATAAAATGTCATGAGCAGCGAAGTAAGCGACGCCAGCAGTTCGACCTTTATCCCTCGCCCTGCCCAGGAACTGATCCTGGCCTACACCGGTGGGCCGATGGGAATCAGCGCGGTGCCTGGCAGCGGCAAGACCTTCACGCTAAGCTTGCTGGCCGCACGGCTGGTGGAACGGCTGGCGACGGAAGGCCGGCTCGACGACCGTGAGATATTGGTCGTTACCTTTACGAACAGTGCGGTCGCCAATTTTCGGGCGCGCATCAGCCAATTTCTGCGTCAGGAGCGGGGATTGCTGCCCGGCGTGGGCTATCGCGTGCGCACACTGCACGGGCTGGCGCATGACATTGTGCGTGAACGCCCAGGGCTGGTTGGGCTCAGCGAAGATTTCGAGATCATCGACGACCGCACCGCAAATGAGATCAAGCGCGATGCCGTGGTTGGTTATCTGCGCACCCATCCCGACGCATTTGCCCCGTACATCAAACCTGAACTCCTGCAAAATCCGCGGCGCATCGAAAAGGCGCTGCAAGAAGACGCCATCGATCTGGCCAATGTCGTGATCCGCGTCGCCAAAGAGCTTCCCGCCAGCGCCGGCGAGCTGCGCACCACGCTGGATCGCCAGTCGGGTCTGTTTCCGCTGCTCGATTTTGGCCTGTATATCTATGCCATCTACGAACGTAGCCTGCAGGTGCGCGGCGCCGTTGATTTCGACGACCTGATCATGCTGGCGCTGCGGGCCCTGCGCGCGGATGAAGGGTATCTGGCGCGCTTGCAGCAGCGTTGGCCCTACATCCTGGAGGACGAGGCGCAGGATTCGAGCCTGGCGCAGGAAAAGATGCTGCGACTGCTCACCGCGGCGCATGGCAATTGGGTGCGCGTGGGCGACCCCAACCAGGCGATCAATACCACATTTACAAGCGCAGACACACGCTTCTTGCAGAAATTCTTGCTGGAATACCCGGAGCAGGCGCGTGCGCTGCCGAATTCCGGGCGCAGCGCGCTGCCGATCATCGAGGTGGCCAACGCGCTGATTGCGTGGTCGCGCACCGTGCACCCAACGCTGGACGAGACGCTGGCGCTGACGTTGCCCCTGGTCGAACCGACGCCGCCGGGCGATCCGCAGCCAAACCCGCCAGCGGGCAAGCCTCCCGTCTATTTTTTCGAGAAAGCCGCGACGCCGGAAGAAGAGCTCGACGTGATCGTGCAGAGCGCCAAGCGCTGGGTTGCCGAAAACGCGGACAAGACGGTGGCGATTCTGGCGCCGGACAACCGGCGCAGCGACGTCATTGTGGCGGCGCTCAAATTGGCCGACATCGCCATCGACGACAACCTGTTGCGCACAAACACGGGGACGCGGGCCACGGCGAAGATTCTCGCCATCGTCACCGGCTACATCGCGGATCCACAATCAGCGGTTATGCTGCGCCGGTTGTGGGAGGATGTCTGGTACCCGCATTGGGCGGCGCGCCGCCAGCCACTGGAGCAAGCAGGGCCAAAGCCCTCCCCGGAGGCCTTGCCGGAGCCGGTGCGCATCTTTGGCCAGGCGCTGGGCAAGCTGCATGAGCCGGAGAGTTTTGTCTTTCCAGAGCGCCGCGATTTCCTCGACAGTTTGGAATGGCTGGATGGCATGGAGCGTTTTCAGCAGTTGCTGCAGGAGTTTCGCAGCAATCTGCAACGCTGGAGCCGCACCGTGGTGCTGCCGATCGATGAGATGCTTTTGACGATCGGCAACGATCTTTTCTTGGAGCCGGCTGATTTGGCGTTGACGCACCGGCTGGCCGTGCTGCTGGCCAAGCTCACCGCTGAGAACCCGACCTGGCGGCTGCCCGACCTGGCCGGCGAACTGGAGAACATCGCCCAGAATAAGCGCCGTCTGCTGGGGTTTACGGAGGACAGCCAGGGCTACAGCGCCAAGCCAGGCGTGGTGACGGTGGCGACGATGCACGCGGCCAAAGGGCTGGAGTGGGATCGCGTCTACCTGACCGCGGTCAACACCTTCAGCTTTCCCAGCGGCTCGTCCGACGAACAATATCGCAGCGAGCGCTGGTACGTGCGCGACCAGCTCAACCTGACGGCGGAGGCGCAGGCGCAGCTTCGCCAGTTGCACATGGGGACGCTCGATGAGTACACACCGGGCCGCGCCAGCGCGCAGGCGCGCCGCGACCTGGCGGGGGAGCGGCTGCGGCTATTCTACGTGGGCGTCACGCGTGCGCGACGCGAGCTGATTGTGACGTATAATACGGGGCGCCGGCCCGACAGCGATCCGTTGGGGCCGGCGCTGGCGTTTGAGGCGCTGGCGCAGATGTCAGAAGATCGGCGTTGACACAGCACAGGCGGCTACCATGAGCGGCGAAAGTTTTTGGCAACCCCAGAGATAATCCGCAGTGCGGTGCAGATGACGCCGACTAGAGAAATGGCCGCCATAGGACCATCAGGCTACGATGGCAGATCCGACAAGCACGCCACCCGAAGACGAAATCAGCAGCGAATCGACCTCACTCGCTTTCCGTGCAGTGCGCGGCGGGCTGTGGGTGATGGCAGGCTCCTACTGGACGCTTGGCTTTGGCTTCGTCGCCAACATCCTGCTGACGCGGCTGCTGACGCCGGAGGTCTACGGCGAGTTTGCGCTGGCGGTCTTCTTCTACACACTTTTTCAACTGCGCCAGAAGGTGGGACTCAACTTTGCCTTTGCGCAGCAGGAGCGTATCACCGGCCGGGCATTAGGCACCTACTTTTGGCTCGATGCACTGCTGGGGGTCGGCGGGTTGTTGATCGCGCTGATCGCGGCGCCGGTGCTGCTCTGGCTGGGCTACGCGCCAGCGATCGCAGGCATTATGTTGGTGCTGGCCGTGATCTCGGTGGGCGAGTCGTTGCTGGGGGTCTTCTCGGCGACATTGGAGCGCGATCTGCGTTTCAAGCCGGGCAGCCTGATCGGCAGTGTGGCGCTGACGTTTTCCTACATTCCTGCCTTCTGGCTGGCCCTGATCGGCCGCGGAGAGTTGAGTCTCGTCGCACAGATCGTGACCTTTTCGTTAGGCAGCCTGAGCTTGTTCGCCCTCTACGCCTGGCGACGTATGCGTTCGCTACGGCAGATGCGTTGGCGCTTTGATCGCCAGCTTGCCGTCGAGTATCTGCGCTTTGGCGGGCTGGCGGGGGCAGGCAACTTTGCGGCTTCGCTGGCACAGCAGACGGATAATTTCCTGGTGGGCACCTTTGCCGGCACTGCACCGCTCGGTTATTATGACCGCGCCTACCGCACCATGCAGTGGCCGAGCCTGCTGCTCAACGCGCTGCTCTCGCGTTCGGCGCTCTTCACCTATGCACGCCTGAAAGATGATACGGAGCGGCTGCAGCGCACTGTCGCCATGCTCATCTGGCTGTCGATCAGCGTGACCATGCCAATCGCATTGGGGCTGCTGCTCGCTGCGCCGGATCTGGTGCTGCTACTCTACGGCGAACGCTGGCTGCCCGCAGTGCCGATCCTGCGCATCATGTTTCTGGCTGCGGTGCTGCGCCCGCTGTGGGACAACGCCAACGCGCTCTTTGTGGGCGGCGGACGGCCGAGGGCTGCGTTGGTGATCAGCGGGGTGCAACTCGTGGGGGTGCTGGTGCTAGGTGCGCTGCTCGGCAGTTGGCTGGGCGTGGAAGGCGTCGCCCTGGCGGTTGGCGTCGCCTATGTCGTCTCGTTGATCGTCGCGCTGCGCCTGCTAACTGGCAGCATCAACGTGTCGCTCTGGTCGCAGCTCGGCGCGCCGGCGCTGGCTGCGGCGGCCGTTGTGGCAGTTTACGTGCTTATCAACCGGCTTCTCCCGCTCAACGATGCGGCGCTGGCAGTGCGCGTGGCAGGAAAGGCGCTCTTTGCCGTGATCGGCTACTATGCAATCAGTTTTCTGCTGCAGCCCGGTGAAACGCGCAATCGCGTCAGCTATCTACGCCGGCTGATGCTGGCGCAGCGCCTACCAGCGACGCAACCGAGTTAATGGAGTTTGTATGATTCAGCGTACTCTACAGAAACAACTTCGTGCCCTTGGGATACGCTTTCCACAGTTGAAAACATATTCTGGCAGGCTTGGTCTGGGTCGTCTGCTCGCCAAAGCCACACCCTCTGTACAGATTCTGGTGGATCGCACCGTCCGGATTGAACTCGATCTGCGCATTCCAATGCACCGTTTTTTGTATTATCACGTGGATCTTTCAGCCGCGCCTGAAGTTCTGCTCATGCGCCAGCTTTTGAGCGCCAAGGATGTGGTGGTCGATGTTGGCGCAAATATCGGGTATTTTTCGCTGGTTGCAGCCAAATATGCTGGCCGTGTTTTTGCAATCGAGGCCAGCCCTTCGACCTGCGCAAAACTCGAGTGTAATCTGGCCTTAAATCCCGAGCTTGCCCAGCGCATCCAATACCATTGTGTTGGCTTGACCGCAGAAGAAGGCAACGCAGTTCTGTATAACTCGCTGGCTCAACCTGATCTTGCATCGCTGCAGCCGCTGACCTGCGCTGATACTTATACAGAGATGATTCGTGTGACAACGCTGGATGCGCTGCTGGATAAGGAGCGTTTTTCCTTTCTCAAGCTAGATGTAGAGGGCGGAGAGTGGGCGGTGCTACAGGGAGCGGCTAAGCACCTTGAACATGATAGGCCAATTGTGCTGGTGGAATTGATCGAGTCGTTTCAGGCGCGAGCCGGCTCTTCCTGCCAGATAATTGTCGACCACTTGCAGCAGCTTCATTATTCGGCCTGGCTCATCACTAGCAGCCTGGAAGGACAGCCAGACATAAAGATAGAGCCGCTTGATCTGGCGCTGCTCTCCCCGGATGCCGCAAATAATGTTTTATTTGTACCCGATGAAAAGCATGATCAAGTATTCAGCAGGCTAAATTACCGTTCCATTCCAAGCTAGGCCAGGCTATGCCAATTTTGGATAAAGCACAGAAGCAGTGAATTCAACGGCACTCCTTTGATGAGCCGAAGGTGGATGATGGCGACATTAAGTGTCATTGTGCTGACCTTAAACGAAGATCGCAACATTGAAGCGTGCCTGCGCAGCGTTTCATGGGCAGATGAGGTACTCGTTGTAGATTCTGGCAGCAGCGACGCAACCTGCACCATCGCGCAGAAGTACGCGACAAAGGTTGTCTCCCGCCCTTGGGATGGATATTCCTCCCAAAAAAACTACGCCGCTTCCCTCTCCTCATCTGACTGGATCCTGAGCTTGGATGCCGACGAACGTGTTTCACCTGAACTGCAAAAAGAACTTCAGAAGTTTTTGGCTGCGGACACCGTAGACAATCCGACGATGGCCCACCGGATTCCAATCCGTGACTGGATGTTTGGGAAATTTGTCAGCTATGGCTCCTGGCCTCATCAAAAGCACATTCGGCTTTATCGGCGCGGCAAAGCAACGTGGTCAGGCGTGGTTCATGAAGGGCCTGTTGTTGACGGTCCGGTTGGCTACTTGTCACAACCACTGCTTCACTATTCGCACATCAGCGTCAGCCATTTCATTGACAAGCTCAACCGTTACACAGAGATAGAAGCGAGTGAGATGTTCGCACAGGGCAAGCAAGCCAGCCTGCCCGCAGCGTTCTTTGGCGCGCTGCGGGCGTTTCTCGGCCAGTACGTGCGGCTGCAGGGCTTCCGCGATGGCGGCCACGGTTTGATCCTGGCTGTGATGATGGCGATGTACTTTTTCACTACGCGCGTTAAACTCTGGAGCCTCTGGTACATGAAAGAACATGCCGGATGATGATGCAGCCCATTCCCTGCCTGATCTGCGCGGGGGCCGCGTGGCGCCGCCTTTACGACCCGCTGATTCAGCGTCGCGCGTGCGATCTGGTGGCGACCGACTGCCAAGCCCTCTCAAAGATGCGGCGCTGCATACTCTCAGCACACTCGCCAACCGGACCAAGCGCAACGGTAGCCTGCTGGCTATCACTCTCAAAGCATGAGCAACTTCGCAAATGGTCGCTGAGTTAAGTATCTGCATTGTAAATCATCGCACACCGCAGCTTGCGGCACGCTGTCTGCACTCGATTCGGCGCACGTATGATCCCGCGGCTGTCGAGCTACTGCTGCTCAACAACACGCCGGATGGCGTCGTTGCTGAACAGAGCCTCGCCGACTTTCCGCAATATCGGCTGCTGCAGAACGACCGTCCACTCGGCTTTGCTGCCAATCAGAACCGACTGCTGCGCTTTGCCACCGGCCGCTACTGGCTGCCGCTCAACTCTGACACCGAGATCACGCCTGGTGCGCTGGCCGAACTGGTTCGTTTTATGGACACGCATCCAGACTGCGCGATCACTGGGCCGCGGCTGGTGCATCCCGATGGATCGTTGCAGCCGTCGATGCGCGACTTTCCCACGGCGCTGACTCACTTCCTGGAGGCATCGGGGCTATGGCGGATGCTGCCAGCCACCGGCTGGGTTGGTCGTCGCTTTGCGCTACGCGCGTCGCACGATCAGGTGCGAGCGGTCGATTGGCTGACCGGCGCCTGCTTGATCGTACGACCCGAGGCGGCGCGGCAGGCTGGTCTCTACGACGAGGTCAGCTTTATCGGCATGTACGGCGAAGACCTGGAATGGTGCTGGCGGCTGCGGCTGGCTGGCTGGCAGATCTACTTCGACCCGGCCGCAATCGTCATGCACGCCGAAAGCGCCAGTCCACTTGGAGATCGCACCATGCGCATGTTCGAAGGCTTCTACACCTTCTGCCGGCTCCACTACACGCAGGCGCAGCAGATCGCGATCCGTGCTGCGACTGTCGCTGCACTGGCGCCGCGCTGGCTTTTCACGCTTGACCACCGGCGCCGGCGCCGTTACGCTCAGTTGATGCGCCTGCCCATCGGAGGAGAATCACCATGACGAACAGCTCAACCGCTCGGATCTACGGCGGCGAGTTCGCCCCGCACAACCGCAACAATCCGCGTACGATTATCGCCGGCTGGGTCAACCCTGGCAGCCGCGTGCTGGAAGTCGGCCCCGGCAATGGCGTGATCGGCGCACACCTGCGCAGTGCCAGGCAGTGCCATGTCGTCGGCGTGGAGTTCGTGCCCGAAGCCGCCGCAGTGGCCGCCAGCAGCTTCGACGCCATGATCGTCGGCAGCATTGAAGATCCAGCCATTCTGCAGCGCGCGGCGGCGAGCGCGCCTTACGACGCCATCATCTTTGCCGATGTGCTGGAGCATCTGGTCGACCCGTGGCAGGTGCTGCGCCAGATGCGCCCGCTGCTGGCCGGCAACGGTCACGTGTTGCTCTCGGCGCCCAACATCGCGCACTGGAGCGCGCGCTTCAATCTGCTCTTTGGCCGCTTTGACTACACCGACGGCTATCTCATGGATCGCACGCATCTGCGTTGGTTCACCTGGCGCAGCGCCCGCGCCATGGCCACGACCTGCGGCTACACCGTCAGCGACGCGGCAACGGTCTTCAAGCCGCGCTTTGCGCGCTTCTGGCGTACGTTTAACGGCTTTCAGATTGTGCTGCGGCTGACGCCAGTAAATACAGCGGCTTCATCATCTGGACAACCATGATCGATCTCTCCGTCATCATCCTCACCCACAACACCTGCGACCTGACGCGCCGCTGTCTGCGTTCGCTGGCGGCTGCGCCGGCCGCACCGTACAGCAGCGAAGTGATCGTGGTTGACAACGCCTCCACCGACGACACTATCGCAATGGTGGCGCAGGAGTTTCCGACGGTGCGGGTCATTGCCAACGACGCCAACGAGGGCTTTGCGCGCGGCAACAACATCGGCCTTGCCGCTGCCGCCGGGCGTTACCTGCTGTTGCTCAACTCCGACACGGAGGTGCTGCCAGGAGCGCTGGCTGCACTGGTGCATTTCATGGATACGCATCGCGGCGCCGGCGGCGCCGGCCCGATGTTGCTCAACACCGATGGTTCGCTGCAGCCGTCGGGGCGCAATCTGCCGACGCCGCTCAGCGTCCTTGTCGACACGACCAAGATTTTCCGGCTCTGGAAGCGCGATCTCTACCGCGACCTGCGGCGCGATTACAGCCAAGTGGTCAGGGTGGGCGAAATTTCCGGCGCGGCGCTGCTGGTGCGCCGGGAGTGTTATCATCAGGTCGGCGGGCTGGATCCGGCCTTTTTTGCCTATTACGAGGATGTGGACTGGTGCAAGCGCATCGGCGATGCCGGCTGGGAGATCTACTATGTGCCGGCGGCGCAGGTGGCCCATCTCTGGCAGGGCACCAGCCGGCAGGTGTCGCAGCGCGCCTATCAAGCCGGCCAGGAGAGCCTGCGTTACTACTTCCACAAACATCACGGGCCGCCTAAGTTGTTCGCTGTCAGCGCTATGCTGGCCGGCAAGGAGCTGCTGCGCGTGGTCGGTTCGCTGCTGCGCCGCGACCGCGCCGAGTTCGCTTTTCATATCCATATGCTCGCGGCACTTTTTGTGCCGCCGGGGGCTGCACGATGAAGGTCACAATGTTCACTTCTTGGCAGGTGCGTTGCGGCATCGCCAACTACACCGCCGATCTGGTGGCCGCGCTGGATGACCTCGACGACACCGCAGTGCAGGTGGTGCCCTACGACCGCCGTCCGCACCCACGCTCTGATTATGAGCGCTGGGGCGAAGCCATGAACGTCGGCGACGTGGCGCACATCCAGCACGAGTATTCGTTTTTCGGCTACCTGACGCCATGGGGCAATCACTTTGCAGCGCTGGCCACGCGGATCCGCCGGCCGCTTGTGATCACACGCCATGTCACGTTTGACGGCCCGCTAACTATCCCCGGGCGCGGCGCGCAACATGCACTGCGCCGCTTCAAGTGGTCCCTCTACAACCGCTGGCTGGGGCCGTATGCCACCTACCTGAACCGGGACACCTTTGCTATGGCCGACCAGATCATTGTGCTCAGCGCGCGGCTCAAGGCGCACCTGGTCGCGCGCGGCATCGACGCCAGCCGCATCCACGTTATCCCGGCAGGCGTGCCGGCCACGCCACAGGTTGAGGGTGGTGTCAAGCTGCGTTCGATGTGGGGCTGGACGGGCAAGCGCGTGCTGGGCATCTTCGGCTATATCACGCCAGCCAAAAATCACGCGCTGGCCGTCGAGTCGCTGGTTCATCTGCCGGAGGATGTAGTGCTGCTTATCGCCGGTGGGGTGCGTCGCGCCCAGGATCGCGCGGTGCTGGAGGCGCTGAAAAGACAGATCGCGGCGTTGGGCGTGCAGGGGCGCGTGCGTATTACCAGCTATCTGGAAGAGGACCAACTGCCCGCGCATATTGACGTTTGCGACCTGTTGCTTTACCCGGCGACGCACGCCGATTCCTCCTACTCGCTGATCACCGGCCTCTCTTACCAGCATGCGGCCATTGTGGCTTCGGATGTCTTTGGCCACCGTGAAGTTGCCGAGCTCGGCGCCGGCATCGAGCTCTTTGCAAGTGGAAACGCACAGGATCTGGCACGGAAGGCGACAGAGCTGCTCGACAGCCCGCAACGCCGCGCCGGCTTAATCGCCGCATCGGTAGAATACGCGCGCCGCTACGGTTGGCCAGCGATCGCCGCGCGCACGCGCGCCGTCTATGTCGAAGCCCGTGCAAAGTCAACTGCCAGGCGCGAGGAACACACATGACCGCACTTTCAGGGGGTGCGAGCCAAAGGCCCACAATACTCAGACGGCGCGCTTTTTGGGTGCTGGCCGCTCTCACTGGCTTATGCCTGACCGTCTTTCTGGCCGCCATACCACTGCCGCGCGCCGACGGTCAGTTGATTGGATCGGATGGGGTCGGCTACTACGTTTATCTGCCGTCGTTCTGGCTGGATCACGATCTGGATTTCACAGACGAGTACGCCTACTATTTCCCTGCGCCGCCTCCGCCAGGCGAAATACCCTTCTATACACAACAGACTGCACGCGGCGTGCCACCCAACCAATGGTCGATCGGGCCGGCGTTGTTGTGGTCTCCCTTCTTTTTAGCTGCCCACGGCCTCTTTACAACGTTAGCGGCAATGGGTCTGCCTGTCGAGATCAGCGGCTATGGCCTTCACTACCAAGCTGCTGTTTTGATAGGCGGCATTCTCTATGCTGGAGTGGGGCTGTGGCTCACTTATGCCTTTGCGCGAGTCTTTGTGGATGAGGGTGCCGCCTTGGCCGCCACCGTGCTGATTGCACTGGCGGGCAATCTGGTCTACTACATGACCGCCGAGCCGTCTATGTCGCACATACCGTCGTGCTTCGTCAGCGGACTTTTCTTCTACACATGGGTGCGCCGTCGTGACCGCACCGATCTGCTGACGCCTCTATTGCTCGGTGCAATCGCAGGTCTGGGGGCGCTGGTGCGTCCGCAAGATGGCCTATTTCTTCTGTTGCCGATCCTGCATCACGCTCCTGTTGCTCTGCATGGTATCCGCAACCACGACATGCGCAAGGGATGGCTGTGGCTGCGCTTTGCCGTGCTTGCCGCCGGCGCTGCGTTTCTGCTCTTTTTTCTGCAAATACTGACCTGGGGTGTTCTCTACGGCGATCTTCTGCGCAGCGGCTATGCCTATGGTGAGGATCGCTTCTACTGGTTGGAGCCGCGGCTGGGCGAGGTGCTTTTCTCAGCAGAGCGCGGTCTCTTTGTCTGGCATCCTGTTTTTCTGCTGGCGTTGGTCGGACTGGCCATGTTGCACCAGCGGGATCGGTGCATGACAGTGCTCGGCTTCCTGGGCGTTGCCATACAGTGGTATTTGATCGCCAGTTGGGGTAACTGGATGCAGGGCGATGCGTTTGGCGGACGTATGTTCATTGTCTGCACGCCGATCTTTGTGCTGGGTCTGGCGCGTCTGATCGAGGCTACTGCCGATCAGTGGTCATGGCGCGCGGTGTTGGTCGTCAGTTTGGTTTTGCTCTTCTGGAACTTTCTGCTCTTTGTCGAATATCGATTTGTGCTCGTGACTGCACAACGCGCTGTGGATTGGCATGATCTGACCGTTGGCCGGCTGACCCGGCCGGTGGACTTGATTCTGCGCCGGCTCCAATAAAGAGTAGTTCCGTTCCAGCCAATTAATGCACCCACACGAAGGGCTAGCTTCGCTGCACGATTGCCCCTTTCTTGTACAGCCGCTACAATCAGACTGCAGTGGCTGAAACACCAACAAACCATAGGCATGGTCATTTCATGCGCGTTCTTTATCTATACAAAGATTACTACCCTGTACTTGGCGGCGTCGAAAATCACATCCGGCTGCTGGCGACTGGCCTGCGCAAACTTGGCGTCGACACGCAGGTGCTCGTGACCAACACTGCCCCCGATAGTGTGAAAGAGGTGATCGACAGTGTGCCGGTGTATAAGACAGGACGCCAGCTAAACATTTCTTCGGCGCCGCTGAGTCTTAATTTCTACCCGGCGCTGCGCCGTTTGGAAAACGGCATCGACATTGCCCACGCCCACATGCCCTACCCGCCTGGTGAGCTGGGCCAACTGTTGTTGGGCCGCAGCCGGCGCTTCGTCGTGACCTATCATTCCGATATTGTGCGCCAACGCGTGCTCGGCGCACTCTATCGCCCCTTCCTCTGGCAGGTGCTGCGGCGCGCCACGTTGATCGCCGCAGCCACACCGGTCCACGTTGAATCTTCGCCTTTCCTGCGCCCCCATGCCTCAAAATGCCGGATTATCCCGTATGGTATCGAGTTGCAGCGCCTTGAATCGACGCCCCAAGTGATCAGCCAGGCTGCTGCGTGGCGCGCCCGCTTTGACAATCGCCCGCTGCTCTTGTTCGTGGGTCGGTTGCGCCACTACAAGGGCGTCGACGTGCTCATCGAAGCTATGCGCCAGATCGAAGGCGCCCACGCCGTGATTGTCGGCATTGGACAGATGGCGGGGATATGGCGCGGGCAGGCTGAGGCTGCCGGTTTGATGGACAGAATCACCTTCGTCGGCGAGTTATCCGATGATGACGTGGTGGGACTTTATCACGCCGCCGACCTATTTGTCCTGCCTTCGACGAATCGAGCGGAAATGTTCGGCATCGTACAGCTTGAGGCGATGGCCTGCGCTCTGCCGGTCATTTGCACCGAGTTGGGAACGGGCACTTCCTATGTCAACCAACATGGCAAGACTGGGCTGGTCGTGCCACCGAATGACCCGGCAGCACTGGCAGACGCTATCCGGCAACTGGTCGCCAACCCAGCGATGCGGGCCGCAATGGGTGCGGCAGGTCGGCAGCGTGTCGAGCAGGAATTTGCGCGCGAGGTGATGCTGGATCGCACGTTGGACTTCTATCGCGAGGCGCTCGAACAATGATCTTCACGCTTGACGTTCGCACGGCGACGCCCCATTTCCCCGGCATCGGTCGCTACGTCACCAACCTGGCGCGTTCATTGGCTAAACAGGTGCACCCTGACGAGTCCCTGCTTCTGCTGGGGAGTCCCGAACAGACGGCGCAGTTCGCCGACGTGGTCGCGCCAGGAACGCAATTTGTCACCTGTCCGGCATCACCGTTTGGGTTGGAGCAGCAGTGGCGCATGCCGCGTCGCTTACGGCAAGAAGCAAGAAAATCGCCAATGCTCTACCATAGTCCATACTATCTGATGCCTTATCGGCCCGGCGCGCCGACGCTGCTGACGCATTACGATCTGATCCCGCTGCACTTCCCGGCCTATGTCCCGGCGCGTGCGCGTCTGCTGTTTCGCATCATGCTGTGGCTGGCATTGCGCACGGCGCAGCATGTCGCCGCCATCTCCGAAGCTTCGCGCCGTGACTTGCTGACCTCATTTCATCTCTCGCCTGACCGCGTCACAACTACGCCGTTGGCGCCTGACCCGCGCTTCTGCCCGCAATCGGCCACATCGCTCGCAGAAGTGCGCGATGCATATGCCTTGCCGGAGAGCTTCGTGCTCTACTTGGGCATCAACAAGCCACACAAGAACCTTGTCGCCCTGTTGCACGCCTACGCAAAACTGCCGACCTCGGCGCCGCCGCTGGTAATCGCCGGCGCCTGGGACAACCGCTATCCAGAGGCAAAACAGGCGGCAGTCACGCTCAACTTGACATCACGCGTGCGCTTTCTCGGCCCTATCGCCGAGATCGATCTGCCCGCGCTCTATGCAGCGGCGACCGTCTTTGTCTTCCCCTCTCGCTACGAAGGCTTTGGCCTGCCCGTGCTCGAAGCGATGGCCTGTGGAACGCCGGTGGCGTGCAGCAATGTCTCCAGCCTGCCCGAAGTGGCCGGAGACGCCGCATTGCTGTTCGATCCGGACGATATCGTGGCCATTGCGCAGACGCTTCAACGCCTGCTCGATGAGCCGTCGCTGCGCGCTGACCTGCGCGATCGCGGCCTTGCGCAGGCTGCCCGTTTCACCTGGCAGCGAACAGCCGCCCTCACACTCGACATCTATCGAAAGCTGCTCTATTCTTGACCCATCGCATGGCATACGTTAGCATTTGGGTCGATGAGCAAAGGTGACATCGTCATTTTTTTGACCGCAAGGTGCGTTGGCGCGAGCAATGGCACAACCGGCCGGTCGACCGGCGCATCGTCATCTCGCCGACGGTTGACAAACGCACCCAGAAGGCTGCCCACGGTCTGGGGATCGAAGTGTACAGTTACGCAGAGGATATCAAACTTTGATGTGGAACCGAACCAAGCTTGACCAATGGTGTGACAGCGCCCTCGAAGCTGGCTGGTTGGCCGCGTTGGTGGTGGCGCCGCTCTTCTTCAATGTCTTCTCCAGTCGCGTTTTCGAGCCTGACAAGATCAGCCTGGTGCGCAGCATTGCGCTGGCAATGCTGGCAGTGTGGGTAATCAAGGCTGCCAACGGCGGCTACGCCTGGCTACCCGCCGCCAATACGCCGCCAGAAGCACACCCGCACGGCGGCAGCTGGCGCGGCTTCGTCAAGAATCCGTTTATTTGGGCGGTGGTCCTGGTAATTATTGCCTTTGTGCTGGCCACCGTCTTTAGCGTTGCGGTATTCGTAAGTTGGTTTGGCTCCTATCAGCGGCTGCAGGGAACCTACAGCTTTTTGGCGTATATCACAATTGCTGGGTTAGCGGCCGCCACCCTGCGTCACCCAGAACAGTTGCGCCGCTTTCAGCACACCGTCATCATTACCAGTCTGGCAATCTCCATTTATGGCGTCATCCAGCATTACAATTTAGACCCGCTGCCCTGGGGCGGCGATGTCACGACGCGCGTCGCCGCCAATGCGGGCAACGCCATCTTCCTCTCCGCCTATCTGATCATGGCTTTTTTCCTGACGCTGGAACGTGTCTTCATGAGCTTTGTGCGGCTGATGGGCATCGGCCAACCAGCCAACGCTGAACCACAAGATTGGCAATCTTCGCTGGCAGGCGGCGCGTATTTGTTTGTGCTGCTCGTTCAGGCCATTGCCATTGTCTGGACGCAGAGTCGCGGCCCGTGGCTGGGATGGGTGCCGAGTCTCTTCCTTTTTGCGCTGTTGACGGTCAGCGCGGTGCGACCACGCTATTTTCGCACACTGCTGAGCACGGCCATTGGCGGTGTGCTGGTGATCGTGTTTGTGATGCTGGCCGCTAATTTCATCCCCGCGTTTAGATTTGTGCAGCAGGTTCCTTATGTCGGCCGTTTTGTCGATGTCTTCAACGCAGACGCCGGCACCGGCAAGGTGCGTCAATTGATCTGGGGCGGCGCCGCGGAGATGCTGCTTCCGCACGAGCCGCTGGTTTTCCCTGACGGCAGCACCGACAGCGTCAATTTTATGCGTCCATTAGTCGGCTACGGGCCAGAGGCGATGTGGGTTGCGTTCAACCCCTTCTACCCGCCCGCCCTGGGGCAGACCGAAGCGCGCAACGCCAGCCCGGATCGCTCACACAACGAAGCGTGGGACAGCATTGTCATTACCGGGTTGCTGGGCTTCATCGGCTATATCAGTCTCTTCGTGACGATCTTCTTCTGGTCGCTGCGCTGGCTGGGATTGATCAGGGGGCGGCGCGACAACCTGCTCTTTGGCGCGATTCTGGCCGGCTCTGGCCTGGCAGGCTCGCTGGCGCTGATGGCAACCGACGGCTGGCAGTTGCGCATGGCCGGCGTGGGGCTGCCCTTTAGCATCGTCACCGGCTTTGGCGCGTATACGGCGCTGGCGGCTTTTCTCCACGCCGGCGACAGACCAGACCGCGCCGATCTGCCACGGTTGATGCTGATCATCGGCTTGCTGACCGCCATCGTGGCTCACTATCTGGAAATTCACTTTGGGATCGCCATCGGCGCCACCCGCACCTACTTTTGGGTGTTTACGGCCGTGCTGATGGTGGTCGGTATGCGGCTAACGCCGGTCATGCCCACCGAATTGGTCATGGCCACACCCGACCCTGCGCCGGAGCCTGCGCCGGCCAACGCGCCAGCCAAGCGCAGCAAACAAGCTAGATCCGCCCCTGCATCCGCCCGGCGTCCACGACCTGCCACCGGTCTGGCGCGCTTGCCGCGCACGATCATGACCGATGTACTGGTTTTTCTGACCTTTGTCTACATCTACTCGACAAACGGCGGCAATCTCGCCGACCCTTCCCGCATTCTGAGCGATAGTATCTTCTTCAACCCCAAAACCGGCGGCGCCAGCCCCGCCATTTTCTTTCTGATGGTCTTTACGTGGTTAATCGCCGCCACGATTGGACTGGCGGAAGAGTCGCTCGCCCAACGCCGTGCGCCCCAGGTAAGCTGGTGGCTTACCGGTTTCGGTCTACATGCTGCCGTGGTTTGGGGTCTCTGGCTTGTCTACGGTTTGATCCAGGCCGCGCGCCTGGCGCCGATCACACCGCCGCCCGGCATCGCGAATCAAGACTTTCTCAACATGCAACTGGAGCGCGTCGGCGGTCACTTCGGCTTCTATACCGCCATCGTGATCGGTTGGATATTGGCGGCAGGCACAGTTTATGCCTGGCCGGCTTTGCGTGAACGCGCCTGGCCGGCGGCAGGGCGCGTCTGGATCGCAGCAGCTGCCGGCGCGGCGTCGGTCATTTTGGCGATTTTCTTGATCTACACCGTTAATGTCAACCTGGTCAAGGCCGACATCGTTTACAAGCAGGGGCAACAGTTCGACAGCCAGGGCAACTGGCTGAGCAGCGTCGAACTCTACAAGCGGGCGCTCGCCACGCGCAAGACGGAAGATCACTATATGCTTTTCCTGGGGCGCGCGTTGCTGGAGCAGGCCAAACAATCGCAACCCGCCGGAACCGCGACGCTGCCCGCCGCCCTGACATTGGACGACGTGCTTGCGCTGACGCCCGACACGATCGCGCAGCTTGGTCGCAACGACGTGCTGCGCGCGGCCGAGGCCGTACTCAAGGAAGCACAGCGCGTCAATCCGCTCAACACCGACCACACCGCCAACCTGGCGCGCCTCTATCGCACCTGGGCCGACCTCGCCAACGACGACGCTGTCGCCCGCGCCGAACGGCTGGACGAAAGTGTCGCCATGTATGAGACGGCAGTCACGCTCAGTCCCAACGCCGCCCATCTGTGGAACGAGCGCGGCAACGCCTTGCTGGCCGCGGGCCAGACCGACCAGGCGTTGGCCTCCTTTGAGCACAGCCTCAGCCTGGACAATCTATTCGACCAGACTTACCTGCTGTTGGCCGATTTCTTCGACCGCACCGGCCAGACCGACCGCTTGCTTGACATCCTGAATCAAGGGATCGAGGTTTTCAGCGAGAGAGGCAATCAGGCCGTGACCGGTCAGTTGCTCAGCTACTTGGGCGTCATCGAGGCGCGCCAGGGCAATCTGGACGCGGCCGCCGACGCGAATGTGCGCTTGCTTGAACTGCTGCCCGATAACTTGCCGGCATTACGCAACCTCGCCATCATTGCGCGCGACCAGGGGAACGTCGATCAGGCGATGATGTACACGCAGCAGGCCCTTGCCGCCAGCGCAACGGCCAGCCCGGACGATGTGGCCGGGCTGCATCAATTGGCCGCCGAACTCTACCAACGCCAAGGCGACACGGAATCCGCGCTGGCCGAACTGGAGGCGGTGCGCCAACTTGCCCCGAACGACCTCAACACCCTGCAAACGCTCAGCGCGCTCTATGCCACACAGGGCAATCAGGAAAAAGTGCTCGAAATTTCTCAGTCCCTGATGGCGCTCGACCCGGGGAATTATCAATACGCAGTCGAAGCTGGGATGGCTTTACTGAACCTGGAACGCCGGCCCGAAGCGTTAACCTTGTTCCAGCAAGCCAGAAGCATGGCCCCCACCGAGCAGCAGGCCGCAATCGATGCGCTGATCACCCAGGCCGGCGGCTGAGGCGCCACCCATGCCCGATACCTTACCTTTGACCGCATTTTTGTTGATCGGCGCCAGCGCGCTGTTGCTTGCCATCGGCGCGGTGCCGGTGATGCGCCGCGTGGCCCTGCAAACCGGCACGGTGGACAAGCCATCGTCGCGCAAGATCCATAGCTCGCCGGTGCCTTTGCTGGGCGGCGCGGCTATCTACATCGCGTTTATTCTCGTGCTGATCTTCTTTGGCGACCGCGACTACGTCAATCAGGTCATCGGCATCTTCACCGGCGCCACCCTGATGAGCTTCTTGGGCGTGGTGGACGACCGCTGGGGATTGGGCAGCTACGTTAAACTGGCCGCGCAAGTGGCGGCGGCCGGCATTCTGGTTTATTCCGGCGTGCAGGTGCAATTGCTCGGCGGCTGGCTCGACATTGCGATTACGATGATGTGGGTCGTCGGCATCACCAATGCGTTCAACCTGCTCGACAATATGGATGGGTTGAGTGGTGGCATCGCCATGATCGCCGCGATTTTTTTCACCTTGCTGGCAGCCTTGAGCGACCAATACTTCGTCGGCGCACTGGCCGCGGCGCTCGCTGGCGCCTGCGCCGGCTTTCTGGTCTACAACTGGAACCCGGCGCACATCTTCATGGGCGATGCCGGCAGCCTCTTTCTGGGCTTCATGCTGGCGGCAGTGGCGATCAAATTACGCTTTCCCAGCAACAGCACTGCCGTTACGTGGATGATCCCGCTGCTGGTGCTGGGGCTGCCCATCTTCGACACCACCCTCGTCTTCATCAGCCGCTTGCGTCGCGGCAAAAACCCACTGACCACGCCCGGCAAGGATCACGTCAGCCACCGCCTGGCCGCGCTGCTGGGCAGCCGGCGTGAGGCGGTGCTCGTCTGCTATCTGATCGGCGGCGCGTTTGGGCTGGTGGCGATTTTTGTCTCCCAGGCGAGCTTCAGCGAGGCGCTTGTGGTGGCTTTTGTGGTCGGTGGGCTGGGACTGTACAGCATCTGGCGCATCGAGTTCCGGCGCGGCGGCGTGCAGCCCCAGTAACCTTTGCTCAAGTTATCATGCTTGTTCAGAGATGACAGTCACTCTAAAAAACAACTGGCATCTCTGGAAGTGTAAAGACAGCAACAGAAGGGAACCCATGACAAACGACCCATATCTTGAGCTGATCAAACAGCAGTGGCCGGCGATTGCCGAGACCTACAACCAGTTTGCCGAACAACAACCGATCATGCTGCTCGACGTGCAGAACACCGAGATCCATGCCTTCCCTTTTGAGGAGTTCGTGCTGGTGCTGGAGGCTGCCTCCCGGCGCCAGGTGGAGACGCAGTATCGCCGCGCCGCTGCCAATCGACAGATGGTGCTCTTCGTGCGCGATACGGAGCACAAAGTATTCCAGTCGTATACACTGGCGTTGGAAGAGTAAAACGCAAGGGCAGTTCGCTACAACTTGACGCAGCTAAAGTAGGTCGGGCTATCTAGCCCGACGGTGCTTCCCCCTCCTGCCACCCGCGTCGTTGACGCAACACCGTCGGGCTGATAGCCCGACCTACGGGACGCAGCTAAAGTACGTCGGGCTATCAGCCCGACGTAGCTTCCCCCTCCTGCCACCCGCGTCGTTGACGCAACACCGTCGGGCTGGTAGCCCGACCTACGGGACGCAGTAGGTCGGGCTATCAGCCCGACGTAGCTTCCCCCTCCTGCCGCCTGCGTCGTTGACGCAACACTGTTGAGCTGGTAGCCCGACCTACTGCGTCTCCACGTCCAAAGTGACAGCTTCTCAGCGTGGCAAGAGCGCGCTGCGCACATAGCCGGGAAAGCTGGCGCGCGCGTATCGCTCAAGTTCGGTGTTGAGCGTTGTGCGTTCTCTTTCCAGCCGCTGCTGCGTCTGCGCCAGCCGGTGTGCCTCCTGTTCCACGACAGCCAGAAACCCGGCGGACTGCTTTTCCACCACGATACGTTCGCTGCGTAATGCCAGGATGCGCTCTCGATGTCGCTTGCGCATCTCGGCGATCTGGCCGCGGTGACGCTCCTCAAGCCGAGTCTCCTGCTCTGCCAGCCTCGTCATGCGCCGCGCCGCCTGTTCACGCACTTTGCTGATTTTTTTTGCAAGCTTGCGCTCCAACTGTTCGCGCTCCCTGCCCAACCGTGCGTGCAACTGCTCGTGATGACGGTGCACATCACGCTCATCGCGGCGGTCAAGTTTGGTCGGGGCGCCTTGCCAGGCCAGCTCCTCGACGCGTTGACGCCAGATAAGCAGGACATCCGCCCGCGCCGCGCCGATGCCCGCCACGCCGGCCAGCCGCGCGGCCGTCACGTCGATGACGCGGACGATGCCATACTGCTTGAGCCGCTCCTTGACGCCCGGCCCAATACCGACAATCAGCGCCTTCTCGATTTTCTGGCGACTCAGGAAATCAGCGACGAACTGTTGGCGACGCTGCTCCAACAACCGCCGTTGCGCGGTCGCTTCCCCTTGCTGGATGGCCGCGAGTTGCCGGTCGATGTCGCCGATGCGTTCTCGATAACTGGTCTCAATGCGCTGGACAGTCAGGGCTTCCTCCTGCTGGGCGCGATGGCGCTGCACCTGAAGCGCGTCGAGCGCCTGTTGTCGGCGCTGATTGTGGTGGACAAGTTGTCGCTGCTCTGCTGTCTGTTCTTTGTCGATCAGCCGGTCGATGCGTGCGCACTGTTGGGCGTAAACGTGCTGAATCTGACCGCGCTCACGCGCGGATCGCGTCACGGTGCGCTCGGCTACGCTCCAGCTTTTCTGGACTGTGCTCAGCCGGCTGCGAATTGCGCGCCGCGCAACGACCTCCGGCTTGCGCCGGTAGAGGTGCGCCAGGTGCCCCGCATTGCCGGCGACCAACGCGGCCGTGAGCAGCGCGGGCGCGGCCAGCCCCACCGCGCCCATCGTAAGCAACAGCCAGGCCGCCGCGACGAACGCTGCCGAAACACCGGCCACGAGCCGGGCGCGTATCAACGAATCTGACTTGCCGGAAAAGGTCGACGACGCCGGCAGGTTGATAAAATCGTCGATCCACGGGGGCGACGCTTGGGCGCCTGATCTGCCCTGGGCTGGGGCTGCAGGCGACGCCGACGACGATGCCCCGACGCCTGTTACATAGTCCTGCACCCACGGAGCGGCTGGCCGCGAGCGCATGGCGTTAAGGTCGAACTGACCGTCGATTGGCGGAATCTGCTCTGGCGCCAGCACCAGCAGATCGCGCAGCAGGCCGGCCAGGCGGCCCAACCGCGCGTCGCCGGCCTGCTCCAGCGCGGCCAACGCCGCCGACCGCTCTGGGCGGACAAAGTCCTCGCGACGGAAGATCAAACATTCGTCGCCACCGTGGAGTTGACGCCAGAGCGCGGGTTCAGCCGCCAACGCTACCAGCGAACTGTAGATGATCCAGGTGGAGAAGTGATCGATTTCCGGGCTGAAGATTGTTTCGCTGCGTTGCGGGTGCTGATAGTTGCGATGGCCGACTTCATGGCTCTGCCGCCCGGACAACGCCGGCACATACATCCCGTCGTAGTCGATCAGCTTGAGCCGTCCCTGGACGACGATCACATTGCCGTGTTGTAGATCGCCGTGCGCGACGCCGGCGTGCGTCAGCGTCTGCGCCATCTGCACCCATTGCTGCGCCAGGTCAAGCAGCCGGGCCGGCGCCTGTAGATTGCGCTCGACGTAGGTAAGAAAGGATTCACCCTCGACCCACTGCATCTTGAGTAAGGGGTGGATGCGCCCGCCGACGCGAATGCCATCCGCCAGGAAAGAAAAATTTACCATGTACGGCAGATTGGCGCGCGCCAGATGGTCGCTGATGGCGGCGTAGCGCTCCTGGTGATCACCGAAATCGCGCAGAAAGCAGCGCACCGCCCACACGCGTTGATGCGCGCAGACCATCTGGTAGACGCTGGCAAAGCCGCCGGTAATTGGCCGCGGCAGACCAAGCGGCGTCAACACCGGTTGGCCCGCGCGCAATTCGGGGTCGACAAAAGCTGTCGCTGGATTTTGGATCGCTTCGTTATATTCCTGGGGTGTCGGCCACGCCATAGTCCCTATGATTCCGGCCCTATTGTTCCGGCCAGGCAATGCGCAAGAGTGTAACATCGTCGTTGCGCAATTGCCCCTTGTTTCTCAACGCAGCGATCCAACGCGTGAAGCCACGCTTGCGCCGCGCCAGCGCGGCCTCCATCTCGATCCAGGGCGCCGCGCCGTGTTCGACCCTGCTCAGAAACCACTGTCCCAACGCATCGGTGGTCAGATAGAGCACATCGCCCGGCCATAGCTCGCCCGCGGCACGGCGCCGATGCGCGGCCAGCGCTGCATTTTGTGCGGGCAGGCTGGAGATCAGCAGCGGCCGGTTGGTGAAAAAAGCCGATGTGGTGGCAGGGAAGCAACTCAGCAGGACGCCGCGGCGCACCTGAAAGAGCGCGCAATCGCCTACGGAGAGCGCCTGCCACGGACGTGCTTTTGCTTGCGCCTCCTGCCCGATCGTCACGCCGAGCAGCGCAGCAAACGCACCGCTGCGCGCCTTCTCCTCCGCATACCAGGGCAGCGCTTTGGCGTCGACCTGGCTCTGCCAGTGCGCCTGCTCCACCGTTAGCGTCGGCACCCAATCCTCTGCACCCAGCGCGCCGGCCGCGCCGTAGGCAGCAACTAACTGTCGCGCCCACAGCCCGGCAAACGCGCTTTCGGTGGCGCCGTCGGCAATCGCACCGTGGACAAGGGGCTGGGTCGTGGTCAGCGCACGATCCGGCCAGCACGCATCTTCATATTCGTCGTCACGATTGCCTGCCTTCGGCAACGCCATCACGCGCACAGAGATCGACAAGGCGGCTCCCTTCTAACTGACAACTCGCCCCTCATCTCAAATTGCTGGGTCGCGTGCCAATGTCAAGGAACTTAATCACAGAGATCATATCGGCGTTGAAGACGAAACCGCGACTGTTTTCGCTGACGGCATACCCCTCTTGCTGCGCCACAGTGCGCATGGTGGGCGTCAACAGGCTGGAGAGATCGAACATCAGCCGCGCGTGCTGGTCGGGCAGCAGGGCCGGGTTGTCGGGAAATTCGATGGGCTTGGCGCCCTTCGCCGAAAGATGCACGTTGAAGAGAAGCACATTGCCGTCGCTGGTGGCAAGGCTGCGCAGCGCGTCCGCCGCCGTGGAGGGATCGCCGTCCGTTGCCTCGCCATCGGTGATGTTGATGACGATAGGCGGAAAGCTGTCCGCGTGCTGGGGCAGCCACCGCGTTAACACATCGTGCGCCAGCGTGAACGCCTGCGCCATCGGCGTGGCGCCGTGGCAGATCGGGTCGAACCAGATCGGGAAGCGAATGGTCTGCTCGACGATGCCGCCCGCGCCATCCTCCACCTTTTTCTTGCGTTCTTCGATGCGGGCGGGCAGGTTGCCGATGTCGCTGATCGGCGCCAGCTCGCGTCCGGCAAGCTGACCACTCAGCGCCGGCCCGACCTTTTCACCGTAGCCGATGACGCCGACATAGAAGTAGTCGCGGATGCCTTCTTCTTTGGCGCATTTGATCACTAGATTTTGCAGCAGACGGTTGATGGCGTCGGCCAGCAAATCGGCCTTGCGCCGGCTCGATTCGCCGCCGGCAAAGGGATCTTCCATGGAACCACTCTGGTCGATCAGAAAGAGAAAGCACGAAGGGTTGGTGCGGCTGATTTCGGCTTGGTACGGCATACCGGTGTCCTTTCGCTGGTGTGCGCTGAAGCAATGGCAGTCAATCTTCTGGCGACAATACGCACCGAGGCACGCGCTGGTTTCGCGCCGGCCCATGCTAGAAAAGATTCAGGCCAAATTCAAGTAGTCGGGCGACCGGCGCGTCATCCAGGAAGATCCCCCCCCCAAAAAACAAACGCCCATTGCGCCGGTTTGGCGACGCAATGGGCGTGACGTGGCGCCCCCAGTAGGATTCGAACCTACGACCCACTGCTTAGAAGGCAGTTGCGCTCTCCTCTGCGCCATGGGGGCCTGCTCCAATCGATTGTAGCGGAGGGCGCGTGCTTCGTCAACCTACGCATTCCCTGGACATTTAGCAAAAGCGCCGCCATCACCCCGAAGGGCGCGGCTACAAGATCGGGCCGTTGTGCGGACGATGCGCCAGATCGATCTGCAAGCGCAGTTCCTCTTTTGCCGCCAGCAGATTCTGCCGGGTTTTGAAGAACGCGCCATCGGTGAATTCCATGACGCCGCTGTCAAGAATATCCAGCATCGCATTGACGACAAAGAGGACTTTGGCTTCCAGCAGTTCCGTCGTCGTGCCATAAAACGATTCAGGGATGAAAAAGACCGCAACGATGGTGATCAGCCATCCGCCCAGGAGCACAGTCACCCACTGTTGCTGCACCTGTCCAGGCAGCGCTAACGCCAGAAGCAGCCAGACAACGACCATCAACGCTACGATCTGCCAGCGCGCTATCGGCCGCGCCGCGGAGATCATTGCCAGTCGCGGCGCCAGCCGGTCGTAGCCTTTAACGTGCGCCAGCCATGCGTTAAAGCGATGACATTCTTTGAGGTTGACGCGATCCTGGTCGAAATTGGCGAGTTCAGCGGCGTAGATGCGACATTCGGCCGCCAGGTCGTAGAAGAGCTTGCGATCGAGATGGCGTACAGGGGAAGGCGGCGGGCGGCGGAGCGTCCTGAATAATTGGCTCACCCCGGGCGGCTGATGAGCAAGGCAGCAATGCACAACACAGCGGTCCAAAACGCAGCTTTGGTGGCAACGCTGCGCAGACGGGCGGCGTCTTCCGGCAAGATACGGTTGCGGTCAAGCTCAGCGAACAACCCCATGGCCAGGGGTAGGGTGGCAAGGCCGCCCAGATACCACAGCGGTAAACGCCCGAGTACGGTGACGACGAGAATACTAGAATAGGCGACCATCGTCAGGAATGCGTTGAAATCTACAGTGCGCGGCGCCCCCAGCATAACGGCCAACGTGCGCTTGCCGATGAGCCAGTCGCGCCGCAAGGTTGCCAGGTTTTGGCTCAATAAGACAAGGATAGCAAGCAGGGCAATCGGCAAGCCACCGAAAATCGGCAACCACCCGATTTGTTGCGTCTGCGCATAGAAGGAACTCAGCAGTGGCAGCAGACCAAAGGCGACAAAGATGCCGAGCTCCCCCAACCCGTACCCACGATAGGCGTACCGAACAGGTGACGTCACGGCGGCAAGTTGCACCAATATGGCGACCGCGCCGAAGAAAATGATCGGCCAGCCGGCAAACAGGGCTAGCCAGAGGCCGCATAACACGCTGGCAGCGTAAAGCAGCGCGCCAAGATTGAGCAGCAGCGCCGGCGGCAGGACGCCATTCTGCTGGAGGGTGAAGGTGCTGTCCGGCGTGTCGGTTGCCGGGCGTGCGTCTACATTCAGACTTTGCTGAAAATCCTGATACGCCATCAGAGTCTGGAAGGCAAGTGCGGAGAGCGCAACGCCGATCACGGCAAAAGCAAAGTTCGCCCAGTGCCATGCGCCCGCGGACCAGCCTCCAATCGCCGCACCAACCACCGCGGGTAAGGTCAGCGCCAGCGCCAGATCAAGGCGCAATGCTGCCAAGATGGCGCTAAGCAAGCTATCCGTCAGCCGCCGGTCGCGTGCCTGGCGTAGTCGCCCCCAAAGCGAAGGCGAAGATTCAATTGTCTGCCCATTGGTTTGGTTTGTCATGGGTCACTCAAGCTAGGTTATCTGCGTTGCTGATCAGCAGATTCGTGACGTGGCCCCCACAAATCGATCATCGCATGTCTCGATGTCAGCTTTATCCTTACGCAGCACCCATCGTAACATCTCATCCCGCTGTGGTCAAGAATCGTAAAAATAATATGGTTATTCGTCATCAACATTACTTATAAACCTTCCAGATTTCGTAAACAGGCGTCCCATCGCGTTGGAAAATTTCCTGCTCTAGCAGCGGGGTCAACTCTCTTGCCGAAACCATCGCAAAAAACGTCTCCGCACGACCCTGGAAAACGGTCATGTCTTTGCTATGGAGCAGATAGGTGTTATCGGGATTGTCTAAAAAAGGAGCGATCTGTTGCGCAAACTCCTCATCTGGCGCTTGCGGCGACGCATAGCCAAAGATCTCGATAGGCGTAACCGTCCCTTCGCTCAGATAACGCACAGAGGCATCGATTCCCCAATCGAGGGCAAGCGGCGCGCCCATCCCATTGTAGCGCAAATGGTAGGCCAGATCGTAGGAGGCATCAGAATGAGCGGCCAAACCGCCGCTTTGCGTCAGTGCACGATGGTAGGCAACCGTGTTGATCAGATCGGTGGCTATCCAAGTCAGAAAGAAGGCGCCGACGAGCAGATGCGAGACGCCAAGCCGCGGGACGGCGCGCCGTCGATAGCTTCCCCCGCTATGAACCACTGCGGCTGTCACACCATCGGTGGTTTCTTGGAAAATCGCTCCCATCGCCACGCCTACCGTCCCCAACATCAGCGGCTGGAGCAGGGCGTAATGGGTGACAAACAGGTCACTCACCGTAAAAACGCTGGCAAGCACGGCGGCGCTCAGCAGCAGCAACGGTGGCGCCACCACGCGTGGCGCACGCGCCGCGCCCACCACAAGCGCCACTGCCGCCAGCCAGGGCGCTAATTGATTTGCAAACGATGCGCCCAGATACCAGAATTGATCGCCGCGCACCACCTGTACAAGCTGATTCAGACGGACGCTCAGGTTGGCGCCGACTGCCAGGTTGTTGACGCCGTAATAGCTCTGCTCCAGGTTGCCGCCGATGCTGACCAGCGTGCCGCTGCTCTGGACATTGAACCAGATCACGGGGAGTAATGGCAGCCCAAAAGCGAGGACGGCAAGCAGCAAAGTGGCAGGCGCAAGCCGCGGCGCGTCCGCAGGTTGCCGGCGTCTCGCCAGCAGCCAGGCAAACGCCACAAAGAGCGCAAGCGGAGCAATCACCCAGATTGCCAGCAGCTTGGCATAGAGCGCCAGCCCAGCCGCCAGCGCCGCCACGACGAGCGCACGCGGCTTGCCCGTGCGCAGCCAACGCACTGTCTGCCATATACATAAGAAGACAAACACTTGCGTCAGATTGGTGACGAAGATGCCTTGCCGGCTCCAAAAGATAAAGCTAGGGGAAACCGCCAACAGCGAAATTGCCAGCAACCCAGAGAAGGAAAGCGGCGCGACGGGTGCAGTAGATTCGTCACGCTCAGGCGACTGTCTGCTGCTCATGCCGGCAATCCATTCGGAGACGCTGCGCTCCACCAAGAGCAGCGCCAGCAGCCCGCACAACACCGGCAAGATGCGCAGATTGGGCGCGCCAATCCCTGTCAACGCCAAGAAGGGCAGTGCCAGATAAACATTGAGCGCGCCGATGTAATCTTGCACCATCAAGGGAAATGTACGGCCGCCGAGGGTGACGCCGGCGTTGCGGAATGCGGTAATCGGCGCGCCCGTGAGGATTTCCATGGCGTTGACGCCTGCCTCGCGCGCCTCGTCGTAATGAAGGCCGGGCAGCCCAAGCTGATAGAGTGAAAGCGTCAGGTAAATAATGGCAACGAGCAGCAGCCAAAAACGACGACGATTTATCATGATGGCGGAGATAAAGATGAGCGCGCCCTTACTCAGCCACGAGAAAAACTTCGCTGATCATGCTCTGGTAGTTCCAACCGCTGGCGTAGATGCGCACCGAGTCAATGCGCGCCGGCCGCGTCTCTTTGAGCAATTCCATGAGATCGGGCGAGCGATAGGTGTACCAGTTGAAGGGTGGAATTTTCTCGCCGTTGACGATCTTCCAGTTCTCATTGTCCGGATCGCGATAATAGAAGCCATGTCCCCACGTAAGTTGTTTGCCGTAGATGTCCGTGTAGGTGACTTCAAGACGCAGCGGATATTCGGAGCTGAGATAGCCGGCGCCGGAGAGACTCTGAAAGAGCAGCTTCACGTCGACCTGGAGCATGAGTTTATCGTAAACATTGACATCCTTGCCGATATGCTGGCGGATGCCCACCTCCGTCGGCACATTGTCTTCGCCCTGGCGCACAAAATAGGCCACGCGGCGACCATCGCGCTCCATGATGCTGACTTTGCCCGGCGTCACGCTTTGGGCAATGATATAGCTCTCCCACGAATCCTTCATCGACTCTGTGAAGTTGCCATTGCGCAGCAGGTTTTGCGAGGCGGTCACGGCTTGTTCGGCCAACGCGTCCGCCGTGATCCAGGCGCGCAGGCCGGGCGACACCACCAGATGCGCCTGGTCGCCCTTATGCAGCGTCGCCTGCCCCGAACTCACCGTGATGTCCGTCTGCGCCTCACCAACCGCAATTTGATAGCTGCCGGCGTCCAAATCGATTTCGCCGTGAGGCGTCACAATGCGCACAGACAACGGGCGTTGTTCTCCGCTGTTCGTAAAAACGCGCATCTGCCCCTGATCGAGCGTCAAGCGGGCTTGATAGGGAGCGCGGCTCAGGTCGAACATTGGGCTGCGCATGCGGTCGATGCGCAATCGCGTGCCAGAAAAGATCTGCACGCTGCCCAGGGATTCGTCGCCGTCGCTTTCCTTGATCAGCCGCATGGTCGCCTGGGTGGGACCGTCACCCGCTTCCACAATGCTGCCTTCCGTCACCTCATCGCGCAGGTCGGTGATTGCAATCGGTTCGACTGCCCCTGGCGTGTAAAGGAGCACCGTGCCTTGCGTGGGGTTGAGCACCGCGGTCTGCTTGACCGTCGCCACCTCAAGCACATAGCGCGCCGACAGCGGCGCCGCAATCGCCAACACCACAAAAATCGCAAAACTGCCGAGCAGAACGGTCCAGGCCAATCGCTCCGGGTTCTCGCGCACTGTGTGGCGAGGCTGCCCCTCCCACACCGCATCGGTTGATGACGCGCTTGTCAATTTGGAACTCATGCCTCCTCCTCGCTGTCCCCCTCGGCCTGACGCTGCGCCGCGTGCTTCTGTTCGCTGGCCGCGCGCGCGACAAGGCGCTCGATCCAGTAACGAGCATGTTGATCCAGGGGGTTCAGCGTCAATTCATCTTCAAAGTGCCTGATTGCCTGGGAGAGTTCGCCGCGCTCTTTGTAAATCAGCCCCAGATGATAGTGCACATTGGGCGCGGCCGGATCGACTGCCAACGCGCGTTCATAGGCGCGTATCGCACGCTGTTGTTGCTGGGGGCCAGCCAGTTCTAGACGGCCAAGCTGCGCGGCTCCCAAGTTGGACCAAATCATGGCATTGTCAGGCTGAAGCTCGGCTGCCTTGCTCAGCACACGCACTGCCTTGTTCCATTTTGCCAGGAGAATATACGCACCACCGAGGTTGATCGCAACATCGACGTTGGTTGGCGCCTGCGCATAGAGTGGCAATAACTTTTCCACGGCCTCTGTGGGCCGGTTCGTACGCAACAACCACGCCCCTTCGGTCAGGGTGCGGTTAAATTCCTCTGCATTTCGATCTGTGGCCATACCAACAAATCCTCTTCCCAGCCCGGCAGGATGCTTGACGGCTGCCGATTGGCAGCGACGAGTGGCGGCGGCTATCGCCAATCGCCTTCATCGCCAACACGGATGCACACCAACTAGATAAGCCTGCACTTCAAACTCGACTCACTTTGGTCAACGCCACCACGGGCAAAGGTGTTCCCATCAAAGACATAACGATACCCGAATGGAGGCGAAAAAGCAAGCGATCTTTCTCATTTTCTCATGAAAGTGCGTCCCCGCATTGATCCCTGGAAGCACAGTAAGGATTGCCGGTGGCGCATGGAGATGCAGAGAGAGTCGGCCTCAAGGAGCGGTCAGGCAGATTGACAAGGCGGCGCTGCTTCGACACAATACACAATGCAGTCTTGACGCACCTGATTTCCGGCAAATCTAGGAGAGTGGTGAATGATGAACGAGAATGTATTTGTAACAAAAAACCCCGCGGCAGAACAGTCCGTAGCAGAAAAGACAGCGGATCGCGCCTGGCGCCTCTCGCCTGACCGCTGCTTTGCGGCGGATCCAGCGCAGCGCACCATCGCACGCACGCTTTACGCCGCGGTGCAGGATCTGCCGCTGATCGCGCCGCATGGCCACGTACCGCCGGCGCTGCTGGCCGATCCAGATGCACGCTTGGGCACGCCCGCCGAACTCTTCATCATCCCGGATCATTACATCCTGCGCATGCTTTACAGCCAGGGCGTGGCGCTCGAAGCGATGGGAGCTTCCTCCACCGACGACGCCGCGGTCGAACGCGACCACCGCCGCATCTGGCAGCGTTTCGTCGACCACTTTCACCTCTTTCGCGCCACGCCCACTGGCCTGTGGCTGGCCGACGAACTGGTCAATCTCTTTGGCGTGCAGGAGCGGCTGACCAGCGAAAGCGCGCAGCGCATCTACGACCACCTGGAGGCGCGGCTGGCGCAGCCGGAATTTGCCCCGCGTGCACTGCTTGACCGCTTTGGCATCGAGTTGCTCTGCACCACCGACGCCGCCACGGATGCGCTCGACCATCACCGCCGGCTGCACGCCGACGGGTTGACGCACATTCGCCCGACCTTCCGCCCCGACGCGGTCGTTAACCTCGATTACCCGGCGTGGCGGCAACAGATCGATGCGTTGAGCGCCGTTGCCGGCATCGATGTCGTTGACTATACCTCCTATGTGCGGGCGCTGGAGCAGCGCCGCGCCGCATTTAAGGCGCTGGGCGCGCTGGCAACTGACCACGCCGCGCTGACGCCCTACACCGCGCGGCTCAGCAAAGATGCTGCGGACGCGCTCTTTCAGCGCGGTCTGCGCGGCGAAGCCAACGCCGACGATGCGGCCAACTTCACAGCACACATGTTGATGGAGTTTGCGCGCATGAGCACGGAGGATGGTCTGGTCATGCAGATCCACGCCGGCAGCCTGCGCAACCACAACCCCAACATCTTTGCCCGTTTTGGCGCGGACATGGGCGCCGATATTCCGTTGGCGACCGAGTGGACGCGCAACCTGCGCGCGCTGCTCAACGCCTATGGCAACGACCCACGCTTCCGCCTGATCCTCTTCACGCTCGATGAGAGCAGCTACAGCCGCGAGCTGGCGCCGCTGGCAGGCCATTACCCCGCCGTGAAACTGGGGCCGCCGTGGTGGTTCTACGACAGCGTCAACGGCATGCGCCGCTATTTCGAGCAGGTGATCGAAACCGCGGGGCTTTACAACACGGCCGGCTTCAACGACGACACGCGCGCCTTTGCCTCCATCCCCTCGCGCCACGACGTGTGGCGCCGCGTGAGCTGCGACTGGCTGGCCGGTCTGGTCGTGCAGGGGATGCTGGCCGAGGACGAGGCCGCGGCAATGGCCTACGAATGCGCCTACGGGCTGGCGAAGGCTGCATACGGGGCCGGCTGATCATAAAAGCTGATGTGTGTAAACACTGCCTTTGACGCGGAGGCGAGAGAAGCAAAGATGCGCAGAGAAGAACTTTCGGCTCAACCGGAATTGATGTGGTCGGGTCTTACGCGCCGGGGACAGGCTGCTCGTTGTCTGCTCGACCGAAGTGCAGCAAGCCCGTCCCCAGCACGTAACCACACGAGATCCGGTTGACCCGAACTCTCTATCGGCGAGCGGAGGCGAGCGCAAAGTGTTCTTGCATCCCGTTGCCGCAAAAGTATTGACTGGATACGCGCGTGGCAACCGCTGGACCTGGAGTTGTCACCGCCAAGTAGCGAAGGTAAAAATGACTTATGCAATTTCTCAACGATCTGTTTAGCTTGGACGGTCAAGTGGCGTTGGTCACAGGCGGCGCCGGTGTGCTGGGCGGCGCGATGGCAAAGGGGCTGGCGCGCGCGGGCGCCAAGGTCGCTGTGCTGGGCCGCCGCCGCGAGCCGGCGCAGACGACGGTGGCCGCGATCGAGGCGGATGGCGGCTGCGGGCTGGCGCTCCCCGCCGATGTGCTCGACCGCGACCAGTTGGAGGCGGCGCGTGCGGCGCTGCTCGAAAGGTGGGGTCGGCTCGACATTCTCGTCAACGCCGCGGGCGGCAATCTGCCCGCGGCCACCTTGCCGCCCGGCGAGTCCTTCTTCAGCCTGCCGGTGGAGGGCATGGCGCCGGTGATTGCGCTCAACCTGCAGGGGACGCTGCTGCCGAGCCAGGTCTTTGGCAGCGAGTTAGCGCGCGCAGGCCGCGGCTGCATTGTCAACATCTCATCGATGGCCGCGCAGCGCGCCATGACGCGCGTCGTCGGCTATGGCGTCGCCAAGGCCGCGGTCGAGAATGCCACGCGCTGGCTGGCCGTGGAACTAGCGCGCTCGCACGGCGCCGGGTTGCGCGTCAACGCCACTGCCCCGGGTTTCTTCGTCGGTGAGCAGAACCGTGCGCTGCTGCTCAATCCCGACGGCTCCCTCACCGCGCGCGGTCAGACGATCATCGACCACACGCCGGCCGGGCGCTTTGGCGAGCCAGAAGAGCTGCTCAGCACGCTGATCTGGCTGTGCAGCCCCGGCGCGCGCTTTGTCAACGGCGTCGTCGTGGCGGTGGATGGCGGCTTCAGCGCGTTCAGCGGCGTGTGAGAGGCGCCGGCGCCGGTTGATGGTCGCGACGTGTGCGTGGTTAATGCTATCCTACGCCGTCATCGCCAGCAACGCCTTTGCCTTGCGCACCGCCGCGCCCGCATCCGGCGCATAGCCATCGGCGCCGATCTCGTCAGCAAATTCCTCGCTGATCGCCGCGCCGCCCACCAGCACCTTGACGCGGTCGCGCACGCCGGCCGCCTGGAGCGCGTTGATGATCGTGCGCATCATCGGCGCCGTGGTCGTGAGCAGGGCAGAGAGACCGACCAGGCCCGGCTTGTGTTCGTTGATGGCGGCAATAAACTTGTCGGCCGGCACATCGGGGCCGAGGTCGATCACCTCGAAGCCAGCGCCCTCGAACATCATCGCTACCAGATTTTTGCCGATGTCGTGCAGATCGCCCTTGACGGTGCCGATGACGACGCGGCCTACCGGCTCGGCGTGCGACGCAACCAGTCGCGGGCGCAATAATTCCAGAATGCCGCGCGCGGCCAGCGCCGCGGCCATCATCTCTGGCAGGAAGAATTCAGCGCTTTCAAATCGCTCGCCAACGATGGTCATGGCCGGCACGATGCCGTCGCTAATCACCGCCTGCGGCGCATAGCCGTCAGCGAGCGCCTGCTCTCCTGCAACCACCGCCTCGGCGCGCCGCCCGTCGATGATCGCATCCTGCATGTCGAGGAAGAGATCGGGGTAGAATTCCTCTTCGGCAACCTGGGCAGCGGCGGCTTCGGGCGTGAGCATCTGCGCGGGCAGCGCGTCGGGGCTGCTGCTGACCTTGACCGGCTTGTCGTGGCGCGCGGCGGGCACGTAATCGTCCGCACGTTGGCTGACGCCGCCGGGGCCGTAGCTTCCGTACTCCTGCAGCGTCTCCCACAGCGCCATGATATTCTCGGGCGGCACGTTGGCCTGGATGTTGTGCACGGTCGCGGCGATAAAGCCGCCGCCCGCGCCAAAGTCGTCGATGCGCCGGCGCACTTCCTCGCGCACCTCGTCGGTTGTGCCGGTGGTGAAGACGCCTTGCGTGTCGACCAGCCCGCCCCAGAAGGTCATCTCCTTGCCAAAGTCGCGCTTGAGCGCCGATGACTCCATGCCCACCGCGCTGACCTGCACCGGGTTGATGATGTCGATGCCGATCTCGATCATGTCGGGGATGATCTCGCGGATCGCGCCGCACGAGTGGAAGAAGATCTTGGCGTCGGTGCGCGCCTTGATGAAGTCCATGATCTTCTTGTGGCGCGGCTTGATGACCTTGCGGTAGGTCTCCGGGCTGATCAGCAGACCAAACTGGCCGGCCAGGTCGTCCGCCTCCTGCACCACATCGGCATAGTCGCCCACCAACGGCAGCGCCACCTCCCAGTAGGCCAGCTTGAGGTCGATGATCGTGTCCATCAGATAGGTCATCCACTCGAGATTGGTGACCAGGTCCGGGTAGAAGCGGGCAAAGCCGCGCGTCCACGCCGCCAGCTCGACAAAGCCGGCCGATAGCCCGCCCAGGATCACCGCCTCGCCCAGATCCTCGGCCACGTGGCGCGCGCTCTCCTTGAGCGTGGTGAAGCGCGCCGGGTCGACCGGGTCGGGCCAGGGGAAATGCTTGATGTCGTCGATGCTGGCGGAGTTGGCGAAGGGATGCTGGAACATGTCGTAGTAGAAGCCGCCATCCTTGGGCATGCGCCAACTGATGCCCCACTCGTCCTGAAAGAAACGATAGCCGGGCATGGAATCCTCATCGACCACGATCTTGAAGGTGGCCGACGAGCGTGGGGCCACATTGCGGCCGTCGCAGCCCAGTTTCTGGCGCATGTCATCGTCGATCACCGCGATCTGCTGAAAGACATCCATCACCTCGACTTCTTTGTCCGGCAGGCCGAGATAGCGGCGCAGGTTGCGGTAGGCGTGGACGTGGATGCTGGTCAGCACCGTACCGCCCAGGTCAAAGGGGATGCGGTCCGGTTCCTGATGGTTCAGGGCCATTTTGACGCGCTGGCGAGAATTCATGATGGCTCCTTACTATTTCCAAACAAGCTCCAGATCAACATGATGTGCTCCTGGATCAGTTCTGTTACATGGTCAATATCCTGCTCGCGCAGCGCGGCGATGATCGGCCGGTGGGTGTCGGCGATGTCGGTCAGGCTGGCAAAATACTTCTTGTGCGTGCGCACCACAAAACGCTGCGTCTGACCGTAGAGCGGGTCCCAGGCGCGTTGCAGGGTAGCGCTGCCCGACCACTGGCAGATCAGCCGGTGAAACTGCAGGTCGTGCTCGGTCAGCTCAAGCATGTTATCGCGCTGCCCGGCCGCGCGCATCGCTTCCACCAACTCCTGCAGTTGGTCGCACTGTTCCGGGGTGATGCGTTCCACCGTGCGGCGGATGGCAAAGCCCTCGATCACGCTGCGAATCGAAAAGAGTTCGTACATCTCGTCGATCGAGACGGTGGTCACAAAGGTGGCGCTGTGCGACTGCTTCGTGACCAGCCCTTCGCGCTCCAGCCGTTGCAGCGCCTCACGTACAGGCCCCTGACTCGTGCCCATCTTGTTGGCGATCTCCAACTCGACAAGGCGCGCGTCTGGCGCGTACTGCTCGCTGACGATAGCAGTACGCAGGTAGGTGTAGACCTGGTCGGCCAGGGAGCGAACAGGTCTACGTGGGGGGAGGAGCAGATCGGATGCGATGGTATACCTGCCATTTCAGTGCATTCGCACTATTGTGTGATCAGATAACTTTGTTCTGGCGCGACCGGCGGCGCGGTCAAACGCAGCGGCGCTGGCGATGCAGCAAAGTGTGCTTCGACATAGTAGGCGATTCCCCACCCGGCGCGCGGCGGCATTCCCAGTGTGGCGACATAGGTGCGCCGTCCGCTGTTCTGCATGGGCAGCGCGCACCAGTCCGGCTGATCCAGGCTGCGCCACCACAGCGTGACGGCGGCCACTTCATGGCTGCCAGGCGCGACGGCAGTGAGGGTCACCGACTCACCCGGCGCCAGGCGCGTTGGCCGGGTAGGCACGAATAGCGCGGCCGGCAGCTCGTCCGGCGCCAGCGCCGCCTGATAGGCCGTCTCCGCTGCAGGCGGCAGCTCGTCCAGAAATTCGAGCAGCGAGGCCGAAAAGCGGAAGGTGGCGATGCGCACGAACTTGTTGTGCACCGAAGCCAACATGCCCAGGTCGTTACGCGTGGCGACGGTGTGCTGAAAGCTGAGCACGGCGGCGCGCACGTGGCCGAGAATTTCGATCCAGAGCGGCACACCCGTCGCCAGGATTTCGGCGGCGGCGCCGTCTACATCACCCTGCTGCTTGCGTTTCTGCTGCGCCATGATCAGTTGGTGCAGCTTTACCCCCTTGCGCCACGCCTGCGCATACGGGTCAAGGAAACGCACCTGCCCAAAGAGATAACCCAACCGCTCGCGCTCCAGCGGCGACTCGGCTTCGTTTAGCAGCACATCCATCTCTGCGATCACCGCTTGCTGTGCGTCGATTAGGCGGTCGGGAATCTCAAAGCCGCTCTCGATGGTAAAGGCCTCGTTGTAGTCGCCCGAAAAGCCCTGGTTGATGTGATGGCCGTCCGGCAGATATTCACCGTTCCAGGTGGCGAGCAAGGGCCGTTCCTGATCGACGCGCGCCAGCAGATTTGCCAGCTTGTCGGCGCGCGGCGCCGTCGCCTGAGTCGCAGCATAGGTGCGATAGTGACTGCCAGCATCCTCCTGTTCGTTCCAGAAGCGCCGCGCCATGTAAATGGCCGTTGGGTCGACGATGCGATGGCGCCAGTGGATGCCGAGCACGCCCTGGCAGCCGTACTGCTCGGCCAGACTCAGATCTTTGGCGAAGCGGTTGACGTGAAACTGCGGGAACCACATCGCCGGGTCATCCTCCAGCCAGGGGATCGGCCAGCGCTCGCGGTCGCCGAGCTGTCCAAAGGCTTCGTGCACCGGGTCCCATCCCACCTGGTCGTTGAGCGCAGTGAAGATGATCTCCTCCGGCAGCGCGCGGTGCAGTTCCGGGAAGTGACGCACGACGCCGCCCCAGCCGGCCAGCACCAGCCGCTTCTCCGGCGCGTGGCGGCGCAGAAAGTCGTAGGCCTGCACAAAAGGCGTCACCGGGATCGACACATTGTGCGCCTGGCTGGCCCAGTTGACCATCTCGTCTTCCCATAGGTAGACATGGTGTACGGAGGGGTAGGCTTCCAGCAGTTGCGCCAGCCGCGTCTCCAGGATATAGCGGGCGGCGCGCGAGTCGGGGTCGATGCGCTCGATGCGGTTGGTGCGCCCGTGAAATTCGTAGACCTCCTCGCGCCGCACTTCCGGCGGGCAGGCGCGGCGAATCTCTTCGGGCAGCCGGTACGGTTCGAAGCCGACGCCAGTGCGGATGCCAAGCTGTGCGGCGTAGCCAAAGGCTTCGCGCCAGACCTGCTGCGCCATTTCCGCAGCCTCCCACGGGCCGCGTGCATAGCGGGTCGAGTCGGCGCCAAAAATTTCGTCGTCGAAGTACTGCGCGGCGCTCATGCCATAGCGCGAGGTGCGCTGCGGCAGATAACCCCAGCGATCCGATACGGTCGTGTCGAGATGGGCCAGATGGCCGACGCCACCGTACTCAAAGGAGAGAAAGGGCTCCGCCCACTGATCTTCCTGACCGTAGACGTGGATGCCGAGCGTGTTGAAGCGCATACGCAGCATTGACTCCAGATAAGCGCGCCAATCCTCGCGGTTGTAGACCGAAACACAGTTCAGGAAATCGGGCCACGGCAGCAGCCCGCGCACGGCAAAGCGCGGCTCGCCCACCCACGGCTGGCCGCTATCGGGCAGAGTAAGGCTGCCTGGCGCTTCGACTGGATAAAGGTCGCCGTCGATACCAAAGCGCGTCCCCTGACGCTCCAGAAAGTCGAAGACTGCATAGAGCAGCCCTTGCTCGCTCGCACCGTGCAGCTTGACGGCGCCAGACTCGGCTGAAATTGTGTAGCTTTCTGCGTGCCCGCGTGAAGCGGTGAGCACAAAACGCAGTTCACCTTCACTCAGGTCGCCACCGGGCAGTTCGCCTACTCGTAGCTCGCGGCGATAGCTAAGTCCGTAGAGGCCGCGGCCCAACTCAGTGGCGGCAAGCCGCTCTTTGAAGGACGGCGTAGATGGCGTAAAAATTGTGATCAACTCGACCGCGTGAAGCTGATGTTGCATTCCGTTACCCTTTAATCGCTCCAATAGTGAGATTATTTAACAGTTGATTGCGCCCGGCGATGAAAATGGCGATGATAGGCAGCGTGGCAATAAACGCACCGGCCAGGATCATACCGTACTCGATACGATAGAGGCCGATCAGCGTCGCCAACCCGACCGGATAGGTGAATTTTTCGGTGCTGCGCAGCACGATCAGTGGCCAGAGATAGTCGTTCCAGGAAGCCAAAAAGACGAGCACCGCCAGCACCGAGAGCGCGCCGCGCGAGAGTGGCAGCCCGATGCGCCAGAAGATGCCCCAGTCCGACGCGCCGTCGATTCTGGCCGCATCAACCAACTCACTGGGCACGGCCAACATGCTCTGCCGCATAAAGAAGGCGCCGAACGCGCTCACCGCACCAGGAATGATGATCGCCCAATAGGTGTCCAGCCAGCCGATGCGCACCATCATCAGAAAGAGTGGCACCAGCGTCACCTGGAAGGGAAAGGTCAGGGTGGCGAGCAGGATAATAAAGAGCACACGCTTGCCCTTAAATTCGAACTTGGCAAAGCCCCAACCGACCATCGAGGCGACGAGCAGCGTCAGCGCAGTCTGCGACACGGCAATGATGGCGCTGTTGGCAAACTGGCGCAGGTAGGGGATCTCGTCGCCGCTGAGCAGGCGGTTGTAGTTCTCCAGCGTAGGGTTGCGCGGGAGAATCGTCAACGGGATACCGAAAATCTCGGCGTTGAACTTGAACGAGCCGGCGATCATGTAGACAAAGGGCGCGCCGACCAGAATGGCGCTCAGCACCAGCAACACATAGACCAAGCCAGTTTCTATACCCAGCCAGCGCATCGGCTGACCAGCCTTTCGGTCGGTCGATCCTGTTGTGACGGCTGCCATGTCAATCCTCCTGGAAGATGCCAAGCAGCCGGCCTTGCAGCAAGGTCAGCAGCAGGATGACCACCGCCAACGCATAGCCGATCGAGGCTGCATAGCCGAACTTGAGAAAGCGAAAGCCGGTGAGGTAGAGATACATCGTCATAAAGAGACCGGCGTTGTTGGTGCCGCCCTGCGCGCCCACCAGAATCGACGGCTCGGCAAAGAGATTGTAGGAGCCGATGATGGCAAAGGTCAGCACGAAGACGAGCGTCGGGCGCAGCAGCGGCAGTGTGACAAAGCGAAAGACCTGCCAGCGGTTGGCGCCGTCGATCGTCGCCGCCTCGCGCACCTCCATCGAAATGGTTTGCAAGCCGGCCATGAAGTAGAGGGCGTTGATGCCGGTGTAGCGCCACAGCCCCACGATGATGATCGACGGCATGATCCAGGCCGGGTCCTGCAGCCAGCGCACAGCCGGCAGCCCCAGCGGCTTGAGGAGGTAGTTGTTGATCAGGCCGTACTCGGCGCCGAAGACCAACGTGAAAATGATGCCGACCACCACGCCGGCCGTGATGTTGGGCGAGAAAAAGAAGAGCCGGAAAAACTCGCGCCCCGGCAGTGTGCGCCGGAAGAGTACGAGCGCTAGGAGCAGCGCGACCGGCACGATGACAAAGATGCTGCCCAACGCATAGTAGCTTGTGTTGAAGAGCGCCTTCAGGAAAGTTTCGTCTTCAAAAAGATTGAGGTAATTGCCGAGACCAATAAACTTTGGCTCGCTGCCGATGCCCACCTGTTGAAAGAAGCTCAGATAGAACGCCCAGAGCACCGGGTAGAGAAAGAAGATCGCATAACCGATAAAAAAAGGGCTGATAAAGAGATAGGGCGCTGCCTGTCGCCTCCATTTAGTCATGATGCAACTCTCCGCAGTGGTGTCATCAGGGGAGCTGCCAGCGACGCCGCGCCAGCAACTCCCCACCAACCGAACGAATAGATCAGCCTTGTTCTTCTGCCATCGTCTTGCGAATTCCTTCTGCGACCTGCGTGAACGCATCCGCGGGCGCCAGCTTGCCGTCCCACATATCCTGCCACAGCGGCTCCAGCTTGCTACCCATTTCGGCGCGATAGGGGCTCTGATACTGCGCCGGCACGCTTGGCCCAACTTCGGCAAAGAGCGCACCGAGCACCTGGCCGGAGAAGTACTCGTCGGGCTGTTGCAACCGCGGGTCAGACATGGCCGGGATAAAGGGCGGGAAGAGGTTGGTCAGCTCGTAGCGCAACACATTGCCTTCTTTGGAGAGCATGCTGTACTCCTGGAAGTTCCACGCCTCTTCGACGTTCGGGCTGGTCTTGACGATGCAGTTGCCGGTGCCGCCCCAGCAGCTCGTGCGCACGCCGCCGCTTTCCCACGCCGGCATGGCAATCGCTTTCCACTTGCCCGACAGATCGGGTGCGTTGTCCTTGAAGAAACCAGCGTACCAGTCTGCGCCGACGCGCGAGAGCCACTTGCCCTCATTGATGGCCGCCCACCACTCGTTGCCGCCGGAGACGCCGCCGGTCTGAGTGTCGGCAATGCCGTATTGGTCGCGCCAGGCGAGGATGCTGTTCATCGTGTCGATCGACAGGTCGGTGTCCAGCGCGACGTTGCCGTCGGCGTCGAACCAGTCGCCGCCACGCTGGCGCAGCAGAGCCCCGTGGTCTTCGAAAGGAATGGCCTTGACATCGTCGCTGGAAACCTGCTGCGCCGCGGCGATGAAATCGTCCCACGTTTCGATGGCAGCCATGTCGATGCCGGCGCCTTCCCAGATATCCGCACGATAGTAGAGCACCACCGGCGTCAGCGCATGTTCGATGCCATAGGTCTTGCCCTGGTAGGAATAGAGCGCCTGCCGCGTCGCCACCAGATCGTCGGTGAAGCCACCCTCGTTGAGGCGATCGGCCAGATCGACCAGACCCGGATCGCCGCCGCGCAGGAAGCCGCCAAAGCGCCCTTGCTCAATGTCCGAGACATCCGGCGCGCCTACACCGCCCGACTGCAGCGCGATCTGCAGCTTGTCGTGCATGTCGTTGTAGGCAATTTCGCTGACGTTTAGCTCAAAATTAGGGTTCTTTTCTTCCTTGTAGCGGTCAGCCATTTCGCGAAACCAGCGAGCATGCGTATTGACAAAGGTCCACAACTCCAGTGTAGTCGCCGCAACGGCCGGCGCATTGGCGGCGCCGCCCGAAGTCGCTGGCGCGGTCGCCGGGGCGCAAGCGGCCAGAAGCGGCGCGGCGGCCAGTACGGTCGCCGAAGCGCCCATCAATTTTAACAACTCACGACGTGAAACTCGATTTCCTGTTTGCTGGTCATCCATCAGAAGCTCTCCTTTGTGAACTGACGCAGGTGTAAAAGTGGTAATATAGAAATTGGGACATGACGATCCCGGAAATTGACTGACTTTGGGCGGTGACATAAAAGACCGGCAGGCGCCCTCTTCTCTACAGGGTTGATCATCTTTCTAGACCTGCGCCTGGGGGAATGCTTTCTCAACCTCTGATCAAATTTGTCATGCGACGGTGCCACGCAACGTCACGCCACATACCCTCGAAGTGAGGTTGACAGAAGTTGCTGGTGCAGATTCCTTGCCATCCTTTTGCAATCGCTAACTGTACACCGATCTCTGCGATGTCTTTGAACCAGTTCCATTCGTCTCCTGTTCCATTAGGCGAAATATCCTCGTAAAAGACGGTGGTCCATGCCTCGGTCGTAATCAGCGGAATCCCGTTGCGCCGTGCCAAATCCGCCCATAAGCTCGTATATTGATCCAGAATCTGGCGACAACGCTCCCGGCTTTCTGGGTAGAGCGCTTTTACCTGTTCAACAAAACGACGAAGTGACTCTTGAGGCTCGCCCTGCTGGCTCTCCCACATGCCTGACGCCTGTGCCCACTCCACATCGTCAGTCGTCCAGATATGAGGCTCAAGCACATCGAATGCGCTGACGTCAGCCCTCTGCACAATGTTATCGACGCCAAAGCTGGTCAACGAGAAGGTATACTTGAGGTGTGGATACGCTGTGCGCAGTTTGGTGATCGTTTCATTCAGATATTCGTTGAAGCGTTTCACTGCCGATTCCGGCCACGGCTGTGACAATGGCGCCATCGCTGCCATCGCGTCTATATTTTCAGGCAGCGGGCCAAAGATATCTGTAAAAACGGCCGGCGTCCAGACCGGCAGCGGGAATTCGTTGCAGACATCAACCCAGACCACCAGGTCAAGTAAATTGGCGTCATTAAGCAAATCAAGCGTTTCTATCCAGATGCGCGCATAGTCTTCCGGCGATGCGATCGCCAGCTTGCGATGCGTCTCGTCGTCGTTGTACCAGCTCGACAGTCCAATGTAGATGCCCCGCTCTTTACATTTGCCCATGAATTCGACCAACCCCTGACGTGGATTGATGACGACCGGTTCATGGTTGCCCCACATGAAGTTGTCGGCAATCGGCAGCATGGTAAAGGTCTCTTGCCGCTCGCCATTCGGTTCTGTTGCGATAAGATGGGGATGCGCGTCGATGCGAATACAGTTGTAACCACGCTCGACTAGTTCATCCAGCACTTTATCCCAGTCTTGGTATTCGTCTTCCGGACCAAAGACAGGGGCGCGCGCCTTCAATCCATCGCGCTGCACCAACCATGAATATTCCCACATGGTAACGGCAAAGCGCTCACCGCTCTCTAGCAACTCGGCTCCCGTTTTCAGCATAAGGTATACCCTTTTGTTGAGAAATGGCTTTTCTGTCGTAAACAGAAGGGGGGTAATAAATTATTGATTATTGATAATTGTGGAGTTCCTCAGTATAATAGTGCCTACTTCACCCATTGTCAAGTAGGAATCAAAATTTCGGGTTCGGGTTTACGCCTAAGGAGAACTGCCAATGGAGCGTTTGAAGCACAAGGTAGCCTTGATCACCGGCGCGGGCCGCGGGATCGGCCGCGGGATTGCCCTCAAGTTCGCACAGGAAGGCGCATCTGTCGGCGTCCTCGATATGGACGCGGCCGCATGCCAGAACGTTGTCGATGAAATCACGGCAGCGGGCGGCAAGGCGCTGGCGTTGCGCGCCAATGTGACCGACGAGCAGGAGGTCGAGCAAGCCGCCGCCAAGCTGCGCATCACCTTTGGGCTGATCAATGTCCTCGTCAACAACGCCGCGGTGATGCCCGCCGGCCGGCTGCACGAAACCGCCCCCGCCGATTTCGACCGCTGCGTCGCCGTCAACCTGCGCGGCGCCTACCTGGCCAGCCGCGCCGTCATCCCGCAGATGATCGAGCTGCGCCAGGGCAGCATCATCCACATGGCGAGCGTCACCGGCGTGAGCGGGCTGCCGGGACTGGCGATCTATTCGGCGACCAAAGGCGCGCTGATCGCGCTGGCGCGCGCCATGTCCACCGACTATGCCCGGCTGGGCATTCGCGTAAACACCGTCTCGCCTGGCACCATTGACTCGCCGATGCTGCACGACTTTCTCGCCGCGCAGTCCTCGCCCGACCACCTGCGCCGCGCCTACGATGAGATGCATCCGATCGGCCGCGTCGGCACGATCGAGGAAGTCGCCAACGTCTTCCTCTTTCTGGCGTCGAATGAAGCCAGTTTCGTGACTGGCGCAAATTATCAGGTGGACGGCGGCATCAGCGTCAAAGGCGAGCAGCCCCAAAACGAAACGGATTGACACCCTGTAAGAGACGTTTAGAATAGCGCTACAGCCTGTATGCAGAAGCTGAATGATCACAGGATCAATTCACAAGGGGGCTACACATGGCAACAGTCAAGCAAATCCTGGACGGGAAAGGTTATCAAGTCTGGACGATCACTGCAGACAAAATGGTCTATGACGCGCTCAGGCTGATGGGCGAAAAAGAGATCGGTGCGCTGGCGGTGGTGGAGGGAGGGATGTTGGTGGGCATCCTGTCGGAAAGAGACTACGCGCGCAAAGTTGTCCTGCGCGGCAAGACATCGCGCGAAACGCTCATCCGCGAGATTATGACTTCTCCGGCGATCTGCATTCGCCCAGACCAGAGTGTGGCGGAGTGCATGACGCTCATGACCGACAAGCGCATTCGTCATCTGCCCGTGCTGGACAACGGCAAATTGATCGGTATGATCTCGCTGGGCGATCTGGTCAAGTCCGTCATCGACGAACAACAATTTACGATCCAACAACTGGAAGGCTACATCGGCCAGTAACAAGGACGCCTTATGGAAATTGCCCCAGGAATTCATCGCATCAAGTGCAAGTTTGGCGACAAGCGCATGGTCTACATCCACTTGTTGATAGGTGATGACGCGGCCATGCTCGTAGACACCGGCTGCGCCCACAATCCGCAGCAAGAGATTCTGCCCTACATGCAGCGGATCGGCTTCGACCCGACTCGGCTCACCTACATCGTCATCTCGCATTCCGACTCCGACCACCAGGGCGGCAACGCGCCGATGAAAGCGGCCGCACCGCAGGCGATCCTGGCCTGTCACACCCTCGACCGTCCGTGGGTGGAGGACACGGAGGCGTTGATCCAGGGGCGCTATGCGCAGTTCGAGCAGGATCACGGCATCGGTTACGGCGAAGCAGGCAAGGCTGGCATCAGCGATGGCTGTCTCAGCCACCCACTCGACCTCACCCTCAGCGGCGGTGAGCACTTCCGCCTCAGCGCGGACTGGTGGGTCGAAGCGGTGCACACGCCCGGCCACACCTGGGGCCACTTGGCAATCTACGACCCGCGCAGCCGCACCTTGATCGCCGGCGAGGCGTCGATCTGGACCGCCATCCTCGGCGACGACTGGGAACCGGCGATGCCACCCACCTACTGCTATGTGGACACCTATCTCGCGACACAAGATCGGCTGCTGGCGATGGAGATCGACCTGCTGTCGTCGGCGCACTGGCCGCTGCAACAGGGGCCGGACGTGGCGGCATTTATCAGCGAGAGCCGCGCCTATTGCCTGCTGGTCGAACGCAAGCTGTTGAACTTTGCGCAAGTGACCAACGGCTTTACGCTATGGGAGGCGATTGACCAGCTCGGGCCAACGCTGGGACGCTGGCCGGCTGGCGCTAACCAGGATTTCAGCTATGGCATGGCCGGCAATCTGGAAAGTCTTACCAAACGCGGCCTGCTGCGCACCGAGCGTAACACAGCAGGCCACAGTACATGGAGAACAGCATGACACAACTCTACCTGGTGCGTTACTTTCTGCCCGAGTCAGGTATCCGTGTGGGCGTTCAAGTCGGTGCAACGGTGCACGATGTCACCGATACGATTGGCTCAGTGGGTGCGTGGTTGCGCAGCAGCGCCGGTCGCATTGACGCTGCCATGACCGACCTGATGACGGCAGTCGGCGCTTCTTCCCAGGCTCATCTAGCTGAGCGCTTCAACTGTGCGCCGGCGCCAGACGCTGCGCATTGGCTGGCGCCGGTTGGCGTGCAGGATGTGTGGGCGGCTGGCGTCACCTATGAACGCAGTCGCGCCGCACGTCAGGAGGAGGCCGCCGACGGCGGCGATGTCTATGCGCGGGTGTATACGGCGGCGCGCCCGGAGCTTTTCTACAAAGCGCGCGGGCCTTGGGTTGTCGGCCCGTATGACCAGGTGGGAATTCGGCGTGACGCGCGGTGGAATGTACCCGAGCCGGAGCTGGCGCTGGTGATCAACCCTGCCCTGGAAATCGTCGGCGTCACGATCGGCAACGACATGAGCAGTCGCGACATCGAGGGCGAAAATCCGCTTTATCTGCCACAGGCCAAGATGTACACGCGATCCTGCGCGCTTGGACCAGCCATTGCGGTCGGGCATGTTGGCGGCGTATGGCCAGACACACGCATTGCCATGCAGATCACCCGTGACGGCGGCATTGTTTTTGCCGGCGAGACGCATACCAGCCAGATTCGGCGGCGACCGGATGAACTGGTCGAGTTTCTGGGGCGTTCGTTGCGCTTTCCAGATGGCGTCGTCCTCTTGACCGGCGCCGGCATCGTCCCGCCTGACTCTTTTACATTGGCCGCGGGTGACCAGGTGGAAATTATCATCGACGCAGTAGGAAGCTTGCGCAACATAGTCACGGTGGTGTGAACCCCTATGAAGATTACGGCGATCGAGTCATTGCAGTGGGCGGAATATCCGCGGCTGCTGGTGGTGCGCGTCCACACCGATGAAGGCATCGTCGGGCTGGGCGAGACGGTGGACAAGGTGCATGGGACGAAGGGCGCGCTGCACGGCGCCGTAGCGCCGCTCGTGCTCGGCCAGGACCCGCTCGACATCGAAGGGCTGTGGCGCTTTGTGATGGACAACATCATGTACCACGGCTATGCCGGCGCGGAGACGCGTGCGCTCTCCGCGCTGGAGGTGGCGCTGTGGGACATCATGGGCAAGCGCTACGGCGCGCCGCTCTACCATCTGCTGGGCGGCAAGACACGCGAGCGCGTGCCGACCTACAACACCTGCATCGGCTTTGGGCCGGTGCAGGATTACGCCGCCTGGCACGATGACGCCGGCGCGCTAGCTCGGTCGCTGCTGGCCGATGGCATCGGCGCCATGAAGATCTGGCCTTTCGACCAGTTCAGCGAAGATAGCTTTGGCCAGTACATCAGCCCGGCGCAGGTGGAGGCCGGTCTGAAGCCGGTGCGCCAGATTCGCGACGCGGTGGGCAATGCCATGGAGATCGGCATCGAATGTCACTTTCGCTGGAACCGCGCCAGCATGGAGCGCATCGCCGCCGCGCTGGAGCCGTACGGCATCCTCTTTCTGGAGGATGTGCTGCCCGCGGTCTACCCGGACGAGATCAAGCTGCTGGGCCAGCGCACGCGCATTCCGATCGTCGGCTCGGAACTGCTGATGACGCGCTGGCAGATGCGTGAGTGGCTGGAGAAGCACGTCTCCTCCATCGTGATGACCGACCCGGTCTGGAACGGCGGCATCGCCGAGACGCGCAAGATCGCCGCGCTGGCCGAGACCTACGGCGTGCCGCTGGTGCTGCACAATGTCGCCGGGCCGATCTGCCATGCCGCGTGTATGCATCTCGGCGCGCACATTCCCAACCTCTTCTTCGTGGAGTCGGTGCGCGCCTTCTATCAGACCTACTTCCCAATCCTGAGCACGTTGGCGGTGACGGTGGCGGACGGCCATCTGCCCGTGCCGGACGGGCCAGGTCTCGGCGTGACGCTGCGTGAGGAGGCGTTGGCGCGGCCCGACCTCACCCGCCAGCTTTCCGACGGCGACGGGTTGGCCCAGGGCCGCCGCGCCATGGGCGATCACTGGGCGGTGGAGGAGATTCGATAATTCACCCTCGGCTTGTGGTAAAATCGCTCCAGTAGCGTAAATTTTGTTTCTGGAAAGAAGACGCTAAGAGAACAAAGTGCCCGAAATATCCAGATTCCTTGGCATTTCCATCACAATGTACTTTGATGAGCACAATCCTCCGCACTTTCATGTACGGTATAATGACTATCGTGCATCGATGGACATCGCCACATTGAATCTCTATGCTGGGACGTTGCCTGCACGGGTGCGTGGGTTGGTTGAAGAGTGGGCAGAAATGCACCGAGATGAGTTGCTTGCGATGTGGGCAACAAAAGAATTCCATCGCATCAAACCTCTCGTGTAATAGGAGAAACAATGAAAGAGTGTATTACGATCTCTGAGGCGCATTACGCGGGCGAGTATCGCATCTGGTTGCGCTTCAATACTGGTGAAGCGGGCGAAGTTGATCTCAAGCACTTGATCTTCAAGTTTGCGGCTGCAGCACCCTTGCGAGAGGTAAGCGAATTTGCCAGATTTGATTTGGATGAATGGCCGACATTGACGTGGGAGTGTGGCTTCGATGTGGACCCGGAATATCTGTATACATTGGCCACTGGCAACCCTACTTATGAAACAACCCTTGTACAATGGAGCCGGGAACCCAACAGATGAATGCTTATACACGCATGGAACACCGGCTGCGCGGCGAGCCGGTTGACCGCCCGCCCAACTTCGACATCTTCATGACCTTTGCCGCGCGCCGCACCGGTCGTCCCTTGCGTGACTACTATCTAGACCATCGCGTGCTGGTGGACGCTAATCTGCGCGTGATCGAGGACTTTCAGATCGACATTGCCCAGGCCATTTCCGACCCCTATCGCGAATGCCATGACTTTGGCGCCGAGATCGACTTTCCTGAAGATGACCTGCCGCTGTGCCGCACGCCACTACTGGCCGAGACGGACGATCTCACGCGGCTGGCGCGCCCGGACCCGTACACGGGCGAGCGCATGAGCGACCGGCTGGAGGCGATCCGCCTCTTTCGCGAGCAGGTCGGCAGGGAGACGCCCATCATGGGCTGGGTGGAAGGCGCGCTGGCGGAGGCCGCGAATCTGCGCGGGGTCAGCAGGATCATGGTCGATCTGGTCGACAACCCAGAGTGGGTGGAAGAGCTGCTGGAGCGCTGCACCGAGGTGGAGATCGCCTTTGCGCGGGCGCAGGTGGAAGCCGGCGCCGACCTCATCGGGCTGGGCGATGCGGTCGCTTCGCTGGTCGGGCCGGCGCTCTACCGCCGCTTTGCCCTGCCCTATGAGCAGCGCATCTTCGCCGCCGTGCATGAGATGGGCGCACGCTGCCGGCTGCACATCTGCGGCAACACCAACCGCATCGTCGACGCCATGGTCGAGAGCGGCGCCGACATCATCGACCTGGATCACATGGTGGATATGGCCGGCGCCGCGACAAAACACGGGGAGCGAGTTGCCTTCTGCGGCAACTTCGATCCGGTGTCGGTGATGCTGAAGGGCACGCCCGACCAGGTCTTCGACGCCACGCTGCATTGTATGGCGGTCGGCGGTGCGCGCAGCTTCAGCGGCGCCGGCTGCGAGATTCCATTGCACACGCCTGTGGAGAATCTTCACGCACAAACGCGCGCGTTGGCGAGCCTGGCCGCGTAATTCAGTACTTCACGAAACTCACACAAAGCCGCCAGGAGCACAAAGGACGCCATCTTCAACTTTGTGTCTCCGTGTGAGGCAAATCGTCAATTACTGTAATCGCAAAATGTTCAACGCAAAGCAGAAATAGACCGCGGATTAGACGGATTTGGCGAATTATCAAGGATTACATCAGAGAAGATCAGTGAAAATCTGTCTAATCCGCCAAATCTGTGGTCGATTTATAACCAAACTGTAAAGTTACTAGATATCGTTCAGATTAGGGCTGGCGGCGCCCCTCGCCCTTCGCCCCTCACAACACTCAGAGGAGACTGAATCCATGGCCCGCTATATTGCCCTGACCTGTGAAGCCCTTGCCCGCTCCGTCTATGCGGCCGCGTCCGATTCGCCGCATACGGTCACCGCGCGCTTCTTTCGCCAGGGGCTGCACAACTCGCCCAAGAAGCTGCGCAACACGTTGCAGGACGAGATCGACGCGATCCAGCCCGGCGAGTGCGACGCGATTCTGCTCGCCTACGGGCTGTGCGGCGCGTCGACGGCCAACCTGATCGCTCGCCACACGCCCATCGTCATGCCGCGCGCGCATGATTGCATCACGCTCTATCTGGGTTCGCGCGAGCGCTACCAGGAGCAGTTCGAGCGTCACCCCGGCACCTACTGGTACAGCACTGACTACATGGAGCGCCAGGAGGCCGGTTCGACCGGTGGGTTGGGCGCAGGCATGCTCGATGACAACGAACAGTACGAGGGCTGGGTCGAGAAGTACGGCCAGGAGACCGCCGACGCGCTGCGCGAGGAAATCAGCGGCTGGATGAGCCACTACACGCGCGCCGCGTTTATCGACACCGGTCTGGGCGAGGGGACAAAGTACGAACAACGGGCGGAGTCCAAAGCGCAGGCCGAGGGCTGGACCTTTGAGCGCGTGCCCGGCGACCGGCGGCTGATGACCGCGCTGGTGCACGGCGCCTGGAACCCAGAAGAATTCCTGGTCGTGCCGCCGGGCTATGCGATCAAGCAGACCAACAATGAGACAATTATCAAGGCCGTGCCAGTTGAGTGAGCTTGGGTGATCAGCAATCAGGGCACTGCCACGAAGTCGCAAAGTACACAAAGGGGCGCGAAGATGAGCTCTATGCGGCTTATCTTCGCGCCTCTTTGTGCGCTTTGCGTCTTGGTGGCGGCGTTTCAAATACTCTTTTAATGTAAACGTGGAGGTTTTTTTAAAATGCAGTTGGCTAAAAGGCTCGAAAATCTGGGGACGGAGACCGCTTTTGCCGTCTCCGAAGCCGCGGCTGCGTGGAAGGCGCAGGGGCACAAAATCTATCCCTTCCATCTGGGCGACATCAACATTCCCACGCCGGCCAATATTGTGGCCGCGCAAAACCAAGCGATTGCCGACGGCAAGACCGGCTATGCCCCGGCGGCCGGCATTCCGCCGCTGCGTGCGGCGATTGCCGAAGTGGAGGGCGCCCATCGCGGCATCCACCTCACGCCGGAGAACATCGCGGTGCAGCCGGGCGGCAAACCGGTCGTCACCAAGCTGATCCAGGCGGTGATGGAACCGGGCGACGAGGTGCTCTACCCTAACCCCGGCTACCCTATCTACGAGTCGCAGATCGACTACTTCCGCGGCGTCGGGCTGCCCTATCGCTTCACCGAGACGGCCACTGGCTTTCAGGTGGATATGGACTATCTGGAGTCGCTGATCACCCCCAGGACGCGCATCCTGATCTACAACAACTGTCAGAACCCGCTGGGCACCGAGTCTTCGGCGGCTGAGATGGAGCACATCGCCGAGCTTGCCATCAGGCACAACCTGTGGGTGCTCTCGGACGAGGCCTACTTTGATGTACGCTACTCCGGCGCGACCACCAGCATCGCCAGACTGCCGGGCATGCAGGAACGCACGGTGATTCTCTACACCTTCTCCAAAAAGTACGCCATGACCGGCTGGCGGCTGGGCGCGGCGATTGGTCCCAAGGAAGTTATCCAGCCGATCGCCCGCCTCAACACCAACGATGAATCCTGCACCACCCACTTCGTGCAGTGGGCCGGCGTCGAAGCGCTGCGCGGCGACCAATCCGCGGCGCGCGCCAATGTGGAAATCCTGCGCGAGCGCCGCGATGTGACGGTGGAAATCCTGCGCCAGATCGATGGCATCGTCGTACATAAGCCAGAATCGACCTTCTACCTCTTTCCGAACGTGACGGGCGTGATGGCGCGCCTGGGTTACACCACTGTGGCCGCGTTTGCCGACGCCGCGCTCAAGAACACCGGCGTTTCATTCTGCACGCGCATGCATTTTGGGCGCCCCATCCCTGGCGAGAGCGGCCACTACATCCGCTTTGCCTATTCCGGCATTGACACGCCTGAGATTCGCGAAGGGTTGACCCATTTCCGCGATTGGATCGACAACACCGCCAAAGGAGGCGCCGCATGAGCAAGCCCCGTGTCTTTGTAACCCGCATCATCCCCGACCGTGGCCTCCAGAAAGTCCTGGCGCAGACCGACGCCACCGTCTGGCAGGAGGAGCTGCCGCCCCCGCGTGCGGTGTTGTTGGATTGGGCGCGCCAGGCCGACGGGCTGTTGACGCTGCTCACCGACAAGATCGACGCTGAGTTGATGGACGCGGCGCCCAATCTCAAGGTGGTGGCGAACTTTGCCGTTGGCTTTGACAACTTCGATGTGCCGTCCGCCACGCAGCGCAGCGTCCTGATGACGAACACGCCCGGCGTGCTGACCGACACCACCGCCGACCTTGCCTTCACGCTGCTGATGGCCTGCGCGCGGCGGATTGCCGAGGGGCGCGACTATGCCAAAAACGGCCACTGGCGCACCTGGGGGCCGATGCTGCTGATGGGGCAGGACATCCACGGCGCCACGCTGGGCATCGCCGGCATCGGCCGCATCGGGCTGGCGATGGCGCGGCGCGCGCGCGGCTTTGGCATGCGCATCCTCTACCACGACGCCATGCGCAGCGAAGTGGCGGAAAGCGAACTGGGCGCCATCCCGGTCAGCAAGGAAGAACTGCTGGCGCAGTCCGATTTCGTCTCGCTGCACGTGCCGCTGACGCCGGAGACGCGCCACTACATCAATGCCGCGTCGCTGCGGCTGATGAAGCCGAACGCCATCCTAGTCAATACATCACGCGGCCCGGTCGTGGACACGATGGCGCTCTACGATGCGCTGAAGGCCGGCCAGATCTTCGCCGCGGGTTTGGATGTCACCGACCCGGAGCCGCTGCCCGCCGAGCATCCGCTCTACACGCTCGACAACGCGCTGATCGTGCCGCACATTGCCAGCGCCAGCTTTGAGACGCGCAGCCAGATGGCCGAAATGGCCGCCGACAACCTGCTGGCGGGTCTGGCCGGCACGCTGCCGCCGAACTGCCTCAATCCTGCGGCAATGAAGTAAAAGGGGCGCAGCGCATTTAGAATCTGCTTGAAAAGTCAACCACGCAGTCACGAAGGGCGCAAAGATAGCCAGAGTAAAGGTCATCTGGAGCATTTCTTTGCGCCGCTTCGTGTTCTTTGAGGCTTGGTGACTGGCTTTTCAAAACCAATCCGCTAGCTCGATTGCCGCATAATTGGCGAAGTCCACTGTGTTCAAAGTAACCAAGGTCAAGCGATTGACGACGGCGATCGCGGCAATCTGACCATCGCTGAAGGAAGGCGTGAGACCAATGCTGGCCAGCCTCACACGCTCGGCTGCGTGCTGGGCTGCACATGCGCTGTCGTAGGGAAGAATTGGCATTGTCGCACCGACTACATCGTTAAGAAACGTCTCAATGACAGTCCGTTTCTTCGACAACGGCAGGCGTAAACATCCGTACCACAATTCATGCCAGACGACGGAAGGAATTGCCACCTGCTGCGCATGTTGTCGCAAATTTTCCAATATGACCGGATTCGGCGTAGGGCGCAGACTCTCTGAAATGACATTTGTGTCCAACAAGTACCGCAGAATCACCAAGCAGCCTCGCGTCCGGGCGCACGGTCGCGTAAGTCGGCAAAAGTTTCTGGCCCAATCTCATTGGCATCCAGATTTTCGCGACTCCGAAATGCTGTGTAAGCGTCCCAGAAGTTCCCTAAGCCTGCCTGCAATCGTTGGAATTCTGTCTGCGCCACCAAGAATGCCACGGGTTCGCCGCGACGGGTCAGTTGGATGATCGGCGTCTCTTCGAGATCATGGACAATTGAAGCCAGATTATTGCGCGCCTCAGCGATTGAGTAACTTATTGGCATAGTCTCTCCTCCGTATTCATCAGCCAGATAGCCATTTACATGGCTATAATACCACGGACGGCAGGACAGTCAATCCCCTATGCCAAATAAAACACTTCCTCCAATTCCACCAGCATCTGATCCGCTCGCGCGTTGTCGGGCGACTCGAAGTAGGGCGCCATCATCTCCTGCCAGCGCGTGTTGACCTCGGTGGCGGCCATCTGCGCCGTGGCCGTGGCCAGGTCGTGCGGCGTCTCGAAGTAGCCAAAGAGCAGGCCATCATCGCGCAGGAAGAGCGAGTAATTGTGCCAGCCTGTGGCGCGCAGCGCGGCCTGCATCTCCGGCCAGACATTACGGTGATGCTCCTTATACTCTTCGATCTTCTCCTGCTTCACCTTGAGCACAAAGCCGATCCGTTTCATGGAAATCTCCTGGTTCATTGCAAATTTGAGGTGACGAGATAAGTTGTTTCCAAATAGACCACGGATGAAACGGATTAGACGGATGCTCACGGATTTTATCTGAAAAACATCCGGATTTTTCCGCCTCATCCGTGGTCTATTTTTTGCCTGAGTTCCTTTGCGCCGCTTTGTGTGCTTGGCGTTTCCGCGGTTGAGCTTTTTATCCCACCACCGCCAACTCCAGGTCGAGCAGCCGCGCCAGCTTGCGAATTTTGCCGAGCTGATGGCCCACACCCAGCGCGACGTGGTGGGTCGGCCCGTGCTCGCACCAGCGATCCATGAACGCAGCCGGGTCGAGGCCAAAACGCAGCCGCGAGTTGGTGTTGCCGATCTCCAGCCGGCTGCCGGGGATCGATTCGCCCTCGGCGGCCAGCAGTTTCAGCCGGCCCTCGGCAGTCTGCGTCATGCCGAGGATGGTGATCGGGCCCAACTGCACGTTGAACTCGACGGAGAGACCGTACCCGCGCTTGCCGTGGAAGAGACCCAGCCCGCGCAGCACCGGCCGCCCGGCGCTGATCTGGATATGCCCCGGCCCGTCGTGCCCCATCAGGATGAACTCCTCGTCAAAATCCATCGCGTAGAACTCGGTGTAGGAGCCGCCCGCGCCCAGCCGATCCATGATCAGCATTGCCATGCAGGTCTTGAGATCGCCCTCGCCCGCGGCCGGGACGCCGCGCGCGGTGAGCAACGAGTTGCCAATGATCAGCGTGGCGCCGAGTTCCTCGTTGGCGTTGCCGTTCAGCCCGCGATAGTAGTAGGTCAGCCCGTTGAGGTCGAAGTCGGCGACGAGTTTGTCCAGCCCGACCGCCACCGTGGCCGACCAGCGCATGGCCTCGTCGGTCACCGGCTGCGAAATCTTATCCTTGCCCGGCGCGGCAATATCAAACACGTCCTTGATCTCAGCGATCTTGGCGATGATCTCGTCCTCCGTAGCGGATTGGACGCGCGTGTGCAGATCGTCCATCTCCAGCACCTCGACGTGCGCGCCCAACTGGGCGTGGTGCATAGTGAAGTCGGAATACATATCGAGCATGCCGGGGTAGGTGTGGCCGAGGAAGCCGACACGGGCATAGGAGAGTTCGCGCAACACGCCGGCGGCCTGGACCCACTCCTCGATCTCGCGCCAGCCGCGTTGATAGTACTGCTCGGCGTTGCCTGCCGCGGGAAAGAGCAGCCCCGACACCACGTTGAATTGGATGCGGCTGCGCGCAAAGGCGTTCGAGATCTCCGGCACGCAGCAGGCGCAGCAGTTCGCCAGCCATTCCGCCGTGCCGGTGTTGGGGTAATCCATCGAGGGCGTCGGCTGCAGGTTGAGCACCAGCACCGGCGCACGACGGCGCTGCACCGCGGGCAGCACCTGCGAGGAGGTCGAGTAGGTGCCTACATAGCAGACGATCAGATCGACATTGTGGGCGGCAAAGAGGTCGCCGGCCTCCTGCGCGGCCGGCGCGGTGTCGACCAGCCCGGCCGAAACCACGTCGGCGCCCATGTCGACAATCCGCCGTTCCACTTCCTGCTGATAGCCAACCAGCAGATCGCGCAGTCCCTCGAACTGAGGCCAGTACGCGGCCAGGCCGATGCCAAAGACGCCGACGCGGGCGCGCTTTTTTGGATTGAGTGAACTCTCCATGTTCCTATTCTCCCGTCTGAAGGTTGGGTTTGCAAAGCTGCTCACAAGCGGATTGTAACATTTCAGATAGTAAAAACCGCGGCTTGAGATGACATTTTAGAAGCGTGAGGTTAGCATTCTCTTTGGCTGGTATCCTACACGTTTCTGTAGATGCGCGCCAATCGACAAAAGGCAACACCGGGTGAGCGTGCTATACTGACGGGCATGAAACGTCTGTGGGCTTTGATTCGCCAGCGCTGCCCGGTCTGTTTACAAGGGCAGGTCTTTCTATCACTTTTTGGCATGCACACGCATTGCCCGGTCTGCGGCGTCAAATATGAACGCGAGACAGGCTATTTTCTCAACTCCATGTTTATTGGCTACACGGCCGGCTTCCTGGTGCTGACGCCAACCGCAGTGTTGCTTTACTTTCTCGACGTCTCCATCCCGGTCTTTTCAATCGTGATCATCCTGGAGGCGCTGATTCTCACGCCATTGATCTTCCGCTACGCCCGCATCATCTGGATGCACGCCGACCAGATGCTGGATCCGCGGAGGTCAGAGAAGCAAAAAGGAATCTCTTAATTTTCTAATCTCTTTGCGATTGAGAGATGAGGAGATTCCTCCTACGGTTCTCGAATTTCTCTCAACTCCATTTGACAAATTAAATCTCACCTGCTATTCTTCCGCCTCACAACCAAATAGCAATACTCTTATCCAGAGAGGTGGAGGGACCGGCCCTGTGAAACCTCGGCAACCCGATGATTGGCCCGCAACGCTGCGGACTGTCAATTAGGGTGCCAAATCCGGCAGACGTGTTCTGGAAGATGAGAGGAAGCGGTGCGTGCTTTCCTGCTCATCCCCACTTGATGGGGATTTTTGTTGCCCGCAGCAGCGGGCAGGCAGCCGCAACAACAGCAACCTCTCACCAACCGGGCGAGAGGTTTTTTGTTCACGTAGCCAATACTTACACAAAGCGAAAGAGGATCTAAGCATGAGTGACCGACAACTAGGGTTCGCCACCCGCCAGCTCCATGCCGGCCAAACGCCTGACCCGACGACGGGCAGCCGCGCCGTCCCGATCTACCAGACGACGAGCTATCAATTCCGCGACACGGAACACGCCGCCAATCTGTTTGCCCTCAAAGAGCTTGGCAACATCTACACGCGTATGATGAATCCGACTACGGATGTGCTTGAGCAGCGTATTGCCAGCCTTGAGGGCGGCGTCGCGGCGGTGGCGGCCAGCTCCGGCCACGCCGCGCAGACGATGGCGATCTTCACGTTGTGCGCCGCCGGCGATCATATCGTGTCGAGCAGCCGGCTCTATGGCGGCACCTACAACCAGTTCAATTACACCCTCCCGCGCCTCGGCATCGAGGTGACTTTTGTCGACCCCAGCGACCCGAGCAACTTCGAGAAAGCACTCCGGCCCAATACAAAGATCATCTACGGTGAGACGCTGGGTAACCCGGACATCAAGGTTTTTCCGTTCGAGGAGGTGGCCGCGATCGCCAAGGCGCACAACATCCCGCTCATGATCGACAACACCTTTGCCACGCCCTATCTGTGCCGGCCGTTTGAACTTGGCGCCAACATCATCACGCACAGCACGACCAAGTTCCTGGGTGGGCATGGTCAGGCCATCGGCGGCGTCATGGTGGATGGCGGCAACTTTGATTGGACCAGCGGCCGCTTCGACAGCTTCACCACACCCGACCCCAGCTATCATGGGCTGAAGTATGCCGACCTGGTCGGCGTCGGGCTGCCACCTTTTGCGATCAAGGCGCGCGTGCAGACGCTACGTGACATCGGCGCCAGCCAGGCGCCCTTCAACTCCTGGAATACGCTGACCGGCATCGAGACGCTGAGCCTGCGTATGGATCGGCATTGCAGCAACGCGGAGCAGGTGGCCGACTTCCTCGACAGCCACGCATCTGTAAAATGGGTTGCCTATCCTGGCTTGGCCAGCCACCCGGATCATGCGCTGGCCAAGAAATACTTCCCCAAGGGCGTCGGTGCGATCCTGGGGTTTGGCATCGAGGGAGGCATCGCAGCCGGACAGAAGTTCATCGACAATCTCAAGCTCTTCAGCCACCTGGCCAATGTCGGCGATGCCAAGAGCCTGGCCATTCACCCGGCCACGACCACGCACAGCCAGTTGAGTGAGGATGAGATGGCATCGGCCGGCGTCTCGGCCGACTTCATCCGCCTGAGCATTGGGTTGGAGGATATCGAGGATATCCTCTGGGATCTGGAGCAGGCGTTGGCGACGGCGAAATAATCGGAAAATGAATGGTGAATGGTGAAGTTGTGTTGCGAGCGAATCACTTCACACTTCACCATTCACAACTCACCGTTCACCATTCACCCCTATTTTTGAAAAGGCGGGCTTATGGACACTAACAGCATCGGCGCCGTTGCCACCGAGTTCTTTACCTTTGCCGAAGACGAGCCCTTTTGTCTGGAGAGCGGCGAGATGTTGCGTCCTGTGACCTTGGCCTACGAAACCTACGGCGCGCTCAACGCTGACCGCTCGAATGCCATCCTGATCTGCCATGCCCTCAGCGGCAGCGCCCACGCCGCCGGTTATCTTGACGGCGATCCCGATAAAGTCGGCTGGTGGGAAGAAACCATCGGCCCCGGCAAAGCCTTCGACACCGACCGCTTCTTCGTGATTTGCAGCAATGTGGTCGGCTCCTGCTATGGCTCGACCGGCCCGGCCAGCATCGACCCGGCTACGCGAGAACCTTATGGTCTGCACTTCCCCGTGGTGACGGTCGGCGATATGGTGCGCGCCCAGGCCAAGCTGATCGACCACCTTGGCATCGACAAGCTGCTCTGCGTGGCCGGCGGCTCGATGGGCGGCATGCAGGTGCTGGAGTGGGCCGCACATCACCCGCAGCGGCTGCACGCGGCCATGCCCATCGCCACGACCGCACACCACAGCCCCATGCTGATCGCCTTCAGCGAGGTGGGCCGCCAGGCGATCTACGCCGACCCGGCCTGGCATCACGGCGATTACTATGACCAGCCGCGCAAGCCCGACGCCGGCCTTGCCGTGGCGCGCATGGTCGGTCACATCACCTATCTGAGCGAAGAGTCAATGCATCTGAAGTTTGGCCGGCGGCTGCAAGGGCTGGAGAAGTACGGCTACGAATTCGAGACCGAGTTCGAGATCGAGAGTTATCTCAAGTACAACGGCCTCAAATTCACCCAGCGCTTCGACGCCAACAGCTATCTCTACGTGACGAAAGCGATGGATTACTTCGACCTCACCCAGCCGACCGGCTCGCTGGCGGCTGCGTTTGCGACTTCCACGGAGGTGCGCTTCCTGGTGATCAGCTTTACGAGCGATTGGCTTTATCCCAGCTATCACAGCAAGCAGTTGGTCAGCGCCCTCACCGCCGCGGGGGTGGACGTCACCTATCTCGATGTCAAGAGCAGTTGGGGACACGACGCCTTTCTGCTCGAAGTCGAGACGATGACCAATCTGCTGGGCAGCTTTCTGGATCGTCTTGTGCGGGAGGAGCGTGTGCCTGCACCGGCCGGCTATGCGCCGCGTGCGCGTTTTACGCCTGGCGCCAACGTTGCTTTGCCACGCACCAAACTGGCCGACAACCTCGCATGAGCGACCAATCACCGCCATCCCCTGCGGAAGTCACACGCCCACCCCGGCTGCGGCCCGACCTGCTCGCCATCGCCGACCTGGTCGTTCCCGGCGCGCGCATGCTCGACCTTGGTTGCGGCGACGGCGCGCTGCTCGAATATCTGCGCGACCGCAAGCAGGTGAAGGGGCGCGGCATCGAATTGACCGAAGCAGGCGTGCTGGCGTGCGTGCGCCGCGGGTTGAGCGTGCGCCAGGGCAATGTGCAGGAGGGACTGGCCGACTATCCCGACCAGAGCTTCGACGCGGTGATTCTGAGCCAGACGCTGCCCTATCTCGACGACCCGGCGATGGTATTGGGCGAGATGCTGCGCGTGGGGCGCACGGCCATCGTCAGCTTCTCGAACTGGGGGCATTGGCGCTGCCGGCTGGAGCTGCTCGTCACCGGGCGCATCCCCGTCGCCGTGGACCTGCCGCAGCAATGGTACGAAAGCCCCCGGCGCCAGCCCTTCAGCGTGACCGACTTTGCGCGCTTCTGCCGCCAGATCGGCATCCAGATCGATCGCCAGATCTACATGAATCGCGGCATCCGCATCCGCACCGGGCGCTTCAAGAACCTGCTCTCCACGACGGCCGTCTTTACCCTCCAGAAGAGAACAAAAGTCTAGATCGCGGATGCGGCGGATAGGCGCGGATTTCGTCCGTGCCAATTCAAACGTCGAGTAGTCAGCGGCGGGCGTTGCACTGACAGACGCCTACGCCGATCTTTGGCTAACGGATTCGCAATGTTGCACCCGCCAGACTTGACACACGGGGGGGGGGGCTATGATAAAGTAGACAGCGAACCGACGCATGATGCATTCCCGAATTATCCGATGATCACCCTTGAAGCAAGTCATTTGTGTATGCCACCTGAACTAGCCAAAGCAGAAGATCGTCTTCTGTACTATATTCACATTCAAGCATTATTCACCTGTCAAACCAAGGAGAGAAGTGTATGCGCGCAACGTCAAAGGTGACGCTTGCTCTGTCGCTGCTGATCGTGTTGGGCTTTCTGCTCGTCTTCGCTGGATGGTTCAGCGCTCGCTATGCTGCGGATGCCCGGCGCCCGTCCGCGGCGGTCTCGCTGCAGGCGCCTGTCCAGGCGTCGGTCGATTCGCCGCTGCCGGCGCCTTCCTCAGTTCGTCCCACCGAGGAGATCATCGTCATCACACCGCCGCCCGATGGTGGGGTCATCGTATTGCCGCCGGCAAAGCCAGGGCAGATCTATGCTTTCCCCTCGCCGACGCCCTTTCCCACCTGGACGCCGCGCCCCACACCTACGCGCCGGCCGGGACCAACGGCAACACCGTTTCCGACGCGTCAGCCAGCGCCCAGTGGGGCCGGTGTTATTTTATTCACAACTTCAACAGATTCAGCAGGAGAAGCTATTAAAAAGCTTCCCGTCAATGCCCAAGGGGAGAAGATTGCAGAAGTAACATCTATAACCTTATCAATTGACTTTGATCCGTATCTTATCGCGCCTTCACCTGATGAAAGCCATTTGCTTTTGATGCGCCCGATGATGCCTGGGGGGCTTCCCTACAGTCTGGATACAAAAAATGAACAGGTCCGACCACTATTTTCAGAAAGTTCCTCATCGTCAGGTAGATTCTTCGGCTGGCATCCAGACAGCCAACGAGTGCTATTTTGGCCAAGCAATTCTGAACTACAGTTGATCGATATCGAAACCAATGAGCGAACGACATTAACGTTGGTGGAAGGATCGATCCAAGGTGCTGCCATGTCACCTGATGGACAGAGTGTCGCCTATGTCAGTGGTTTGAGAACGGCAGAAAACTTCAACTCTAACGCCTTATGGTTGGTCAGCACCGCTGGTAGTGATGCGCATCCTTTGTTCAATTTTGACGGTAGCGCCTACGTTTTCAGTTGGTCGCCAGATGGCAAATACATTCTCTACATGGGAGGGCCAGGCGCAGGCAGAGAACAGACAACGGTGGAGGAATTCACATCTCGCGGTCCTTTGTGGCTCGTAGAGCCGGACGGGCAGAATCCTCGCCCGCTGGCCGGCTTATTTGTCGCTGGCTATGGATTTGAACCAGCCTGGTCGCCAGATAGTCAGTGGATCGCTTTCACCGGTCTGGACGAGGGTCAGGAATTTGGCTGTTTCCCACAAAACAAAGCATCACAACCACAATGGCCCGAGTGTCAATTCCAGGGTACAGGCGTCTATATTGAAAACATTACCACCGGAGAAATTCGGCGGCTGGCGTCAGGCATTACACCAATGTGGTCCCCCGATGGTTCGATATTGGCTTTTCTTTCCAACCAAAACGGTGCGACTGAGATTTGGACTGTACGTGTGGATGGCGTTGGGTTACGCCAACTGACGACAGACAAACAATCGAAGACCGGACTCACTTGGACTGGCACAGGGGAGGTGCAAAGATGATTTGCTGGCTCGTCAAGTCCAGATGGCTGCTTCTCGTGATTCTCTTGAGTTCCTTGCCCGCAAGTCTGTCACCCAAACCTGTGATAGCTCAGACAACACCATTCTTAATCTCACCATATTATCGGGAGAAAGCTATCAATCAGTATTTTCCTAGTCATGGAGGGATTGACTTTCAAATATACTATGAACAGGTGTTAGCTAGTGCCAACGGCACTGTTGATCAAGTACAGTGGTATAACGACAACTGCCATCAACACAACACGAATTCGAGTTGTGGTTATGGGCTACATACGATTGTAAGACACGATAATGGCTATCGAACCATTTATGCTCACCTTAGCACTGCTGCCTTTAGTATAGGAACTACAGGAATCGCTTTGAATTCGGGACAAGTGATCGGTACGAGTGGTCACACTGGTTGGTCTACCGGCCCGCACCTGCACTTCGAGGTGAGAAACTCCAGCAATCAGCCAACTGATCCCTTCAGTCCGAGTTTATGGAAGGATGGCCAATGGACCAGCCCGAGCCGGCCGATTCCCGAACCGGTCAATGGGGGTGAGATTCTGGTCGATGACAGCACCACCAGCAGTGGCGGCTTCAGCAAAGGGGGTGGGGGTGGCTTTCAGAATCCTTGCACCGGCGACTGTCAAGGGTGGACTTCCGCTACGATAGGGATCAATAACCACATGTATCATACCCCCGCCGACGGCATCAACATCATCAGCCAGTGGGCCGAATGGGCGCCGCTCGGCATACAGACTGGGGGGGCTATCTATGAGGTTTTCGTTCATGTGCCCAATGACAATGCAACGTCCTGGCAGGCGCCCTATGTAATTTCGCACGCCAATGGGACAAGCGCCGGTGTGGTAGACCAATATGGGTTGAACAATCAATGGGTGAGCATTGGCGCCTATCAGATGAATCCGGGACACTATATCTGGACGCATGACGCAAGCGGGGAGGTATACAATCAACACTGCTCCACTACTTATTGCAAGCTTGGCGTTGATGCGGTCAAGTTTGTGCGGCGCGGGACGATCTATCTGCCGGACATCCGGTACAACAATGGTGGGTGGAGTTCCAAGCTGGTCTTGCGCAACAACGGTGGCGGCTACGCACGCACCGTCGTCAGGTTCCTCAAGAGCGACGGCTCCGAAGCCTGCAGCCCGATGATGCCCACCTTGTTTGCCCATCAGTCGATTGCGCTGAGCTGTAGCGATTCACAGGTGGCGAGCGCCGTCGTCGACAGCAGCCAGGATTTGTCAGCGATGGTGCTGCAGGAGCACACCAACCCCTACACACTGGATGCATACGCCGGCGTGACCAGGGCGCGGCAGGACATTCACATCCCGATCGTGCAGAAGAACAACAGCGGGTGGTACAGCGACCTGTTCGTCTACAACCCGAATGCCCAGAACGCCACGGCAACCTTTGAATTCACGCCGGCGCCAGGGAAAGGCACGCCCTATGCTTATGCGTATGCGATTGCAGCAGGCGGGCAACTGCGCCTCAACACTGGCCCGCTGTGGCAACTGGGCAATCTGTTTGTCGGTTCGGTGCGGGTGAGTTCCAGCCTGCCGCTGGCGGTGGCTGCCACACAATACAAAGGAACTGATCAATTCATGGAGCTGAGCAGCACTCAGCCGCTGGCGGCGGGGTTGTATGGCCCGCTGCTCCAGAACAACAACTCGGGCTGGCAGTCAGGGGTGACGCTGCGCGCACCTGGGGGCAATCTACCGATGTCCGCCACCTATCGGGTCAACAATACAGGCGCCGGGTGTGCATGGGAGACATGGTGGAACAACCCGCAGATTGTCTACCCGGCACCGCAGGGCAACCCACCGGGCTGCGGTGTGACACCGAACGCCGTCTTCTCCGCGAACGGTGGGAGCGTCGCCTCGGTCAACCAGTTGCAGGGGACGCTCAACGCCACCACCTACGGGGCGGTCGCCGCACCTGCCCAGAGCGCCAGCATCCCCAAGGTGCAGCGCGATGGGCAGTGGAACGACGGCTTTGTCATCATGAATAGCAACGGCACGGCGGTGAATGTGACTGTCACCCTGTACAACAGCAACGGAATCTTGAATTCCACACCGGTCAACAACCAGCCGCTCGGCGCCTACCAGAGCCTGACGGTGTTGTCGCAGATTCCCTACGGCTTCGATGGCTCCGCTCTGGTCACGGCGAGCCAGCCGGTGGCGGTCATCGCCAATGCCTATCGCCCCGGCGCTGGCAGCGGCGATGTGATCGGCAGCTACCCTGCCATTCACCGCTAGGCGTGCATCTGACTGCGTGAACGCCAGGCTCCGGTCAGGCGGAGTGGCGTGGATTCCTATCCGCGCCACTCCGCCTCATCCGCCCACACGGGTCTACTCCACGATGGGGGGGAGCACGTCCACCGGTTCCAACCGGTGTCTGGCACGGAAAACCGGCTGAAGCCCGGTTGCCAGCCGGTGCGGTTGCGGGGATTGCAGTGTGTTTCAACGCACTTTGCGTGTCAGCCGGGGGTTTCAACCCTCGGCGCCGCTTGAATTACACTCCGTCCAATCCGCGTTATCCGCGGTCTATGCTTACGGCCCACTCTCCAGCCAGGTCTCCAGCACAAGGCCAGCCGCGCCGAGTGTATCGCTGCTGAGCTTGTCGAGGGTGTCGGCCGTCGTCGCCAGGTAGGGATAATCGGTGCTCATCAGGTCGGCGGTGGGGATGGCGGTTCCGCTAAAGACGGACGTGGCGCTGAGCGGCATGGGCCGGCTCTGGTCAGGAAAGCGAGCGCCGAGTTCCAGCGCATCCGCCACGCTCCACAGCGCGGTATTGAGCGCGGGATCGCCCGTCTCATTCTGGAAGAAGCGCTGCTCGCTGGCGCCCGCCTGATCCACGCCG
>Ga0154020_10000062_pt1 | contig 109861 bp, 84 predicted proteins | sample Klosneuvirus_201_FD_109709 | JGI IMG/M metagenome (GOLD analysis project Ga0154020, IMG submission 109709) | Active sludge microbial communities from wastewater, Klosterneuburg, Austria - Klosneuvirus_20160825_MG | ecosystem: Engineered > WWTP > Aerobic digester > Activated sludge | place... | reverse complement strand
TTTGCAGGACATTAAAAAACAGATCGGGTAAACATTTATGTACTGGACATTAGAATTGGCAAGTTGGTTAGAGGACGCTCCCTGGCCGGCATCGAAAGACGAATTGATTGATTATGCCATGCGTAGTGGCGCACCGATGGAAGTGATCGAAAACCTGCAAGAGATGGAGGATGAGGGAGAGGTGTACGAAAGCATTGAGGAGATCTGGCCCGATTATCCTACCAAAGATGATTTCTTTTTTAACGAGGACGAATTTTAAATTCTCTTCCTAAAACTTATGAGCCGTCGCACAACCTGTGGCGGCTTTTTTATTTAAGTTAAAAGGTAAAAGTAAAAAGTCAAAAGGGCTCCTGGTGCATTCTGAATCCACTTATAATTCAAGCTCTCTCTTAGTGTTTCTTAGTGTGCTAAGTGTCTTAGTGGTTTATGGACAGTAATAAAGCAGCAGCTATCGCTTCGCTTCATTGCCCGTATAGAACTTTCAAACCTTCAAACTTTCTAAACTTTCCAACCCAAAAAGAATTGTTTAGCTTTAATCCATTAAAATAAACTATGGAACCTATTATTGAATGTGTGCCCAATTTCAGTGAGGGCCGCGACATGGCAATCATCAAACACATTACCAACGAAATTGAAAGTGTGGAAGGCGTTAAATTGTTGAACGTAGATCCGGGCAAAGCCACCAACCGAACCGTGGTAACTTTTGTTGGGCATCCCGAAGCGGTGATCGAAGCCGCTTTTCTGTCCATTAAAAAAGCAGGTGAACTCATCGACATGAGCACACACAAGGGCGAGCACCCGCGCATGGGTGCTACCGATGTTTGTCCCCTGATACCCATTGGAGGCATTAGCATGGCCGAAACAGCTAAATACGCACAGAAATTAGCAAAGCGGGTGGGAGAGGAATTAAAGATTCCCGCCTACCTATACGAAGAAGCCCAAGCCAATAAATCCCGCAGCAATTTGTCGGTGATACGTGCCGGTGAGTACGAAGGATTTTTTAAAAAAATAAAACTCCCGGAATGGAAACCGGATTTTGGTCCGGGTGAATTTGATGCCAAACGCGGTGCCACCGTAATCGGCGCCAGGGATTTTTTAGTGGCTTATAATATCAATTTAAATACAACGTCTACGCGCCGCGCCAATGCCATAGCCTTTGATGTAAGGGAAGCGGGCCGTGTTGTTCGCGAAGGCCATCCCATCACCGGAAAAATTGTAATGGGTGCTGATGGAAAACCAAAATTTACACAGGGCACTTTAAAAAATGTAAAAGCCATAGGCTGGTACATTGAGGAATATGGTGTGGCCCAAATTTCAATGAACCTCACTAACATCAACGTTACACCGGTGCACATTGCTTTTGATGAGGTTTGTAAAAAGGCGACTGAACGTGGCTTGCGGGTCACCGGTTCTGAATTGGTGGGTTTGATTCCCCTAAAAGCCATGCTGGATGCAGGAAAATACTTTTTGAAAAAACAACAACGCTCCATAGGGGTGTCGGAAGTGGAACTTATCAAGATCGCCATCAAATCATTGGGACTGGATGAACTCGGACCTTTTAAGCCTGAAGAGCGCATCATAGAATACAAATTACGGGATGCAAAAACCTCTCGATTGGTAAACATGAGCCTTACGGCTTTTGCGGATGAAACCGCCAGCGAAAGTCCGGCTCCGGGCGGAGGTTCCATTGCGGCTTATGTTGGTACTCTGGGTATTAGTTTGGGCACCATGGTGGCCAATTTGAGTTCACATAAAAAAGGCTGGGACGAGCGCTGGGAAGAATTCAGTACCTGGGCGGAGAAGGGACAAAAAATCAAAGAGGAATTAATAAAATTGGTGGATGCCGACACGGCTGCCTTTAACCGCATCATGAGTGCCTTTGCTTTGCCTAAAGCAACAGAAGAAGAAAAAAAACTCAGAACCCAAACCATACAGGAAGCCACCAAATTTGCCATAGAAGTACCGTTTAGGGTAATGGAGCTCTGCCACGAAAGTTTAGAGACCATCAAAGCCATGGCGGAGATTGGTAATCCCAATTCGGTAAGCGACGCAGGAGTAGGAGCTTTGTGTGCACGCAGCGCGGTGATGGGGGCTTTTATGAACGTGAGAATAAATGCGGCCGGTTATGAGGATAAAAGTTTTGTAGCCGATATTGTAAAAAGAGGAAAAGCCATTGAAGATAAAACTATTGCAGCTGAAGCAGAGATATTGAAAATCGTGAATGTGAAGATTGGGATCTAGAGTAAAAGGGTTAAGTACTAGTAAATGGTTGAAATTGTATATGGTCGTTTGGCATTGACTTAATGACGCAAATAAAGTAGTTATAGGTAAGTATAGAATCAATTTAGGCCGGTAAAAGACATAGAAGCAAACAACATAATTGGTTTAAAAATGAGAGACCTGAAAAATAAAAGGAAAAAAATAACACCTTAAAAACACAGCTATGAAAAATAAACTGATTGCTTTATTAATTATGATTGTTTCCTTTTGTTATGCACAAGATAAGAAAGGTTGTGAAACTGCAGAACCCAACTACATGAATCGGTTGCCAGGGTATCGTATTAACTACTGTGAAGAAAGTGAGTATAAAGAGCCCCAATTTATATATTATACGGGCAGTCCGGCTACGGCGATAACGATTGAGAAAGGGGGCAGGTACCGTAAAATTATTTATTTTAAAAATGAAGGCGAAACAAGAAAATTCAGTAGCGACCAAATTCTTAATAATTACTTTAACGCCATTACAAAAGTAAAAGGGGTGGTGCTTTCTAAAGATAAAACCATGTTCAAAGCAAGTGTTGATGGAAAAGAGGTATATATCCAGATTCAGGCTGGTAATTCTTCAGATATTACGAATTATATCGTTGAGATATTGGAAGTAGAACCTATGCAGCAAGATATTAAGTTAGATTTAAAAGAATCACTTGATAGTGATGGCAAGATAGCTCTCTACGGTATTCTGTTTGATGTGAATAAGGCCACTATAAAACCTGAATCTGCAAAAGCACTGCAAGCTGTAATTGATTATCTTGTTTCGAATCCATCGATAAAAATTATCATTGTTGGCCATACTGACAATACGGGACTTTTTGCAGCTAATATTACGCTGTCTAAAGAAAGAGCTAAAGCTGTAGTAGACTACCTGATTACTGTGGGCAAAATAAATGCTTCTCGACTTATACCTGATGGCGTGGGATCATTATGCCCGGTTTCAACTAACACAACAGAAGCCGGAAGAACCTTAAACAGAAGAGTGGAAATTGTTAAGCAATAATCGACACGGAAATCTATATAGCAGCCCTAGACTTAACCTACCCAAAAGGCAGGGATTAATGTTTTAATGCCTGTTATTAGTTAAACAATTGCTGGTTTTTCAAGTCAAGTATTTTTATCAAAGTCCTGCCCTTCGGCTTGCTGCAAAGGCCTTGCTACCAGTTAAGGATGCTTTGGATGTGTTGAGTGGCAAGTGGAAATTGCAGATCATCCTGTCTCTAACGTTCGGCAAAAAACACTTTAATCAAATCCAGAGGGAATTGCCGGTTTGACTCCAAAAATGTTGTCAAAGGAATTGAAAGACCTTGAAATAAACGACCTCGCCATACGAAAGGTGTACGATACCACTCCTGTAATTGTGGAATATGAGCTCAGTCCTTACGGCAAAACCCTGAAACCCCTTATTGGGGAATTGCACAAATGGGGCACAAAACACAGAAAGCGGATCATTGCGAGGAAATGATGGTTTAGAAATCGGAATTTCTTCAACAAAACACCCTTTAAAACTTTCATTTTAAGCTATTTAACGTTCGTATTCCGGGCTTTACCTTAGAATCTCAGTACTTTTGCGGCGCAATTAATGGAGAACACGCTTACAGCTATAGATATTGGTAAGGCCATTGTGAAAAAACACGATAATGGGCACCTCTACATTACCATAAGAGAAGGCCAAGAGTTGGACGTGGATGACATCAAAGCATTGGTACAGGCTAAAAACCAACTCTGCGGGAACGAACCGCATACCACGCTCCTTATTGCAGGGAACAACTCGAGCATAAGTAGCGAAGCAAGGGCCTTTGCTTCAAGCAAAGAGGCTTATAAAGGAGCAATTGCCAAATCCATTGTAACTAAATGTTTACCAACCCGGCTTATAGGCAACTTTTTTATTCGGTTTAATAACCCCCCCGCACCCACCAAACTTTTTGCCTGTGAAAAAGAAGCCGTGCAATGGCTGAATCTGATGCGTAAGAAGGCCTAATGACCTGAGTTGATTCAGTTGTGTAAGGTATTTAGTCTTTTTGGAGCTGGTTAAACAAATCAGGTTTAGCGCTGTTACATGTCAGGCAGCATTCACTACAATAGAAAAAGCCGAGGCAGACATGAAAAAACTCGTTTCCAAACAATTTCTTCCAATAGATCTCGATACAGCTTGGGACTTTTTTTCCTCGCCTAAAAACCTCAACGAAATTACCCCTCCGGGTATGGTGTTCGAAATTGTTTCTGAGCTGCCTGAAAAAATGTATGAGGGTATTTTTATCGTTTACCGATTAAGTCCGTTTTTGAACATTCGCATGCAATGGGTTACGGAAATCACACACATTAGTGAGAAACAGTTTTTTGTGGACGAACAACGCAAAGGACCTTATAAGATCTGGCACCACGAGCACCATTTTGAAAAAGTGGAAGGGGGCGTAATGATGACCGATATTTTACACTACGACATTGGAAAATCTATTTTCGGAAAACTCGCCGGTTGGTTGTTTGTTCACCGCATGGTTAAATCCATTTTTGAATACAGAACCATAGTCTTGGAGAAAAAATTCGGCAAATGAAATTTTCCCTGGCCAAAAAAATCCTTATCAGTTCCCTGGGCTGCCTGCTTTTGGGCTCCTTAAGCGGTATTGCAACAGGCGAGGCTGTGAATGGATGGTATGCACAAATTGTAAAACCTTCCTGGAACCCTCCGAATTGGCTCTTCGGTCCGGTTTGGACGGTGTTGTACCTGCTGATGGGCGCTGCTTTTGCCTTGGTATGGAACGGACAGGGAAAGAACAAAAGAATGGCGATGATTTTGTTTATTGTACAATTCGTTTTAAATCTGCTTTGGTCGTTTTTGTTTTTTGGTTTGGCACGAATGGATTGGGCCTTACTTGAAATTCTGCTCTTACTTGTGTTTATAACGCTTACCATCTCCGCATTTTCTAAAATCAACAGAACCGCCTCTATGTTATTGATTCCCTATCTCCTTTGGGTTGGTTTTGCTACCTTATTAAATTCGAGCTTATATTTTCTCAACGCATGAAAACTATTTTGGTGATTGGTGCCGGTAGAGGCATAGGACTGGAAGTGGTAAAGCGCTTAGCCGGAGAACATAAAGTGTATGCTGTGACTAGAAACCTTAGCCCCGAATTACAGGCCACCGGAGCGATCTGTTTTGAAGAAGACGTCAATCTCAGTTGTCATTTTGTTTCACAGCTTCCGGATGTGCTTCACGGTTTGGTTTATTGTCCGGGCTCCATTACCCTTAAACCTTTTGCCCGCCTGAACGAGAGTGATTTTGTAAACGATCTGAATCAAAATGTTCTCTCGGCCATTAAAGTAACTCAGGCTGTGTTGCCTCAATTAAAAAAATCGGGATCCGCCTCCATTGTTTTTTACAGCACTGTGGCTGTTAAAATGGGCATGCCCTTTCATGCTTCCGTTGCGCTGAGCAAAGGTGCACTTGAAGGTCTGACCAAAAGTTTAGCTGCTGAACTGGCTGGAAATTCTATACGCGTGAACGCCATTGCGCCTTCATTGACTGATACACACCTGGCAGCTGCCTTGTTAAGCACGGATGAAAAACGGGAAGCCGCAGCCAAACGCCATCCTCTGAATAAAATCGGAAATCCTCAGCATTTGGCAGCCCTTAGCTGCTTTTTATTGGAAGAAAATGCAGAGTTCATAACCGGGCAAATCATTGGAGCCGACGGGGGTTTAGGAAGTGTAAGGGTGTAAACTATTAAAGCACGTTGTTCACCTGCTCCTTAATTTTTTCCAATTCATCTTTCATCAGCACCACCAATTTTTGTATGGGTGCATCGTTGGCCTTGGAACCAATGGTGTTGATCTCCCGACCAATTTCCTGAGCGATAAAATTAAGTTTACGACCAGGTGAATTTTCGGCACAGGTCTCCACAAAATAATCCAGGTGAGTTTTTAAGCGTACTTTTTCTTCGTTGATGTCGAGCTTTTCAATGTAATATATCAACTCCTGTTCAAAACGATTTTGGTCGATGTTGTTTTTACCAATGGCCTCGGTGATGTTGGTTTTAATTTTTTGTTTCAGGTTGTCTAAACGAATGACATCCAGTTTTGCAATTTCATTTAAACTGTTCTCAATGTTCTTCAAACGTTGTTCGAGATCAGTTTTGAGTGACAGCCCTTCCTTGTCCCTGAATGCATTGAGTTCTTTTACTGCATCCATCACCGCTGCTTTAATCAGTTTCCATTCTTCCTCATCACTTTCCCGGCGTTCGGTTTTCATCACATCGGGTAATCTCAGTATTTGCGCGATGGGGTCCTGCAAGGGTTCGTTGAGTTCAATGGCAAGATTACGCAATTGGTCGTGGTAGGCTTTGGCCAGGGTAATATTGATTTCTGTTGGTGTGATGACTTTTTTGGATTCGAGATAAATGCTCAGGTCAATTTTACCCCGTTCCAATTGTTTGCTGATCTCGTTTCTGAGTTCAGCTTCGTAATTGCGCAGGGCAGAGGAGAGGCGCAAACTCACGTCGGCTCCTTTGCTGTTGAGGGAACGGATTTCAATGGTGATGAGGTTGTCTTTACTTTCTGCGCTGGCTTTTCCAAAGCCGGTCATGGATTTAATCATTTGCTGTGATTTTTTGTTTGGTATTGATAAGAAAGAGGCCCATAATGATCATGCCTCCTGAAAATAGTTTAGTGAGTGTGAGTTGGTCCTTGCCCATGACGATGGCAAAGATGCTCGCCAAAAAAGGTTGAAGGTAAATGTAAGCACTCACGGTATTCGGACTCAGGTGCTGCAAGCCATAAATGTTGAGGAGATAGGCAAAAAAGGTGGTGGCCACTACTACAAAACATACGGCGAAAACAGCATCTCCTGTAAAGGCTTGCCAGTTGGTGTTCAGGGTTTCTTTTAAACCTATTGGCAAAATGTAAATGCTGCCGAATAAAAACATCCAGCGCATGGCCGTGGCGGTGTTGTATTTCATCATGATGGGTTTTACCATTACCACAAAAATGGCCCAGGAAGTAGAGTTGATAAGGGTGAGCAAATCGCCGGCCATGGTTTCACTCCCAAATTGCAAATTGCCTTTGAAAAGTAACAAAATCACTGCGCCGGTTAGGGCCAGGGTGAGTCCTGCAAATTTAAAAGCGGTAATACGTTCTTTTAGAATGACGAGCGTAAACACAAACACAATTGCAGGATTGGAAATCATAATAATGGCTGAATTGATTGGCTGAGTGAGGCTTAAGCCCCAGATAAAAAACACCTGGTTGATCACCACGCCAAAACAGGCCAGCCAGGCCATGGTGATGAGGTCTTTTTTTTCGACCTTTTGTGTGCGGTAAAAAATGGATAAAATCCAGAACAAAATGCAGGCCCCAACAATCCTCAGCAGCACCAGAGCGAGAGGGGAAATGTAGGTGGGCATGAGGTCTTTCGCGATGGAATAATTCAGGGCATACACGATTTGGGCGATAAACAGGGCGATATGGCCTTTCAGAGCATTGGTCAAAGCACTGCAAAGATGGGTATTTTCATCGAATTAAGTAGTTTTGTTTTTGTTATGGAAAGCACAGATCAACTTGGAAATCGCATCCGTCTCAACAAAATTCCCAAACGCATCGTGTCATTGGTGCCTTCCCAATCTGAATTTCTCTGGGACCTGGGTTTACAAACGGAGTTGATTGGCATTACGAAATTTTGTGTTCACCCGGAGCCTATGTTTAAAAGCGTAATGCGGGTAGGGGGTACAAAAAATCCGGATTTGGAAAAGATCCGCTCACTTCAACCCGACCTGATTATCGGGAACAAAGAGGAAAACGAAAAAATGATTATTGAGCAACTCAGCAGGGAATTTCCGGTTTGGATGAGCGATGTAAATACGCCGGAACAAGCTCTTGACATGATGCAGCGTGTGTCGAATTTGCTGGGAAAGGAAACGGAGGGAAACAAAATCATTGAAGCGTCAAAACATTCATTAAACAAAAGTAAAGGACTGTTTCATGGCGAATCTGTAGCCTATTTTATCTGGAACGAACCCTATCATTTTGCAGGCTCTGAAACGTTTATACATTCTGTTTTAACGCATGCGGGGTTTAAAAACGTGTTCTTTGATCGACCGCGTTATCCCGGCATGAGTTTAGAAGACTTGGGCGCTTTACATCCGGAGTTCTGTTTTTTATCCAGTGAACCGTTTCCGTTTAACGTAGAGCAGGCCGCAAGGGTTCAAGAGGTTTTGCCCGAAACGAAAGTTGTTTTTGTGGATGGAGAAGCCTTTAGCTGGTATGGCAGCAGATTAATATATTTACACGGGTATTTAGCCCACTTAAAAACTAAACTCTATGCTTAGCACATTTTTAGTTGTTCTTTTTATATTGGCCTATGTGCTCATTGCAGTTGAGCACAACATCAACATCAACAAAGCGGCCATTGCCCTGGTGGCTGGAGTATTCAGCTGGATACTAATTATGATGTACACACCGCTGCATGAGAACGTGAATGAAAGCCTTGCTCATCACCTTTCCGAAATTTCAGGCATTTTGTTTTTTTTAATGGGAGCGATGACGATTGTGGAGCTCATTGACGCTCACGATGGATTTTCTATTATCACACAAAAAATGACGGGGGTAAGGTCCATGCGCCTGATCTGGATATTAGGTGCACTAACGTTTGTGCTTTCCGCTTTACTCGACAACCTTACTACCACCATATTAATGGTGTCTTTACTCACCAAACTCCTGCCTTCGGGTCGTCTCCGCTTGCTGTATGCCGGTTTTGTGGTGATTGCTGCCAATGCAGGAGGGGCCTGGAGTCCTATAGGAGATGTTACTACCACCATGCTTTGGATAGGTGGACAGGTTACCACTTCCCATCTTATTCAAAGTTTGTTGATTCCCAGTTTAATCAACATACTTGTTCCATTGCTTATCCTCAATTTTATAATTAAACGCGAGAAACTCTACGCTAACCTTGATCTCAGTGAATTTAAAAAACCAAAAAAGCCAAGTGCCGATTCGCAGGTGATCCTTTTCATGGGCTTAGCGGTATTAATATCCGTTCCCTTGTTTAAGGTCTTTTTTCATCTGCCCCCATACATGGGTATGTTGTTTGGATTGGGTATTATGTGGTGCTTCACTGAAATCCTTAATGGACGAAGGGACGAAATGGATAAAAAAAACTACTCCGTGTCTTATGCTTTAAAAAACATTGACACATCCAGTATTCTGTTTTTCCTGGGTATCCTGCTAAGCATTGCTGCACTCGACCTGAGTGGAGTTTTGGAAGGCATGTCGCAACACATTGATCTTGCCATTTCCAATAAAAACACTGTGCTTTTGCTCACCGGCTTTTTAAGCGCGATCATTGACAATGTGCCACTGGTTGCTGCTTACCAGGGTATGTATTCACTTACTGACTTTGCCACAGACAGCACCTTTTGGCAACTTTTGGCTTACAGTAGTGGCACAGGGGGCAGCATGCTTATTATTGGTTCGGCAGCCGGAGTTGTGGCCATGGGAATTGAAAAAATTACGTTTATGTGGTACTTAAAAAATATAGGATGGATGGCTGCCCTGGGTTTTCTGGCAGGTTTTGCATACTATGTCTCTACTCACTAAAGCCCAAAACCTCCAGGGCGTCGCCCACCACAAACGTACTCCCGCCGACAAAGATCAGGTCGGTTTTACCTGCTGCTTTTTTTGCCGCCTGGAGGCCTTTCTCCACGCTTAAATAGGCATTTCCTTTTAATCCAAAGGCAAGCGCCTGTTGTTTAAGTTCCTGTTCATTTAAAGCCCGCGGAATGGATGCTTTTACAAAATAATATATGGCTTGTTTTGGAAGTTCTTTTAAGATTGAAGTAATGTCTTTGTCATTAACAGTGCCAAGTACCATGTGCAGTTTGTGGAATTTGAGCTCACTAATGTTTTCCACCACCTGTTTAATACCATCTTCGTTGTGACCTGTATCTGCAATAATCAAAGGTTTATCACCAAGCATCTGCCAGCGCCCTTTAAGACCGGTAAGTTGCACCACCTGCTTCAAGGCTTGCTGCACATGTTCATCTTCAATGATAAATCCGGCTTTTTTAAGATTCTCAACCGTGTTGAGTACACCGAGTAAATTTTTTACCTGATATTTTCCGGTAAGATCAAGTTCATATATGTTGGTTTCACCACTCCCCCGGTTCAAAACACTCACCTGGAATGCCCCTTTCACCAACTTGGTTTCTATAACCTTGTAATTTTTATCGGCGTATTCTATAGGGGCTTTGTGTTCCTTCGCCACTGCATTGAACACTGGTGCTGTTATGCTTTGGTACTGACTTATTACAACAGGCACACGGGCTTTAATGATGCCTGCTTTTTCAAAACTGATCTTACGTAAACTATCGCCTAACAAATTCATGTGGTCCATACTGATGTTGGTAATCAGGCAGGCTTTTGGAGTGATGATGTTTGTGGAATCCAAACGTCCGCCCAAACCAACTTCAATAACAGCAGCATCCACTTCCTCCTTAGCAAAATAATCAAGAGCAAGGGCTACCGTCCATTCAAAAAAGCTGGGTTCTATGGTTTCAAAAAAGGCTTTGTGTTGTTCTACAAAATCGACTACGGATTTTTTTGGGATCATTTTCCCATTGATCTTGATGCGTTCTCTGAAATCGTTCAGGTGGGGTGAAGTATATAAACCGGTTTTGTATCCGGCTTGTTGAAGCACTGCGGCTATCATGTGGCTGCTCGATCCTTTGCCGTTGGTTCCGGCCACATGCACACACTTGAGTTTGAGTTGAGGTCGTCCAAGATGTTCAGCAATTTTTATGGTGTTATCGAGGTCAGCTTTGTAGGCAGCAGCGCCAACACGCTGGTACATGGGTAAACGCGCGAAAAGGTAGTCAAGCGTTTGCTGATAGGTCATGTTAATTGAAAGTGAAGATGATGGTTATAGTGCCTTTCTGTTCTTCAAATTTTCCATCTACATTGAATTTAGTGGCCAAAGCCGCCTGTTTCGCTTTTGCTTTTAAAATGGCACTGCTGGTGGTTGTTCCTCTTCCGTTGGGATTGGCTTCTATCACAGTACCTTCAGAATCCACAGTGATTTCAACCACAACTTTTCCCTCTTCCTGAAGATCTGTTGGCAATTTCGGTGGTTTTACCAAAGCCCTTCCTTTTAAATTCACATTGTATTTTCCTCCGCCAAAACCTGGACCTTTCCCGGGCCCTGAACCTGTTCCGTCCCCATCTCCATCTCCACCGCCGCTACCTGTGCCGCTTCCACCGGTTCCATTTTTAAAAGGATCACCATCTGCTGAGCCCGATTGCCCGGCTTCCTCATTATTACCTATGCCGCCACCGGTTTTTCCGCTGTTCTTTTTAAATTTTTCAGCCAGTTTTTCGGCAGCTGTTTTTTCTTTGATGATCTCTTTTGGTTTTACTATGACCTGTGTAGTGGCTTTTGGTGTTTCTTTTTTTTCCTGTTCTATCATTACATCTTCTCCATTTTCAACAGTTTGGATGTTTTCGGTTTCTTTTTCTTCAGTTACCACATCCGCCGCCTCACCCATGGAACTGTAATCCACATCGTCATTCCCAAGGTCTACCATGCCAAGGGCAAGCTCCTGTCCGCCGCCTCCGCCACTTTCAGGAAAAGGGGGATTGGGTGTGATGAGTTGAAACAAAATCAAAAACAAAAGCAACAAAGCCATAATTAGCAAGGTGGCGCCACCGGAGATGACCCGATTTCGCTTGAGTTCAGTTTGCGTGAGTATCATCTTATTTTTTTGTGGCGGCGGTGGCCAGAACGGTTTTGCAATTGAGTTTATAACAAATGGTCATGATGTCGATCTCATCCTGTATGGAAAGTTCCTTATCAAGATGCATCAACACCACTGGTTCAGTTTGTTTTGCAGCATAGGCCGAGATCTCTTTTTCCAGTTCAGAGAACTGCACTTCCGTACTATTGATATAATATTTTTTGTCCTTGGTAATGGCCAGATGAAGTGGTTTTTTGTTGTTGTCTATCGTTTCTCTGGACTGAGAGTTGGGCAGATTGACCTTAATGGCATTGGGGCTCACCATGGTGGAGAGAATTAAAAAGAAAAGCAATAAGAAAAACATGATGTCGTTGAGCGAGTCTGTGCTTACTTCCGCTTCTCTGTGTTTTTTGCGCAATGCCATGTGTAGTGGTGTTGAGTGAATGTTTTATTATTTCGCCGGTTCGTTCAGGATGTCGAGAAATTTAATCTGACTTTCCTCCATGTGTCGTGCTAAGCGGTCAATTCTGGAGTTCAGCCAGTGGTAACAAATAAAGGCCAACACACCCACCACCAATCCTCCGGCAGAGGTGATCATTTTTTGGTAAAGGCCGGTTGAGATGACTTCAATTTCAACGGTTTTAGCAAGAGAGATGTCGTAAAAAATAGTAATTACGCCAAAGATGGTTCCTATAAAACCAAACATGGGGGCAATTCTGCCGATGATGTTGAGTACGGTAAGATTTTTTTCAAGATTCCCTATCTCTACAGTGCCGCACTTGTCCATGGCGGCCCTGATTTCCTGAACGGGTTGGCCAATCCGGCTAACACCTTGTTCTATCATGGTGCCTTCAGGGGTGTTCATGTTTCTGCAGAGCGCTATCGCATTCGCGATGTTACCCTGATGGATTATTTCTTTAAGAGAAGGAATAAATTGGGAGTTGCTCTTAGACGCTTTGCCAATCACCAGCATGCGCTCAATCAACACATAAATGGAAACCATTAGCAAGATGCCCAGCGGAATCATGATATAACCTCCGTTCATCACCATGGTGATGAGTGACATTTTTGTTTCAGTTACTTCCTGAATTCCGGCACTGACTGGTAAATTGGTACTGTCGGATGCGGCAGAGGACAAACCCGCATTAATTTGCAGAATGATAGCTAACATAGAATATACTTTAAGACGAAATTACTCTGTAAATGAAGCCATTAAGCCCAGCTGAAAAGGGATTTTAAACAGTCTTGTGTTTATTATAACCCGGCTTATCGCTAAGGTTACAGAACCCATGGCTTTGTTAGCGATTTATTTGCCCGAAGGCAGGGAAGCAAGTAAGGTACTGATGTGAGCTTTGTGTATGCCGAACAAATGCAAGCGTTCACGGTCACCATCAGTGTATTCAATGATCAGATTTCCCTTTTTATCCAGGCCGCTGCGGGCAATATCAATAAAATACCGCGTCTTTTGGTCGAAGAGGGTGGTTTTGATCTCGATTTTGTCTTTATAGATACCTGCAAAGGGATGAAGCAAGGTCCAGAGGGTGTGAAAAACAACTAAGCTGGCAGGTATAAAAAAGAGAAAACCCATGGGATTGATGTCCCTTAAAAGTTTGTAAGCAAAATAGATGGAAACACAACTGACAAGGACTGAGATGACCAGCCACAAGGGGTTTCTCGGAATGTACACCAGAGGGGGTTCTTCAATTTTGCCGTTATTCACGATGCGAAGTTAAGAATTAGGGGCTTCAGCCGATTTTACCGGGCCCTTTTTTCGATAAACTTGATGTTTTATAGTATAAAAATGTTCATTATCTTGTAACGTTTAGGATAGGGATACGTTTAAAATCATACAATTACAGGAAAATGAAACTAAGATTCATACCATTACTTTTCATTTTAGTGGGTTTTGCAGCTCAAAACTTCAAAGCTCAAATTGCTGCTGATGACCCAGTTGCAGCAATGCTGGATAGTTTAGCCACTCAGAAAATGTTTGAAAGGGCCTTTACCAAACCGTCCTTTCATAAAAATAACCGTTATCGGTTTGCAGAAGATAGTGTTCCGGTTTATGATGATTATACTTATCAGGCCCGTTTGGCCAAACTGGATGCCGTTTCCCCCTTTGATCTGGTTTACAACGAGCACGTTAAAGCCTTTATTAATATGTACACGGTTCGCAAACGCGAAAGTGTGAGTCGAATGATGGGGGTATCCCAACTCTATTATCCTATGTTTGAAGAAGTATTGGATAAATACAACATTCCGCTTGAATTAAAACACCTGGCTGTCATTGAAAGTGCTCTTATCCCATATGCCCGCTCTAAAGCCGGAGCCACAGGCCTCTGGCAATTTATGTACCCTACCGCCAGAATGTATGGTTTAAATGTAACGTCATACATTGACCAACGCTGCGACCCATACAAAGCAACAGTTGCCGCTGCCGAATACCTGAAAGCACTTTACGATATGTTTGGCGACTGGCAAATGGTTTTAGCTGCATACAATGCGGGACCAGGTACAATCAGCAAAGCCATTCGCCGCAGTGGTGGCAAAAAAACGTACTGGGAGATCCGTCCGTTTTTACCGTTCGAAACACAAGGCTATGTGCCTGCATTTATCGCCGCAAATTATGTGATGACCTATGGCCCTGAACACAATCTTTATCCTGCAGTACCACGTAAAACGTATTTTGAGGTGGATACTGTGGTAGTAAAAGAACAAATGAGTTTTACCCAATTGTCAAAATCGCTGGAAATCAGTGAAGAGGATATCCTGTATTTTAATCCCCAATACCGCAAAAATCTGATTCCTTCAGGCGGGAACTTTATTTGTTTACCCAAAACTAAAATCGGGCTGTTCCTCACCAATGAACAAACCATCTATGCCAATGTTCAGGCTGAAAGAACACAGGGTAAAGAAGACATCATTGCAGAGGTAAAACGCACACATACGGTGCGCTCAGGTGAAAAACTCAGTACCATTGCCAGAAAATACGGTGTAACAATCGCTGAACTTAAAAGCTGGAATTATATTGGAAAAAAAGGATTGCGTCCAGGTAAAAAACTTGTAGTGTATGTTAGAACCACTCAACCTAAACCTCAAACTGCTGTCGGCGAACAAAAAAATGTGGCCTCAACAACTCCTGAAAACAAATCCACTTTACTCGCCGAAAACAATAACGCCGTAAGTGCTTCAACTTATGTTTACCATAAGGTAAAGAGTGGGGAAAGCCTTTACAGCTTATCGAAAAAATACGGCGTTAGCGCCGCTTCCATTAAGGCGCTGAATTCCCTGAAAAAGCCGGAACTCCGCATTGGTCAATCTTTGAAGATAAAAAAAGGGGGCTAAACTCCGCCGGGATTTTGTTCCCTGTGAAGTTTTCAGATTATTTACTTAATTAAATGTGATTACCTGGGTTCCTGGTTGTAGGACGGTATTATTTTACTTTTACCCATTTTACTTCTTTTCCGATCAGGGAAAAACCAATGTAGCCTTTTACATGCAAAGTGTTCAGGTCCTTTTCAAACCACATCAGGCATTTGTAGGTTTTTCCTTCCTTGGGGTCATAAATTGTGCCGTCAACCCACTCCTTGTCGTCCTTATCGTAAACAAACCCTGATAGAATCACTAAACCCAGCTGAGGGCGCGAACGCAGTTTTTCATCCGGATTTTTAGAATCTGTTTTTGGTTTGCCATCGCGGTTTGGTGTTTTTAACCAAACGATTTCTCCGGTAAATTTCCCATCGCTGTCTTTCTTAATGTTCACCTTCGATTCGCCTCCATTGGTCAACCAGTTTCCAAGGATCAGATTTTCATCCTGAGCACAAAGCAGGAATGGAAATACAAAAACAATGAGGAGTAAATTATATTTTTTCATAAGGCCTGTTTTTCAAATAAAGATAAGTGGATAATCCAGTTTTTTGTGCGCCTGACAATAATTATAAAACAAGGGGTTCTAAATAAAATTATTACATTCGGCCTTTTCAGTCCTTTTATAAATAGCGTAATTTAAAAAGTATGAAAAGGCTTGCGGGTATATATTTTGTGCTGTTGGTTTGGAGTAGTCGGTTAAACGCTCAACCATTTGTTGATATAGTGAGTTACAATAACCAGAATTTCTTTTCGCATTACAACGACAGCGCGAACAGCCCGGTGTACATACAAGACAATCTGTTGAATTTATTTGTACCAATCAAGTTTAAAAACGATAATGTACTTATTATCCGCCTGAACTCCGAAAAAGCCATCGTTAACCGTGAGGGGCCTTCTCCCTTAAAAGAGAATCTGTTCTCTGTATCGCTTCCTGTGGGATTTATGTATGTTACACCAGACAAAAAGTGGAAATTCACCGGCATTTTTATTCCTAAAGTGAATTCTGACATGAGGGACGATTTGGGTAACGATTTTCAGTTTGGAGGAATAGCTTTGTATACACGTGTTTTCAGAAGCGATATGCAATTAAAATTCGGCGTGTATTACAACCGGGAGTTCTGGGGTAATTTTTTCCTGCCCCTACTGGGTTTTGATTGGAAAATAAATGAGCATTGGCAAATGTATGGTGTCATGCCCTCCAATTTCAGAATTGAATACAAACTCAGCAAAAACTGGAACACCGGTGTGGGCTGGAGGTCATTTCAGCGTTCGTTTCGATTGAGCGAAACCTTTAATAACGACTTTATCTGGGTGAAGGAAAATCAGGTTAAGGCCTATATTGAAGGCTTTGTTTACAAAAATCTCCTTCTGACAGTAGATGTTTACAGAAGCATCACATATGAGCTTTCGCGTAACGACTATTCAGATGTGAACCTAAAAAAGTCGGGCTTAAGCACCTTTGAACCCTTTCAGAATAACATGGGATTTACAGTTGGATTTGCTTACCGTTTTATGAATACGCTGCCTCAAAAAAAGGAAGAATAAATGCCTGAGACTTGATGCAGCAAGAACTGAATTGGTATACTGACAACCGGTAAGGCAAACAAAAAGACAAACGAAAATCGTACTTTCGTTAAAGTTTATGACAAACATTCTTATCATAGGCGCAGGCCGCTCTTCCACTTCACTTATTGACTACCTTTTAAACCAATCGCTTAACTACCACTGGAAAATTACCATAGCCGATGTGGACGAATTATTGGCCAAAGAAAAGTGCGGAGGCCATGCCAACGCTATATCCATTCGGTTCGACAGCAAAGATGAGCAGAAACGAAGAGAATTGATCAAACAGCAGAACCTGGTGGTGTCGATGCTGCCTGCCTTTATGCACGGTGATGTGGCAAGGGATTGCGTGGAATTTGGTGTCCATCTGGCCACCGCCAGTTACGTTTCCCGCGACATGTTGGCCCTTGATGAAGAGGCAAAAAAAAAGAAGGTTATCCTCCTGAACGAATGCGGTTTGGATCCCGGTATCGATCATGCCAGTGCCATGAAAATTATCCATGCACTCAGACAAAAAAAAGCACGTATTACATCTTTTAAATCCTATTGCGGAGGCTTGGTTGCACCCGAAAGTAACGACAATCCTTGGGGGTACAAATTCAGTTGGAACCCAAGAAATGTGATTCTGGCCGGTCAGGGAACCGCCCAGTTTCTTGAAAATGGCAGCTTAACATGTTTGCCCTATAGCAGACTGTTCAAAGAATCTGAAACCGTGAACATGGGTGAGTATGGTGATTTTGATGCCTATGCTAATCGCGACAGCATCAGTTACATTGATGTGTATGAATTAAAAGAGATACAAACCATGATTAGGGGTACACTGCGCCAAAAGGGATATTGTAAAGCCTGGCACGTGTTTGTTAAGTTAGGTTTAACCGATGATAGTACAATCATTAAAGGCGCGAACCAGTATACCTACTCCCAATTGATCGGTTTTTTTCTGCCTCCTGGTAAAGGCAAAGTGAAACAACGTTTAGCGGAATTTATGGGAACGGATTGGGATGAAGAAATTGAAAAGATGATGGATTATTTGGAATTGTTTTCGGATAAAACCATCAAATTAAGCGAAGGAAGTCCGGCTCAGTTGCTGCAGCATTTATTAGAAGAAAAATGGAGATTGAAAGCCGAGGACAAGGACATGATTGTATTACAACATCAATTTGAGTACCAATTGCCCGGCGATAAATCATCCAGAACTTTGCTCTCATCTTTGGTGGTAAAAGGGAAAGACCAGAGGCACACGGCCATGGCCCGAACTGTAGGTTTGCCTTTGGCCATCACAGTAAAAAACATTTTAACTGGAAAGGTAGCGTTAACCGGTGTCCAAATCCCAACTCAAGCAGAAATATACGAACCCATGCTAAGTGAATTGAAAGCCATCGGAATTGATTTTAAGGAAGAAGAAAGTAACTAAGTTTATTCTCCACCCTTGCGCATTTTTTTCATGTTCTCCATCATTTGCTGGTAGCTCATCATGGTGTAGCCTTCTGTATTAAGGGTAAAAAAGCCATCTTCCAAAGCAGTTGTACTCACCTCAATGGCGGTAATGGTTACCTTCATCTCATTGCCGTTCTGGTTCTGGGAAGTTTCTATCATCAGGGGATAACCTTTTAATTCACCGAAGTCCATTTGCATGCCTCTTCCTCCTGTTCTTCTGCCTTTAGCCGCAGTGGTTTTTATTTTTTCGGTCACCCACACGATCACTTTGTTTTCTTTTCCATCGGCACTTATGCTGGTCATAATGGCTTTTGTGCAATCGTAGCCGGCAATTTTTTTGGTTTCGTTGGTGTACTCAATCTTTGGTTTTTCCTGCCCTTCTTTAGTGGATGCGGCATCCATTTCTTCCTTGGTTGCAGTGTAACCGGTTTTAGTACCCATTTGATCGGAGATGGAGGTGATGAGTTTGCCATCGAAACAGGTGCTGGAACTACCCATCATGCTGGTGGTTTCGTTTTTATAAAGCTCACCCTTCATGTAATTTACCATTTCCTGTTCGCCAAACCCGGCGTACTCAGGTGGTAAACCCTCAATTTTTAAGTTCATTTTTATTGTGTAACTCTCTTGTGCAAAGACGGTGTTCAGGTTTAGCGTCAGCAGTCCTAAAACGTAAAACAACTGTTTCATGGTGTTGGTTTTTATTGGTTAATACTTATTGAAGGTCCTGGAAAAATTTTTCCATCTCTTCCTTGCTCACAATTTTCATGGAAGCAGGTATTTCAAAGGTATTGTCGGGAACTTTGGATTTATGATAGGACTTGCCTTCAAAGTGCATTTCCATGCCCATCTTTTTAATGCGGTAATCGACTAATACACCTTTTACCTTTGCGTAGGGTGTTAGTGCATTGCAGTCTTCCATGCCAAGCTCTTTCGTGTACCAGGCCTCAAATACCACATTGGGTTCTTTTACTTTACTTACTATCACCTTATGGCACTTTAAACCTATTATTTCTTTTGTTTCCTTGGTTTCTTCAATCTTTAGCTCATAGTCCTGGTTTTCCAGCATAAGGTCATTTTCATTCTCAATACAGGCTTGCCTTATGTTCATGAACTTAATGGTTTGAGCAATGGTTTTGCTTGTATTATCACCAATTATGGAGGTGTTAAACATGCCCATGGTACTCATTTCAATAACAAACTTGTCTTTCTTAAATTTTAAAGTAGCCGATGCAGGCGCAAAACCATATAAGGGGTGGTTTTCATCCAGCGCAAATGTGTTAAATTCAATAATGCCTTCTTCCTCCCCTGCCTCATCATCTGATTTGCAGGAAAAAAAATTAAGGGACAAAAGCACAAGCATACCTGTACCAAAAAGAATGGATGCTATGCTTTTAGTTTTCAACTCTGCGCGCTCTTATTAACTAAAGGTAATAAAATATTCAAAACAGGATTAAAGATGTTTACCGGTTTGGGTTTTAAAAAATTGACATGCCTCAAACTACCTTAGCGTAACAGATTTTTCTACGCTTGTACCTTCTTCCAGCTTAATAATGCCAATGCCGGTGATGGTTTTTGTTCCTATGGCCTTGGTGGCTAAAATATCATATATGGCCGGTAATTTAAATGTAAAGTGAACCTCTCCTGCATCATCGCTGGGTGAGGTTGCGGTTATATCGGCCGTGTAGGTCACGCCTGCAGAATTTTTCACCTTTGCATACAATACCACATCAGCGGCGGCAACAGCGTTTCCGAGTGAATCCTGACATTTAACCACTGCCACACAGTCTGTTTCTTTCTGGCAGGAAGGAGAAATAAGCAAAACAAGGATGAGGCAGAGAAGTAGAGCGGGTATTTTCAATTTCATATTCTCGTTGTTTTCAATTACTTTCGATGGTACCCCGCTCAGAAAACAAATCTGAACCTTTCGGTGTCCGGAATCGAATCAATTTAACAAATATAGAAAAAAGATACATGAAGCGAAATTTTATTTCATTTGCCCTACTTCTGCTGTGGCCACTGTTCTTCAGCTCACAAACCCCCTCCAAAGAGACCCTGGTCATTGAGACGGTTTACGGGATAATGAAGATCAAACTTTTTGAGGAAACTCCCCAACACAAGGCCAATTTTTTGAAGCTGGTTAAGGAACGGGCCTTTGATTCGCTTTTGTTTCACAGGGTCATCAACCAGTTTATGATACAGGGGGGCGACCCGCTGAGCAAGAGGGCAAAACCGGGCGATTCTCTGGGTCACGGCGATTTGGGTTATACAGTACCAGCGGAGTTTAACAACAAGCTCATTCACAAAAAGGGCCGTTTGTGTGCGGCCAGGGAAGGCGATGACATTAACCCCCTTATGGCCTCAAGCGCCAGCCAGTTTTACCTTGTTATGGGGCGGGTACGTACAACTGATGAGCTTAAAAAGTATGAGGAGCGCATCAATAAAGCGCGTTATGTGCGTTGTGCACGGGCATTTTTGAGCTCGCCGCAAGGGCAGGAACTTAAACACAGGTACACGACCTATAAATCCCTCTCTTTACCCGACAGTGCCGCTTTGGTAAACAGCCAAATTGAAGCCGGTGTAAAGGCTGAGTATGCAAAACAGGACGACTACAAATTCTCGGCTTACCAAATGGAAACGTACACCACTGTTGGAGGCACCCCGCATCTGGATGGCACGTATACAGTGTTTGGAGAAGTAGTGGAAGGCATAGAACTAATTGATAAAATTGCAACGGTAAAAACCGATAAACGCGACCGCCCCCTGGACGACATACGAATGAAAATTTACATCGTTAACGATTAATAACGTTGCACAAACAGGGGTTTAATTTTATCACACTAATTTAGGTCAATAAAAACACACACCATGAAAAAACAAATTGTAATCCCCTTTATGCTGATTTGCTTTATGGCAATGGCAGGTTTTTCCCAATCCCCAAATGCTGCACCTGCAGCCAAGGATAAAAGCCAAAAGCCCCCGGTAAATGCCGAGGACAAGGCCGCCAAAGAAGCCAACAAGGCCGAGAAAGAACTTGGCCTAACTCCCGATCAAAAATCAAAATGGCAGGCAGCAGCCCTCACGCGCATCAATGCCAACAAACCCCTCGTTGAGAAAATGCAGGGTTCTACAACACCGGAGGAAAGAAAACAACTAAAATCCCAGATCAGAACCAACGGACAAAGTTTTGATCAAACGGTAAATGCCATGCTTACACCCGAACAACAAGCCAAATGGAAAACCTGGAAAGGCAATAAAAAAAAGGAAATGAACAAAAAGATGAAAGAGAAAAAGTGGAGTGAGGATGAGTTTGAAGATTAAAAAAAGTAAAACATAAAAGGTCTGGTGAAAACCGGACCTTTTTTGCGTGCAGTTGTGTTTGATGAACGGCCTGTTATAATGTCCAAAGATTATTCGAAGTGGTAGTTTTAGGGTACAAGCGGTAATACTTTAACCCAGAGATTCTCTATTTTTGACTGTGATCCGTCTCCACCAAATCCGCAAATCTTACCATCTGGCCGATACCTCTTTTGAAGTGCTCAAAGGCATAGATCTGCACATCCGTGAAGGTGAGTTTGTTTCCATTATGGGTTCATCAGGTTCAGGAAAATCAACCTTGTTGAATGTGCTTGGTATCCTTGATAATTACGATTCAGGAGACTACAGCCTCAACGGTACGCCGATAAAAGACCTAAGTCAGAAAAAAGCGGCTTTTTTCCGTAACCAATTGCTGGGATTTGTATTTCAATCTTTTAATCTGCTCTCTTTCAAAAACGCTGTAGAAAATGTGGCCCTGCCTTTGTATTACCAAAAAGTATCCCGCAAAGAAAGAAACAAAAGGGCGCTGGAACTGCTCGATCGAATGGGATTGAAAGAATGGGGAAATCACCTTCCATCTGAACTAAGTGGTGGTCAAAAACAACGTGTGGCCATCGCCAGAGCCATGATTACCAATCCAAAGGTCATCTTTGCTGATGAACCCACAGGTGCCCTCGACTCCCAAACCTCACTTGAAATGATGGAATTGTTCAAGGAAATACACAAACAGGGCAAAACCATCGTTCTTGTTACACACGAAAATGATATTGCAGCCCTTACCGAAAGAACAATACGACTTAAGGATGGAATAATTGTATAAAGCCAGAGAAACCAAATAGAAATAGGCAATCAGAAATTTTTCAAAATGTTCGATAGCGATAAATGGCAGGAAATATTCGCAACAATAAAAAAGAATCGGCTCAGGACCTTTCTTACCGCGTTTAGTGTGGCCTGGGGGATTTTTATCCTCATCATCCTTTTAGCCGCTGGTCAGGGTTTAAAGAACGGCGCAAGTGCTGAATTTGGAAATGATGCAGTGAACAGCATCTGGATTGACGGTGGACAAACCAGCATGGCTTACGATGGTTACAAACCCGGGCGCACGATACAACTCACCAGCGAAGATTATCAAAATTTAAAATACCGTACACCTGGTATCGACAGGGCCACCGCGGTTTACCGTGGCTGGGAAACAAAAATGCTTTCCTATAAAAAAGAACATGCAGGCTTTACGGTACGTTCATGCGCCCCTGACCACAACCTCCTTGAACGCGCAAAGATTAAAGCGGGGCGATTTATTAATGATAACGATTTTAAAGAATTCAGAAAAGTCTGCGTTATTGGTGTTCCGGTTCAAGAGGCTTTATTTAAACAGGAAGATCCAATTGGAAAACTTATAGATGTTGCCGGCACCACATACAAGGTGATTGGTGTATTTACAGACACCGGTCGAGGTGACAATGAAAGGATTTATGTTCCTCTCTCTACAGCACAGCGTATCTATAACGGACAAAATCACGTGAATGTATTGTGGGTAAGTACCGGTACACTGAATGTTGCGCAGAGTGAAGTGCTTTCCAAAAAGATAAGGAACGACCTGGCCAGGAAATACCATTTTAATCCGGATGACGAAAACGCCCTGGGTTTGTACAATAACAATGTGGAGTATAAACGTGTGATGGGTATGCTGGATGGCATTAAATTATTTGTACTGATTATCGGCATTTTTACACTTATCGCAGGAATAGTTGGTGTAAGCAACATCATGATGATTGTTGTGAAAGAACGCACCATGGAAATTGGGGTTCGGAAAGCTCTGGGCGCAACACCCTTTTCTATCGTTGCACTCATTATTCAGGAATCGGTATTTATCACTTCACTTGCAGGCTACATTGGATTTATGGCAGGATTTGGTTTGGTGGAAGCCTTGAAAGCCCTTGGACTTGAAGGTGCCTTTTTCAAAAATCCTGAAATTGATCTTGGCATCGCTCTTGGTGCAGTTCTATTGATAGTGTTAGCAGGTGCCATGGCCGGATTTTTTCCGGCGCTGAAAGCCGCAAGAGTTCAACCCGTAGATGCTTTAAAAGAACAATAAGATGCTTTTTGAACGCGATAACTGGCAGGAGATATTTGCAACCATGCGCAAAAACAAATTGCGCACCTTCCTTACTATGCTGGGTGTGTTCTGGGGTATTTTTATGCTGGTGATTATGATGGGGTCGGGCAATGGCTTGCGTAACGGCATCATGCAGGGTTTTGAAGGTACTGCCACCAATAGTTTTTTTGTATGGACCCAGCAAACGACCAAAGCGTATAAAGGCATGAAACCCGGACGTGATTTTAATTTTAACCTGTCTGATGCCGAAGCCCTTAAACAGATCAAAGAACTGGATTACATCTGCCCTATGAATCAGCTGGGTGGTTACGATGAAGCGAATAATGTTGTGCGTGGACTTAAAACTGCAGCCTGTGAGATCAATGCCAATTATCCCAACACCATAAAAATAGCCCAGGTAAAAATAGCAAGAGGGCGCTACATCAACGATCTTGACCTTAAAGAAAAACGCAAAGTGTGTGTAGTGGGAGAACGCGTTGTTGAAATGTTATTCAAGAAGGAGGAAGACCCGCTTGGCGATTACATCCGCGTGAACGGGGTGTATTTCAAAATTGTTGGCATTGCTACCCCTTTGGATGGGGGAGAGCGCGGACGGGAAGAGTCGCAGAAAATCAATATTCCTTTTACAACCTTTGCAAATGCATTTAACTATGGGGATGTGATTGGTTGGTTCGCTATAAAATCAAAAGATAATGTACCGGCTGAACAAGCGGAAGAAAAGGTATTGAGCATTTTACGGGAGCGGCATAAAATTGCCCCTGATGATGTGAAGGCCATAGGCCACTGGAACATGGAAATTGAATACAATAAATTACAGGGTTTGTTTCTTGGGATTACCATTTTGATCTGGATTGTAGGGATTGGCACACTTTTCGCGGGGGTAATTGGCATCAGCAACATTATGCTGATTGTAGTGAAAGAACGCACAAAAGAAATTGGGGTGAAACGGGCATTGGGAGCAATTCCATCACAGATTATAGGTCAGGTGATGATGGAATCTGTTTTCCTCACTACCCTTGCTGGTTATTTTGGTTTGCTTATTGGTATTGCTTTGCTTGAACTTTTGAATTCAGCAATTGGCGATTCAGGTGAAATGTTCCTTAATCCAACGGTGGATTTAAACACAGCTTTGAAGGCGCTTAGTTTATTAATCGTAAGTGGTGCCTTTGCCGGATTTATGCCGGCCCGAAAAGCAGTATCAATTAAACCAGTTGAAGCCTTACGAAGTGAATAACAATACGATACCCTAAAGGAAAAACCTATGCTAAAAAAGATCAGAAACTACACCATTATTATTCTACTGCTTGGGGGACTGGCCTGGACCTTTTATTTTTTATATGAAAAATCCAACAAACCTCCTCAAGTGTTCGAAACCCTTGTTCCATTTGATACCAGTATCATTAAAAAAACGGTAGCCACCGGTTCTGTAACACCACGCAGGGAAGTGAACATGAAATCGAGGGTAAGTGGCATCATTGATAAATTATTTATTGTGGCCGGTCAGGAAATTAAAGAGGGCGATGTCATCGCGAGGATCAAAATTATTCCTGATATGCTTAATATGGCCAATGCCGAAAATCGTCTGAATACAGCTAAACTTAATTTTGATAATGCTAAACTCGATTACGATAGAAATAAAACATTAATGGAGCAGAGCGTAATTTCGAAGTCAGAAATGCAGGTGTTTGAACTGCGTTTAAAGACGGCTCAGGAAGAATTGCAGGCAGCAGAAAACCAGTTGCAGATCGTTAAGGACGGGGTTTCAAAAACAGGCCAAGTCGCGTCAAACACCCTGGTAAAATCCACCATTACAGGAATGGTTCTGGATGTTCCAGTAAAAGAAGGGGGACAGGTTATAGAAAGCAATACATTTAACGAAGGCACTACAATTTGCTCGGTGGCCAATATGGGTGAAATGATCTTTGAAGGCAAACTCGATGAAAGTGAAGTTGGTAAAGTGAAAAGCGGAATGGATATTGTATTAACCATAGGCGCAATAGACAAAGAGAGTTTTAAAGCTAATCTTGAATACATTGCACCCAAAGGTACCAGTGAAAACGGCGCCATGCAGTTTTTGATAAGGGCTTCCATAGGAAAAGAGAACAGTTCCTTTTTGAGAGCAGGGTATAGCGCGAATGCCGACATTATTCTCGATCGCAGGGATAGCGTTCTGGCCATACCCGAAAGTGTATTGCAATTTGAAAAAGATAAGACCTATGTTGAAGTAGAAACCGGCACTCAGGTGTTTGAAAAACGTTTTATTGAAACCGGATTGTCAGATGGCATCAACATAGAAGTTCTGAAAGGACTGAAAAAGGGTGAAAAAATCAAACAAGCCCAGTTGCTTGAAGAAAAGGAGTAAATCGCAGCCGGTTTATTAATTTAGGCCTTCAATTAGTATGATTAAATCCTTACAGCTTTATCTTATTCTGTTAGTTTATTTTTTGCTCGGGCTGCTGAGCATCTTTTATTTTAATGGCACCGGTGACGTGGGCGACAGCATAATGCACTATCTGTATGCTAAAAGTGCTCCCCTTCATCCTCATTTGTATTTTGATCACTGGGCTAAACCGCTTTTTGTCTTATTGGCTTCTCCTTTCGCTCAGTTCGGATTTAATGGAATAAAGCTGTTTAATCTCATCGCAACCACACTCACGTTATTTTTTATTTACCGCAGCGCCGAAATGCTTCAGATGAAAAATCCTTTGCTTGCGGTTCTATTGGCCATGTTTTCTCCATTGTATTATGTTTTAACCTTTTCGGGGCTTACCGAACCTTTGTTTGCTCTATTTGTGGCTGTTGCTTTGTACTTGAGTCTTAAACAACACCAGCTTAGCGCCGCGGTGGTTATTTCTTTTTTACCCTATGTGCGTTCCGAAGGACTTATTATAGCAGGGGTTTATGTTCTGTATTTTTTTATAATAAAAAACCGGAAAGCGATTCTGTTTTTATTGATGGGTTCTGTGTTGTATGGTGTCGCAGGGTACTTTGTACACGGTGATTTTTTCTGGGTATTCTCTAAAATCCCTTATGCTACCTTAAGCAGTGTGTATGGCAAGGGAGAACTTTTCCATTTTGTAAGCGAACTGTTTTTTGTAGTGGGCGCACCTGTTTATATCCTTTTGTGTATTGGTTTTGTGGTGTTGGCGTTTCGTTTTTTTACGACAAAACTTTTGCCTGAAATGCGCTTGCTTGTGTTTCTGGGATTTTCAGCTTTTTTTGTCGCGCACAGCCTGTTCTGGTATCTGGGTATTTTTAATTCCATGGGATTAAAACGGGTTTTGCTTGGAATAATGCCTTACATCGCCTTGATTGCTCTTTATGGATTTAATTTTATCAGTCTGGAAGTCCCCATACGAAGAACAGTCTGGTCACTGTTTATTTCGGCTGCGTTTATTATCTATCTGATTGTTTTCCCATTTCTTCCGAATCCGGCTGCCATCAGTCCAGAGCGGGATCTACTGCTTACCAATGAACAACAGTTGGCGCAAAACGTATGCCAACACATCAAAAAAGAAAACCTGGTTTATCCCATAGTTTATAATCACTTCTACCTTAGTGAGGCCCTGGATATCGATCATTTTAATCATTCCCTGAGGGTGGAACTGGATTCGAACTGGATAGATGATCTTAAGCCGGGAACGTTAATTGTATGGGAAAGTCTATATGCCTTGAGAATGTCGGGCATTACAAAACAGGGTTTGGAAAAACACCCCCAACTCATCAAACGATTTGAATGCAGCGGACCTGTTCAGGGTTTTGAAATGGTGTGGGCGCTCTTTGAAAAGAAATAATACTACTTCACCTTTTCTTTAAGCAAGGCGTAATCAAGCACTTCTTCCATCTGTTTAACGTAGTGAAAACTCAAACCTTTGAGGTATTCGGGTTTGATATCGTCCACATCTTTTTTATTATCGGCACAAAGGATTACTTCCTTAATGCCGGCGCGTTTAGCTGCCAGTAATTTTTCCTTAATGCCTCCAACGGGCAATACACGGCCTCTGAGTGTAATTTCCCCGGTCATGGCCAGGGCTTTTTTTACTTTTTTACGGGTAAAGGCAGAAGCAATGGAACTCAACATGGCAATGCCGGCACTGGGGCCATCTTTAGGTGTTGCCCCTTCGGGCACGTGAATGTGTATGTTGTGTGAATCGAACGTGTCGGCATCCGCATCGATTAAATAGGGGTGTGCTTTTAAATATTCAAGTGCAATGGTGGCACTTTCTTTCATCACTTCTCCAAGGTTTCCGGTTAAACTTAATTTTCCGGCTTTGCTTTTACTTAAACTGGTTTCAATGAACAAAATATCGCCTCCTACCTGGGTCCAGGCCAAACCGGTTACAACACCGGCGATGTCGTTGCCCTGGTATTTGTCTTTCGTATGCGAAGGACCAAGAATTTTTACTACACTTTCTTCGGTGATTTTGGGAATGTTACGGCCCTTGGCTATGTGAACGGCGACGTGGCGCGCTATTTTAGATATTTTTTTCTCAAGGTTTCTTACACCACTTTCAGAGGTGTAATTGTCAACTACAAATTCCAGTACTTTATCACTGAGTTTTAATTGCGTTTTTTTAAGACCACTGTCTTCAATTTGTTTTGGCAGCAGATGGCGTTTTGCAATTTCAATTTTTTCTTCTACCGTATACCCGTTCACCTCAATGATCTCCATTCTGTCGCGTAAAGCCGGTTGTATGCTCGAAAGGTTATTGCAGGTAGCAATAAACATCACTTTACTAAGGTCGTAATCGAGTTCAAGGAAATTGTCGTAAAAGGTGGAATTTTGTTCCGGGTCCAGTACTTCCAGCAGGGCAGAAGAAGGATCGCCATGGTAGTCGTTTCCCACTTTATCGATTTCATCGAGAATAAATACCGGATTGGAGGATTGTATTTTTTTTATGTTTTGCAAAATCCGTCCCGGCATAGCGCCAATGTATGTTTTGCGGTGACCGCGAATTTCACTTTCATCCTTTAAGCCACCCAAACTCATGCGCACGTATTTACGGGAGAGGGCTTTGGCGATGCTTTTGCCCAGAGACGTTTTGCCAACACCGGGAGGTCCGTATAAACACAGGATGGGCGATTTCATATTGCCTTTTAGTTTTAAAACGGCAAGGTGTTCAATGATGCGTTCTTTTACTTTTTCCAAACCAAAATGATCCTGGTCTAAAATAGTTTGCGCATGTTTTAGGTTAAAATTATCCTTGGTAATCTCGTTCCAGGGCAGTTCCAGTAATAGTTCAACGTAATTGGTTTGTATACCATATTCCGCTGCATTTGGATTCATGCGTTGAAGTTTGGCGATGTGTTTTTCGAACACCTCTTTTACTTCAGCGCTCCATTTTTTCTTTTTGGCTTTTTCGAGATAGCCATTTATTTCCTGTTCAAAATTATTGCCACCAAGTTCCTCCTGAATGGTTTTGATTTGTTGGTTGAGGAAATACTCCCTCTGCTGTTTATCGAGGTCCATTTTGGTTTTGCTCTGGATCTGACTGCGAAGTTCCAGCATTTGAAACTCATTGTTCAGATGTTCCAGCACAAGCAAACTTCGCTCTTTCAGATTGTTTTTTTCCAAAATGGCTTGTTTGCTAACCGTGTTCACATTCAAGTTGGAAGAAATGAAGTTCACCAGAAAGGCAGGGCTGTCTATGTTGTTAATGGCAAATCCCGCTTCACTCGGCATGTTAGGAGAAAGTTTAACGATTTGTGTAGCGGTTTCCTTCAGATTAGAAATAATGGCCTGAAATTCCTTATCGTTTTTGTCAGGCTGTATTTCCTCTACAGGCACTACTCTGGCTTTGTGGTAGGGATTGGATTGCAGGGGTTTGTCAATGTTAAATCGCCTTTTGCCTTGTATTATGATGGTTGTATTGCCATCGGGCATGCGTAGGGTTTTTATGATCTGAGCCACAGTACCCATGTAGAATAGGTCATCCCATTTTGGATCCTCAATGCTGTCGCGGGTTTGAGCCACAACACCGATGGTTTTGTCGCCTTTGTTGGCATCTTTAATAAGCTGAATGGATTTGTCTCTGCCTACCGTAATGGGAATTACCACGCCCGGAAAAAGCACAGTGTTGCGTAGCGGCAATATTGGCAGAACATCAGGAATGACCTGATTTTTCATGTTATCTTCGTCCTCCTGGGAGAGGAGGGGAATAAAATCCGAATCATCATCGATAACCCCACCAATCTTAAAATCTTTCAAATCTTTGAAATCCATACACTTAGTTCTAATTGTTGCACTTAGGGTTCATATATTGTGCCAAGCCTGAAAAAAGGACTATTTGGCAGACGGTTCAGGCAGTCTTACATAGAAAGAATACCCATTTTTACTGTACAATTTAGCTAGATTTTTGTTCACTTCCACAACAGAATCATCAATTGTTTTGGCCACCACAAATGCAGGGCGGTCGATCTTCCCGTTTTCAATCCAGAGTAAATTGGCCAGAGCGTGGCTGGTGAGCCTTTGATAACCATTTTTTTCCATATCGTCCAACTGCATTTCTACATAACGCAGCTGTTCAGGGGTGTTGTAGTCGCTTGGTTTTCGGCCGGAATAGAAGAGGTAAGCATAACTTTTAAATCCCCTGGTTTCAATGTAATTGGGTTGAAGGGAACAGGAGCGATAAAAATCAATAGATGCCCGTTGGGTATATGCCTCAATTTTAGGCACCAGCACAAGTATGGCCAGATTGATAAACAGAATGTTTATAGCACTTCCTGCCAATACCAGTGAATAGGAAGCTTTTTTGAGGCCTGAATAAATGAATAAACAACCAAGAATAAATAAGAGGCCAAGTAAAAATTCAAACCCACTCCATGGCACTTCAGCACTTAAACAGTGTTTTGCAAAGGGATCCTGAATCCAGTCGCTTGATATAAGGCGGTGTTTGAAATGTTCTACAAAACCAAGCGCTACAAAGGCACTGCCCATAAGCAAAGCAATACAAAGGTATAAGACCCTCATAAGCGGTTTAAAGTTTAACTCGTCCGGGGTTTTGCTTAAGCCTACTGCTGCAATGTAGGTAAGCGGAAAATAACACAGGGAGGAGTAGTGTATGATTTTTGTTTTTACGAGGCTGAACAGGATAAGCACCACCCAGAAGAGTCCAAGCATCATCTTTCTAAAAATCACTTCTTTTTCACCGGCCTGCTTTGATTTACGGTACGCCAGCAAAAACAAAAATGAAACGGGGAAACAACCAATCAATAACACAAGGACATGGTAGAGCAGTGGGCCGCTATGTCCACTGTCCTCTGTGTTGAACAATCTGATCTGGTACTGAATAAATTCTTCTACCACCGCTTTGTTGCCTGATATCCACTCCACCGCAAACCAAGACGTAGATATGATTAGCGTGCTGAGTATGTATACCAACATGGGCCATGACCAGAGTTTTTTAAAGTGTGCACTCCACACCAAAAAGATCAAAATGCAAAGACCTGAAACAAGCAATGCTACCGGACCTTTGGTGAGCACCGCCAGGCCAAGCGCGAGACCACCTATAAATGCTGATCCGAATTTTTTAGTTTTTTCATTCGTAATAAAATCAAATACCAGGTAGAGCGAAATAAGTATGAATAAATTGAACCAGGGGTCGATGATGCCTGATTTAAAATAAAAGTGCGGTAGCAGGGCAGAGGCCATCATCAGGGCCCAGAGCAAACCTAATTTTTTTGATTGCAGTTGTTTGCCGATGAAAAAAACAGTTAGCAGTGTAAGAATTCCACAAACGGCATTTGGGAAACGCGCTGAAAATTCAGTGATGCCGAATACCTTCATGCTTCCTGCCTGCATCCAGATAAACAGAGGCGGTTTTTCCCAGAAGGGTTTGTAGGCAATCTGAACCTGTGAATAATTTCCGGTGACCAGCATTTCTCGGGCACATTCTGCAAAATTAACCTCATCCCAATCGAACAAATTACAATTGCCGATAAAAGGAATGAAAAGGGCAGCGGAAGCGAACAACAGCCATAACCATATAAAGCGGGAATTAAAAAGCGCTTTCATTCTATTGTTTTTTGGCAAACAAAGGACGGTTCAGGTATTTTAATCCGGGATGTTGGTAAAACCAAAAGTAGAGCACGATGCTAAAGATCATGCCAATACTACTTCCGGCAACGATATCGTTAAGCCAGTGCTGTGATATATACACCCGGCTGAATGCCGTAAGCGTTGCAATAAAAAAGAAAATAAGCTTGAGGGGTTTGTTGCGGCTTGTAAAGGCAAGACAAATAAAAATAGCGAAGGCCTGAGTGGCATGTCCACTTGGAAAGCTGTTGTGAATGTGGTTATCAACACCCTCTACCAACTGTAAACCAAGTTCTTGTTTGTGCTGGAAGATCATCCGGGGGCGGTCGATGTCTTCAAAAACGTAACGTTTCAGAAATTGTGAAAACAATGAGGCCACCAGAAAGCTAAGCGTGGTATACAATCCCCGCCGAAGGTGGATGATGCAGAGCAGGAGAAGAATAAAAATAGCCACAAACCCGTCGCCCAAATACGTGATGTAATAAAAAAAACCGTTTACATACACCGAACCTACCAGCTGATTGAAAATAAGGTGTACCTGCAGTTTATCATAGGCGAATATCAAATACAAAGAAGGCAGGAGCAAAGCAAGATACAGCAGGAGTACCGCAGCATTGTCGAGCAGAAAATTTTTGATTAGTTCAGATGTGTTTGGCTTCATTCCAATAAATATCCAATTCTTCGAGTTTGCAGTCAGAAATGGCCTTTCCGCTGGCTTTTACTTTTTCCTCCATGTATCCGAAACGTTTGATGAACTTACGGTTGGTTTGTTCAAGGGCATCTTCGGGATTGATATTAAGGAAACGGGCGTAATTAATTAGCGAGAACAAGATATCTCCAAATTCTTTCTCAGCCAGTGTTTGATTTTTAGCTTTTACCTCCTGTTCAAATTCCTGTAGCTCTTCTTTTACTTTTTCAAATACCTGAGCAGGTTCCTCCCAATCAAAACCAACCGCTTTGGCCTTCTCCTGAATACGGTATGCTTTAAGTAAGGCAGGCATAGAATTTGGTACACCTGACAGAACAGAGGTATTTCCTCCTTTTTCTTTTTGTTTGAGCTGTTCCCAGTTTTGTTTCACCTCATCCTCATTTTTTACTTTCACGTCGCCATAAATGTGCGGATGCCTGAAAATAAGTTTCTCGCAAAGCCCTTCCATCACGTCCTTAATGTCAAAGGATTTGGTTTCGCTGGCAATTCTTGCATAGAATACTATGTGAAGGAGGATGTCGCCGAGTTCCTTTTTAATGTCCTGCATGTTCTGAGACAAGATGGCATCGCTGAGTTCATATGTCTCCTCAATGGTAAGGTGGCGAATGCTGTCTATGGTTTGTTTTTTGTCCCAGGGGCATTGCTCCCTAAGTTCGTCCATGATGCGCAGTAATTTCAAAAATGAGTCGGCTCTGGGATCCATAGGTGGCAAATATAAAGATTTAAAAAACAGAGGAAATGTGGGGGTCAAAAAACGGACATTAATTTTGGTTAAATTAGCAGATTGTTTTGAAAAGAGTTCTTGCATACCTTCTCCTGACTGTGGTTTCACCACTATTTGTTCAGGCACAAAATGCCATACTTGGCCACCCCGACTGGTTAATAAAACCATCCTATGATCAGTGTTTTATTATGGTGCACAGGGCAAATGTGGCGCATCTTGTACAGGGTTATCCTTCCGTTTTTGAATTAAATGTTGCCAAACCAACTCTTGGCAATAAACTCTGGCAACTTGAAAACAACCTGCCTTATCTGGGCGTCTCCTTCCAACACATTGCTTTCAAAAATCCTGAAGAACTGGGTCATGCTTTTGCCTTGGCGCCTTATGTTGAAATTCCTTTGAATAAGATTGAGAAACCATCGCGCTTGTTTATGCGGATGTGCTGGGGTGTATCTTATCTCAGCAAGGATTTTGAAATGGCGAATAACCATAAAAATGTGGCCATAGGCAGCAAATGGAATGCCTATGTGCAGTTCAAGTGGTTCTGGCAGATACCCATCACTAAATCCATACAGTTTGAACCCGGCTTTACATTTAATCACGCCAGCAATGGCAAAATTCAAAATCCAAATTTGGGTTTGAACGTGATGGGAATAAGTGCAGCATTGAATTTCAGGATTCCCGGCAAAACACAGGTGTCAGTGACACGGGTTGATTCTTCTACACAAGCAAAATCAAAGTATGAACTCCTTGTGTTTAGTGCTGTTGGCATGAATGAAAGAACCATTGAAGGAGATCAAATGGGCACTTTTGTTTTTTCAACTGCATTCCAACGTAATATTCGCAACACACACAAGTTTAGCCTTGGTGCTGATTTTTATTATGATGAATATTACCAAACCGATTATTTTAATGCGTTTGGTGAAAACGCCGAGGGAATTGACCGATGGAGGATAAGCGCCAGGTTGGGCTATTCGTATAATGTTGGACGATTGAGTTTCCCTATTGAAGTAGGGTATTATATTTTTCAAAAAACCAATCCCGATGCCATGCTTGTCAGCCGGATTGGATTACGGTATTATTTTGCGAACGGACTGGTGGCACACTGGGGATTACGCACCCATTACGCCGTAGCGTATAATTTTGAATTTGGTTTGGGGTATAGATTTTGTTTGCATGCAAAAAAATAAACAGCTGATAGCATTTGTTTTTCTTTTGGTTTTTGTTTCCTGTAACAAAGAAACGGCTCCGGATTGTTTTAAACGAAATGGTGAAGAAACAACTGTTACACGCTACACCAATGTATTCACAACCCTGATATTGAATACTGACATTGATGTGGAATTGGTGCAAAGTCAGGATGTGCACATAGAACTTACAGGGGGTGAAAACCTTCTCCCAAAAGTAAGCACAGAGGTAAGCAGTAAAACTCTGGAGATCGATAATAACAACACCTGCAATTTTGTAAGGGGTTATAAAAGAAAAATAAAACTAAAGGTATATTGCCCTTCCATTCGTCGCATCAGGAACAAAGGCGTAGGTAACATAACCATGCCTATGGGGTTTATTCAGGATAGTCTTGAAGTGAACACCGAAAGCGTTGGTGATGTTTATATAAATGGCGATTTTGATGAGTTGGTTGTGAATACAGGGTCACACGGTGATGTGTACGTGAAAGGAAAAACAAACCGTTTCTACGCCTACATTGCCGGTACAAATTATTTAAAAGCCGAAGAACTGAGAAGCAACTATGTGTATACCAACACAAATTGTTTGGGCGATTGTTTTATCGACCTTTCCACAACGGCATTGTTTGAATACGTTATCGCAAATAACGGCAACATCTATTATTCAGGTGACCCCCAACAAACGGCAAATAAAGGCAACGGCGAGGCGAAGGGGCAATTGATTAAAATAAACTAATGCGGTACTAAACCATTTTACTGCGCTTCACAAGATAGGTGTGCAACACCTTATCAAAACCTTCAGAAATATCAGCCTCCACAAAATCAATTTTGAATTGAGAACATTTAAGCTTCAAGTTCTCCTTAAACGTGTGTAAACTGTGCGTATAGGCTTCCCGTACTTGTGATGGATTTAATTTTATTTCCTGACCGCTTTCAAGATCAATAAAGTGATGAGGTTTGTTCTCATAATCAAAATTTAATTCAGTGGCAGTTTCGGTCACATGAAAAAGCACCACTTCGTGTTTCCGGTAACGTAAGTGTTGCAAGGCAGAAAATAACTCTTCAGTATTATCAGCACTTTCAAACATATCGCTGAAGATCACAAGCATCGACCTTTGATGCAAAATTTCAGCAAGTTGATTTAAAGCTGAGGCGGCTGATGTTTGTTTGGCCGGGCTTTTATAATTCAGTAAGGATTCCAATTCATTCATCAGAATTTTTTTCTGAACCGGGCTTCCTTTTGCAGGAATGTGTTTTAGCAGATCCTGGTCGAATGTGCTTAATCCCGGGGCATCCCTCTGGGTTTTAAGCAATTCAATAAGTGCGGCAGCTGCTTCAACAGAAAATCTAAGTTTATTATTCGCTTGATCTTTAGGAAATTGCATGCTGGCTGAACAATCAATCACCAATTGGCAACGCAGGTTTGTCTCCTCTTCATACCGTTTAACAAAGAGTTTTTCAGAGCGGGCATATAGTTTCCAGTCGATATGCCGGGTGCTTTCACCACTATTGTAGAGGCGATGTTCGGCAAATTCAACTGAAAAACCATGAAGTGGGCTTTTGTGCAAACCGGTAATAAAACCCTCAACTACTTGTTTTGCAAGTAGTTCTAAATTAGAGAGGGTTCTGTTATGCTTGGGGTTTATTAACACTGCCAGGGTGTAAATATGCCATTAATGCCTGAAAACAGCCGAAAAAGCTGAACTTTTTTTAAGTAATTTCGTAAAAACTAGCAATAATGTCGACGAAGGTCTGTTTTTGAACGATGAAATTCAGGTTGTACTTTTTTTTAGTGCTTTGTGTTTCATTTCGGTCAGGCGCTCAGGTGGATACCAGTTTTTGGTTTGTTGCTCCGGATATTTCGGCAGTGATGGGCGATACAGCCATAAAACTGCACTTCCAATCTTATGATCAGCCAACGGTGATTTACATCACACAACCCGCCAATCCGGCCGGCATCAGTACCTCTTTGGCCATTGCAGCGAACAGCATTTTTCATTTTAATTTATCTGCATCCTTAACTGCTGTTGAATCCAGCCCAACCAACTCGGTTAGTAACAAAGGCATATACATCAGTTCCAAAGAAAACATATCAGTGTATTATTCTTTAGGGGCGATAAATAACCGGGAGATGATCTCCTTAAAAGGCAGTCGTGCCCTGGGCACGGATTTTTACACACCTATTCCTACATCTACAGCTGTTTTAACGCAGACCCTGGCCGATGGAGGCATTGGTTTTGATGTTGTAGCCACGCAAACGGGAGTCACTACCATACTTATCACGCCTCGCGCAAACTGTATAGGCAGGCCAAAGAACATGACGTTTGTGAGAACTCTAAATTACGGACAGACCTTTTCACTTCGCGATAACAATACGGTGAATCCCAGCGAACTCTCAGGTTCCATTATTTCTTCCGATAAACCCGTAGCTGTAACCATAAATGGTCCTGTGCGAACCGGCACCTCCTGCGCATCTTATTTTGCTGAACAAATTACCTCCAGCGCAAACATTGGTAAGGAGTATGTTGTATTGAAAGGAAAGAGCACTGTGGATATTGCCTACATACTTGCACCTCTCAATGCAAGTAGTTTTACGGTCACCAGCGCCAACACCAATCTGAACTGGTTGATCAACTCAGGTGAAACGTATTCGCTTCAAATTACCGACACCATAACCTATATTAAATGCGATAAACCCATCTATCTTATCCATGCTTCGGGCTATGGCTGCAAACTTAGCGCCACACAACTTCCCCCGGCTTTTTGTGCAGGCTCGTACACAACAGCATTTACCCGTTTGCGCAGCGACTCCCTGCACCTTAACCTGTTTACTCGAAGTGGATTTCAAAATACATTTACACTAACCAGCAATTCAAATACCGTAGCCCTTTCAGGTTCCAGTTTTACCACTGTGCCGGGTAGCGGAGGTGCGCTGGTGGCGGCCCGTGTGTATTTTTCAACAGTGAACATTCCGGTAGGCGCTAACGTGCAATTAAAAAACAGCCAGGATTTGTTTGGTTTATCTGTTCAAAATGGAAATTCCATTTCAGGCAGTGATTACGTTTCGGCATCTGAATTTGCGGTAAAACCTATTGTAAAAACCAACATCATCCCAACAGCAACAGTTTGCACCAACACACAATTCACTTTAAACGGTACCATTGGTGGAGGCCCATTAACAGGCAACTGGACAGTATTGAATGGTTTTGGAAGTTTATCGGCAGCCGTTTCGCAACTTACCAATAACATTTATACACCACATCCGCTTGACACAAATACAAGCCCTGTGAAAATTGTACTGAATTCAAGTGGTATTTGCCCAAATGGAACAGACACTTTACACCTTACTGTAATACAAGCCCCGCTTGTTGTGGCCGGTTCTGATTTTATAACCTGCTCAAACAATCCTACCTTACAGTTGAGCGGCAATGTTTATGGCATCAGTAATCAGGGGTATTGGCAGGCCCTTGCCCCGGCCAATGGCTCATTCGCGCCGAACACAAGCAGTTTTTCTCCGGTGTATTCGCTGTCTAATACCGATAAATTACTTAGTCAGCTTCAATTTGTTTTAACCAGCACAAACAATGCAGGGTGTAATGCGGTAACAGATACGGTTAAAATTCAGATGAACCATGCGGCAACTGTTACGGCTAATCCAACAACACCCATTCCAAAATGTGCCAACAATGCTTCGGTATTTTTAAATGGCGTAGTTAGCGGCACCTTAACTTCAAGTGGAGCGTGGAGCAGCAGTGGCAACGGCGTTTTTGTTCCAAATAATTTATCGCTCATCAATAATTATTTTCCAAGCGCACAAGACATTAATACAGGAAGTGTTTGGTTAAAACTGAGCAGTACAAACAATCAACAATGTTATGCTGTGGCCGACAGTGTTGAAGTAACCTTTGTACAGGCTCCACAAGTAAGTGCAGGACTTGATCTGAACAGTTGTGTAAACAATCCAAGCGTAAGCCTGATTGCCTCCATAACCGGCAGTGTAACCAACACCGGCATCTGGTATGGAGGTGCGGGCACATATTCTCCAAACAATACGGCCCTCAATCCGGTTTACCTGGCCAGCCCTGCTGAGGTGAGCGCGGGAACGGTTGCACTTACCTTTAGTACCACCAATAATGGCTTGTGTTTAGGAGCTTCCGATCAATTGCTGTTAACGTTTCAGGCCAAGCCAACTGCGAGTTTTCAAGTGAGTTCTGTTTGTTTTAACCAAAATACTATTTTCAAGGACGCCTCTTATAATGCCTCCGCTTTTGGTTTGGTGAACGGCTGGTTCTGGAATTTCGGTGACGGGAGTCCGGTGAGCACAAGCGTTAATCCGGTTTACACTTACGGTACTACAGGGGATTATACAGTGCAGTTAATTGTGAGAAATTCCTTTAACTGTTACGACACTGCACAATCACTGGTTCAAATTTATACTTTACCCAACTCAGATTTTAGCATTGACAGGGCATGTTCGGGTTCGGCACAACAAATTATTTTTAAAGACCAATCTACCATCTCTGCACCTGATTCAATTCCAACTAACGGGTATTATTGGGATTTCGGAGGTTTCGGCGTTTCGAAAGCCAAGGACACAACCATCATTTTTCCGTCAGAAGGCATATACAATATTACTCACATTGTGAGTTCCAATCACAACTGCAATTCCATTGCCGTTAAATCCATTACCATTACTCCCCGGCCTGAGGCCAGGTTCATTTATACGTATAACAATTCTGAAAGTTTAGGGGCTTATGTTGAATTTACAGATACCTCAAAATACGCCACCAGCTGGCATTGGGACTTTGGTAATGGAGACACCAGCAACATTAAAAACCCAAGTGTTTATTATGAACAGAATGGAACCTACACTGTGAGCCTTACCATCACGGATGCTTTTGGTTGTCCGAGCACTTACACTTCACCCATCACTATACTTAACGTTGTGTCAGACATCGCTGAATTGATTCCAAACATGATTACGCCAAATTATGATGGCAAAAATGATTTGTGGCGACTTGATTTTATTCAGGTGTTTTACCCAAAAGCAGAAATCGAGATATTTAACCGATGGGGTGTTAAAATTTACCGTAGTGTTGGTTATGATAATGCCTGGGACGGCAGCTATAAAGGAGAGCCCTTGCCGGTGGGGGTTTATTTCTATACCATTAAATTAAACGATAATAATGACACGGCTGTAGTTAAAGGTACCGTCACCTTACTCAAATGAAAAAGAAACTATACATAGGCGTAATCTTTGTATTCTGTGTGCAGTTAGTGCAGGCGCAGCAACAGACTGTCTATACCAGTTATTTTCTGAACCCCTATCTCTACAATCCGGCTTATGCCGGCGTGGTACAGGGCACCCAATTTACCTTGGGTCACCGTAACCAGTGGGTTGGTTTTGATGGTGCCCCGCGTGTTTCAATGTTCAGTGGGTATGGTAATTTTAAGAAAAAACCGCATATGGCTGTTGGCGGCATGGTAATTAGTGATAGAGGTGGTTTGATCCAAAGAACCTCTTTTCAGGGAAGTTACGCCTACCATTTAAAATTCAATAAAAAATACGCCATGAGTTTTGGTCTGGCTTTTGGCGGTGTACAGTACAATGTAAAACTCTACGATGCCAAACCTTATGATCAGGATGATGATTTTCTAAACAGCGATGTACTAAGGGGCTTCGCTTTCGATGCCAATGCCGGCGTTCATTTCTACAGCAAGGAGTTTTTTCTTGGCCTGAGTAACCAGCAAATGCTCAACTCAAAAATACGTTGGTCGAACACCGAGGGAAGGCTGAGCCCGCATTATTATGCTTATACAGGCTATAATTTCAGGATAAGTAAGGACAGTGATTGGGTGGTACAACCTTCTGTTTTGGTGCGTATGAGCGCTCCTGTGCCACACCAGTTTGAATACCATTTGAGGGTAATTTACAATGAGATGATTTGGCTTGGTGCTAGTGCCCGTGAAAAATCATCGGCAAGTGTGATGTTTGGCTGTCACTTGTTTAAGGCCCTAAGTATGTCTTATGCTTATGATTTTACAACTACCGAGCTCAGCAACTATTCGAGCGGAAGCCATGAAATCTGTATAGCGTATCTGTTCCCTTACAAACGTAAAAAATCAGCCGCAGAAATGGCTAAGGAGGCCGACGAAACCGAGCTCAACACAATCGACAATTCCATAAAGACTAACCTGAAGAATAAAAAGAAAACGGAGAAGGAGACGAAAAAGAAAGACAAGGAAAAGGCGGATGAAGAGGCTAAGAAGAAGGAAGAGGCAGAGAAAGAGAAAAAAAGCGAAGAGCCAAAAGTAGAAAATCCGGAAAGCAAGGATGAAGAGAACAAAGGTGGAGAGGAGAAGCCAGACCATGAGTAAACAAGTGAAACATACTTTTTTAATTCTGACTCTTTTACTTAGTATTAATCTCACTAAGGTGTCGGCTCAGATCGACACAGCCTTTTGGTTTGCCGCGCCCTGGGTTACACCTGACCACTGGTGGAAAGATAATGTTGTACTACATATTTCTACGTTCGCAGCGCCCACCACAACAGTAAGAATTCGTCAGCCGGGCGCCATTGCACCCAATAAATACGACACAACAATTGTGATTAGCGCGAACAGTAATTTTAATTACACGTTTTGGCGGGATAAGATTGCTTCTCCTACGAGTTTGGGTTTTGATTCCCTTGAGACGCGGCCGGCGAATACTGTTCTGCCCTATGGATTATATATTTCAGCATCTTCCAACATTACAGTTGTATACGGTGTAATTACAAGAGCTACAAGCTTTCTGAATCCTGAAACATTTTCCATGAAAGGACAAAATGGCTTGGGAAAAGAGTTTTTATGTCCATTCCAAACCAGATGGAACAGTATTGTTTTAAGCAATACCCTTTGTCCGGTTTCACCCACAGCTAACGCCGGGGGTCGTGATATGAATTGTGATGGTGTATTAACCCAACCCAGACAGCAGATTAATATTGTAGCCACAAAACCCAATACTGTGGTTTGGATTAAGCCAAAGTGTAATGTAGTAGGTCACCTGGCCAATGTAACTTACAGTATTTTATTGCCTGCACCAGGCAGTGCCTACACCATTGAAAATCTAACCCATTTAACTTCGGTTTCAGGAAATAATCTAAGTGGAACGGTAATAGTAGCGGATAAAGAAATTGCGGTCACAGTAGCTGATGATTCTGTTGCAGGCGTTACAGGATGTTTTGATTTAATGGGAGATCAGATTGTGCCGGTGGACATTGTAGGTAGAGAATACATCATTGTAAAAGGGGCCATGAACGCACCGGAACATGAAGGGGCGTATATTGTTGGTACTGAAAATTTCACCCAGATTACCATTAACGATGGAGTCGTTACAAATACACTCATCAACAAAGGCGATACCTATCATTACAAAACGAGTAATAGTTTAACTTCTGTAATGGCTAACAAAGATGTATATGTATTACATGCAACAGGATACGGTTGTGAGTTGGGTGCGGCCGTGTTGCCTCCTTTAACCTGTGCAGGTTCAAGTTTGGTTGCTTTTTCCAGAAACAACAAACAGTCCTTTCGATTGAACATTCTTTGCAAGAATGGAGTTCAAAATAATTTTGTGTTGAACGGTTCGCCCGTATTGGTACCGGCCGGTGCATTTACTGTTGTGCCAGGCAATCCACTGTATGTTGGTGCACAGGTAATTTTAGATACAATCAGTTTACCCGTAGGTTCCTATACCATTTCCAATTCGGCGGACGTGTTTGCTTTAGGGGTATTTAATGGTGATGGAGGAACCGGCGGGCTTTACCACTACATGTCTTCATTTTTAAGAAAAACCACAGTTACCACACAAAGCCTTACCTCGATTTGTGTTGGTCAAAATACGGTAATTAGTTTAACAGGCACTGTTTCCGGTGGTGCTATCTCAGGCTTATGGACCACGAATGGCAGTGGAACATTTGGCCCCTACACATCAACAAACAATGTGGTGAGTACAAACTATTCCCTCTCAGCCAGCGATACCAGTTTTGTAGGGCCAAACTCTTCACTGCAATTTTACCTTACCTCAACAGGTGAATGTGATCCGGTTACGGATACAACTGTTCTTACCATCAATCAAAAACCTATAGTAATAGTGAGCAGTGGCACCATCATGTGTAAAAACAACATCATGCCGATTGTGCTGAGCGGAACTGTTGTGAATGCTATTTCCGGTTCCTGGAGTGGAGGCAACGGGGGAATTTTTGGACCGCCGGGGCCGGTGACATCCTATACACCGTCTATCGCAGATTTGGCAGCAAACAGCATTACACTCTCCTTAACATCTCAGGGCCCTTTGCCCGGTTGTGTAAATTCGGTGCAAAGTATCACAGTGGCATTTGCCGATCCACCTTTGGTTTCGGCAGGCGCAGATAGAACCGTGTGTACCAATGCCTCAACTTTGGATCTGAATGGTACAGTAAGTGGTGGCACCTCTTTGGGCAACTGGACATACAATGGTACGGGCATATTTTTCCCGGGCTCTTCGGCCCCAACTGCAACTTATGTTTTCAGTCAAACCGATCTCTTGCAAACTCAATTGAGCCTAACACTCAGCTCGGCATACAATGCCACCAACAATCCGGCCAACTGTGCTCTGGTAAGCGATGTGATGAACATTTTTATCTTACCAAAACCTGTGGTGATTACTCAACCTGATTTTACCGTGTGTGCCAGCGCAGGCGCGATTGCCCTAACCGGAACCGTTCTCGGTTCAGCTGTCACAGGATCATGGACCACATATAACGGTTCGGGCATTTTTCAACAATTGCCTCCTGTTGGAGCAACATACACCATGAGCCAAACGGATACAATAAATGGTTCTATTGATTTTGTTCTGAATAGTTATGGCGGGTTTTGTGCATCTGAAACAGATACCCTTAGGGTTACGGTTTTGAAATTGCCGCTCATCAGTGTTAATCCTGATAATTCTCCAACCTGTGAGAATTTGCCGGTTGTGTTAACCGGTACCGTTTCAGGCTACACCAATCAGGGCTATTGGAGTTCTAGCGGAAGTGGTGTATTCTCTCCAACTAATTCTGTTTTAAACGGCACGTATTTTCCAAGTCCGGCTGATTACCAGAACGGGAGTGTTGTATTAACACTAACTTCATTCACCTTGCCGGGCTTCCAAAATTGTGGTAGCAGCAAATCATTTATTTCTCTATTTGTGGATGCACCAAAAGCCGATTTTTCCATGTCTCCGGCAAGGTGTTTAAGCTCACCGATTATTTTTACTGATATAACGTCTCCTAACGGCACATCAAACCTACAGTACAATTGGAATTTTGGAGATGGTGGGATTTCTACTGCGGTTAATCCTGTATACACTTTTACAAACACCGGACAATACCTTGTTACACTTACTGTAACCGGCTCCAGTACAATTGGAATTAATACACCAGTTCAATGTCCTGATGTGAAAGACACATTAATCAGCATTAAAGCTTTACCGATTGCTGATTTTTCAGTAGCCAGCACCTGTGAAAATTATCCTACCCAATTTATTAATTTGTCGTTCACTCCACCCCTAACAGAATCTATACAGTTTTGGCACTGGTCTTTTGGAGATGGCAAAGACACACTCACCGGTATTCCAACAACCAGTGTACCGCACACTTACACGAGTTCTGCATCATACAATGTTATACTTACCGTAACCACATCAGCAGGTTGTGTGTCTGATCCTAAAATCATGCCCATTGTTGTATCGCCTCAACCGGAGGCTGAGTTTGGTTTAACCAATAACCCTTCAGTGGTATTGGAGCCCGTGTATTTTTCTGATTTTTCAACACCAACCGGCGCTATCAATTCCTGGTATTGGGAATTTGGTGATCTGGGGGCTTCCACCTCAAGCGCACCGGTGCACATCTATAATTATCCGGGCGTTTATACTGTTACACTTACCATCACCGATGACAAGGGCTGTATTGACGTGTTAAGCAAGGTAATTGATGTGACCATGCTCCCTCAAATTCCAACAGGATTTACCCCGAATAACGATGGTAACAACGACGTGCTTTACGTTAGGGGGGGGCCTTTTGAACGTATCCTGTTCAGAGTGTATAACAACTGGGGTGAGTTGCTTTTTGAAACCAGCGATCCGAACACGGGTTGGGATGGTAAAAAGGATGGTGTAGATCAACCGGTAGGCGTTTACCTGTGGACCTTTGTAGTAGATATGTATAACAACCGTCAGGTGAAAAAGAATGGTGATGTCACCTTATTGCGTTAATGAAACAGCTTAGAACATATGCTGTGCTTTTGTTACTGTTAGCAGGAAGGGCAGTTTATGCCCAGGATTTTCACCTGAGCATGTACGAAACGGCGCCCTTGTTCCTGAATCCCGCCATGACGGGTTTGATAGAAACCAAAATGAGGGCACACTTGCATTTCAGGAATCAATGGAATGCACTTGCATACAAACCTTTCACTACAGCTTTGGTAAGCTTTGATGTGCCAAAAGGAAAATGGGGTTTTGGAGGACAGATCATCAACATGAGGGCAGGCCTTGCAAACTATAACGTATTGCAATTGCTGGGCTCTGCCTCCTATTCATCGTATATCGATAAAAATAAAAAGCACAGTTTTTCGCTTGGCCTTCAGGCAGGGCTCACACAAAAGCGGGTGGAATATCCTTTGCTCACTTTTGATTCCCAATACACCACGGCGAATGGCGGAGGTTTTGACAATTCACTCAACAGCAATGAGCGAATTGAAAAGGGTACCCAGTTTCAGGAAGCTCTTAATTTCGGAGCCTTATATAATTATGGCCAGCATCAAAATCGCTTTAACCCCTTCTTTGGATTTAGTGTGTTTAATCTCACCAAACCAAAAGAGAGCTTTTTCGGAAGCGATAACCGTTTGCCCATGCGCTTGTACTTTCATCCCGGTGTACGTGTGAATGTAAGTGAGCTTTTGTATTTTATTCCAAAGGTCCTCATTTATGCTCAGGCCAAAACCGTGCAGGAAACCTATGCCATAGATGCCGGTTATTATTTCAAAGGTGAAAAGTTTTATGCCTTGGCAGGCCTTATGTACCGCACTGCCGACGCAACTGTGATGCAACTGGGCATTAAAAAAGACAATCTGATGGTCAAATTTGCATACGATTTTAACGTGTCCACTTTGAAAGGCATCAGCAAAACACGTGGCGCTTACGAGATTTCACTGACCTGGTACGGTAAAAAGGATAAGACCAACGAAATTAAACACTGTCCGAGATTATAGAAGCGTGATGAAGGCATTGAGTAGCATAATAATCGGGTGGCTTGTTGCGGCATGTAGTTTCAACTCCTCTTCTCAATCTAAAAAGGTTTGGATTGAGATGGCTGACGATGCTTATGCCAAACGCGATTTTGCTTCCGCAGCTGTGTATTATTCTAAAGTGCTCGACGACACAACGGTATTACGTTCCTTCGTTATCCCTTATGAGCCTCAGTTGGTGAATCTTAAAATGAAATCACTTTTTGAAGTCCCTGAATTACAGGTTACAAAACGGAAAGACAGTACCAATCAGGCAAAAGAGGGACTTGATAATTCAAGTAAGTATGATTTTATACTCTACCGCTTAGCCCAGAGTTACCGTTTAAATTACGACTATCCCCATGCCGCTGAACAATTTAAGATATGCGTTGATCGGGGCGTGTATCCCGACGCCGGGTATTATTATGGCTTGTCCTTAATGAACGTAAGAAAATATGACGAAGCCATGAAAGCTTTTGATGTTTACGTGCAGGAGAAAAAGGGCAGTGATTCTTTGATAGAATTGGCTGCTAAAAAAGAAGCCTGGTGTTATTTCGCCCTCGATTCACTGGTGCCTAAAAAGACAGAGATACGCATGATGGATACCTTGGTGTTTAACCGCGGTACCAGTAATTTCGGAGCCATGTTTTATCTGGATGACCAGAAAGTTATCTTTAGTTCAGCGCGCAGGGGAGGCGTGGTAACGGATCCTGAAAAACAAGACTCCCGTTATTTTTGCGATTTGTATTTTTCTCAGCTTGAAGATACCATCTGGCAGAGGCCGGTGAATTTTGGCCGACCGGTAAATACCTCTCTGCACGAGGGTTCAGGTGTGTTTACTCCCGAAGAGGTTATGTTGTTCACCAGATGGAGCGATAACAACCGCAAGGAAGCTTTCATTTATATGGCAAGAACCAATGGTGGAAAATTTTATGAAGCCATGAAACTGGGCACCAACATCAATTTACCCGGCTACAAATCACACCAGCCTTATGTTACTGCTGATGGGAGGAACTTGTTTTTTTCGTCCAATCGCCCCGGAGGTAAAGGCGGCTTTGACATCTGGATGGCTTCCATTGATGAGGATGGTTTTGTTGGTGAAGCCGTAAATCTCGGTGAACCGGTTAACACAGAGTCAGATGAGATTACGCCGTTTTACCACGACATCAGCAACACTTTGTATTTTAGTTCTACAGGTCACGTAGGCATGGGTGGTTTTGATGTGTTTAAATCATCTCTGAATGTTGATGATTCCGTTTATTCCGTTCCATTTAATGTGAACCGTCCCATTAATTCCTCTAAGGACGACGCCTATTACGTAAGCGACCGTTTGGGAAGCAAGGGTTTTTTCTCCAGCGATCGGTTGGATTGTGCGGATGGACATTGCTATAATATTTATACTTATGTAAATGAAGCCTTAAAATTTGATCTCGAAGGGCATGTTTACGATAACGAGACCAATGAACCAATACCTTCAGCCCTGGTTACCATAAAGGATGTGCACGATGGGGATGAGCCCTTTTTTATAGTGACAGACGAGGAAGGCTATTATAAAACAGATCTTAAGGCCAACTTTGAATATTTTCTCAAGGCCCAGAAAACAAAATATTTTGGTAATGCGGCCAGCCTTGCTACCAAAGGACTAACCGACAGCAAACATTTTGAACAGGATTTTTATCTCACCAAAATACCTGCAGGCGACATAGAAATTGAAGGTATTGAATACGACTACGATAAAGCTACCTTAAGACCAAAGTCTATGGAAATACTGGATAAAATTGTGGATCTGCTGAAATTGAACGATAACCTTAGCATTGAGCTGAGTTCACATACTGACTCCCGTGGCAGCGATGCCTACAATTTGCGTTTGTCTCAGGCCAGAGCCCAAAGTTGTGTGACGTATTTGATCTCCAAGGGCATTGCCAAAAACCGCATGATTGCTATTGGATACGGAGAAACCAAACCCATAGTACCACAGGAGGTGATAGATGAAATGGTGGTGGATGGGCCGGAGTTTGAAGCCGCGCACCAGAAGAACCGCAGAACTGCTTTCCGTGTGATTGGAGAAACCAGTTTAAATTTGATTAATAACACTCGATAAGTATGATCAGGCATTACAAAATAGTGGTAAAAGGAAGAGTGCAGGGTGTGGGCTACCGCTATAACGCTCAAGCGGCTGCGCACAAACACAATTTAACAGGCTACGTGCGCAACCAGCACGACGGTTCTGTTCTCATTCATGCAGAGGGTGTTGAAGAAGGTCTTCAAAAATTTATCGACTGGTGCAATACCGGTCCACGTTTGGCAGAGGTAAGTGAACTCAATGCGGAAGAGATGAAACCGGAAGGTTTTAAGACCTTTGAGGTGAGAAAATAAAGCATTCAGTCAAAATTATTCAAGAATTATTTTAATCGCTCGGTAACTGTGCTCTCCGTTTTTTGTTTTAATTCTTAAAAAGTAGCAGCCTGTAGCCAGACCCCTAAGATCTATTTCTGTTAATTCTTCTGACTGTTCTTTTCTTAAGCAAAGCGCACCCATCGCATCAAAAAGAAGAAATTCATGCCCCTCCTTCGGTCCGCGTATGCTGAGAGTTTTATCCCGCACCGGATTTTCACTGAGCAATAAAGGCTCCTTGTTCTCATTTTCATTTATGCCAACATTGGTGCAGTTGCCTCCTACACATACACTAAACATAATGACTGCTCTGTAGGAAACGGATGATCCTCCGGCATTCATTTTACGAAGATGAGCCCGCATGCTGCAGGAGGTAAAACAACCTGCGGTATCATAGTATTTTGTTACAGTATTGTCTCCGTTTTGTAAATAAAGCGGGGGGCGCAAAAATGGATTGTCCAGGTCTTCATCGTCAAAGTACCAGAATAGGGCACTGTCGTTCGAAAACCCGCCGGGAGGCGTGTTGCTGAAGGGTTGAAAGTGATGGTAAAACACATTCAAGTTAAAAAAGCGGGATGTAAAGTGTGGTGTTGAGATGTTGGTGAAGGTGAGTGGTTGCCAACATTGAACGGTTTGGGTCGGCACACTGTTCACCTCGGGTGGGGCAATATGACCAGCAATCAAGGTATAAGTGACCATAGGGGCCAGACAAAATTCATAATCGGTACCAAAACCAAATTGGGGGTCTGGAAAGTCTTGGGTTTTGTAGAACACGAAATTTCGTTTTATAACACCCAAACCTTCGCTCCGTGGCAGGTTGGTGTTGCTGGCCGCTGCATTTGTAGGCGTAACACAAGAAGTGCGGAGGACATGAACTGTATCCCCCGATACAGTACTTTTGTTTCTGATCAATACGGCAAAATTACCCGGTACTACATGAGCCACAGGGTTCATAGTTGTTCCGAACACACCACCATATTTTATACCCTGGGGATTGGGAGGGATAGCACCAACAAAAATGTTAACGGAGTCGATTAGAGTGCTTGGCAGAAGCATTGCATTCACATTGTACAAATACAGGGTCATTGGCACAGTCAAAGCACCGTTTATAGAGGAATTAAGTAAACCTTCTAAACCATAGATGGTGAGATTGGGATCCGAGTTAAGAAAGACCGAACCTAAATGTGTAATATTGGTTACGGTGGCCGCCGCTGATTTGTAAAAAGGTAATCCTGAAACAGGGGCAGTTGGGTTTTTAAAATACTCTTTATTGTAAAAATAATGCAAGGTGTCGCTCACCACAGTCGGTGTGCTTACAGCAGAATTACTGGGCGCAGAAATGGATGAGTGCTGACTACTGTATTGATGTTGTGCAGGAAGGACCCATGCAAATAACATTGCACTGAAAAAACAGACTGTGGTTTTCATGGGAAAGGGATTGGTAGAATAAAGATATAAAAAAAATTGAGATCTACAAGCAAAGATTTAGCTCCGCAGAAGAGCACTTTCTAATCCTCTGGATAAACAACTCAATTCGAATCAAGTCCGAATTTGCCGAGAAAATCTTTTTTCAAAAACTTGGATACCGGTATTTCTTTTCCGTCGCTCATGGTCACATAACCTCCATCCTCCTTGGTGTATCGCACCACCTCGTTTAAATTGATGATGAAGGAATTTTGAATCCTGAAAAAACGTTGCTGGTCTTTGCAGAGCAGTTCTTCGTATTCTTTCAGGGATTTAAGGCTAAGGTGCTGATGTTTTGAAACCAGGGCAACCAGACTATGGTTAGATTGTGCTTCGATGTATACAATCTCATTTGACATCACACTTTCAATACTGGTTTTGGTTGGCAGCATTACTTTCAAGTGTTTCGATTCCACAGTTTCATTCATGATGCGTAAGAGCTCGCTGATCTTGTGGTTGTTGCTCTTTTTTTGTTTTACTTTTTCAACGGCTTCTTGTAGTTCTTCAAAATCTATAGGTTTTAGGAGGTAATCAAAGGCATTGGCTTTTAAGGCCTTTAAAGCATATTCGCGGTAAGCCGTTGTGAAGATGAGGTGAAATTCGCGAAAGCTGAGTTGTTCAAGCAGGTCAAAACCATTCAGCTCCGGCATGTAAATGTCGAGGAACACAATGTCGGGCTGATAATCATTAATGAGCTCAATGCTTTGGCGGGGATTTGAGCTGCTGGCCACCACTTTAATGTCGGGGCAAAATTTGGCCAATAAAAGTTCCAGACTTTTGATGCCATGTTCTTCATCGTCAATGATCAGGGCGCGTATCATATGGGATTGTTTTTTGGAATGGTTATAACAACTGTTGTGCCAAGGCTTTTAGAGGATTCGCCTTTTTTGTCAATGATCTCAAACGAGCAGGGAATGCCTCCTGATTTTTGGATAAGCTCAAGGCGTTGTTTAATAAATTCAGTAGCCAGGGATTTTTTCTTGAAGGGGTCCTTGTGTTTCAGGCTTTCCTCTCTTCCAACCCCGTTATCATCTACCACACATTGTATGCGCTGAGCATCGAGTTCAGAGAAAGTGATGCTTAATTTCCGGTTTTCTTTTTTGGCCATGATGCCGTGCCAAATGGCATTTTCTACAAAAGGCTGAATCAGCATAATGGGGATAAAGGTGTTTTCTGCGTTGGACACTGAATTGCTGATGCTGTATTCAAAGGAATTGTCGGAGCGAAGGTTTTCCAATTCAATGTATTGGCCAAGTAGATTAATTTCTTCACTAAGGGAAATGAGCTCGGCTGTGCTGCTCTCCAGCATTTTTCTTAGCAGCCTCGAAAACTTGGTGAGGTAAATGTGTGCATTGTCAAAATCTTTCTCTAACACAAAACGCTGCAGGGTGTTCAGGGAGTTGAACATAAAGTGGGGATTCATCTGGGTGCGAATAGCTTTGGTTTCAAGCGCGTTCATGTGGGCGTTCAGCTGGTCTCTTTCGCGCTCTTTCTTTAGCATGGTCCTGTAACGTTTGGTGATGAGCCATACTAGAAAAGCGATAAAAAGCACAAGTGCCAGAATTTTGAAGGCCCATTCAAGATACAAGCGGAAGCGGTTGGGGTTAGGGGCATTGTACAAGGCATCCACCTGTTTATCGCTGAGGGCAACATTAAAAAATTGTATGTCGTCTATCGCGCCTTCCATATAGCGACTGTTTTTTTTGTTGGCGCTTACTCCAACCAAAACGGAGTCTGTTTCTAAAAAGGTAGTCGGAAAAGCCTTTACCATTCGGGTTTGCAAATCCCCATCGAGGTAAAGGGTCATAAAATTATTGTTGTAAACCAATACCACGTGATGCCATTCGGATAGACTGATTTTGTTTTTGCTGAACAGTCTAACCTGTTCCATGGAATCTTTGGCGCTGCTGGCCACAATCATTTTGTTTTCAAGATCGAGGTAAATACCATAGGCTTCAAAAAAGTCGTTTTCGTTGGTGCGTTTGGTCAGCAGGATGGGATTGGCGTCGTAGCCACTGCCGGTAGCCACTGGCACTTGAATTTTTACCCATAAGGAAATGCTGCCTTCCCGGGGTTTGAGGGCTGCGTAGTTGCCGAGGTTCAGGTAGCTGTATTCGTTTCCAAACAGGTAAATGGCGTGGTTGGGATTGCCAAAACGGTCATCGCAATAACTGTAGCCATGCATTTTGATTTTGCTGTTGTTTACCAAATCGCTCTCATTTTTGGCATCGAAGGTGAATTTGGCTGTAGGGTTCAGTTCAGACTGGGCTTGAATACCCTGAAAAAAGAGAAGGTAAAACAGAAGAAAGGAAAGCAGGAAAGGTTTGGAACGAGGAAAATTAAGCTGCATAAAAAAGAGAAAGGGGGTTTGATATTGGATGGGGCTCTGAAAGGTGTTTGCAGCGGTGAACCATGATTTAAATATAGTGAAAGGCGCTTAATTACCAAACATCCGGACTAACATAACAGCTAACAATTGAGGATTTAAGTAAGATTTAGGAGCATAATTTGTGTGTGTTTATAGGCGGTTTGGTAGTATAGCTTCGTATTCAATTGAATTTGCCATGTGAACAAAAATCGAATTGTTTACCAATTATTTTACGCCGTAAAATATTTTTTTACTGTTTTTATGAGTTTCAGATCGTATTAACAAAGAATTTAAATAGCCAAAAATAATTCCGTTTAAAAAAACCAACCAGATAAAAGTTGAGATGGGGTTTGTGGATGAAACAAAAAAAGAAAATGAAAATGCGAAGTAGTTTTGAACTAAATTCTAAAACAAGAAACTATGAAAAAGAAAATTATCACTTCGTGTCTATTAGTATTATCAATTAGTCTTAATGCTCAATGGCCAAATGTTGGCGCAGGTCCAAGTATTTATAAAAGTCCTTTAGCGGGTAGTGTTGGAATCGGATTATTAAACCCTATTTACAAGCTCGATATTACTACAAGCAATACATCTGTAGATGACGGAATTAATATCAACAATGGTTCATCAAACACTCAGCCCAGTATTTATTTAAGGAATACATTTGGAGCTACCTCCAAGAACTTTTCTTTGAGATCAGAACATGGCGGAAGTGGAACAGGAAGTTTTATTATTAAGAACGAAACAGATGGAATTGAATTATTGAGATTTTTTTCTAATGGTAAAGCATGTTTCGGTGCCTCTGCAGCTCCTGCTAAGTTGCAGGTTTATACAAGTACAGAACTTTTTGGTATTCGCAGTGAAGCAGTTAATCAAACATTTCCAATTGGGATTGCTGGATATGTTTCTGCAAATGGTACTGTAGGAAGTTTTGCTAGAGGCATTTTTGGTGATGCTAGAGGAGGAGAGACAAATAATGGAGGATACTTCACTTCTATTGGTGGAAATGATTCAAAGGGTGTTTATGCTTCGGCTATTGGAGCGAATCAATTAAATTATGGAGGGTATTTTGAAGCAACGAATACCACCCCAAATGGATATTCAATTGGTTCCTATGGAATAGCAAATTCTAATAATTCATGTATTGGTGTTTTAGGCACAAACACTGGAGGTGGAATAGGGATACATTATGGAGGTGTTTTTAGTTCTAATGAGGCCACAAATAACCAAAACATAGGATCTTTTAATTCAGCTTCAAATGGAACAGATTTTAATATTGGTGTCGTAGGGCTTGCTGCCGGACCATCAAATGCTCCCATCGCACCTTTTACTTTTCATAGTATTTATCCGCAGACAAATATTGGTGTTTATGGTACATCTAGTTTGCCAACTGGATACACAACACCAAGTAACAATTGGGCGGGCTGGTTCGATAATGATGTAATGATTAATGGAACAGGATATAATACCAGTTTTGGCATCTTTACGTCGGATCGTAAATTTAAAAGGGAGATTAAAACCATAGAAAATGCATCTGATATAATCGGTAGGTTGAACCCAAGTACATATTTTATGAAGACAGACAATGAATTTGGTCTAAATTTTAATTCTAATAAACAATTTGGTTTTATTTCTCAAGAAGTGGAGGAGGTTTTGCCTGATTTAGTTGTAAACGTTCATAAACCTGAGTATAAAGATCATAATGGAGAATTAATAACAAAAGAAGTCGACTACAAAGGTTTAAATTACATGGGATTTATAGCCTTATTAACCAAAGGAATGCAAGAACAGCAACAACAAATAGTAGAACTGAAAACACTCGTTAATACTCTGGTTGGCCATACAGATACTGATACAAAAACATCAAACATAAAGAATACTTCTGTAGAACTAAGTGATAAAAATGCGGTTGTTTTAAATCAAAATGTACCCAACCCTTTTGCTGAAAGTACTGTGATTTCCTATACCATACCTAACGATTTTACAAAGGCACAGATACTCTTTACCACAAATGAAGGAAAAATCATTCGTGTGATTGATATTACCGAGAAAGGCAGCGGTAACTTAAATGTTTTTGCAAATGATTTAACCAATGGTATTTACACCTATACTTTGGTAATTGACGGTAAAACCATCGACAGCAAAAAAATGATTAAGGAATAGGCTGTTTAATTTCTTGATTAAGCGCAGAAACCCCTTCTGCGCTTTTTTTTCTAACCTTGCTCTGAGTTTATTTAGAGGCTATGGTCACCAATTGATGGACCTTGTATAGATAAATTTTAACCACTTATATAGCCAAAACATAATTCTAAACTTCGGAATCAATTTGGCCATAATAATGCTCTAACTTCAAAAATAAAAGCCATGAAAACAATTAAACTATTTTTACTAATTACTATTTCCCTTGGCACCTGTAAATCTCAAACACCCAGTTGGTCCTGGGCAAAAATCTATCCCTGCCGCTATGAGGCCATTTCATGTGACCAGTCTAATAGGGTGCTTGGCGCTGGATTTCATTGGGGCTCTATGATATTTGGTACACAGACGCTTTCTTTGATGGGAGCGACTGATGTCTTAATAACCAAGCACGATGAACAGGGCAATGAACTTTGGGCCGCATCTGGTGGTGGGCCGGGTAACGATAGAGGAAATAGTGTAAGTACCGATGCTGCAGGAAACGTTTATGTGACTGGTGTTTATTCCGGTACTGTAGCAACTTTTGGCAACTTCATACTTAACAGTTCAAGCACAAACATTAACCCTAGTACCATGTTCGTAGTTAAATACAACAATCTAGGTGCTATTCAATGGGCCGCTACAGCAAGTGGATTAGGGAATTCGAGTGGAATTGCAATCTATGCTGATGCTAGTGGGAACGCTTATATAACGGGTAGTTTTGAGTCAAATTTGGTAATTGGTTCAACTACTTTAACAGCTACAATGCCTGGAGATTGTTTTATCATAAAGTATAACACTTCCGGCATCCCGCAGTGGGTCAAGGCATTTCACAATATCAGTCCTAATTTTACACATGGTTTGTGCACTGATCAAAATCAAAATGTATTTGTCACTGGGTATTTTACAGGCCCTAGTTTTAGCCTTGGAACTCATACCATTACAAATTCTGGCCATACCTACCTTTCAAAATTTGATCCTTCAGGCAATGTTCTCTGGTTAAAAGGCTTGGATGGACCTTCTTTTTCTCTTCCTGCAATGAATGGTATTGCTGCCGACCAAAGCGGGAACTGTCTACTCACTGGGTATTTTTATGGCTCCAGTTTAGTAGCTGGCACAACCACTTTAAACAACAATGGTACAATTGATAAAATGTATCTCGTTAAGTATGATCCTTCCGGAAATTTACTTTGGGCTAAAACAGAAGGAGGAACATCCTTGTCGCGTGGGCAAGGACTAGCCTTAGATTCACAAGGCAATTCCTATGTGCAGGGAATGTTTGGGGCAGCTAGTGGTCAATTCGGCGCATTGAATTTACCATCTTCAGGAACAGCAGATATTTTTATCACAAAGTACGATGCCGCTGGCAATGAAGTCTGGGTTCAGACCTGTGGTGGCGATAATGTAGATTTTGGAAGAGGAATATGTGTCAATTCTAATGATGAATGTTTCCTTGCCGGTTACTTTTTACCTACAACCACTAGTTTTAGCTGTGGGTCTATTACAGCTAATGTAACATTTGGAACAGCAGGTGCATCCATCTCCAAATTAGGGGCCTTATCCGTTGGTCTCTCAGAAGGAGATAAACAACAAGATTTATTAGAGGTATTTCCAAATCCAAGCAGCGACAATATTACCATTAATGCTTCTAAGGATAAGGAATTGCTAAAAGTGAGAATTATAGACGTCACCGGTAAACTAATGTTCTCAAGTGACTTAAGCACAAGTGATTCAAAAACCATCGATATTTCCTCCCTCAAAGCCTCTCTGTACCTTATTGAGATCGAAAACGAAGCCGGCCAAATTGTTAGAAAAAAATTAGTGAAGGAATAAGGTTAAAAATCTAATGTTATATAAAAAGCGCAGAGTAGTTCTGTGCTTTTTGGGTTTTGTAAAGCTGTGACTTAATTTTCTGGTGTTTGTGACCAATGAACCTATCATGCATTGATAAATTTCAACCACTTGTACAGCCAAAACAGCATTTTATAATTTTGACTAGACGTTTTGGAGATTTTCACTACCTTTTCAAAGAAACAAAACGATCTAAAATGAAAAAAAATCTATTCTTTTTGCTTCTATTGCAGGTATTTACCGGCCAAATATCGGCCCAAACGGTTGCTCTTGGATTTACCGCCCCGGATACAGTATGCGTGAATCAAACATTTACTATACAGAATACAAGTGTAGGAAACATAAGCACTAATCACTGGTCGTTTTGCATAGGTAATACCAATGGTGTGCCTACAGCCACCAACCTGAGTAACCCTGCTAATCAACTCTATTATCCGGTTTATTACTCAATTGCAAAACAGGGCAGTAACTACTATGCATTTGTGTGTAACAATGCAACCTGGGAATTGGTCCGCCTCTCCTATGGCAATAGCCTCTTAAATACACCAACAGTAACAAATCTTGGTAACCTTGGTATTATGCTATCCGGTTTAGAAGATCTTCATCTTGAATATGAGAATGGCAATTGGTATGGCATCATGGTTGGCGGTTCTTTAAGCGGCACCATTTGCAGGTTAAGTTTTGGAGCTTCACTTGCAAATACACCTACCGCCGTTAACATGGGAAATATTGGCAACTTAAGTTATCCTCAACGTTTGCAGATTTTCTGGTCTGGTGGCAATTGTTATGGGTTCACCCCAAACCGAAATGGCAGTACCCTTACCCGTTTCGACTTTGGGAACAGCATCACCAATACGCCTACCGGATTGAATTTGGGAAACATTGGATCATTTAATACCTGCGACGATATTTCCATCATCAATTACAATGGCAATTGGTACGGTTATGTTGTGAATGAAGATGATAATTCCATTACACGACTTGATTTTGGAAACAGTTTATTAAATATCCCTACCGGTGTTAACCTTGGTAATACAGGGGCACTGGATGGCCCTAGAGGTATTGATGTGTTTGTTGAGTGCGGAGAGATCAGAGGTTTGATTGTGAACCGTTTTAGTGACGATCTATTAAAAATGAATTTTACAGCCGGTCCTACCGGTCCAATCATCACCACAACCTATGGTAACATCGGTAATTTTTCGTTTCCACACTCCATTGAGCGTTTTCGTGTTGGAAATACATTGTATGCCATGATTCCTAATGTGAACAACGCCACACTCACAAGGATTGAATACCCGGGCTGTACAAGCGCTTCACCCGCATCCTCCAGTTTACAAAATCCCCCATCAATCACTTATAATACACCAGGCACGTATTATATGAATTACATCGTAAACGAAGGCACAATTTCACAAAGCTCCCTCTGTAAAAAAATAGAAGTTATTAATGGCCCTGTTTTAAGTGCTCCAAGTAAAACCATTTGCAGGGGCCAAAGCACTGTTCTGAGCGTTACCGGCGCCCAGTCCTACTCCTGGAGTACAAATCAAACAACAAGTATGATTCAGGTTGCCCCGCTGGTAAGTACAATTTATACAGTTCAGGGCTGGAATGGTTCTTCCTGTAAATCTAACCTCACAGTGCCGGTTACAGTATTAATTTGTGAAGGGCTGGAGGAGTATTCTGCAGGATCAGCGTTTGTAATTTCACCTAACCCAGCTAAAGATCAAATTGAAATTCAAACCGAAACTAAAGCTGAAAAATTAAAGATTCAAATTCTGGATTGTACAGGAAAATTGATTTATTCAGGCCGTCATACTTCTGACAGTCCCATTGATGTTTCATGGTTAAGGCCTGCAATGTATTTTCTAACCATTGAATCCATAGACCATCAACTGGTGCATAAGAAGTTTATAAAGGAATGACCTTAAGTACATATATGAATTGGTCAGGCGCAGAAACCCCTTCTGCGCTTTTTTTTTAAAACAGGCACTAATCCGCCCTATTTCCCGTTGGTAAATTCTCTACCCCAAACACCCCAATTTTCTGTATTTTTGCCCCGTGCTAAAAAAACTGCTTTTTTCCATCTTTTTTCTCTCATTCCTTAATGGAATGGCTCAGCCCGAGGTCATCGACCGGGTTATTGCCGTGGTGGGCAAATACCCCATTTTACTCAGCGACCTGCAAAGCAGTATGCTGCAACGCGAAAACCAGGGTTTGGCCCCCGACAAATGCCGGGCCTTTGAAATGCTTCTCTACCAAAAGCTGCTGGTGGCCCAGGCCGACCGCGATAGCATTACAGTTAGTGACGCTGAAGTTGATCAGGAACTCTCCCGCCGTATGGCTTTTTTTATACAACAGTTTGGCAGCGAAGAAAAGCTGGAAGAATTTTACGGTAAACGCACCAATGTTATTAAAGATGAACTTCGCTCCGACGTGCAGGAACAAATGCTGGCAGAGCGTATGGCGGCCCGTATTACAGGCGATACCAAGGTTAGTCCTGCCGAGATTAGGGAATTTTACACTTCAATGCCTGAGGATAGCCTGCCACTTGTTGAATCAGAGGTGGAATTGCAGCAGCTTGTGAGAAAACCCATGTGGAGCAAGGAAGCCAAAGCAGAGGCTAAGGAATTGCTGGAGTCTTACCGCCTAAGGGTCATTAAGGGGCAAACCTCCATGAGTACTCTGGCGCGTTTGTACAGCGAGGATCCGGGTTCAGCCCGCGAAGGTGGGATTTACAGGAACGTGTCGCGCGGTACCATGGAACCGGCTTTTGACGCAACAGCCTTTCGCTTAAAAAACGGGGAAATCTCTGAAGTGTTCGAAACCTCCTATGGCTACCACTTTATTGAACTGGTGCAACGCAAAGGAGAAGTGGTTGACCTGCGTCACATCCTTATTATTCCTAAAATGACCGCCTCTGACTTTTTTACTTGTAAAAGAGAATTGGATTCATTGTATAGTGAGATTAACTCCGGTAAAATTTCTTTTGAAGAGGCTGTAAAAAAGTACAGCGATGATAAGGACACAAAACAAAACGCGGGTTTGATGATTAATCCAAAAACAGCGTCCACAAAATTTGATAATGAAATTTTGAGTCAGCTTGATCAAAACCTCATTGTTACATTAGCCGGTATGGAAATAGCGCAGATCTCTAAACCCATGGAGTTTACCGATATGGATGGGAAAAGGGCTTACAGGATTGTGAAACTAAAAAACCGCATCGACCCTCACCGCACCAATTTAATAGACGATTACCAGAAACTTGCCGGCATGGCTGTAGCCGAAAAAAACCGTAAACAGGTTAAGGACTGGATCAGAAAACGCTCAGCCACCATGTACATTAAGTTGGATACCGGTTTTGAGTGTACATTCGAAAACGAGTGGAAAATCGTTAATTAATTTCTACCGCGTACATAAAGAGGCAAGGGTTCAGCGACCTTTTGACGAGGAGGCCTATGAAGCTAAAACGAATAGACGAAAGGAAACAGCTCCCAGGGTATTTTTGAAATGGTTTCTTATTTTTAAATGTTCAAGGCGCTTCAAAATCAATGGAGCCATTTTCAATTCTATAACCTACGCCTCCAACAGAGTCGGTTATAAAGCTGAATGTAGCTTTAAATTTATCACAGGCTGTGGATTTTACATGAGCGGTGTCAATGGCGCTAATGGTCATGCTGCCGCTATCCACATAAAAGGCATAACCAGTTGCATCAAAGTAAATGGCTCCGGCGCCATGGTCTCTAAGATCAATTGTGCCTAGGGTATAAGTGGCCCAAACCTGAATCGAATTTTTGTAAAGACTCGAACTTGTCATTCCGGTGAAAACGTATTGTTTTGGAGTGCCCGTTGCCACACCCACGTCTATCTTTGCGCTGGCGGTTTGATTGCCACTCACCGCCCAATCAGTGCCGTTTAGTTTTGCGGTAAAGACATTTGCTCTCCCCGGCGTAACGGCGGGTGGCGTTGGCGCAGCAGGTTTTTCTTCCTCTTTCTTTTTGCAGGAAAATAGCCCGAGCAGCATAAAAACGAACACTATATTTTTCATCATTTGTAAATTTAATGCGCCGAGCATTGGCCGCTAATTAGTGTATAGGCGCCACTCATTGTGGTGTTCCTGAAGGTAATAAATGTAATTAACTTTAAATTACGATGAGCAATTTGCACATTAACCCAGTCAGGGGGTATTGGCATTTGAATTCTGACAACCAGAATGTTTAATGAATTTCTGCCAAAATACTTTGCGAACCCTTCACCACATCTCCAATCTTTACTTTTAAGGGGGTGTTTAATGGAAAGTAAAGGTCAACACGCGAGCCAAATTTGATAAAACCCATTTCCCCGCACTGCTCTGCTGTATCGCCTTCTTTGCAATACCACACAATTCTACGGGCCAATGCCCCTGCAATTTGACGGAACAAAATTTCCTGTCCGTTTTGGTGTTTCACCACCACAGTGGTCCTTTCATTATCGGTGCTGCTTTTGGGCTCCCAGGCGGCCAAAAATTTACCGGGATGGTATTTAAAAAAACTTACCCTGCCCGCGATGGGGTAGCGGTTGATGTGAACGTTAATCGGACTCATAAATATACTCACCTGCAGGCGTTTATCCTTAAAGTATTCTTTTTCCTCCACTTCTTCAATCACCACTACTTTGCCGTCGGCAGGAGCAATCACGAGATTGTCGCCAAGGGTAAACTCACGTTTTGGGTCTCTGAAAAATTGAAGAATGGTAAGGGTAAGAAACCCACTCAGCAAATAAGCAAAACCACTGGCCAAACTGGATTCCGGAAAGAAATACTTTGCAATAAAGATCAAAATGGCGCTGAACACCAGTACCAGAAACAAACTGGCATACCCTTCCCTGTGAAATTTCATGTGAATAATTTTGGGCAAATATAATGTTAATCGTTCATCCTTAAAGGCATAAATCCGGATGATTTTGCTGGTTAGCTCTCTAGCAGGAAGGCTTCAGGAGTGCCCTAGAATTACCATGTCACTTCGCGATACGCTGCCTCCCGCACATTCTTTTGTTGCAGCTAAGCGAAGTGTCATTCTTTATTAAAATCAAGCTGTCACGTCGAGTAGGACAGTAGGGCTTGTGTGTGGGGTCCGTATCGAGACGTGTTCACAGGATTTAAAAAAGCAAAAGTCCCTTCTCGATACCCTGCTCCCTGCACATTCTTCGGCGGCAGCTACTCGAAGGGACATTTTTTTTTATATCAAACTGTCACGTCGAGTAGGACAGTAGGGCTTGTGTGTGGGGTCCGTATCGAGACGTGTCAACAAAGGTGTTCATTAATGTTAAAGGTTTTCTACTGATTTTATTCCTTTTGTCTTGTGTAAAGCTGCAGCTTTTCTAAATTTGTGTCGATTTTAAAAACACCCTAAGCCACATGAGCAAAATAAAAGTAGCAAATCCCGTTGTAGAATTAGACGGCGACGAAATGACCCGTATTATCTGGAAATTTATTAAGGACAAATTGATCCTGCCTTATCTCGATATTGATATTAAATATTACGACCTTGGTATTGAACACCGCGATGCCACCAACGACCAGGTAACCATCGATGCGGCGGAGGCCATTAAAAAGTATCAGGTGGGCATCAAATGTGCTACCATCACTCCCGATGAGCAGCGTGTTAAAGAGTTTAATCTAAAACAAATGTGGAAGTCGCCTAATGGTACCATCCGCAACATTTTGGATGGAACTGTTTTCCGTGAGCCCATTGTGTGTAAAAATGTTCCGCGTTTGGTAAGCAACTGGACCTCCCCAATTATTGTTGGCCGTCATGCCTTTGGCGACCAGTACCGCGCTACTGATTTTGTGGTTCCTGGAAAAGGAAAGTTAACCATGAAGTTTGAAGGCGAAGATGGAAAAGTGATAGAGCACGAAGTGTTCAACTTTAAGTCGGGTGGTGTGGCTATGGGGATGTATAACCTGGATGAGAGTATCCGTGGTTTTGCACGCTCCTGTTTTAATTTGGCCCTGACCAAAAAATGGCCCTTGTACCTCTCCACAAAAAACACCATTCTCAAAAAATACGACGGACGGTTTAAAGATCTGTTTGAAGAAATTTATAACGCCGATTTCAAATCCAAATTTGAAGCAGCCGGTATTGTTTACGAGCATCGTTTGATCGACGACATGGTGGCCTCGGCTTTAAAATGGAATGGCAACTTTATCTGGGCCTGCAAAAACTATGATGGCGACGTACAGTCCGATTCAGTAGCTCAGGGTTTTGGTTCATTGGGTTTAATGACCTCTGTACTGATTACACCGGATGGAAAGATCATGGAAGCAGAGGCCGCGCACGGCACAGTAACCCGTCACTTCCGCGACCATCAGGCCGGTAAACCAACATCTACAAACCCTATTGCCAGCATTTTTGCCTGGACAAGAGGTCTGGAATTCAGAGGTAAACTGGATAATAATCAGGAACTGGTAAACTTTGCCCAAACCCTCGAAAAGGTGTGTGTGCAAACTGTAGAAAGCGGCAAAATGACCAAGGACCTGGCAGTATGTGCATTTGGAAACAATGTAAAACACGGTGAACATTACTTGTACACTGAAGAGTTTTTATCGGCTCTGGATACCAATTTAAATGCTGCGCTAAAAAAGTAATAGCCCAAAGCCAATTTAAGCCCTGTCTGATTCAATTCGGACAGGGTTTTTTTATTCATTTTTTTCTTACATTTAATAAAAATACATGTCATGAAAAGAATTCGCATTGCCTTAGTATTGATTTTTGCAGCAGCAAACTCAATTTTAGCACAGTATACCGGATTAAAAGTGGAAACCGCGAACTACAATCCGCAAAACATGTTCCCAAGCATTCAGAGCACACAGCCCAATGCAATGACCATCTTTACGAGCGACACGCTAAGGTATTTTCTGAATAAACATTATTACCGCAATTCACTTTCCGGTACCCCAACTCCCAACACACAGTATTTTACTCTCTCACAACCTTATCCAAACAATGCTCTGGTTATCAGCCATTGCGGCGGTGTGTTTATGAATACCAGTTCCATCACCGTAACCGGACTTGAAGGCATTGTAACACGGAGGGCAAACGCAGTAAGCCAAACCATACCTCTGAAATTATACCTGTGCAATGTAAACGCCCTCAACATGCCTATACTTCCTCCCTTGGATTCGGTGACAGCAGTTTCAAGTTCAACCAATAATGGTGCGTGGATAGGTGGCAATTTTACAACACCGGTGAATGTAACCGGAAATTTTGCGGTGTTGTTTCGTAATGCCACTACCACAGCTGGAGATACCCTTGGTTTGTTCATCAACAATGCCTGCACGCCAACTTCAACTTGCCCAACAGCCAGAAAGTACGGTGAAGGTTTAGGGGTGATGCGCATCAATGGGAACTTTCAAACCAACACGAATACCTTTGGAACCGGCACAGATTATGAATTTATTGTAGCCCCAAGGGTGCAGTTTAATTATAGTTCGGGCATTACTGTGCTGTCACCTACAGTGTGTTTGAATGGTTTTGGATTTTTAAACAATGCCACCAGCCCTATGAATCTGGTGGAGAACCGCCAGTTTAATTTCAATAAATTTGCTGCCGTTTGGGGCGCTTTATCAAACACCCTTTTACCCATAACGGATTCTATTTATAACTGGACGTTTACAGGTTCTCCCAGTGGTCCGGTAACAACCAAAGATGCAACGCCATTGTTCAATGCAAATGGTGTGCAAATGGCTTCCCTGGCTGTAAAATATAATAAAAGCAGGGCAGGGGGTTTACTGGCTTCAGTGCAGGATGTGTCAACTGCCACACTGTTGGTCTCTTCAGCAAACACACCCACCGTTTCCATGAGCGGGAATACACTCATCTGCTCAGGGTCATCGAGCACACTTACGGCGAGTGGAACGGCTACTTACAATTGGGGCGGCCCTCAATTCAATAACCCGGTTAGCATCGTTAGTCCTACCGCCACCACAGTATATACTTGCGTAGCCAACAACGGCATTTGTGTTGCCTATTACGGTTATACAGTAAACGTGTCACAAAGCCCCAACCTTGTAGTGGTAGGCCCATCAATGGCTTGTTATGGTGGTACGGTTTTACTTACCGTGTCCGGGGCTAATTCTTACTCCTGGAGTACGGGGTCTACTAGTTATTCAACAGCAGTTACTACTTCTGTGCTTGGCGTACAATCATTCATAGTATATGGCATTACAGCGCCTTGCCCTCAGGTGAATGTTGTGAAAAGTATTACGGTGAACCCTTTGCCTTCGGTTTCCATGTCCGCTCCTGTGAACACTATATGTTCTATGGCAACAGGAGGAAATACGGTTCAATTGAGTGGTACGCCAACAGGCGGTCAGTTTTCAGGCACTTTTGTAAACAACGGCATTTTCTCTCCAAACGCTGTTATGACTGCCACTATCCTTTATACTTATATGGATCCTTTGACACAGTGTTCTAATTCCGCTTCCACAAGCATTAGCGTTCTGGCATGTCAGGGCACAGGTATAGTGGAAAATACAGTGAACAGCAAAGTAGCGCTTTATCCAAACCCAAGTTCAACGGGTAAACTGGTCATCTCTGAACTCGATGGTTCGAATTCAATTTCCATTTTCACAACCTTAGGCCAGTTGATAGAATTTCAGAATGTGAACACATCCCATGTTTTGTTCGATCTTTCAACGCAACCAAATGGTGTTTATTTTATTAAGGTGGAGAACGCCAATGGCTCATCCAGAACCTTGCGTTGTATTGTGCAGAAACACTAACACAGGTTTTCAGATTTGACATGGGTGAAACTATTCGCTCAGCGTTGTTTACAATAGCGCTCAACAAGTTGAAGCGCCATTTCATCTCCTAATCCATCAGCCTTGGTGAGGTCTTCGCAGGCCCCGCGTTTATCTTTCAAAGCCATTTTAATGGCGGCCCGGTTTACATAGGCGGCGGCGTAATCAAATTTAAGTTTAATGGCATAGTCGAGGTCTTTTAAGCCTTCATTGAACATTCTGTTCTCGCCCTTTGCTACCCCGCGGTAACAATAACTTACCGGATTTTTTGAGTTCAGTTTAATGGCAGCATCCAGGTCAACGATGGCTCCGCTGTTGTCGCCGGCATTAATTTTTGCTGCTCCCCGCGAAATCAGGTCTTCTTCTGTGCCGGTCATGGCTTCAATGTATACGTTCCAATCCTTTACCGCCGATTTATAATCACCCAATTCAAAGTAGGCTTTTGCTCTTAATTTATAAGCACTGTATTCTGTCTTTGTTTCGGGCATCACGCGTATGGCCTCGCTGAGTTCTTTTACGGCGTAATTGTAATCCTTCATGGCAATACGTATCTCCCCTTTTAATATGTGGGCTTCAACATAACGCGGATTGATTTCTGTTGCCGACTCAAGGGCTTCGAGTGCCGATTTATTGCTTTTCCCCTTAAACATCAGTAAAGCACGATAGTAGTGTAGTTCAGCATCATCAATTTTTTCTTCCCTGGTGATGTATAAGGCTGTGTCCAGTTCTACCTTTGCTTCCTTGTATTTGCCTGAGAGGTAAAAATTGATACCCTTGAGTTTGCAGGTTTCAAAATTCATGGGTGAAACCTGATCTGCCTTTATCAGGTCTTTTTCGGCACCTTTATAATCTTTTAACTTTATTTTAACGAAGGCGGTTTTATTCCAGGCATCCAGGTGAGCAGGGTTTTTTTTAACGACCTGCTTTAGGAGAACAAGTGCCTCTTTGTATCTGGCAGAATCAATTTGCTTAAGTGCTGAAAGATACAACGTCTGATCCTCAGGAATGGAGTCGTTTTTAACTTCCTGAGCCACAAGGCCTGGAGCCTCACACCAGATAAGGAGCCAGAAACACCACTTACAAATGTTAAAACCGAACTTAGAATTACTATGTGAAAAATTCCGTAAATTCATAGGCTGTAACAAATATAAACCAAAGCGCAACATGGGCACAATTATACTTATTTCGATTCTGGTACTTACCTTGCTTTTATCGGTAACTACTGTTCAGCAAGGGAACATAGCGATTGTGACCATTTTTGGAAAATTCAGGAGGGTTTTACGCCCGGGTCTGAATTTTAAGATACCTTTTATTGAACGGATTTTCAAGAAAATTTCCATTCAGAACAGATCTTCGGAGTTAGGCTTTCAGGCCGTTACTGTTGACCAGGCTAACGTAAACTTTACGGCCATGCTGTTGTATTCGGTATTAAATTCAGATGAGGAAACCATAAAAAATGTAGCGTTTAAATTTGTGGATGAGCGTAATTTTATGCAGGCGCTTGTGCGCTCGGTAGAGGGCTCAGTAAGGGCTTTTGTGGCTACAAAAAAACAATCGGAAGTCCTTATTTTAAGGCATGAAATTGTAGAAGCCGTGAAGGATCAACTCGACAAAACGCTTGAGGATTGGGGTTATCATTTAATTGATCTTCAGCTTAACGACATCACATTCGACGAAGAGGTAATGCGTTCTATGGCAAAAGTTGTAGCCAGCAATAACCTAAAATCGGCGGCTGAGAACGAAGGTCAGGCATTGTTGATTACACGCACAAAAGCAGCAGAAGCAGAAGGAAATTTTATAAAAATATCAGCGCAGGCCGAGAAAGACGCGTCGCAACTGAAGGGACAGGGTATTGCTTTGTTCCGTCAGGAAGTGGCGAAGGGCATGGCAGGCGCTGCAAGAGAAATGAAAGAGGCAGAACTGGATGCTTCTTTGATTTTGTTCAGTATGTGGACAGAGGCGGTGAAAAATTTCGCTCAGGAAGGAAAAGGAAACGTGATCTTTCTTGATGGAAGTGTAGATGGCATGCAGAAAACGATGAAAGACATGATGGCATTAAATCAATTGAACAAAAACCAATCCAGCAAGTAAATCAATAACCAATAAAACACAAACAACACCAAATGAAAAAACAAATCTTTAACACAGTACTAAGTGCATTTTTGATTTCAGCCTCTATGGGGCTGGCGCAAAACCCGGTGCTTCAGCCTTGCGATACTTACGGAGCAATGGAGCAGGTATTCGCCCAGGACCCTCAATTGAGAATTAACTATGAGAATTCACAAAAATCTCTGAATGAACAAATTCTGAACTACACTAAATTGTTGTCGCAGAATAAATCAACGGCAGCACCTGAATACACTATTCCGGTTGTGTTTCATATCCTACATCAAGGTGGAGCTGAAAACATAAGCGATGCGCAATGTATTGCTGCCTTAAATCAGGTGAACAGCGACCTCGCTAAAATGGGTGTTGATGCAGCATCTGTTACTTCTCCTTTCAACAATTTATATATCCCTTCGGACATTAAATTGATGTTGGCAAAAAAAGACCCCACCGGGAAGTGCACTAACGGCATCATACACCGATACGATGCACGTACCAATTGGGACCGCACCGGAAACATGGCCGCATTATATGCCGGCATCACATGGAATCCAACCAAGTACCTGAACATCATAATTGTAAAACAGATTATTTCCCAACCTGGCCAGGTTGGAATCGTTGTTGGTTATACCTGGCTCCCGGGTACCTGGAGTGCCGGCGATAACAGAGACGCGATCGTTTACAACAGTTCATTTTTAAGTGGTACAACGGCGCGTTCACTTACTCATGAGCTTGGTCACTGGTTAGGTTTGTCACACACGTTTGGCGCAACAAATAACCCGGGTGTTTCGTGTGGAGATGATAATCTTCAGGATACACCTCCTACAAAAGGTTATTTCAGTACTTGCCCAAGCAGCGCATCAGGCAATGCTTGTGCTGTTGCAACAGCCACTTATGGTGCCGGGCAAGCTAATGTGGAGAACATTATGGATTATTCTTCATGTCCAAAAAATTTTACCGGAGACCAAACGGCAAGAATGCGTGGTGTTTTGGCCTCACCTGTTTCAGGAAGATCGAACCTTTCTAATGCTAACAATCTGAGTTCAAATTTTACAGATGTGAACGGCGCGGGCAATTGTGCTCCAATAGCCGATTTTTATCCAAGCACCATGTCGTTTACCGTGTGTAAGGGAGGATCTTTAAACATGAAAGACTTTTCTTACAACGCCACAATTAGTTCGTATCAATGGGCGGCGGATAATTCAGCCATTGTGGCTACACCATCCGCATCCACCACCATGATCAGCTTTCCGGTTGCAGGTACAAGCAGCGTTACCTTAACGGCAAGTAATCCCAATGGCAGTGGAGTAAGTGTTAAAGTGGTTACGGTAGTCGACAACGCGCCAGGCATGATAGGTCCTGTAATTGAAGGCTTTGAAGGAGCCGGTGTGCCACTGAATTGGTCAGTAATTAATCCAAACGCAGGTTCTGTTACATGGGTACAAACTAATTCTGCAGCCTACGAAGGATTCAATTCCTATTACATTAACACCTTCGCAAATCAGGCCGGGCATGAAGATATGCTCGTTACTCCCATAATTGACCTTGCCAGCAACCCCGGAAGTACATTTAGTTTCCGCTATGCTTACGCAAAATATACGGCTGCACAAACCGATGAGCTTGCTATTGAAGGCTCAAAAGATTGTGGCGGTACATGGCAGAATGTGTTTACACTCGCTGCTTCGGTAATGGCCAATGGCTCAGGAGGTACCACAACGGCTCCTTTTTTCCCGCAACCCGACCAATGGAAATTGTATGATCTGTCATCACACCCTAACTGGAACAATTACGTGTCATCCAGCAGTGTTATGTTCAGGTTTAAATTTAAATCAGCAGGAGTAGGTAACTACATTTATATTGATGCCGTTAACCTGGATGCCCCGGTTGGCATTAATGAATTGACAAAAAGCACCCGTTTTATGCTTTATCCAAATCCAAGCAAGGGCGAAAGCGCAGTTAGTTTCAGTTTGAACGACGCTTCGGATATCGCATTAAATGTTTACGATGTGAGCGGGAGATTAGTTGAGTCTATAGCCAATGCAAATTATTCAGCCGGAGAACACAGCCTTAGTGTAAATAAAAATGCAAGCTACAACTCAGGCGTATATTTTATTGAACTTAGCGTGAATGGCGCCAGAATGAGCAAAAAACTCATTGTTCAATAAAAGAACATCAAACTTTTTAAAAACCCGTTTAGCAATTGCTAAACGGGTTTTTTTATCTTTAATTCATGAACCGGTTCAGGCAGATCCCGTTTTTAAGAATTCTCCTTCCTTTTATTTTAGGAATACTACTGAGTTTACAACTTGAACGCCAAGTTCCATTTCTCAGCAGCTTATTTTTTATATTGTTCGCTCTGGTTCTTGTTTTTTACTTTTTTTTCAGGAAATCACTTTACAAAACACTCTATCTTTTTGTTTGTGATGGTTTGCTTTTCGTGTTCGGAATGTATTTGGTACAGGAACATACCCTTCAGTGGGATGCGAACTACTATGGCAGATGCATTGATGATTCCAAGGAAGTTCGGATTCTGGCGCAGATCACGGATGTGCCTTCGGAAAAAGCCAAAACAGTTAAAACCAGGCTAAGGATTGTTGAAGTGCAACAGTATGGAGAAACCTACCCGGTAAAGGGAAATGTGATCGCCTACTTTAAAAAACACCGGTCTTTTAAAAAGGTAAAAGCCGGTCAAACCTTGTGCTTACAAACCCGACTCGTTAGTGTAGAATCGCCTCTAAACCCGCAAGAGTTCAATTACAAAAGGTATTTGTACAACAGGCAAATTTACCATGTGGCTTTTGTTGATTCAACGCATTACTCAGTTATTCCGGCACAAACTTCAGGACCAGAACTTAAACAACTGGCCTTGCAGTGTAAACAATGGCTTGTAGAGCGCCTGAAAAACGCTGGACTAAACAATGAAGCATATGCCATATGTTCCGCCTTGCTAGCCGGATATGATGAAGACATTGGGCAGGACATATTAAAGGCGTTTGCTCACAGCGGCACCCTGCATGTGTTATCGGTTTCGGGCTTACATACCGGCTTGATCTTTGTATTTCTTTCCTTTGTTTTTGACCTTTTCGACCGGCGCAAAAAATTCAGAGGTTTGAAATTTTCTTTGCTTCTCGCGGTATTGTGGGCATTTGCTTTGCTCACCGGATTGGAGGCACCTGTTTTGCGATCGGTGCTGATGTTGAGTTTGTTCGCGGTTGGCAGTATATTTTATCGCAATGAGCCTAAAAATCAACTCAACCTGCTTTTTGTATCAGCATTCGTACTCCTGTGCGCTAATCCATATTACATTACTGAAATTGGTTTTCAATTGAGTTTTGCTGCACTACTTGGTCTGATCGTATTCGAACCATTTATTTCCGGCGTTTGGCAACCCGAAGGGAAATTGACCATTTGGGTTTGGAAGAGCATTAGTGCTTCTTTTGCGGCCACACTCAGCACCCTGCCGTTTACTTTACTCTATTTTAAGCAATTCCCGCTTTGGTTTTTTGTTGCCAATCTTATTGTGGTACCTGCCAGTTTTTTGCTCTTGTTGCTAGCCATACCGGCTTTGTTCCATTGGAAATGGGTGGTGCTGAGTATCAACCTCATTTCTGACCTGCTAATAAAGTTTATAACCCTGTTTAATTCAGGGAGCTGGACCAATATAGAAGGTATTCACTTTACCCTGCAGGATGCTTTTTGGTTGTTTGTATTGATTCTATTATTCAGCGCCGCCCTGCACAATCACTCTTTCAAACAGCTGCAGTTCGCTTTGCTGGTGTTTGCGGCCTGGCAAGTGCATGGGCTTTTTATGGATTTAAAACTTCGGAACAAACAACTTGTTACGGTGTATTCCATACATAACGCATTTGCTTACACTGTTAAGGATGGTGGACGTTTGTTCTATTCTGTTTCTGATTCAGCCATACTTGAACGTTACCTTAAGCCGCATGCTGTGGCTCTTGGAAATCCAAAGCTAAACGGTCGAAGCTTTAATTGTGTTGTAACTAACCATGCTCAGTTACTATTTCTTAATAGCATGACTGGATTTCCTGAAGTAGACACACAAAAAGCCACCTACCTGATCCTTTCTGCCAATTACAACTTAAAAGAAGAGGATCTCAGGCGTTTTACGCGTATTAAGGCTGTGGTGCTCGACCAATCGGTGCAGAGAAAAATCCGTGAGGGGGTGGAGAAATTATGTCGTAAATTTGGCCTTTTATGTTTTGACACCCGCAAACAAGGGGCCTTTATATTTAGTAAGGATGAAATTGAGAATTGGCGATAAGGTACGTTTCTTAAATGAAGTGGGTGAGGGTACCGTTTCCAGAATTAAAGATAAGACGAGTGTTTATGTTGAAATGGAAGATGGGTTTGAGATCCCGTTCCAGGAGAACCAATTGGTACCCATTCACACGGAGTTAATTGTAGATAAGGATAGCGAGAACATGGAAATGGACCCGGAAGCCCAGATCTCAGAAGCCCTTTACCTTATCCTTGAGCCTGATCATGAATTACCGCAACTCATGAGCGATTACCGCATTTATCTTTTCAATGCTTCCTCTTACCATCTTTTGTACACCTATTCTGTAATGGATGAAAGCCATTACCAAACTGTAAAACACGGTGAAGCAGGGCCGTTCCAAAAAATTGCCCTAAAAACCATCAAACCCGATTTTTTAAAAAACTACCAGTACCACTGCCTTGAAGCTTTGTTTTTTAAAAACACGTTTTATAAAAGCCAACAGCCGGTAAGTCAGAGGATAAAGATCAGTAATGCGATTTTGCAACAAAGTTATAAGATCACCCATGCTGAATTTGACCGCCAGGTGTATGCCTTTCTGCTGAAAGATGATTTTGTGAGCAGTGAGCAAGTGCATCAAAATCTGACAGCAGATGAGCTGGACCGTTTGCGAACAGTAAAGGAGTTCGGTCCGAGGCAAAAAACATCCAAATCCAGCAAAGCATATTTAAAAAGTTTAGAGAAAGAAGTGGACCTTCACATAGAAGAATTGGTTGACTCGGTGAATGGATTAAGTAACCATGAAATGCTTAGCATACAGCTTGAGCGTTTTGAAAAAGAACTGGATGCTGCCATTGAAAACCATTTAAGAAAGATCACCTTTATCCATGGTGTAGGCAACGGAAGGTTAAAACAGGAAATTCGAAAAACCTTGCAATACACCAAGGGCGTTACTTATCAGGACGCCTCATTTAAGGAGTACGGATTTGGTGCCACACAAGTTAATATCATTTAAACAGAATATAAAAAGTATGATTCCTTTTTCACCACCTCGAATTGACGACAAAATTTGTGATGAAGTTGTTAATGCCCTAAAAAGCGGATGGATTACCACCGGACCGCGGACCAAACTTTTTGAAAAAAAGATTACGGCCTATTGTGGCAATAAAACCACCATCTGTTTAAATTCGGCAACTGCAGGTCTGGAGATTATGCTGCGATGGTATGGTGTGGGCGAGGGGGACGAGGTTATCCTTCCGGCTTATACCTATTCTGCCACTGCCAATGTGGTTATACATTGCGGGGCCACACCTGTATTTGTGGATGTGAACGCTGATGACTTCAATATTAGCGTTTCTGAAATTGAGAAAGCCATTACTTCTAAGACCAAAGTGATTATGCCTGTGGACTTCGGAGGTTTGCCCTGTGATTATGATGAGATTAATGCCCTTGTTCAAAAAAAAGCAAATGCATTTAAAGCTTCCAACCCTGTTCAGGAAAAACTTGGGCGTATACTGGTGTTAAGTGATTCAGCGCATTCCTTTGGTGCCGGCTATAAGGGTAAAAAAGCAGGGGCGCTCACGGATGTAAGTGTGTTTTCATTTCATGCGGTTAAAAATTTGACTACAGCTGAGGGGGGTGCGGTTGCATTGAATTTACCATCACCGTTCAATAATGATGAAATTTACAGTTTGCTTTGCATAAAAACCCTTCATGGCCAAAACAAAGATGCATTGGCTAAAACCCAGGTTGGTAATTGGAAGTACGATATTGTGGAGGCTGGTTACAAATGCAACATGACCGATATTGCTGCGGCCATCGGTCTTGTGGAATTAGAACGTTATGATGCTGACACCTTAAAACGCAGGAAAGAGATTGCCACCTTGTATACCAACCTTCTGGCAAAAGAGAGCAGGCTGGAATTGCCTGTGTTTTTAAATGAGCATAAGGAATCCTGTTACCACCTTTACCCATTGCGAATTAAAGGCATTACGGAAGAACAACGCGATGCTATTATGCAACACATTTTTGCATCTGGTGTAAGTGTAAACGTCCATTTTCAGCCGGTGCCCGGCATGAGTTTTTACAAAAAATTAGGGTATAACGTTAATAATTATCCCACAACTCTGGATAATTACAGCCGTGAAATTTCTTTGCCTTTGTATTATGACCTGAGCGAGACCAATATAAATACAGTTGTGAATGCAGTTTTAGATGCAGTTAACAAAGTATGCTAAAACGCCTTTTTGATATTGTTTGTGCTTTTGCCGGTCTTATGTTGCTTGCTCCTTTGTTAGCAGCAATTGCAATCTGTATCACACTTGAATCCAAAGGTGGTGTGTTTTACCGTCAATCGAGGGTAGGGCGCTACGGCAAAGAATTTAAACTCTATAAATTCAGATCCATGTTCCCTGATGCCGACAAAAAGGGTTTGTTGACCGTTGGTGGCAGAGACCCAAGAATTACCGCTGTGGGATATTATCTCAGGAAGTTTAAACTGGATGAATTGCCTCAATTGTTGAATGTGTTTAATGGAAGCATGAGCCTGGTTGGGCCCAGACCGGAAGTAAAAAAATACGTGGACCTTTATACGGCCGAGCAGCGTAATGTGTTGAATGTACGCCCTGGAATTACTGATTACGCTTCCCTGGAGTATTTTTCAGAGAATGAGCTCCTGGCTACTTCCAATGACCCTGAAAAAACGTACATCAATGAGATCATGCCGGCTAAACTGGAGCTCAATAAAAAGTACATAAAAGAAGCCGGTTTAGTCACCGACCTCCGCATTATCTTCCGGACAATTTTTAAAGTGATGGGTTTATCAAAAGCGTAAAAGTTCGGAATGCGTAATCACAGGCAATGAAACCTAAAACTTCGCATTGTATTCCTTAATGAACTTCTCTTTGTTTTTTCTAAGCTTCAGGTACATCTTCCTTGCCTTATTGGTTGTTAAGCCGTGACTTTTTATTCTGTAATCGTAGTATAAGGTTCCTAAAGTGGCGTCGTAGCTGTACATGCTGAGCATCTTATAATTTACCTGAACAGCGGGCACCATAATTAATGTAAAGCCCAGGGTAGGTATGGCCATAACGAGCAGAAGATTGCGCATTTTTCTGGCACTCGCGCTTTTGTGACGGGTGAAGTTGGCGTAGGTAATGGAGCGCAGTCCGTGAGTGTTGAACATTTCCCAGGTCTCAGGATCCAAACGAAAGAGGTCAATGTTACTGTTGTAATACTCGTTTTCAAGTTCCTTATAATAATGCACCACTTTGTAACCTTCATTTTCATCCCGTCTGGCCAGCAGCGTCCTATTAATGATGGTTTCGTTTTTATTTTTGGTGTTAAAATTTTCAACAGCAGCCTGAGGCAGGGAAATTGTTTTTGTTTCTTCAAGTCTGGAGTTAAACGCTTCAGTAATGTCGTATGAAAGTTCCTTTCCCCTGGTTTCCGATAGCTTGTAGTAAAAATCGGCGCCACCGTATGCGTATTTTTTACTAAACACAAAATTGTTGTAATAATTTACTCTTGGAATCAAAATAACTTCTTTGGTATTGGTCATTATTTTTTGAGTGAGTTTATTATCTCTGTAGTAAATGGCATACTCCTTGTGCTTTGCTTTTGAACTGGCCAGGTATTTGCTGATGTTTGTGTTGATTTTTTCTTTGTTGTTCTCAAACAATGCCCGGGTCAGATACGCTTCAGGGTAAGCTTTATCGATGAGTTTTTGTGTAAAATAATAAAGGGCTTCTTTGTATGTTTCAAAAGGAGGTTTCACGACTAAAAGCTCTTTGGCAACAATTCCGGCATAGTTGTCTGTATTCGGAATCAGATACTTTAAGTCGTGTAGAATACCTTGTCCTTCATTAAAACCATTGTTAATGAGTTTTTCGGTTAAAAAACCTTTTTTAATTAATTGATAGTCCAGTAAACACAGGCGGCGTGTGGACTCGGCGATATAATGCTGGTAGGTTTGGTCATCAGGGCTGTACAAGTGATAGATAAAAGCGCGTTCAAGGCACTCCTGGTAGTTGTTTTCGTTGAAAAGCAGGCAGATGCTTTCTCTTCGGGCTTGTTCCTGTAAGTTGTGAAACAAATCTTCCTTCATCTTGAACTTCGTTTTATGACTTTGGGGGTTGGCTTTGATGTAGGCCACGAGTTTATCCTTGCGCACTTTTACATCAGGGTGTGAGCTCAGTAGTTTTTCGAGCGTGTTCACTCTGAATTTTCCGGCTTTGGTGTTTACCGTAACTGAATCTGTGCTGGCTAGGGCGCTTTCATTGCGCTTGGCATAGTATTCTTCTTCACGGATGAACAATTCAAAGTTGCTGATTCCTTCCTCCAGATCATAATGGGCGTTGGCTGCCAGGGCAAAACCCTGCAGGTCGGCTTCTTGTTCATTGGTTTGAGAAAACCCACTGGCGTTCAATTGTTCCTTCAGCTCATGTTTTTTACTCTTTTTTTGTTTCAGGGATTTTTTGAGTTCATTCAACAAATGATTTTTTATAAAATGTTCCAATTCATGACACATGATGATGGCCAACGCAGCTTCACTTTTGACATCCGCTAATAGCCCGGCATTAACTACCATTGTGCCATCATACAAACAATAGGCATTGATGGTACTGCTTCTTCCGATGTAAGCTCTGATTTTTTTACCTGCAAGGCTTGGAGGTAATATAGAGTCCAGTATTCTGTTCACATAGCTTTCCATGGCAGGCCAACTAAGGTAGATTCCTCCTTCGCTGAACATCTCCGATTTTCCAAAAGCGCAGGAAGCAGTGAAACTTTTAAGTTCTTTTTTTGGCAGCGATTTTTTTAATTTTTTGCTGTATTTTTCCTGCTCTTTAAGAGGGTCAAAAATGTATTTTTTGTCAATCTTCTCGGGGAAAATAATGGGTTCATAGATTTGGGCAGAAAGCGATTGGCTTATAAAAACAAATAGGAGTATTTGCTTTAGGGTTTTCATAGTCGATAGCATTTGTACTTAGAATAAGAGAATAATTATTGCTACAGCTGCGCCAATTGACACCACACGGTAGGTGATGAGCCCGATATTGTTGTCCTTTCTCCGGCTGGTAGCGTATACAGATCCGTCTTTTGCTGAGTAAACGGTGCCCCCACTGAATAACACCACTTTATCGTCATTTATTTTTAAGGCATGGTCAATGTCTTCCGGGAATACAACGGTTGGCACTTTCTTTTTTGTGTAATCGTCCGTAATAAATTTTGTCTTTTTTTTACTGCTGCTGTTTTGTTCACGGCGTTTTTTCTTTTTGCTTTTTTCTTCTCGTTTGGTTTGTTCTTTTACAAGTAAAAGCGTTTTGTCATTCAGCTCCTCTTCTTTAAAAAAACGAACGCCATTTTTTCGTTTGTTGGGCTGACGTTTAAGAAAATTATCCTTAAACTGACAGTACGTAATGTCGTGATTAAAATTTTTTATCATCAAGCTGTAAAAACCGCTGATGGGTTGCTGTTTGTTATCGTATAGCGATGCCCCTGAAAAATACAGATAGGGTGGGGCCAGACGGTTGTTGGGGCTGTTGATTAGTTTGCGCGGTTCGCTGGTGAGGTAGTAGCCATATAGGTTGGCAATGGATTGTTTTTTTGCATTAGTGATATAGTTACGTGCATAATTATTGAATAGGTAAAGTTTGGATGGATCTAAGGCATTTTCCTTGAATTTTTCGTTGAACTCGAGTCCCGACATGTATTTAACAGAGCCTATTTTCCAGTATTTTTTTACTGCGGTAATAAGGGCGGCTTCATCCGGGTTTTTTTCGTTCTCGATTACAACCACCAGTTGTGCGGTTCTGGACAAGTTACCCAAAGCCAGAGATTGTTTTTTAGAAAGATAGGCAATGGGTAATTGGGCTTTAGTTAAAAGACCAGTACACAAAATGAGTACAAGAAAAAAATGGTGTTTCATGGTTAATAATCGTAAAAGCCGGCAAAATATACATAAATATTGAATTTAATATCTACTAAATACACCTGTGCAGCAAAAAATGCTTAGTAATTGAAGCCCTGTCTAATTAATACTCCACAGCGGACATGTTATAGCTTTGGTAATCATGGTTTTGAATTAAGTTGTATCTTAAACACATGAAAAAGACATGTATTCTGGCCCTGCTCCTTCTTGGCATTGTTTCCTTTAGTGCACAAACAAAGTATACAAAGGAGGTAGAAGACCAAATAAAACTGGTAGAGAATAACCTGTCCGGCAGAGTGAAGATCAATGGTAATTCTTACAACTTACAGGAACGTATGGCCCATTTTAAGGTAAAGGGTCTGAGTATTGCAGTGATTCAAAATTATAAAATTGTATGGGCCAAAGCATACGGATGGGCTGATGAAAAAGAAAAACGGCCGGTGACCACCCAAACCCTTTTTGAACCGGGTTCGATTAGCAAATCGCTCAACGCGGTGGCTGTATTAAAACTTGTACAGGATAAAAAGCTTGATCTGTATACGGACATCAACCTCTACTTAAAATCCTGGAAGTTCCCCTATGATTCGGTTTCGCATGGTAAAAAAATTACACTTGCCAATTTATTAAGTCATAGTGCCGGATTAGGCGTTCACGGTTTCCCCGGATACGACAGAAAAGCTGAACTTCCCACTTTAACGGAACTGCTGGATGGTAAAAAGCCTGCAAATACGCCGGCAGTGCGCTCGGAGTTTGAGCCTGGTTTAAAATTTAAATATTCGGGTGGCGGTACAAGCATCTCTCAGTTAATTGTATCCGATATAACCAATCAGGCTTACGATAAATTTATGTACGAAACTGTACTAAAACCGATGGGTATGGTGAATAGTTCTTATACACAGCCTTTACCGAAAGAAAAATTAAAATTTGCAGCAACCGGTTATTACATGGATGGACATGAAGTGCCGAATAAATTTCATGTGTACCCCGAACAAGCTGCGGCGGGTTTATGGATGACCCCAAGTGACCTCTGTCAATACATCATTGAAACCCAATTGGCCTACGAAGGAAAATCAGCAAAGGTTCTGAATCAAGAAATGACCAAGCTCCGTTTACAGCCCTACTTGGATGAATCCTCAGCATTGGGAGTTTTTATTGAGAACCGCGATGGTGTAAAGTATTTTCAACACGGCGCCGGAAATGAAGGTTTCAGAGGGCAGTATTACGGCAGTCTGAAGGGTGGAAATGGTGTTGCCGTGTTTGTAAATTCCGATAATGGAACTATTCTCTTTGAAGTAATCAATAGTGTAGCAGAGGTGTACAAGTGGAAGAATTTTTATTTTCCTGAGGTTAAAAATGAAATCACTGTGCCTGAAGTTCTTTTGAAAACGTATGAGGGCATTTATCTTTTTGAAGACAAGTATGCTATTGTACTACCAAAGCAAGACGGCTATTATTTATTAACAGATGGCGTTTACAGCAAAATGCATTTCACCACTGAAAAGGATTTTTTTAATGAAGAGTTTTTATCTGAGAAATCTTTTTTAAGGGATAGTGCGGGACAAGTGACAGGATTTTCAAGACGTGTGAAAAGCAAACCGCACCCACCTGCAGTGAAGGTGGAGAATGCGGATACCTTAAGTCTTCCGGGGTATCAACTGAACACAATGGGCTGGTATTTACTGGAGAACAAACAGTACGATAAAGCCATCAACTTTTTAAGCAGGGGCATTCAGCGTTCACCAGAAGACCCAATCGCCATTGGTAACCTCGGGCATTGTTATTTGTTTAAAAACGAATTTAATAAAGCCATGGAGTTATATAAGGAGTTTTTATTTAGGGCAACAGGGCCATATGAAAATGTTAAAGACATGATAAACCAGGATTTTGTATTTTTTAAAAATAACGGTTTTGATATTGGACTCATGGACAGAGCTTTTTCCGAATTAAAACTTGAAATTCCGGAAGCGTACAAACAAAAATAAAGGTCTGTGTTTCTAAAAGTTGTTAGCCCTACTGTATTTGTGTTGTGAAAACACCTTAACTGCCAAGTGCCTACTACCTGGTGGAAACTGCCTTTTTGGGTTTTTCCTTTTGACTTTTGTCTCTTTTCAAAACATCACCTGCACCCTTACATTTAACTGACGGTTTGTAAGGTAATTGGGTACAGCATAACGGTTGCCGGTTACATCCTGCACCCACACGTAAGACACGGTGTTTTGAATTTGCAGGAAGTTGAAAATCTCTACGTAAAACCAGAGTTCCTTCAAGTGATTAAACACGTTTTTACTGTGGTACTCACGGTTTTGTTGTAAGGCATTGTAAGCAAATCCTACGTCAACTCTTCTGTAAGCAGGCATACGAAGAGTTTGTTGCCAGCGCTGGTGAGTAGGCGGACCAAAAGGCAAGCCGGTTCCAAAAATCATGTTCAGGTTAAATTTAAAGTTGGGGTAGCGCGGTAAATAATCCTGGAAAAACATACCAAAAGTAAAAAGCTGATCAGTAGGGCGGGGTATATAGCCCGGATCCACTAACTCGCTGTCGGCTTTTACCTGATCGAAAGTGTATCCTTTGATAATCTCCTCTCCATCTTTGTTATAATACAGGTAGTGAATGTTGTCCTTTGAATATTCATAGGTGCGCAAAAAACCAACACTTGCCCAGCTTTCCACTCCCGGAACGATATCACCATTCAAACGCAGATCCAAACCTGTGGCGTAACCTTTGCTGTTGTTGTTGGCAAAATAGCGGATACGCACATTGTCAATTTCATAAGGGTTCACGTATTTGAGATCTTTATAATAAGCTGCTGCAATCAGTTTAAAGGGACGGTTCCACATCCTGAATTGGTAATCTCCGGATAATACAAAGTGCAGGGATTGTTGAGCTTTTACATTCAGGTTCAAAGTACCGTCAATACCTCTTAGCTCACGGTAAAAGGGCGGCTGATAATACAAGCCTGTACTGAATTTAAACAGCCAGTCGTGTTTCCAGTTGGGTTTGTATGCAAAGGTTAATCTCGGCGAGAAAACAATTTGTTGGTTCAGCGTCCAATGGTTGGCCCTTAGTCCGGCTGTAATTCTTAGGGTGGATGAGTCGTTCAGTAACACCCCGTAATTGTACTGCACATAGGCCTGAGTGCGAAGGGAATTAAGATTTGCAGAGGTTTTATAAGGGTCAATGAGGTCGATACGGTTAGGATTATAAGGCACAATAAATCCGGCCGAATCAATCATTCTCCACTCACTGAGTTTATCATGTATCACCTCGCCCTGCACTCGTGCGCCCCATAAAAATTCATGGTCTTTATTAATGGTATGCACCCCTTTGTGTTCGATATTATAAACCCCGGCACTTAAATAATTGCGCCCATTGTTAATGAAGGTGCCAACGCCACGGTTAAAAGCTACCTGCCCAAAATTGGGCTGACCCAAATCGGCCTCCAATTGGTCTATCCAATACTGACCCTGCACCGTATAGATTTCTTCTTCCTTGGTTGTGTAGGCAGAGGTGATGAATTTTAACCGCGTTTTGGAATTGGGTTTATAAGTAAACGAAAGCCCTCCGGTTGCTGTAAAGTATTGCATCACTTCCTGTCCGTCGAAATAAATGGTAAACCGAAGCGCGTTGTTTACTGTTCCAAAATCGGTTTCGCGGTTGGTGGGCACTACCAGGTATTTGCTTTGTGAAAGGCTGCCCAAAAATTCCATTCTGAATTTGGGATTAAAATCAAAGGTGATCAAACTCTGGAGGTCCATGGAAGTTGGCCTGTATTCGCCTTTGGTATCAAGTGTGTTTAATAAATAAATGTTGGAACGGTATCGGGCGCCCACATTCCACGATACGAGGCGATTATTGCTGATGCCTTCGAACTGAGCGTTGCCCCCCAAAAAACTGGCTGAAGCATTACCTGCGAATTTTGTGGGTTTTCGATAAGTGATGTCAAGTACTGAGCTCATTTTGTCGCCATATTTAGCTTCAAACCCTCCTGCCGAAAAATTAATGTTCTGCACCATATAGGGGTTGGCAAAACTCAAACCTTCCTGCTGCCCACTCCTAACCAAAAATGGACGGTACACTTCGATGTCATTCACATACACCAGGTTTTCATCAAAGTTACCCCCGCGTACGCTGTAGGCGCTGCTCAACTCGTTACGGCTGCTCACCCCAATTTGTGTTTTGATAAGGTCCTCAATATTGCCGGTGGGAGAGGGCAAGCGCGAAAAATTCTTAGGGTCAATTTTGATTGATTCAGATGCACGGGTACGGGTATCGGTTACTTCCACCTCTGCCAATTCATTTTTAAATTTTAAAACAGGAGAATAGCGTATGTGCTCACCCGATTTTCCTGTAAACGTATAGGAAACAGACGCGTAACTGATGTGATAAAAGACCAGCGTATACGGTTTTTCGCTCTCAACAACCAGGCTGTATTGCCCCGAAATGCTGGTGTAACCACCCTGCTTAGAGTCTTCTTTCAGACCATAGGTAACGCCTTCTATTGGCAGCCCTTCAGCATCTTTTACAAAGCCACTAACACTCAGGGTTTGAGTTTTTAGTTGCCCGCACGCAATAAAGAACACGAAAAAAAGATATGTTGAAAGGCGTTTCAGAACGGGTAAAAAGATAACGAAGATAATCAGATAATAGTATATCCTGTATGTGAGAAAAAATTGCAGTAATTTAGGTAAGTGAATCAAAACTCTGTGCCGGAAAACCTAAAAAGAGACATACACGCCTTGCTTAAAAAACACTGGGGATTTGATGCGTTCAGGCCTATGCAGGAAAACATCATTTTATCTGTTTTGGAGGGAAATGACACTCTGGCCTTGCTTCCAACCGGAGGCGGCAAATCCATTTGTTTTCAGGTGGCCGGTTTAAAATTGGGCGGTACCACCCTGGTTATTTCCCCTTTGGTTTCCCTGATGAACGACCAGGTTCAAAACCTAAAAAAACGTGGCCTCTCGGCCGTTGCCATTTCGGCAGCCATGACCTATAAAGAGATGGCCATAGCTATGAACAATGCAGCCATGGGCCATGTACAATTTTTATACGTTTCGCCCGAACGTTTGGAAAGCGAAGATTTCAGGATTCAACTATCTCACCTGCCCATTACCCTATTGGCTGTCGACGAGGCCCATTGCATTTCACAATGGGGTTACGATTTTCGTCCGAGTTTTTTGAAAATCGCCACCTTACGCGCCTATCTGAACAAAGTGCAGGTACTTGCGTTAACGGCAAGCGCCACGGCAGAGGTAGTCGAAGACATTCAGGAAAAACTTGAATTTAAAAAGCCAAATCTGTTCCGCCAGTCCTTCGAACGTAAAAATCTGCGTTATGTGGTGCAGCTCGAAGAAAACAAAGCCCAGCGTTTGCTTAAACTTATTGGCAGTTTAGGGGGTTCAGGACTGATTTATGTGCGCAACCGTAAACTCACCGAAAGTACGGCGGCCTTTTTGAATGCAAACAAGATATCAAGCCTGGCTTATCATGCCGGCTTAAAATACGAACAACGTCAGGCTGTACAGGAAGCCTGGACAAACAACAACACGCAAGTGATTTGTGCTACTAATGCATTTGGGATGGGAATCGACAAACCAGACGTGCGTTTTGTGGTGCATCTGGATTTGCCTGATAGCCTCGAAGCCTATTTTCAGGAAGCGGGCAGGGCAGGGCGTGACGGAAAGATTGCCTATGCCGCCGTGTTTTATACAATAGCGGATCAGCAAAAATTACAGGACCAGTTTGAACAGGCTTTTCCGCCACCGGATGTTATCAAACAAACCTATCAAGCCATCTGCAATTATTATCAGGTGGCTGTGAATTCCGGTTTGGGCCTGACAGTAGACTTTGAGATTGATAAAATTTGCCGTTCTTATAATTTAACGGCAATTCAAGTATTTAACAGCGTAAAGTTTCTGGAGCGTGAAGATTATCTCGGAATGCTGGATCTGGGCTATGAACCTTCACGCCTTATGTTTTTGGCCTCCAAAGAAACTGCTTACGATTTTCAAATCCGGAATCCGAAGTTTGAACTCTTGATCAAAACCCTTTTAAGAAGCTACGGGGGTTTATACGATAATTATGTACACGTTGTGGAAAAGGATCTGGCCTACCGCTGTAAAATGAGCCAGGCAGCGGTGAAGGAACAGTTGGAAATCCTAAACAAACACGAATTGATTTCCTATTTCCCACAGTCTTCTATTCCAAAATTGGTTTTTCTGCAAAATCGTGTGCATGCCAAATACCTGCAGTTAAGCCCCGATAATTATAAATTGCTGAAAGAAAAGGCACATGAAAAAATGCAGGCCGTACTGGACTATACAGGCAATAATAAGGTTTGCCGTCAGGTGCAATTGCTCATGTATTTTAATGAACACCAATTCAGCGAATGCGGGCATTGTGATGTGTGCCTTCAAAAAAAAGCACCTGACCTTAACAAACTAAAAAAGAAAATTTCGGAACTGCTCTCCGGCGGTCCCCTTTCTATGGAAAACTTGCGCAACCAGTTTAAAACAAAAAAGGACACGGTATGGGTAAGCGCTTTAAATGAAATGATTGACGATGGAACTGTGCAGGAAAAGAAAAAACTGTTGGAATTGAAACTGAAGAGCTAGTTCGGAAAAAAATCCAATTCCCGCCATTGTTTGTTGATCAGGTTGTATTCAAAACTTCTGTATTCTCTGTATAGTACAAGACTGTTTAAGGGTTTCAGGATCTTACAACAAAAAGTGAGTTCTTCAGAATTTTCAGAGACACTTGGGTTTAGGTAAGTAATGCTCTCACAATTTTTAAACAAGGTGTCTACCTGTTTGCTGTATATGTTACAGCGGAGTATACCCAGAGCATTGCTCCAGTAAAGGTAATTTTCGTTATTGTCAATGGACAAATGAAAAAAATCATTTTGATCGCCGGTGAGCGGGATGCCTGAACCGACGATAAGGGTTTCGGAATTTGTGCTGAGATTTCTTGAAATAACAGCCAGCTTGTTGTTTAATACATTCAGCAAATACGCCTTGTCTGCACTTTTAGAGATAACCGTATTGGGATAGGGCGTTAAATAACTCGCGATGTATTGGCCCTGTGTGTTCAATTTTAACAATGACGAAACGGTTAGACTTGTGGTTTGCTGAAAACAATAAATGTATTGCCCGCTTTCGTCCCACTGAGGGTTAACATAATATCCACCAGCACTTAGCTGTGTTAAACTATCCCCAGTGAGTTTGATTTTATAAATATTTTTATCGGGTTTACTGAATACCATCCAGCCGTTGGCATGCAGATCTGGTAAGTAGTCGTAGCGTTCGCCCAGATAGGTTCTTTGCTGGTTACTGTAAGTGTAAAGGTACATTTTGTTTTGAGGGTACACTTTGCCGTTTACGCAATAAATAAAATCACCTGCTTTATAGGCTTGTGCTTTAAAAAAATTCACGTTTTCATCTTCCGTTTTAGCGGAGTCTTTCCAGCCAAAAGGTTGGGGTCCCGGCCCTATACTCTGACAGGCAGGTAGTGGACTTTGACCCACGGTGTTTGGAGGTAAAGGTTCAGGAGTTGGTTCCGGCTTTTCTTTTTTGCAGGAAAACAGAAACACCAGTGAAAACAGAATGATATTAATGAAAGCCTTCACAAATGAACATGTGTTGCAATTACTTTTTTAAAACGCTAATGGTGGCGCTTGGGTTTTGTGCTGAGAACACAGTATTTCCTGCAACCAGCACATCGGCCCCGCACTCAAGTAATTTTTTGTAGTTGTTAAGGTCCACACCACCGTCAATTTCTATGAGTGTGTTTGAATTTTTACGTTGTATGAGTTGTTTAAGGGCTTTCACTTTGTGGTAGGTGTTCTCAATAAATTTCTGCCCGCCAAAACCGGGATTTACGCTCATCATACACACAAGGTCGATGTCTGCAATACTATCTTCCAGTAGATTTACTGAAGTGTGTGGGTTAATCGCCACGCCCGCTTTCATTCCAAGTGATTTGATGTTTTGAATACTGCGGTGAAGATGAGGGCAGGCTTCGTAATGCACAGTGAGTATATCTGCGCCGGCTTCCTTAAACGCCTGAGCATAACGGTCAGGATCTATGATCATCAAATGCACATCGAGGGGTTTTTTGGCAAACTTTTTAAGGGCTTTGATTACCGGAAAACCAAAGGAAATGTTAGGAACAAATACACCATCCATCACGTCCACATGAAACCAATCCGCCTCACTGGCATTAATCATTTCAATATCTGCCTGCAAATTGGCAAAGTTGGCTGAAAGTACAGATGGTGCAACCAGGTGTGGCATAAGCTAATTTTAAGAGTGCATAAAAATAGGCATAATCGCCGGATAACAGAACCAGCTTTCACCCTCTACTTAATGAAGGTATCTGCGGGCCGTAATCATAATATAGGCCATGCGATTAAATTGTTGCTGAGTAAAGCGACAGGAGTTGCTGGAAAAGGACATGTAATTGTCAACGGGTTTGAGATAAAAGTCCCCTTTCCCATCTTTGGCTGCCCCTCCCAAAGGGTCGGCTTCGGTGTCGCAGAGTCCATCCCCGTGTATCAAACAATTGCTACGATCAACATATTCTTTTGATGCTACTCCCGGAGGCGGCGGTGGGGTGGCAACTAATGCTGGATTGATCTCGTCATGGGTATGTAATAAACCAAAAAAATGCCCAATGTGGTGAAATGAGATCACACAATTGTTGACCAGAAGTTGCCACTTTTCGAGTACAATTACATCCTTTGGCGTTACGGTTGGACTGGTTGGTGGCGGATAGGTATACCCTTGAGCTTCATAAGAGAAATTCTGAAGGATTGAATCTACAAGGTAGATGTTAATTGTTTTATCGGTATGCCATTGAGAGGTTACAATGGTATCGGTGGTAATTCTATTCCACTCCCCGTAACTGCTGTTGTGGATGTATACCGTACTGCAATTCTCAAATTTAACACAAATGCGTTTGAACCTGTCATTAAGGGTGTCCATAAACTGGTTTATGGCCGAGGGTGTAGCTTGTCCGGGAAGACCTGCGGTATCGAGAATAACATAAAACACAATCGAAAATTTTCGACTCAGGCAAGTGTCGTGGCTTAATGTGCTTACAAGATTTTGGGTATGATTATTGCTTATTAGTTTAGACTGAGCAGCGGTTTGTGTTGCCTTTGGTTTTTTAGTTCCGGTGTTTTTCTGAGTGTTTTGAGCCAGGGAAACAAAGTGAGAAAAGAAGAGGGCTATGAGGACAAACTTTTTCAAATGGGACTTTGTTAAATGAAGTAATTCATTATATTTGGTAAACAAAAATAGAATTTTTTCCGGTTCATGCGCCATCTCTTTATTTATCCGTTGTTTCTATTTTTGTTTTGTATGACCTACAAAGGTCATGCCCAAATTGTTGTTGTACCTGCAACCGGGTGTATGCCCGGATTAACAAATGCTAATTTCACCTACCTGGGGCCAACAGCCAGCAGTTTAACCTGGAATTTTGGTGATGGCAGTCCTACCAGTAATTTGGTTTCGCCTCAGCACAGTTATTTAACTGTTGGTCCTAAAACGGTTGTGTGTACAGCTATAGTTGGCGGATCGCCTCAAACCTTTACCTTCCTGGTTCAGGTGTTTCCTTTGCCATCCGGTGGAATTGCAGCACCCGTATTGCCGGCCAGTGGTTGCGCGCCACGAGTGGCTACTCTAAGTGCAATAGGGTCGAATACAAACTATAGCTACTCCTGGGCTTTTGGTGACAATGCCGGTGGCTCCGGTACGCTTGTTACCCACCCCTATTCGGTCCCAGGCTCTTATTACCCAACCCTCACCATCACCGATAATCAAACGGGCTGTTCCATCGCTTATTCCTGGACTAACTCTGCGATCAACGTGTCGTCTCTTCCTTATCTTGCCATAACCGCCTATCCCGGTACATTTTCCTGCACGGCCCCATTCACCACTGCATTCAGTGCAAGTACCTCTGTAAGTGGTTCACCAATAGCAGGCGGAGGGTTGACATACAACTGGAATTTTGGCAATTCACAAACCGCCACGGGAGTGAGTCCACCAAGCGTAACTTATGGTTCCGGCCATTTTACAGTAACACTTACCGCCACCGACAATAACAATTGTACGCACTCCATTATTCAACCTGTTTCGGCAGTGATGCCAAGTGTGCAGGTAACTGTTCCGCCGGCAGTGTGTGTTGCCTCTCAAATGCCAACAGGGCCTGCACCCAACAACCCGTTCGGTCCATATACACCTACATTTTATGTTACTGCGGTTAGCTCTCAAACCACTACGTATTGGAATATGGGCGACGGTACGCCAATTAAACAGTTCCCAAACCCTAATCTCCTGCCACCCGGAAACGCTATGGTACCAAATGTCCCTAAATCGGGCACGCTTCATGCGTATTACACCCCCGGCTTGAAAATCGGAACAGTAAGCGTAAATGCAGGAACCTGTGTGGCCACAACCACCTTTGCTATTTTTGTAGAACAGATTACGCCGAGTTTTGTTACAGCACCTCATGTGTTTACCTGTAGCCCTACGATTGTGGCGAATTACACCAATTTAACGGTCACAAATTATACTTCTCCATTGAGTTACACCTGGATGGTGCAGCAGTGGAACCCCTTGTATACCTATACAACAACAGCCGTCAATCCCACGTTCACCTTTACTCAGGGTAGTAACAATCCCCATCACATTTACGATACCTATGAACCCGACGTGTATTTGCTGGTAAAATCTCAGTTGGGTTGTGAAGCAGTTACTCATGAGAAGTTCGATTCCATAAGACGTCCGACGGCCTTTTTTAATAAAAACAAAAGGGAAGGTTGTGCTCCTCTGACGGTTGAGTTTGCTGACAGTAGTTTTACGAATTATAATGTTTTTCCCATTACGAGCTACACCTGGAACAACGGGGCCTCTCCACCTTTTATACAAACTGGTGTACTCACACCTGCTCCCGCTGCAAACTCAGTGGTACCCAATTTCACATACACCTACGCCAATCCCGGAGTCTACTATCCATTTCTACAAATACAAACACTTGGTGGCTGTTCCAGCACCTCGTTTGTTGATACGGTAATAGTTGTGAATCCACCTGACATTGCCATGACCTTAACACCTAACCTTACTGTCTGTGCCGGGCAAACCATGATGGTTAACATGACCAGTACCAATGTGCCGGCCCCGCAACATTGGCACGTGGAAAGTGGTCCCAACTATTTTTCAGGTTGCGTTACTGATCCCAGTCCGGTTTGGGCCTACCATACGCCCGGTGTGTATGGATTTACAGTGAGCGCCTACCTTAATTCCTGCTCGGCAACAGCCGTACCCATGCAAACCATATTGGTTACCGGGCCAGCTGTTGCCATGCGTTATGTTACCAACTGCACGAATAAATTGCATGTTGATTTTAATTATGCGCTGAGGGATGTGCAATCGGCCACCATAAATTTTGGTGCTAGTCCTACTTCCACTTTTTTTATTGCCGGAAGTCCCGGTAACACAATTACAGGTACCTCTACCTATACTTACCCTTCAACAGGAAATTATACCGCCAGCATTACAGGTATAAATGCGAATGGTTGCGCACCATACACACAAACGATGGTAGTTACTGTAAGGCAGCCCAGCGCAGTAATTAATTTTACCCCTGTGGTGTGTAAGGACAATTATGTGGATTTTACCGCACAAACCTTTACCGATAATCTGGTGGGCTGCGGCATGGGCTACGCCTGGTTTGTAGACACCCTTGCTCCTTTTATTTATTCAAACAATGCCATGCAGACCTTTTTTACAACGGTTGGTATGCATACGGTCACACTTCGTGTAAAAGATCAAAATGGCTGTGAGGACAGAAAAACAGAAACCTTTCGGGTAGCTAATCCTGTTCCTACATTTACCTTCAATCACAATCCCATTTGTTTTTCTCAGTATCCGGCACAACTACTGAACTTAACCCCACAAACACCCGACGTGGTGAATAGCTTTACCTGGATGTATGGCCCTCCGCTTAATTCTGCGCCGTTTCCTCAGCTCATTCAAACTGTAACGGGTGTGGGAACACAAACCTATAATTTCCCCATGGGTGCCAGCCCATCCCGCACCTTCGATGTGAAACTTATTGCCAAAGATGTTAACGGTTGTCTTGATTCCATCCGACATAAAATACAGGTCAACAACCCGGAAGCATTTATCTATCAGCCACCAAATGCCTGTATTCCTTCAGGCTCAGCTACTTTTTATTTTTATTCTCAGCCCACCTATACCAATTACTTTTTGAATTTTGGGACCGGGTCCTATTCTGCCAGCACGTCCGGACCTTCCGCGAACATAGTGTTTACTCAACCGGGAAGTTTTAATCCTACCTTAACGGTTACAGATAATGCGGGTTGTATTTCTTCCTATTCCTTAAACAACCCGTTTGAGGTACAAACTTATCCAGTACCTGATTTTACCTTACAAACATCAACGGGTTTGTTTGGAACCGAGTTTTGCATTCCCCGGGGCTCTGCTGTTACACTTACATTAACAAGTACTTCTGCTACCGCCTACCCGGTGTATTACCAATGGAATATGGGTTTGCCTCCTTTGCAACCTGCCGGTACGGCCAGCGGGGCAACACGCTCGTATACAAATCCAGGCACCTACGTTTTGGTCTTAACATTGGTACCCGCAACGGCACCTTGTGTCATATCAAAGTCAATAACGGTGAACCTTTATGATCAGCCAAGAGCTGAGGCCATCGCGGACAAAACTGTGTTTTGTAAAGGCGACCCAATACAATTTACAATGGCCAACGACACCGCCGTTCACCACTGGCAATGGGATTTTGGAGATAATCAGCCCACTCAGGTGTATACCCAAATCAGTCCAAAATCCATTAGTTACAATTATCAACCTTCATTTTTTCCCAGCTCAACAAATGGAAATTTACTGATCATACTCAGTTTTGCCTCTCCAAATGATGTGTGTAAAAACATCGACACCATCAGGGTGAAGATGATACGCATCATGCCTGATTTTAAACGCAACAACGAACTTTCCCTTTCCGATTATGCCCACTGCCTTGGTATAAGTGACACCTTCAGCAGCACCACAGCATCCAATTCCGGTGTGCTTACCTATACCTGGAATTTTGGTGACAACAACGCTTCAAACGCCATCACACCTAATCACACTTATTCCTCGCCGGGAAATTACGTGGTGAACATGCAGGTAAGTGATCCCAATGTCGGTTGTAAGGATAACATCAGCAAAACCATGACGATTTTCCCATTACCTTCAGCAAGTTTAGGCATAGATAGTCTGGCCTGTCCTGATTCGCTGTTCACCATTAGTGGAGGAGGCATTCCGGGCATAAGTGGAATTTTAACCGGTACCCTGATGGGACCAAATTCAACAAACACGCTATCGTTCACAGCCAACAACACTTTTTCAATACAAACCAGTGCACTTGTTTCTTCGGTGTTTACCTTAGAAGTAAGTGACGATAACGGTTGTAAAACCTCAGTGTTGTCCGACAGCATACACATTCAATTGCCTCCCCCACCTATTAATTCAGACACGACAATCGTTGTGGGTCAAACTGTTACAGTGTATGGAAGTGTTGGTAATAATTACACGTACACATGGGTAAATGACACTTCCTATCTAAGTTGCAGTTCTTGTCCTAACCCTGTTTCGAGCACCACGGCGAGCATAGTATACACTGTAAGCGTCACCGACCTTCCTTTGCAGTGTTTTGAAGCCATGAATACCCACACAGTATTTGTGCTTCTTGTAGCGAGTATAGATGTGCCAACTGCATTTACCCCAAACAACGATGGCATCAATGATTATATACTCCCTGCCGGATGGGGCATTCGTAAGCTAAATTATTTTAAAGTGTTTAACCGTTGGGGACAACTGATATTTGAAAGCAACGACCTGGATAAAGGCTGGGATGGCACGTTCAATGGCATTCCGCAGAACATGGAAACCTATATTTACCAAGCTTCGGTGGATACATTCACTGATGAAACCTTAACCAAATCCGGTTCCTTTAAATTAATCCGCTAGTACTTTGAGAACTTACAGGCACTTAATAGGGATTATTTTTACGGCATGGATCTTTGTCGGCAAAGCTCAGGATGTCCATTTCTCACAGTATTATTTTTCGCCTTTAAGCTTGAACCCTGCCAACACAGGTAATTACGACGGGGATTACCGTTTTTTTGTTAATTACCGCTCGCAGTGGAAAGAGATAGGAGAAGCGTATGATACCTATTCAGCAGGGGGGGATTTTAATTTTTTCCCCGGAGGCATTAATTGCAGTGGAGGCTTTTTAGTGCTGAATGACCGTTCAGGAGGGAATTTGAATGTTACTAAGATCCTGCCTTCTTTTGCCATCCACCACAGTTTGGGTGGATTTAATTTCCATGGCGGAATTCAGCCCGGTTTCGTAATTAAAACCATCGATTTTTATCAAAACACCTATCCAAATCAATTGAACTGGACTACCGGGCAGTTCGACAATTCCTTACCAAACATGGAAAGTAATGTATCCCAACGCTTTTCTTTTCTGGATTTGAATGCAGGGGCAGCCATTTCAAAACGCTTCGGGAAATTTGAGCCTGAGCTGGGCTATTCCTGGTTTCACCTCAATCGTCCCAAGGAAAGTTTTTTGCAGAATAACAACAGCCGTTTGCCCATACGCCAGGCCGCAAACCTGATGCTCAGGCTGTACGCCGGTAAACGTCTTATTTTAGAAGGGCATAGTATGTATGGTTTTACTTCAGAGGTAAGCGATTGGGTGAGCGGATTAAATGTTGAAATAATATTCCGTCAAAACCCGCTTTACAAAAACTCGGTTTTTTTCGGGGCCATGTGGCGCAGTGGTCTTGAACGTAACCCCGATGCCGGCATTTTAACAGCGGGCCTGCATTACGAAAAATACACCTTTGGGTTTAGTTACGATGTAACACTGTCGCAACTAAAAACATCCGTAGACATGAAAGGGGCATTTGAAATTGCCATTATTTATAAGGCGTTTAATAACCGTTTGCAAAAAAGAGAAATTAACTGTGAGCGTTTCTAAATGGATAACAAGTGTGTTGTTTGTTCTGAGCTGCTCGGGGTATGCGCAGTTAGACAGCAGTTTTATGTCGACAGCTGGCACAAAAGCACTTAAAAAATTGGGACAAAATGCTTTGAAACAACACGACCCTGCTTCAGCAGCTTATTACCTTGAAGGCGCAGTGAAAAAAAATAAAAAGGACGCAGAGGCTAAGTTTCTGTTGGCCTACGCTTACATGGAACTGCGCGATTACGAAAAATCCCAGCACATGTACCTGAATGCTTATAACAGCGACAGTAAAAAGGTGCCGGAAGCGCTTTATTTTCATGCACAAATGCAAAAGAGCAATGGCTTGTATGATAGCGCCGGGTACAATTTTAAAAAGTTTAAAAAAGAATACAAAGGCAAAAACAAAGCACTCAAAAAACAAGCGGGTAAAGAAATGCTGTATTGTGATTCGGTGAAAAAGATTGTGGCCATCAAAAACAAAATTATTGTACAACACCTCGACAGCAGCATCAATAAAATAAATGTAGAAGCGTCTCCATTTGCGCTGGATGATAATACCCTGCTGTATTCGGCTTTCAGAACCAATAAAAGAGAATACATTGAAGAAGGGAACACTTCTAACACTAAAGTGCGTAAATTATATCAGGCTATACGTAAAGGCAATCAATGGAAATTTGGAGGAGAATTTTCAGGCCCGTTTAATGTTGAAGAAGTACATACGGCGAATGCCTGTTTAAGTGTGGATAAAAAACGCATGTACTTTAGCCGCTGCAAAGAGAATTACAAAGGTGATATGATATGTGCCATTTATGTTTCCGAAAAGAATGGTGAGGTATGGTCTGAACCTGTAAAACTTCCCAAAGAAATCAATAATCCAAAATATACCTCTACCATGCCCACTTTGGCCACTGACCCCGCCAAGGGGAATGAGATCCTCTTTTTTGTCAGCAACCGGAAAGGAAAAGGGAAACTCGATATCTGGTATACTGTTTACAACGTAAAGAAAGGAACCTACAAAACACCACGCAATGCCGGCGTGAAAATCAATACGACGCAAAATGAGATTAGTCCCTATTTTGATAATGACACCCGCACGTTGTATTTTAGTTCAGATGGTTTGGGAGGATTGGGAGGCTATGATATTTATAAAGCCAAAGGCAATGGTACAAAGTGGGAACTACCCGAAAACATTGGGGCACCTTACAATTCCGGCGCTGATGACATTTATTTTACACTATCCCCCAACCGCAAGGAGGGTTTTTTTGTAAGTAACAGAAAGGGCGGCTATGCTTTAAAAAACAACACCTGCTGCGATGATATTTATACCTACAAAAAAACAGATTACATCAAGATAAGTTTAGAGGGCCGGGTGCATGAAATGACCGACCCCTTTGAGTTTGTTAATGGAGCAATTATTGAGATCTACATAAAAGACAAAGAAAGTGGAGAAAAGTACCTGGTGAAAACCATTGAGTCGGGAAAGGATGGGAAATATAAAACAGATTTAGAGGCAGGCAACGATTACTATTTACTGACTAAGAAGGAGAATTATTTAGGAAGCAGCGCTGAGTTGAGCACAAAAAACATGGCCAACTCGAGGATCTTGCACGATGATCTAAAACTGATTAAAAAACCAAAAGCTGCTGTACGAATCCCCAACATAAATTACCAAACAGATAAATGGGAATTACTTGCTGAAAGTAAACAAGTGCTGGATACAACAGTGTTTAAATTGATGACTGAAAATCCGGAACTCATCATTGAGATTCAGTCACATACTGACAGTAAAGGTTCAGAAAGTTACAACATAAAACTTTCTCAGAAACGATCTGAAAGTGTGGTTAAATATTTAATCAGTAAAGGCATTAACCCTGCCAGATTAAAAGCAAAAGGTTACGGTGAAAGTTTGCCTGTTGCGCCAAACGATAATCCAGATGGAAGTGATAATCCGTCAGGCAGAGCCAAGAACAGAAGAACTGATTTTAAAATTATTGGTGTAATAGACGCTGAACTGATTGAAGATTCGAAGTTCGACTAAGATTAGTTTTCAGCAAAACGCCCCTTTAACTGTTGTTCACAACGCAATACATGCAGATGAAAATTTAAAATGTTCAGCAAGTATTGTTGTTGATTGGCTGAAGTGATGAGCCTGTGTTTTTCCGGAGCACTCAGTTGTAAACCAGCGGCAACTTTATAAATGGTAAGTTTTGAAACGGTTTCATAGTCAATCAGTTTTTCTTCAACAGTGTTAAAATAATTCACCACAGCGTCCTGCAAATTGTTCATGATCACCCTGGGTTCAGATTCTATTGGCTCTATTGTACCTGCACCGTAGAGTTTAGGACTAAGCACTTCCTTAAACGAACATAATTTAAACAAACGCACGCCTTCAACTAAAACGTCCATGCTGCCGTTTTCATACGTTTTTAGAATGCGTTTAATCTTTAACTCGCTTCCGTGATCCTTAAGTTCCCCACGTTCAATGTAGGGCACACCAAAGGAGGCATCGTTCTTTAGGCAATCTTCTACCATTTGCCTGTACCTTTGTTCAAAGATGTAAAGTTTGGTGCTTTCTCCCGGCAACAACACAAGGTTGAGCGGAAACATGGGTAAGGTAACCTGATTCGTTTTCATAATATTACTGGTTTACAAAAACCTTGCTGAATTTTTTGCTTTCACAAATTTTAAGTAAGGCTTTACGAATTCAATAACATCACGCCTGCCGGGGTGAATAAGTTGGGTAAACCAGGCAAGAAGATGCGAACACTTAGTAAGTGGTAGTCTTTAGCAAGTAAACGGTAGGTTGCAGACAGTAAAAGGCAGAATTTGCCAAAACAGGAGTGGTGCTGAGATGCAGTAATTTATGGCAATTAACACCTCATTAACGGTTCATTAACCACTTCTAAACCACTAATGAACAATTGTTTAGTGCTTAGAACTTACTTCTTAGTCGGGCTGACTTGCGTTGTTTTTTGAAGATATAACTAACTGAAATTTCCAAACTCATGTATGAATCTCTCTTTATGTCGCCACGTTGTGCTGGCGTGCCATCGGCAGCAGGACTGGTGGCGCCTGGAATTAATCCAAGGCTGGGGTCAGCCATGGTGGCCGAAAGCGGACCATAGGCGTTCTCTAGAGCAACGGGATCGTAATAATCAGTACTTACATCGTCGATATAATCGCTAAACGTGGCGCGGTGTGAGAACTCCAAGCCAACCGACCACACTTTGTTAATCGTAAGTTTGTAATAAAAACCCATTGGAATACTCACGTTAAAATTAGAATATTGTTTTGGTCCTCCCGGGAGACCCTGTCCTTCGGTGTGCAGCGGCCTTAACTTGTGTATTTTACCGGTGGCATCAACCCCTTTGGGGTTAAAATAAAACCCACCTAAACCGGCAAAAGCAAAAATATTGTGCGTGTAATTTTTACCACGTCCGTAATTTTTGCGTATGCCATAGCGGTTGCCTCCGCGTCGTGTGCTCTGATAGCCAATCTCCAGGCGACCGCTTAACTCAAGGATGGCTGATCGAAAATTGAGGTTCCTGTTTTGTCTGTATATATCTTCAGTAGACGCATCGTTTCCACTTACGAACAAATAGCTAAACTTGCCGGCAACATTGATAAACCGGCTGAGTTTGTATCTGCCGCCAAAACCAAAGGCGGTGCGGGATTGATTCCAATTTAAATCGCTTGGGCCAAAATTTGAACCTTCTCTATCTCCGCCACCCAGATCCCCCAAAAAGTTAGCGGTCCCTATTGTCACAAAAACTTCACGTTTATACTTTTTCCATTCGTTCGGGCGCATAAACGTTTGAGCCACAGAGGCATACGTTAAAAAGGCACAAAAAAACGAAAGACCAAGTCTCTTCATTAGGGGTTTAAATCCCATAAAAATACGATATAAATCAAAAACACTAAAGTCAATTTGACAAATAACCTAACATGAAATGGTTAATTAGTCTCATTCAGGGCACATTTTTGGTGAGAAGGATGTAAAATATCCAATTTTTCTTTGCTCCCCAAAACCGGATTATTTCGTGAAATTGCAGAGGTGCTTTTACTCTTTTAGTCGGGCAAAGTTCTACTGAGTGTAAAATAACACCTTAAACGCAAGTTTTATTAGCTTTGCCGCAATGTTAACCGAATCCTATCAGATCAGACATTTTACGGGGCACCAATTTCAATCTTCCGATAAAACGTGTTTATCCCTTTACCTGGCGCCAAATACATTTGTTTACGCAGTTTCTCTTTCCGGATTTAATGAGGTGTTCGAATTAGGGCATATGGATTTTAATCCGGCTTCTGCCATGCAGGCTGAAGAGAAATTAAGCTTTTTTTTACGCAATTTTTTGTTGCACAAACGCAGTTTTGAAAAAGTAGTTGTTTCAGTTCTTAACACTGACTTTACACTGCTTCCACTTTCCTTCGGTACTGAACAGGATGTGAAAGACTACCTTATGTTTTCAAATGGTGATATTTCAGGGAAACATGTCTTTTCGCATAGAATTGGAGATTTCAGGTTTTGTTATGCTCTTGATGCGGATCTGAGGCAATTGCTCGAAAAAACCTTCAATGCTGTTTTGATCCGCCATGCCGGAGCCATTAACCTAAGTTTGTTTTTTGATCATCGCTCTTTTTCCACAGCTTCAGCAGCACTTTTTGTTGGTGAAAAAGTAATGGAGATTGCCCTCAAAAAAAATGATAAACTGGTGTATTATAATGTTCTCAACTGGTCAGGTACCGAGGATGTGTTGTATTACCTGCTGTTTGCTTTTGAACAATTTGGCTTTGACCCCTTATCGAGCCCGCTGCTGATTAGCGGTGAGTTTGCCTTGGATAGTGAATTATTTAAAACTCTTAAGAAATATGTTAAACACGTCCACCCTGTAGTCACAGGTCAACCGGTGAAATTGCACAAAGAGTTGGCACAACTTCCCGGTCATTTTTATTTTACGCTTTTAAATCAACACACATGCGGATTATAGGTGGTTCACACAAAGGGCGGGTCATTAAAACCCCACGCGACCTGCCGGTGCGACCCACTACCGATTTCGCGAAAGAAGCTTTGTTTAATATTCTTCAAAACCGTTTTAATCTTCAGGACTGTAATGTGCTCGATCTGTTTTCAGGCACCGGTCACATTTCATTTGAATTTGCCTCAAGGGGAGTTAAGCGTATTGTTTGTGTTGACAAAAGCAGCAAGTGCCTGTCCTTTATCAGAACCACTTCGGAGGTGTTTGGGTTTCAATTGTCGGTTGTACGTGGCGATGTGTTTGATTTTCTAAAACGTGATACCAATTCCTATGACATCATCTTTGCGGATCCGCCATATGACATTAAGAACATTGAGGACATTCACCGTTTGGTTTACACACAAAAGTTATTGAACCCCGGTGCCTGGTTAATCATTGAACATGGCGAAAGAACTAGTCTTAAACACCTCGATCAATTTGTTGAACAGCGCAGGTATGGTGGAGTGAACTTCAGTATTTTTAGTGCCGCCTCAGCCAACGCTGAATAAAGGATCATTTTAAAACACCTGTTTCTTTACCAAGCTCCTTAAAAAAGGATTTTACTTTGGAGCTTGTGGCCTCATCACCTGTGGCTCTTAAATAGGTTTCCGACAAGGTGATGACGTTTTGGTGGAAAAACTTTTTCATCTCATCTATGCTCATGGTTTTGGTCCACAGGTCAATTCTAAGCGTGTTGTTTTCCTTTGCGTCCCATAGTGCCACCATTAAACTGTTGCACTCGCTCTTTTCTCCGCTTCCCGGAGCTTCCCATTCAATTTTTATTGGAAGATTATTTTCATCTACACTTACTTTGAATGTAATTTCACTGGTCTTCATTTTGCTTTTGTATTGTTAATGATTTTAAATTCTATTCTTCTGTTTTTGGCATGATCACTTTCACTGCAGGGCTGTTTTTCATTACAAAGGATAAGGGGTTTGCCTTCACCGTATCCTTTTGAGACCAGGCGTGATGCATCGATACCTGATGCAAGAATATAGTTGTAAACCGCTTTAGCCCTTTGCTGACTTAACTTTAAGTTCTCTTCCTCGCTGCCTTTGCTGTCGGTGTGAGCGCCAATTTCAATGCGGAGATTTTTTTGAGAATTTAATACAAGAATAATCTTGTCAAGTGTTTCTCTGTCCTGCTGGTTCAGATCAAACTTGTTGTTTTCGAAATGTATGTTTTCCACAATCAATTTGTTGTCAACGGAATCAATTCCCACAACATGCGTGTCTTTTTCGTCCATTAACTTAAGCCAGGGATCTTCTATCTCTACTTCCCTCATTAAAAGGATTTCAGTGCTTACCGGACGGTAGGTAAACTTCTTACCCTTTTGATGTGTCATAATTTTAATGAGGTTGTCATCGTTACTGTAAATTAGGATATTTCTGAACACATCCAAAATATTATCTGAATTGTCGGCATCCAGGTAAAACCGCTTTAGGAATGGTAAGTATTTGAATTTAAAACTACCGAAATCATCGGTAACAACACTATCAATGGCTTCGTAAGAATCATTAAGTAATATAATCTTAAGGTGACCTATTGGATTGTTTATGTTATCGCCGAAAATGGTAGCTTTTACATCCATCTGCAACTCGTTCTCAGCAACAAGTACACGATTATAACTTACCGGGTAACGCGAGGAAATTTTGAAGACTAATTTATCACCCATTACTGTGTCTAATGTACCCACGTATTTGTCGTCCTTATTTAATATGTCGGCCACTTCCCCTCGAGCAACCTCTGTTCTGTTTATGGCAAGATAATAGGTGTTGTCGGGTTGTATATCACTAAACACAAAAGCACCCAGCAAATTGGTGGTACCTTTACCAATTACCGTGTACCGTTTGTTAAGGAGGTATACGGTTCGGTCGGAGAAAAAACGTTTTTCTTTCTGGGATGAAATGATAATTTTGGCACCCACATGCGCCTGATACGCGTTGTCAATAAGTGGATCTATGCCCTTTGTCCCCAGCTCCCACACACAAGTATTGCCATTCACTTGGCCTTCAAAAAGCAGTTCTGATTTGTTGTTGTAAACCCTGATGATCTTTCCGGAAAGTACACTGTCACTGAGCAATAACCTGAGGCTGTATATGCCCGGGTTTTTTTTGCTGCAAAAGGCAAATGTGCCCAAACGGTCACTGTTGAGCGTTCTTATAATCTCCTTCTTCGCTGATAGACATTCAACCTGAACCGGGTAAAGACTTAACTCGGGAAAATCGGGAGAGAGGATTTTTCCCACAACAATGGTGTTTTCGTTTGCCTGGCTTGCCACAAAAGCAGGGTTACTTTTTTTCAGTTTGTGTTTACTGAATTCGAGGTTATAGGAGGTATCGGCTACCAATCGGTTATTTCCATCAAAAATAATGCGGTGAAACGCGTTTTTGTAAACGCTGGTGTCAATATCTTCATCCAACTTATCGGCCAACTCTGCATGAAACTCATAGGTCATACGGTACATGTATTTATCTGCAGGAATTGTATTTGCAACAACCTCAAAATGCTGAAGAGGAGAATTTGGATGTTGTATGTATACCTTATACACCTTCCCAAAATCGAGTTGTAACATAAACTCCGATTGTTTGCTGGTGCTTAAGGTGTGGGTCAGTTTTCCATCTCCGTATACAAACAGCTTAGCAGATAGAACCGGATTGCCGTTTAAAACATTTTTGCCGATTACGGTAATTTGTGCAATGCCTCTTAGGCCATAGAAAAAAACCAATAACAGAAGGATTGTCCTTTTCATGTGGGGCAAAAACTTAAATGTATGGCTTTTAAGGGGTTTCTGCAAAATTTTCAATGAGGAATCGGTCGATCTTTTTCACATGTTCAGTCTCAAGATTGGGGTGGTAATTTTCAATGTTTATCGATAATTGAGGAATCCCGTATAAGTTGCTAAAGACTGTTTCATATGCGTCTTTTACCAAATCAAGGTACTTTTTTGAGATGCCTGATTCAAAAGTTCTGGATCGTTTTTCAATGTTAGAAAGCAGTTGCTCAGGTGTTGTGTTTAAATGTATAATGCAGTTTGGTTTAGGAATTTTTTGAAGGATACTTTCAAATTGTTTTTCAAAGAGCTTAAGTTCCTCGTCATTCAGATTTACTCTGGCAAAACACATGCTTTTAAAAATACTGTAATCGCTTACAATACGGGCATGATTTTTTTCAAAACAAGCACTGATGTGTTCAAAGCGGTTGAGCAAAAAACTGAATTCGAGCGAAAAGGCATAACGCGCAGGGTCCTTGTAAAACAGAGGTAACAAACGAAAACCTTCGAATTGTTCGGCAAGGTAAAAAGCACCCAAATGAGGGGCGAGCACGCTGGCTAAAGTGGTTTTTCCGGAGCCAATGTTACCTTCTATACAAATGTATTTTGGTCCTTGAAAAGGCTGCAGTCGACTTACTTTCAGCTCGTCGGAGCACTCCACCAGCAAGTCATGCATTGTTTTTTTTAAAACGGGATGTAAAAAATCCGGCGCAATCTCACACAGGGGGATTAAAACAAATTTCCTGAAGCTAAGCTGAGGATGAGGTACCCTTAGATTATCAGAATGAATAACGGCGTCATTAAAAAATAAAATATCAATGTCAATCTGCCGGTCAGCGTATTCACCGGTGTTTCTAACACGACCCAATTCAGCTTCTACCATCAACACTGCATTCAAAAGTTCATGAGGGCCAAGCACAGTGTGAATCTCAACAACCTGGTTTAGAAATGCATTTTTGGAGGACATGCCCCAGGCTTCGGTTTCATAAATGCCTGAGGCACAAACAATAGAACCGCATTTAGAAGCGAGGAGTTCCTTTGCTTTTTTAAGATTCCCCACACGGTCGTTTAAATTACCACCCAAACCTAAAAACACCTTGTTCATACTTTCTTTAAAGCGCTGAGAGCGATTATTCTTAATTTTGTCAAAATTACTCTTTTCTGCACAGTGTAAGGATTTGGAGGCAGATAAAAAGGAATATCAACAAATAGAATTTAGCAGTATGAAGCAGTTTTTTGGAGCGTTTTTTGGGTCGATCGTCGGGATTGTTGTGGCAACCGTATTGGCATTAATAATTGTTATAGCCGTGGTGAAGTCAAGTTTCAGTGAAATAACCAGTGAAGAAAAGGATAAGGAAGTTAAAAAGGGAAGCGTACTCAGAATAATTTTGGATGGACCACTTGAAGACCGTCAGGCACTGAACCCTTTTGAAGAGTTTGGAAATCTGGCTTCCTTCGGAGAGGAGAAGGGCTTTGGCCTTAATGTGCTGCTGAAAAAGATCAGAGAGGCACAGAAAGATGAAAAAATTTCCGGGATTTATCTCGGGTTTAATGAACCTGAGATGGGATTTGCAGCCCTTGAAGAACTGAGAAACGCTCTTTTGGATTTTAAAAAATCCGGAAAGTTCATTTATTCATACGACGAGTATTATACCCAAAAACAGTATTACCTGGCTTCTGTATGCGACAAAGTGATTCTGAATCCCCAGGGTATGTTCGACTGGAAAGGATTGCACATGAACCTCATGTTTTTTAAACAGACGTTTCAGAAACTTGATTTAGACGTTCAGGTGTTTCGCCATGGAAAGTATAAAAGTGCCGTAGAGCCTTTTATGCTTGATAAAATGAGCGAGGCTAACCGCGCTCAGTCTGAAAGTTTTTTGAACAGCATTTGGACGAACATGCTCATCAACATAGCCAGAGAAAGAAAATTAACCGTTGAGGAACTCAATACCATGGCCAACCAGCTTAGTGTGCTACAACCAAGTGATGCCTTGGGTAAATTTGTGGATGCTCTGGCCTATGAAGATGAGGTAATTGATGAATTAAAAACAAAAACGGGTGTAAAAGCAATAGACAAGATGGCTTTTGTAAACCTTGCAGATTATAAAGGCCCAAAGATAAAACAGGCAAAATCAAAAATGCCAAAAATTGCTGTGGTTTATGCCATTGGAGGCATTGGCAGCGGCGAGGGAGATGACGAGGAAATAGGAAGCGAACGTTTGGCCAAAGCCATTCGTGAGGCCCGCCTCGACAGCACAGTAAAAGCAGTGGTGTTGCGTGTAAATTCTCCGGGCGGAAGTGCTTTGGCAAGTGAAGTCATATGGCGTGAAATGAGCCTTTGTAAAAAAGCAAAACCTACCGTTGTGAGCATGGGTAATGTGGCTGCAAGTGGCGGTTATTACATTAGTTGTGCGGCCGATCGCATTTTTGCTCAACCGAATACCATTACCGGCTCGATTGGTGTGTTTGGTTTGTTGCCAAGCTTTAAACGCATGCTGGAAAACAAACTGGGCATTACACTTGATACGGTGAATACCAACGCCTATAGCGATGTGGCCTCCGGCCTCAGACCTCTTAGTGAAAAGGAGATAAACTACATTCAAACCGGAGTTGAAAAAGTGTACGACACGTTCACTCTCAGGGTAGCAGAAGGACGTGGCATGAGCCAGGCCGACGTGGACAGCATAGGCCAGGGCCGCGTTTGGAGTGGAGTAGAAGCCCTGAAAATAAAGCTGGTAGACGAACTCGGTGGATTGGATGACGCCATTGCGTATGCTGCCAAAAAAGCCAACACCACGCTCTATAAAATTCAGGAGTTGCCAAAGCAAAGTAATCCTTTGGATGCCTTGATGGGTAAAAAAGAAACTGAACTGGAGACACGACTCATGCAAAAAAATTTAGGACCAAGCTATAAGTACCTGAAACAATTACAAAACCTCACCAAGCTGCATGGTGTTCAAGCGCGCCTGCCCTTTGAATTGGATATTCAATAAGGTTATTTTTTTTGGCTGAGCAAACTGTCATACAATTGCGACATGTCAGAACATAATCTTGTATAGGAAAATTTTTCAAGTACTTCCTTCTGTGCTTTTCCGGCGTTGGCCTTATAAGTTTTATAATTCACTATAGCGTTCAATACATTCTTGTGAAACGCATTTTCATCACCAGCCTCCGATAACAAACCGCATTCGGGATGAAGAATGTCCTTGATTCCTCCCACGTTTGTACTTATAATAAAACGCCCTGTAGCCTGAGCCTCAATCAAACTCACAGGAGTTCCCTCGTTTTTTGAACTCAGGCACACAAGATCCAGTCCGGCAAGAGCCACATCCGCTTCTTTTATCCAACCGGTAAAGGTGAATAAGTTGCTCTGTCCTGCAAATGAGGCTAAGGCATGGGATTTTTCATTAATGTATGTTTCTAGTTCGTGCCTGGTTTTGCCATCCCCAATGATAAAGGCTCTGATTTTTTTTGAACAGTGATGTGAGGCATGCACTACTGCGTCGATGAACAAGCGGTGATTTTTTATAGGAGCCAATCGGCCGATGATTCCTATGGCAAGTTCATCTTCATTTATTCCGAAACGTGTTCTGAATGAATTTCTTTTTTCTTCCTGGTTTTCAGAAAACCGCCTGAGGTCAAAACCCAAAGGAATGACTTTTATTTTTTGAGGATTGCAGATTTTATGGTCAATAGCCAATTGACGTTTCTGCTCGCTGCTGATGGCCACAATAGCGCTGCAATACCGAGCTAGGCAGCGCTCAACCCCTTTTATGAGTTCAGTAACGACTTTTGAAAAATAACCACTGAACACATGGCCGTGAAATGTATGAACGATTATTGGAACACCACAGTGTTTAGCGGCAATCCGCCCGATAAACCCGGCCTTGCTGGCGTGTGTATGCACAATATCGGGTTGGTAGTCACGAATGATTGTTTTGATTTTACGATAAGCCAGGTAATCCTGCCATGGATTGATGCTACGCTTTAGCTCTTGCAAAACAACGGGCTTTAATCCAAGCGAGTGAGGAATATAAAGAGAGCTCTCTTCGTCTTTTTCTTCCGGACCGCCAATGAGTAAGGTCTCGTACCGTTCAGGCAGGTATCGGCTGAGGTAGGACACATTATAGGTAATACCGCCGAGATTAAACCGATTGATGATACGCAGTACTTTAGGCATGTGGTTTTATAAATGGTTTGTAATTGTTCAACCAATTTTCAAAAATAACCAGTGCCCATACTTTGGCCGCGCTGTCACCGGGATTAGGAGAAAACAAACGGGCTTTTAGGGCCGCCACGGTTTCAAAGTTTAAGATACCTTCCTGTTTTATTTTTTCCTCATTTAACCAATCATTTTCCAACCGTTCTCTAAGTTGCCCGCACAGCCAGCTTTTTAAGGGAAGTTCAAACCCCTTTTTCGGTCGTCTTATGATTTTTTCCGGAATCAGGTGCGCCAGTTGTTGCCTCAAAATAATTTTTTGTTGTTTGAATGTTATTTTTTGATCGCGCCTTAGGTTCAAGGCATAGTTTACAATCCGGTGATCAAGAAATGGGTTGCGAATTTCCAATCCATGCCGCATGCTGAACCGGTCGGCTTTTACCAGCATATCCTCAGCCAAAACCACCTGAATATCAAACCAATCTTCTAGCGGATATGTTTTGTAATGGCCTGCGTTTTGAAAGAGGCGTTTGAATGCGGTTCCGGTTATTCCGCCATTAATCAAGGCTCTGGCCTCTTCGTTGCTGCTAAGGCTGGCCAGAAATTCCTGTTTTTCAACTGAACTCAGTGAGCGCAGTTGCCCAAGTTTTTTAAGTTTACGCATGCTGTTTTGAAAAGCGCTCTCTCTTGAACTCGGTATACGGTTACCAAGCAGCTTTGCCATACGTGAAGCCGAACGAATAAATGGGTGTTCGCTGTACAACAAGGCTTTGTGTTTTAAATACCCCTTAAACAATTCGTCTGCGCCATCTCCGCTTAATGCTACCTTAACCTCATGCCGACTGTGTTTAGATAACAAATAAACATTAAAAGCCGATGAATCAGCAAAGGGTTCATCCACACTCCTTAAAAATTCTGGTACATGGTGTAAAAAATCATCTTCACTTAACTTATAGGAATAGTGTGTAGATTTTATATGTTGCGCCACCAATTCTGCGTACCTGCTTTCATCAAGATACCGGTGGTCTTTAAACCCAATGCTAAATGTTTTTAATCCGGGCTTTTCCTTTTTAGCCAATGCACTGATAAGTGATGAATCCAGACCACCACTTAAAAAACACCCTACCGGTACATCGGCCTCTAAACGCAATTTTACGGCATCTGATAAGAGTGATTCTAAATTTGAACCGCTGACCTGGTCATTTACCTTATACCAATTACCACCGGATACTCCTGCACTGTTGGCTTTTAAAAAGGTACCGGGCGCGAGACTATACACACCCTTAAAGATACGTTCCTCACCTGCACAATAATTTAATCTCAAATAAGTGTATAGCTGTTCGGTGTTAAGTTCAAGTGGTCCGGTCAGGCTTAGCAGGGCTTTTAATTCAGAAGCGAACACAAGTTTAGTGTCATCTTTATAATAGTACAGTGGTTTCACACCATAGCGGTCGCGGGCCAACAGCAGTTCCTGTTGTGTGTTGTCTAAAAAACCAAAGGAAAAAAAACCATTCAATCGCATCAGGGCATTTTCTTTTTCCCTTTTAAGCAATTCAAAAAGTATTTCAGCATCCCCGGTGGTTTTTAAATGAAAGGTGGAGTCTGCTAATGCTCTGTAATTAAAAATCTCACCATTATAAACAAGAGCATGGTGTTGCTCTTCGTCTTCAAAAGGCTGGTGGCTGGCTTCACTCAGATCAAGAATACTTAGACGGCTGTGATAGAGGTCGGCTGAGGGATAAGCGCGGTGCATTTGAAAATCAGGACCACGGTGTTTTAATGCCTCAAGTACGGTGCTGTGTTGCCGTATAACCCCCCTGTGTTTTGTTTTAAAATAAAATATACCCGCAATGCCACACATTGACCGGTAAATATACCTGTTTATGATATGGAAAAATTAATTATCTTAGGTGATTCATTATGAAACTAAAGAGACCTGTTGGTGTTATCCTATTTTGGCTTTTTTTTCATTCACTGTTTTCTCAACAGTTAAGGTTTAAACAAATCACAAGTGAAGAAGGGCTGAGCACAAATTTCGTGAAGTGCATCATGCAGGATGACCGCGGATTTATGTGGTTTGGCACTCAAGATGGGCTAAATAAGTACGATGGGTACCAGGTAAAAGTATTCAAAAACGATCCTACAGACAGCAGTTCCATTTTTTGCTCGGATATTACCTCACTCAGGCAGTTAAGAGAGGACATAATACTGATTGGTACCCTGGAAGGGCTAACCTACTTTAACCCTGTTACTGAAAAATTCAGGCACGTGAAGTCAACCGATCCTAAATTTAGCTGTAAGATAAATGCTGTCATTAAGCAGGACGAAATGCACGCCTTGATCGGCACGGAGAAAGGACTCTTTCAGTTGGACATCAATACAGGAAAAATTACAAAAAGTTATTTTGGTTCTCGCGAAGTGAATGTAAAATGTCTGGCTCAGGTAAATAAACTTGTATTGGCAGGAACCTATACCGAAGGGCTTTACAAATTGAATGGGCAAATGGCTGAGCGGGTTGAATTGTCCATTCCCGATTATTCGGATTACAAGGCTGAAGATATTGAGGCCATTACAAGCATAGACCAGTATGGTGAAAAGTTCTATGTTTCTACCTATGGGAACGGCATGTTTAAGATTGACAAGTATTTTGAAGTTGAACAGAACATTCGTTTTGGAACTGAGGGGAACAATGCGAATTTTATTAAAGATTTTAGAATCAGGAACAACCAGGTATATGCTGCCACCGTCTACGGTCTTGTGGTATACCACTTACTTACCGAAGAACTCGATCTGTACCAGAAACAAGACAACCCGCTCTCACTTAATTCTAACAATTGCAATGTTATTTTCCTTGACAACCAAAATAATTTTTGGATTGGAACGGAAGCCGGGGGCATTAATATCTCCTTTTTTCGTTCCCTCAAATTCCCTACATCTACACATAACTACGAGTCAAGATTTGAAAACATACATTGTTTTTATGAAGACCGGAAGGGAGTGGTAATGGTCGGCGGGGTAAATGTATTGGATGAAATCAATCTTAAAACCGGACAAACTGAATCACACAGACAGCTTCTTCAATCAGGCTCTGCGATATCCCTTGAACGCGAGAGTGAAAACATATATTGGGTAGGCACCTATGGCGGCGGATTATACCGATACGACAAAACCTCTAAAAAGGGAAAAAAGATATTAGACAATGAGAAGGGTGGAACCATTGTGTGTTTAAAACTAGACGGGTCTTATCTCTATGCGGGTAGTATTGGCGATGGTTTGTTCAGGATCGACCTCCGTAGTTTTGAAGTGAGCAATTTTACCAAAGATCAGGGTTTGCCAAGTAACAACATCAATACCATTTTTAAAGACTCAAAAGGGAAGGTCTGGATAGGGACAAACGATGGCGGTTTGGTGAAAATGAGTGCATTCGAACAAAATGGCAAACTTCCCATAGAAAAAGTATTTGATAACAAGGGCAAACTTGGGCAAATTGCTTCAAACATGGTGTTGGGCGTTAATGAAGACAAGCGAGGGAACATTTGGGTTGCCACTTCGACCGGATTGAGTAAACTTTTGTCGAACAACAGCTTTTATAATTTTTATGAAAAGGATGGCCTGGCCAACACGTACCTCTATTCAATACTGAAGGATAGTGCAGATTGTTTTTGGATGAGTTCCAATTCAGGCATTATTAAGTTTGATCCCAAATACGCTGAAAAAGAGATTACGTTTAAAAATTACAACATTAAGGATGGACTCATTAACACTGAATACAGCAACGGGGCTGCCTTTGCTTCTAAAACAGGCATGATGTATTTCGGCGGAGCCAAGGGTTTTAATGCGTTCAGGCCGAGCGGAATTAAAGATAATTTGCACGTGCCGGAGTCTTATATAATCGGTTACCAAAGAGGCGGCAATGATGTTGAGATGGATTCTCTGATTACCTACAAAAAACAACTCGTATTAAGTTGGAGTGAGAATTATTTTCAGTTCGAACTGGCGGCGCTTGATTTCACCGATCCTGAGAAAAATAAATTCAGATACAAACTCGAAGGCTATGATAAAGACTGGTCGGCACCCAGCAGTGTACGTTATGTGTCGTACACATCTTTACCCGGAGGAGATTATGTGTTTAAAGTGAAGTCCAGTAACAACGATGGCATCTGGAACGAAAAACCTTTCGAGATCCGCATTACCGTAGTACCACCTTTTTGGAAAACCAAAACCTTTTTTGTTATTGTTTTTTTAGCCGGCCTGGCACTTATATACGGATATACACAGTACCGTACCCGGGCGATGAAAAAAGAAAACAAGATACTTGAAAGCAAAGTGGCCCTCAGAACAAAACAACTGGAGGAAAAAAACAAAGACATCACCAGCAGTATTGAATACGCCAGACGAATTCAGGAGGCCATACTGCCTTCCAAGGAACACATTTACAACAAATTGAAAAAGGTGTTTATACTTTACCAACCCAAAGATATTGTAAGCGGAGATTTTTATTGGTTTGCAGAAGAGAACGGGTTCAAGATTTTTGCGGTAGTGGATTGCACCGGACATGGCGTGCCCGGGGCATTCATGAGTATGATCGGGCATAATTTACTGCATCAGATTGTGCTTGAAAAGGGCCTTACCGATCCGGGTGAAATTCTGAATAACCTCCATAAAGGTGTACAGGAAGCTTTACGGCAAGGCACCAATGAAATCAACACGAATGATGGAATGGACGTGTCAATCATTTCCATTAAAAACGACAATTCCGACATACGCTGGGCCGGGGCTAACCGACCCTTGGTGGTTGTTACCAAATCCAACGAAATGGAAAAATTTGATGGCAACAAATTCCCTGTAGGAGGGGCACAGCTTGATAACAATAGGGTATTTGTAACACAACACATTAAAACACCGCGTTCTTCAATGGCTTATATGTTTTCCGACGGGTATGCCGACCAGTTTGGAGGGGACAGAGGTAAAAAGTTTATGGTAAAACGGTTTCACGATCTGCTAATGACCATTCACCATTTGCCGGCTGAGGAACAAAGAGCAACGTTAAAACAAAGTTTCGAGGCATGGAAAGACAATCATGAACAGGTAGATGATGTGCTTATTGTTGGTATTGAAGTATAATACCTATGACTAAAATCACCATTAACCTAAGACGGGCTTAAAAAACGAATCATACAGACTTGAAACTCAATTAAAATACTATATATTTACCTCAAAATTTCAGGCTCATAAAACTTTTGGACATATACGATATATACGATAAAATGGAGCGGAATAACATTCTGCTGTCGTTTAAAGGAGAGATTACTTCCGAGCTTCTTACTTCCATTTTACAAATTATGGAGAACAAAATGGAGAACCTCCAGGAAGAGCCAAAGATGAAAAAAAAGGTATACAATGTTCTGGTAGAATGTTTGCAAAACCTTTACCACCATATGGACGAGGTAGCAGAAAAAGAAGAGAATGAAAAAGCACGTTCCGCCATCTTTACCATAGGTAAAACCGATGAGAAGTACCACATCATAACCGGGAATTACATTTTAAATGAGAACATCACCGGGCTTAAGAGAAGGCTGGATGAGGTTAATTCATTGGATAAGGACCAACTGAAGGAATATTATAAAAAAGTTCTGAATAATGGGGAAATGTCATTGAAGGGTGGAGGGGGACTTGGAATGATTGACATAGCCCGAAAAACAGGTGAAAAATTAGAGTATAATTTTTTGGAAATTGATAATAAAGTTTCTTTCTTTACGCTTAATATTAAAGTCAGCAATCAACAAAACTAAAACACAACACTATGGAAAAATATTCTATTGAAG